>Ga0255338_1000140_pt1 | contig 316074 bp, 289 predicted proteins | sample MeOH1_35cm_T4_19_FD_203715 | JGI IMG/M metagenome (GOLD analysis project Ga0255338, IMG submission 203715) | Sandy soil microbial communities from University of British Columbia, Vancouver, Canada - MeOH1_35cm_T4_195 | ecosystem: Engineered > Artificial ecosystem > Sand microcosm >...
CGTGGTGCTCGGCGGCGGTGCCCAGGGCCTGCGGACGAGCGCCGTCGGCACCAACCGCTACGCCTACGCCGGCAACGACCCGATCAACAGGAGCGATCCGAGCGGGCATGAGTTCGATCCGGACAGCCGGGGTGGGGTGCCGGCGGGCGAGGGCGGTACGTCAGGTCCCGATGGCGACGCGTCCGCTCCAGGCGGCGGCATTCGCCCCGATCGCGACGACGTGGCCCTATTCGCGCAGAGCCCGCGCACGTACAGAACGAGGGTGACTCTAGAGGAAATCCGTAATCCGCTTCGAAGAATCTATGAACTTGCAGCGAGAAGACTAGAGAGAGATAGAGTTACTGACGGGTATGCCCGCGCAAAGTCTCTATGATCCAGAAATAGGGCCCACGGCTACTTCGGTTCAACAGCTGGCGCAGGAAGCTGGCCGACTGTGAGCGGAGTTGGTCGCTAATGCGACAGTTCAGCCGATCAACAACGGCGTATATGGCCTTTTCGACAAGGCAGCTCAAATTCAGTATATAGGACGCACCGTGAATTTTGGAACACGTTCGCGCGCCCACGCGACAAATCCGGTGTTTGGCGGGCTCGAACTGGAGTCGATCAACCGAACATCATGCTATCCGACCGTGCGAGGCCTTCAGCAGCTTCAGATGAACAATCACTCGCCTAGCTTAAATCGAATCCGTGGTATCAGTCCGACCAACCCGAACGCAGCCGAATATCTAGGACTCGGTCGTGGGTATCTCGATTTTTGGGAGCGGTAGATGAGAAAGAGGAGGATTAGGTTCTCAGAAGGGGACGTATTTTTGATTCCCCTGAATCAGGGAGGGTTTGCTGCCGCTCTAATTGCCAGACGCGATGTCAAAGGATCTGGCGTTCTCGCCTATATATTCAAGAGAACTGTTGATGAAATTCAGACTTTCGACATGGGATGTGTTGTATCAAGGGAGATGGTTTCTGATGTCGTTGATGTCGGAGTGCAGTCATTGAGATCGGGAGATTGGCCGATCGTCGGTCGACTGCCAAGTTGGAATAGGAGTGACTGGCCAGTTCCCGTCTTCAGAGACCGGGGTGGGCAGCTGTCAATACGATCTCAGGATGACTACCGAGAAGAAATCGGAGCGGGGCGCGATTCGAACGATAAGAACATTTTTAGGTACGTCGTGTATGGTCATAGTGCGTTGGAGTCGAGATTATCACAGCGTTTCTCCGAGGAAGAGAACGAAAGAGACTGGAGAGAAAAATAGCGGAATAATACTGTAGTCGGCTCCGCATCCGTATGAGGAGGCCGTGGTTCTTAACGGCGACCCCCGGCGCCGGTCGAGCGGAGTCTGCACGAACCATTGCGACTACGCCGGCGACGACCTAATCAACAGGAGCGATCCGGGAGGGCATCAACCGGAAAGGGGGCGGGCGCTAGGAGGGCGCGAAGCGCGAACCGTCTCCGCGTCCGCGTCTCGAAATGCGGATCTTGCTCGCCATTGCCGGGCTGGCGGCGGTTGCGGTGGACGCGGCGGTGCCGGCGTGGACGGGGCGGGCGGCGGCGGAGGTCGACCGGGTGATCCTGGGGGTGCGAGACGCGGCGCGTTCCGCCGCGTCGGCAGCCCGGAGCTCGACCTGTCGGCCGCGGCGCCTGCCTCGAAGGCCTCGGCTCGGCGCGGCGCTAGGCGGCGACGCATAGGCTGGCGGGCCGCCGCCGCCTGAAGCTGCCGGCGCGCGCATGGTGACGGAGGAGGGCGCCTGCGGCGGCGAGGAGAAGGGCTACATCGGCGAGCGGCACGACGAGGAGGCGGGTCTCCTCTACCTGCACGCCCGGTGGTATGATCCGGCGCTCGGCCGCTTCCTGCAGCCCGACTGGTGGGATCGGCTCGACGCGAGCGTGGTGCTCGGCGGCGGTGCCCAGGGCCTGCGGACGAGCGCCGTCGGCACCAACCGGTATGCCTACGCCGGCAACGACCCGATCAACAGGAGCGATCCGGGGGGCACCAGTCGGAGGAAGATCCGGCCACTCCAGATGACGATACCGGGGAGCCGGAGACCCCGGACGGCGGAGCGGAGACGGGCGGTTTCCTATCAGGGCTGTTCGGAGGAGGAGGTCAAACAGAACAGCAGGAGTCGGCCGGTCCTGACAGTGGCTGGGGGAGCCCAGAATTGGGCGCTCTTCCACCAGCCTCGTCGCTTCCCGGTGACCTCCTCGGAGACAACGGGCCGGCTCCGACAGCACGTCATCGGTTGGGAGTGGAAGCCACGAAAGCCGACTATCGCAGTCGCGGATATGAAATAGTGTCGGAAGAGGAGGTTGAGGTTAAAGTGGAAGGATTCGCTTCGACGCGGCGATATGGCTTCGTTGCTCTTGATCCGATAACCGGAGCGAGAATTGGAGTTGAGGTAAAAACGACGAAGTACGACACCGTACACTTGAATAAATCACAGGTTTTAAAGGATGTCGTAGTTGTGACGCGTGGCGGATACCCGATCGATGGAGGCGAGCCAATCACAGGCGTAGGGTATGCGGCCCATTGTTTTGGATGCTCAACACCTGATGTAAGGTCGTACGCACTGCAGCTGGCACTTCGCTCGGCGGGCATTTCTTTTACGCACGGAGGTAGGCCCGGGGAATCCAGGTGGTGAAATGAGGACGCGGGAAATAGACAAGAAGATTGCAGCAAGAATTGCCAGTATCGGATACGATAAGATTGGGTCATTGTTATACAAACTTGAATCCCCTAGCGAAGATGTTCAAAATATCATAATGTTCTCAATATCAAAGAAGGCATATCGAGTAATATTTTGCGGATTTTCATTTAGAAATAATGAAGCAGAGGAATTTGGGTTGTTCTGCATAAAAAAATATGGAAATGAAATGTATAGGTATTTGGAAAAGAGAGGTGGGATATTTGTTCATCTAAGAATATCTCTTGGAATGATGGCGGGTTGGCAGTCGGGTGGTGGCCTTTACGTTGGAGATGAGGAGATTGAAGGTTCTATAGAAAGAATATATAATGATATATCGACTATCGTGCTTCCAGTCGCTGGGCATATTAGGACCAAAGAAGAGTTACTTAGGCTTCTGCTTTCCGATGACGATCTTGCCCCGTGGTTTAGGACAAACGCCGCGATAAGAGCTGCCAATTCGATATTCCTTATGGTTAGGCTTGGTTATAATGGAAATAGAATCTGCGAGGAGATTTCCCCATATTTTTCGTTTATGGAAAGATCTAAACTGAAAATTAGTGTGGTAGATTATGTAAATGTTGTAATTGAAGAAGCTGTATCATTCCGATTATTGTAGTTTTTGTGCTTATGTAGATCTATAGCTGACTTATATTCGAGAAAATTTTAAGATGTGAATGTCCCCTGTCGTGGGCGTGCGGCCGGTCGGTGACGGCGATGCGGCTCGAAGGCCGACACGTCGGCTGCCCCGAGTGTGGGCCGCGGCGCCTGCCTCGAGGGCTCGGCGCGGCGCCAGGCGGCGACGCATAGGCTGGCGGGCCGCCGCCGCCGCCTGAAGCTGCCGGCGCCCGCATGGTGACGGAGGAGGGCGCCTGCGGCGGCGAGGAGAAGGGCTACATCGGCGAGCGGCACGACGAGGAGGCGGGTCTCCTCTCGCCTCACACGCCCGGTGGTATGATCCGGCGCTCGGCCGCTTCCTGCAGCCCGACTGGTGGAACCCGCTCGACGCCAGCGTGGTGCTCGGCGGCGGGGCGCAAGGGTTGCGGACGAGCGCCGTCGGCACCAACCGGTACGCCTACGCCGGCAACGACCCGATCAACAGGAGTGATCCGGGGGGGGGGGGGCATCAGTCGGAGGAGGATGAGCCGACAGTGCCTGGGGCAGTTGATCCGGGTGCGGTTACAGGTGATGAGGTTAGCAGTGGCGATACGGCGCTGGCCGTCGGCGCGGTCAGTGGCCTGTCATCGGCGAATGGAGCCGAACTGACGGCTCCTGCGTCTGGACCTGACTTACCTGGATGGCATTATTATAATACTTCCATTCGCCTCGATGAGAAATTGACACCCACTCAGATGGCCAGTCGGCTACAACGGTACGCGGTTCCTGGACAGAATCCGATGAAGGAAATTAAGAATGGTACAATCAGCAACATCTATGACCCGTCAACGGGAGTGTATGTTGGGCAGGTTGTAACAACGGTCTCCAATGATGGGTTGACAGTACAAAATACAACGTTGCCAGGGCATCTCCTTGCCGATGGACAGGTTGTAAGAAGCGCGACCCAGCTTCCTGACGGGTCTTGGTCTATTACAACGGAAGGATATGGAAATAATACAATTCCAGGAATGAACTACGTGAACAATATGTTAGGGCCTGGAATATTCAGAGATCTTGATGAACGGATGGTCGCAGACGAGCTGCCGAGTTCGGGAGGGGGTGGGTGGTGATATATGTCATCATAAAGAGGACCTGTATCGCGTTAACGCTCCTGGGGGTATTCATTTGGATTGCATCTGCTGGCAGGGAATCAATGGCAAGCGATTCTCTTCAGTCGTCACCCGCGATAGAATTTAAGTTAGCGATACCAAAGGATAAGATTGGCAAATATATTGGCGCCGTTAGCGCGTTCTCTGAGGATAATGGCTTTGAATCTATAGTCTCTAATAGTAGCCCAAGAGCAGAAGATATAATATTTCAAATGAATCGATCCGATATTAAGATAATAGGTGTTAGAACAGCAGGTGACGGAGGTGATAAGATATCTTATGATATATTTATATATAACCATTCATATCTGACGAATGAGAAAGAATCATCTAAGGTAATAGATATTGTATTGAATAAATTGATTGCTGCTTTTGAAGAAATCGAGGGATCCGAGATCGTTTTCCGAGAGTAGATGTATCGTAGGTTTCTGCAAGAAGATCTTAAGTTTGATCTCTGTTCTATATCGTGCCCCTGTTCGTATTTGTCGACATGGGCGGGCAAGTGCGGCGGAGGTTAACTGTGTGATTGAACGGGCGCGGGACGCGGCGCTTTCGGGCGCGGTGACGACGGTGCGGCTCGAGGGCCGGCGCGTCGGCAGCCCCGAGCTCGATCTCTGGGCCGCGGTGCCGGCCTCGAGGGCCTCGGCCCGGCGCGGCGCAAGGTGGCGATGCACGGGCTGGCGGGCCGCCGCCGTCGCCTGAAGCTGCCGGCGCCCGCGTGGTGACGGGCGCGGGCGCCTCGGTCGACGAGGAGAAGGGCACCATCGGCGAGCGCGACGACGCGGGCGCGGGCCTCTCCTCGACGCTCAACTTTCAGATCTCAACTCCCGGCTCCCGGCCCCGGCCCCGGCCCCCAGCCCTGATCTCTCTCCGCCCGCCTCGCGTGCCGCTCGTGCCTCGGGCGGGGCCCGGGGGGGTGCCGCGGCCGGATCCTGCTGGCCGGCCCTCGGCCGCGCCCGCGCGCCGCAGTCGGCGCTACCCTCTCGACAGCGCCGCGACCGGGTCGAGGCGCGAGGCGCTGCGGGCCGGCAGGTAGCCGAAGACCACGCCGATCAGGCTCGAGCAGAGGAAGGCCGCGACGATCGAGGTCGAGGAGTAGATGAAGCGGAAGCTCGTGCTGAAGGCGCCGAACGCCGTTCCGAAGGCGAGGGCGGCGACGATGCCGAGCACGCCGCCGATGAGGCACACGAGCACCGCCTCGATCAGGAACTGCTGCAGGATGTCGCCCTGCCGGGCGCCGACGGCCATGCGCACGCCGATCTCGCCGACCCGCTCGGAGACCGAGACGAGCATGATGTTCATCACGCCGATGCCGCCCACCACCAGCGAGATCACCGCGATCACGGCGATCAGCAGCCGCATCGTCTCGGTCGTGCTGGTGATCGTCTGGCGGATGTCGTCGGTGTTGAGGATGAAGAAGTCCTTCGCCCCGTGCCGCTGGGTCAGGAAGGCGGTGAGGGCCTGCTCGGCGAGGCTCATCGACACGTCGTCGGCGACGCGCACGGTGATGCTGCGCAGCGAGCTGTCGCCCGTGAAGCGCGCCTGCACCGTCGTGTAGGGCAGGTAGACCGAGAGGTTCTGGCTCGAGCCGAAGCCGCCCTGCTGCTGGCGGATCACGCCGACGATGCGGCAGAGCACGTCGCCGACGAGGATCACCCGGCCGATCGGGCTCGCGCCGCTGTCGCCGAACATCGCCGTCTCGGTGTTCTCGTCGATGACGACGTCCTGCGCGCGCGCCCGCACGCTCTCCGCGTCGAACAGCCGGCCCTCAGCCAGCTTCGCCCCCTTGGCGTCGAAGTAGCGCTCGCTGACGCCGTTCACCAGCGCGCTCGACTCCTTCGAGCCGTAGCGGACGGTGGTCGAGGTCGAGACGGTCGGCGTCACCGCCGCCACGTAGGGCTGCTTGGCGAGCTCGTCCGCGTCGGCGACGACGAGGGTGGTGATCTTGCTCGACCGCACGTCGCCGAAGTCCTTGCCGGCGAAGATTTCGAGCGTGTTGGTGCCGAGGCTCGAGATGTTGGCGAGCACCTTCTGGCGCGAGCCCTCGCCGATCGCCACCACGGACACCACCGAGGCGATGCCGATGATGATGCCGAGCATGGTGAGGAAGGTCCGCAGCTGGTTCGCCTTCATCGCCAGCAGCGCCATCCGGAAGGCCTCGCGCAGGCGGCCGGCCAAGGCCGACCAGGGGGCGAGCGGCGCGGCCGCGGTCTCGGCGGCGGCGGTCTCGGCGGGGGCGCTCGCGGACGCCGCGGCCGCGTCGGACCGCCTGTCCGACACGATCTCGCCGTCGCTCAGCTCGATGATCCGCTGCGCCCGGTTGGCGACGGCCATGTCGTGCGTGACGACGATGACGGTCCGACCCTCCGCATGCAGCTCGTCGAGGATGCGCAGCACCTCCTCGCCGGAGTGCTTGTCGAGGGCGCCGGTCGGCTCGTCGGCGAGCACGACGCCGGCGCCGTTCATCAGCGCGCGGGCGATCGAGACGCGCTGCTGCTGGCCGCCGGAGAGCTGGCCGGGCCGGTGGGTGGTGCGCTCGGCCATGCCGAGGCGCCGGAGCAGGGCCGCGGCGCGCGACCGCCGATCGCCGCGCCCGCGCCCGGCATAGATCGCCGGGATCTCGACGTTGCCGAGCGCCGTCAGCTCGCCGAGCAGGTGGTAGCGCTGGAAGATGAAGCCGAAGTGCTCGCGGCGCAGCGCGGCGAGCTCGTCCGGGTCGAGGTCCGCGGTCTCGCGGCCGGAGATGCGGTAGCTGCCCGAGGTCGGCCGGTCGAGGCAGCCGAGGATGTTCATGAGGGTCGATTTGCCGGACCCGGAGGCGCCGACGATCGCCACCATCTCGCCGGCGCCGATGGTGAGGTCGATGTCCTTCAGAACGGCGATCGTTCCCTCGCCCGACGGGTACTCGCGCCGCAGCCGGCGCAGGACGATCAGGGGCTCGGCCATCGCTTCGGCCACCGCTAGAGGCCCATCGGCGGACCGCCGGGCGAGGAGGGCGCCGCCTGTGCCGAGAGCTCGCCGGTCACCACGCGCTCACCCGCGACGAGACCGGAGCGGACCTCCGCCGTGACCCTGTCGTCGAGGCCGATCTCGACCCGTCGCTCGGCGATGCTGCCGTCGCCTTCGACGACGCGCACGAGATAGCGGCCGTCGCCGTCGCGGGCGCCGAGGGCGGCGGTCGGAATCGTCAGCACGCCGTCGGCCCGGCCGAGGACGATGTGCACCTCGGCGGTCATGTAGGTGCGCAGCCGGCCGTCCTCGTTCGGGACGTCGAAGATGCCGTTGTAGTAGATCGCCTCCGAGGAGGTCGTCGACGAGCTGCTGCTCGAGGTGCTCGTGTCGCTGAAGCTGCTGTCGTTGCGGATCGATTCCGGCGCCGGCTCGATCGAGGCGAGCGTCGCCTCGTAGCGGTGGTCGGGGTCGCCGAGGATGGTGAAGTAGAGCGGCTGCCCGGGCCGCACGTCGACGACGTCGACCTCGGAGATCTCCGCCCGGACGGTCATCACGTCGAGGGCCCCGAGGATCACGATGGTCGGCGTCGACTGGGCGGCGTTGACCGTCTGTCCCTCCTGGCTGACGATCGACAGCACCGTGCCGTCGATCGGCGCGGTGATGCGGGTGTAGCCGAGATTGGCCTCGGCGGTGGACACCGCCACCTCCGCCTCGATGATCTGCGCCTCAAGGGCGGCGATCTGGGCGCGGGTGGTCGCCGCGGTCGCCTCGGCGCTCTCGAGGTCGGCCTGCGAGACGGCCTTCCTCGCCGCCATGGCGCGCTGGCGCGCCAACGTCTGCTCGGCGAGCACCAGCGTCGCCTGCTTCTCGTCGCGCTGCGCGTGCACGTCGGCGAGCGCGGCCTTCTTGGTCCTGAGCTCGTTGACCTGCGTCACCGAGTCGATCTCGGCGACGAGGGCGCCCTTCGCGACGGTCTCGCCGAGCACGACGTTCACCTTGGTCACGCGGCCCGATACCTGCGCTCCGACGGCGACGAGGCGCGAGGGCTTCAGGATGCCGGTCGCCAGCACCGTCTCCTCGACGTCGCCGATCGCGGCGACCGCCGTCATCATCGTGGTTGTCTCGGTCGGGAAGATCCGCGGCCAGGCGACGAGGCCCGCCACGGCGAGGCCGACGAGGACCGCGGCCGTTGCGACGGTTCGCATTTTTCCGCCGCCGGTCCGGTGGTCATCGGTCATGGTTGCTGCTTCGGTTTTGGCATGGTTTGGAAATGCGGTCCGGTGTTCGTGTCGACGACCTCCGGGCGCGACGGGTCGATGGTGCCGTCCCAGCCGCCGCCGAGCGCCTTGTTGAGGGCGATGTAATTGGTGGTGATGGCGACCCGGCTCGCGATCAGCGAGTCCTCGGCCGAATAGAGCGAGCGTTCGGCGTCGAGCACCTCGAGAAAGCTGGTCGACCCGGAGCGGTAGAGCTCGCCCGACAGCGTCGCCGCCTCCCGGTAGGCCTTCGCGGCGACGGCGAGCTTGCGGCTGCGCTGGCGCTCCTGCGACAGCCCGACGATGGCGTTCTCGACGTCCTCGAGCGCCGTCAGCACCGAGGCGCGGTAGGCGAGGAAGAACTGGTCGCGCTGCGCCTCCTCGACGTCGACGGCGGCGGCGAGCTCGCCGCCGTTGAAGATCGGAACGGTGAGGGTCGGGCCGAACGACCAGCTGATCGAGGAGCTCTTGGCGAGGTCGCCGACCTCGACGCCGGAGGTGGCGATGCTGCCCGCGAGGCTGATGCTCGGATAGCGGGCCGCCTCCGCCTGGCCGATCTCGGCGGTCGCCTGCGCGTACTGGCGCTCGGCGAGACGAACGTCCGGCCGGGTTCGCAGGATATCGGCCGGGACGCCAGTCGGTATCGGCAGCTTCGGCACAGGGATCGGCCGTGGCCGCTCGAGCCGCTTCCCGAGCGCCGCCGGATCGCGCCCGGTGAGCACGGACAGCCGGTTCACCGCCTCGGTGTAGGAGACGATCAGCGTCGGGATGTCGGCCTCGGTGGTCGCCGCCTGCCCGGCGGCGTTGGCGACGTCGACGGCCGTCGAGCCGCCGGCCTCGAGCTTCGTGCGGGTCAGCGCAGCGGTCTCGCGCTGCGAGGCGGCGATGCGCCGGGCGAGAGCGATCCGCGCCTGATAGCCGCGCGCCTCGGCATAGTTCGTCGCGACGTCGCCGACGAGCGTCAGCAGGGTGGCGCGGAGCTCCTCCTCCGCGGCATCGAGGCCATAGCGGGCGGCCTCCACGGCGCGCCGGTTGGCGCCGAAGAGATCGACTTCCCAGCTCGCGTCGAGCCCGGCTTCGAAGGAGTTGAACGGGCCGCTGACGGTCACGTCGCCGCTGCTCGACACATTCGAGCCGTCGTCGCTGCGCGTGGCGGAGGCGGAGCCCGTCACCGACGGCAGGAGGGCGCCGGCGGCCTCGCGATAGCTCGCCCGCGCCTCGCGGATCTTCGCTTTCGCCGTCGCGACGTCGAGGTTGCCGTGGACGGCCTCGCCGACGAGTTCGTTCAGCGTCGGGTCGCCGAGCCGCTCCCACCATGCCGAGAGCTGCGGTGGCGCGGGGGGCCGCGTCGTCGCCGCCGCGCCCCAGCTCGCGGGAACGGCGAGCTGGGGCGTCCGGTAGTCCGGACCGACCGCGCAGCCGGCGAGCGGCAGGCCGAGCGCCAGCAGCCTCAGCGAGGTCCAGGGCGTCATGCGTCGCCCGCGCTCGCCGGCAGCGTGAGCGTCTGGCGCAGGCCGCCTTCCGGCCGGTTCTCGATGGCGAGGGTGCCGCCCTGGCGCTCCACGATCTCCTTGGCGATCGCCAGGCCGAGCCCGGCGCCCGGCATGGCGTGCCGCCGCGCCGGGTCGACGCGGAAGAACGGCTCGAACACCCGTTCGATCAGAGCGGCCGGGATGCCCGGCCCGCCGTCCTCGATGGTGACGACTCCCGTGCCGTCGCGGCGCTCGACGGCGACCCACGCGCCGCCGCCGTGGGTCGCGGCGTTGACCATCAGGTTGCGCAGCGCCCGTGTCAGGCCGAGCCGGGCGCCGCGGACGGGAACGGGCACGGTTGCGGCGACGACCACGTCGTGCCCCTGGTCGGCCAGCTCGTCGGCGATCTCGCGAACCAGCTGGCCGAGCTCGACCGGCTCTGCGACGCTGCTGCCGGCCTCCTCGCGCACCAGCGTGATCGCGCTCTCGGCGATGCGCTCGAGCTCGTCGACGTCGGAGAGCCACTGGAGCCTGTCGTCGTCGGGCAGAAACTCCGCCCGCAGGCGCATCCGCGTGATCGGGGTGCGCAGATCGTGGCCGGCGGCGGCGAGGAGGCGCATGCGCTTGTCCATCGCAGCCCTCGCCAGCGCCGACAGGCGATTGAGCGCCCGGGCGGTCGCCCGCACCTCGGCCGGGCCGGTCTCCGGCAGGGCCGGTGGCAAGCCGTCGGGGCCGACGGCGGCGACCGCGCCTTCGAGCACGCTCAGCGGCCGTGTCATCCGGCTCGCCACGACGAGCGCCACCGCCGTCACGCCGAGGACGATCAGGCTCATCCAGCCGATCAGGATCAGCCATCCGCCTCGCGGCGGGGCCGGGCCGGCGAGCGGGATCGTCAGCCAGCCGTGGCTGCCGAGCGGAATCGAGACGAGCGCGTCGGAGCCGTCGGCCGGCTGCGTCGCGATCACCGCGACTTGCGGCCCCGTGGTCGCGAGCGCCCGGGCGAGCTCCGCCGTGAGCCGCTCCGATCGCGGGCCGGCCGGCGGAGCGGGCGCGAGGCGCACGTCCCGACCGAGGGGCAGCGGGCGGCCGGCGGCGAGCTGTGCCTCGGCCATCTCTGCGATGAAATGAATCTGGTCGGCCTGCGGCAGGAGCGAGCGGACGGGGTCGGGCGGGCCGATCACCCATACGGCCGCCGCCGTCGCGAGCCCGACGACGCTGACGATCGCCACGACGAGGAGGAGTGCGATCTTCGCCCTGAGCGACGTCACGCCTCGTCCCCCTCGGAGTCGACGCGGGCGGAGAGCTGGTAGCCGCCGTTGCGCACCGTCTTGAAGATCTGGAAGGCGCCGCCGTCGCCGAGCTTCCGGCGCAGGCGGCTCATCAGCACGTCGATCGAGCGGTCGAGCGGATCGGCGGCGCGACCCTGGGTGAGATCCATCAGCTGATCGCGCGACAGCACACGCCCCGGGCGTTCGAGGAAGACCGAGAGCAGCTCGAACTCGGCGCCGGTCAGAGGGATTGCGGTGCCGGCCGCGTCGGCGACCCGCCGCGCGACGGTGTCGACGGTGAAGCCGGCGAAGCGGTAGCGCGGCAGTCGCTCCTGCGGCTCGACCTCGCCGCTGCGGCGGAGCACCGCCCGGATGCGGGCGACGAGCTCGCGCGGATTGAACGGCTTGCCGAGATAGTCGTCGGCGCCGATCTCGAGCCCGATGATCCGGTCGACCTCCTCCTTGAGCGCCGTCAGGAGGATGATCGGCAGCGTCGGCCGGCGCGCGCGCAACGACCTGCAGATCTCCAGCCCCGAGCCGTCGGGCAGGAGGACGTCGAGCACGACGAGGTCGATCCGGTGCGCCGCGAGCTGCGCCTCGAGCTCGCGGTGGTCGGCGGCGAGCACGACCCGGAATCCGAGCTGGTCGAGGTAGCGCCCGAGCAGCCGGCGGATCTCGGCGTCGTCGTCGACGACCAGGATGTTGGGCGAGGCCTTCATCGACGCCTCGGATCCCTCTGTTGCCTCAGCGGCCGCGCGCCGCCGAGGCAACCCATAGCGAGGGGGGAGGGGCGCGGCTACGGCGGCATTGTAAGCCGTCGTTTCCGCGCGGGCGTCGGCAATGTTCGGAAACAAATTCGTGCCGGACGGGCGCCGCCGGACCCGATGGCGCGGGCCGGCGGCCGCTCGTCAGGCCGGTGCTCGGTCGAAGGTGACGACGTTTCAGTCGAAGACGACGACCTGGCGGATGGCGCTGCCGTCGCGCAGGCGGTCCATCGCCAGGTTGATGTCGTCGAGCCCGAGCCGGTGCGTCAGCAGCCGGTCGACGGGCAGGCGGCCGCGCTTGTAGAGCCCGATCATGCGCGGGAGGTCGCGCGTCGGCACGCAGGTGCCGATGTAGCTGCCCTTGATCGTCCGCTCCTCGGCGACGAGGCTGACGGCCGGGATCGAGAACATCGCGCTCGGGTTCGGCAGGCCGCCGGTCACGGTGGTGCCGCCGCGCCGGGTGATCGCGTAGGCGAGCTCGAGCGCCTTGGCGGAGCCGGCGAGCTCGACCGCGGCGTCGACGCCGCCGCGGGTGGCGGCCTTCACCGCCGCCACGACGTGCGGATCGTCGGCGCGGAAGGCGTCGGTGGCGCCGAGGGTCATCGCGAAGTCGAGTTTGTCCTGCAGGCGGTCGACGACGACCACCCGTTCGGCGCCGCAGGCGACCGCCGCCAGCACGGCGGCGAGGCCGACGCCGCCGAGGCCGACGACGGCGACGGTGGATCCGGCCTTTATGCCTGCCGTGTTGATCACGGCGCCGGCGCCGGTCAGCACCGCGCAGCCGAACAGCGCGGCGATGTCGAGCGGGATGTCGCGGTCGATCTTGATGAGCGAGCGGCGCGACACGGTCGCGTACTCGGCGAACGCCGACACGCCGACGTGGTGGTGGATCGGGCCGCTCGCGCGCGACAGGCGGCGCTCGCCGGAGAGGAGCTCGCCGGCCGTGTTGTGCTCGGCCGCCGGCTCGCACAGGGCGGGTCGGCCTTCCGCGCAGGGCCCGCAGTGGCCGCAGCTCGGCACGAAGACGAAGACGACCGGGTCGCCGGGCGCAAGATCGGAGACGCCTGCGCCCACCTCGACGACGGTGCCGGCCGCCTCGTGGCCGAGCACCATCGGCGTCGGCCGCGGCCGGTTGCCGTCGATCACCGAAAGGTCGGAATGGCAGACGCCGGCGGCCCCGACCTTGACGAGAACCTCGCCGAGGCCCGGCGGCGCGAGCTCGACCTCCTGCACCACGAGCGGCTTCGTGTCGGCGTAGGGGGTGGCGACCCCGCCTCTTTCCAGCACCGCGGCCCTGATCTTCATGCTGGCGTCTCCTTACCCTTGGCGGTCGTCCTGGTGTGCCTCGACGGGCGGCCGCGACTCATCCGAAATAGAACTTGAGCGGTTCCGTGCCGCAGATTCGGGCGCGGGTCGAGGGGTCGGGCACCCAATCCTCGATCGCGGCGATCGTGTCCGCGTAGCGGACCTGCCCTTCGTGGCCGGCGAAAGGCCAGTCGCTGCCCCACAGCAGCCGCTCGCCGCCGGTGAGCGCGACCAACGCCTCGGCGTAGGGCTTGGCGTTGGTCGTCGGATGGTAGCGGAAGCCGCCCGACAGCTTGACCCAGGTGCGGCCGCGCTCGACCGCGGCGAGGACCTCCTTGAACGCCGCGCTGTTCACCCCCTCGGGCAGGTCGAAGTGGCCGAGATGGTCGATGACGAGGTCCGCGCCCGAAGCTTCGATCGCGGCAATCGTTCCGGCGATGCGATGCGGCTTGTCGGTGACGTGGACGTGCCAGCCGAGATCGGCGACGCGCTTCAGGAGCAGGCGGTATTCGGCCGAGCGCAGGTCCGGCACGTCATCGGTGACGCTGTTGACGAAGCGGATGCCGACGAATCCGTCGGCGGCCATCCGCTCCATCTCGTAGATGCTGGTCGTCGGTGCGAGCGTCGCCGTCGCGCGCAGGCGCCGGTGCCGCCTGAGCGCCGCGCGGACGTAGTCGTTGTAGAGCCCGTGGATGCTCGCTGCGGCGACGACGCCGAACAGGATGCCGTGGCGGTCCAAGGTCGCGATGCAGTCTTCGATGGTGGCGTCGCCGGGCGGGGTGTGCCAGGCCGCGGCGGTGAGCGGCAGGTCGGCCCGCCAGACGTGGAAATGCGAATCGACGAGAGGCGGCTGAGACACGCGGGCGGCTCCTTTTCTCGCGGCGACCCTAGTCTCGCGCGGTGGCGGGGCCGACGCACGCCCGGAGGTATTTCGGTGCTCGAAATTCGATCGGCTCGCGCGGCCGCGGCGGGGCGGCCGCGCTAGCGTCGGGCGGCCAGGCGGCCTGGCCGCCAGACCGCAAGGAGACGAGAATGCAGATGTTCGATTTGTCCGGCAGGGTCGCCATCGTGACCGGCGGCAACGGTGGCATCGGGCTCGGGATCGCGCGCGGGCTCGCCGGCGCCGGTGCGGCCATCGCCATCGTCGGCCGCAACGCGGCCAAGAACGAGGCGGCGGCCGCCGAACTCGGCCGCATCGGGCCCCTGGTCGTGGCGATCACCGCCGACATCCGCAGCCCGGAAGGCTGCCGCACGCTCGTCGAGGAGGTCGACCGGCGCCTCGGCGGCATCGATATCCTCGTCAACAACGCCGGCATCAGCTTCCGCAAGGCGCCGCAGGACTACACGCTCGAGGAATGGCAGGCGGTGATCGACACCAACATGACCGCTGCCTTCCTGCTGTCGCAGGCCTGCTATCCGCACTTCAAGGCGCGCGGCGGCGGCAAGATCATCAACATCGGCTCGATCGTCTCGGTGTTCGGGTCGCCCTTCGCGGTGGCCTACGGGGCGAGCAAGGGCGGCATCCAGCAGATGACGAAGGCGCTCTGCTGCGCCTGGGCGAAGGACAACATCCAGGCGAACGCGATCCTGCCGGGCTGGATCGACACCGAGCTCAGCCAGGGCGCGCGGCGGGAGTTCCCCGGCCTCGAGGAGCGCGTGCTCGGCCGCACGCCGGCCGGCCGCTGGGGCGATCCCGCGGACTTCGAGGGCATCGCCGTCTATCTCGCGAGCCGCGCCTCGGATTTCGTCAACGGCGCGACGATCACCGTCGACGGGGGCTACTCGTCGCAGGGGTAGAGCGCTTTCCGACCGGATGGAATCATCTGGCCGATCGGAAATCGGTCCAGAAGCATAGCCTCGAGCATGTACCGTTCAGATCGGTCGCTCTGAGCGGGATATGCTCGAGGAGCCGAGCGTCAGGGGGCGGTTCGACCGCCCCCCGGCCGAACCGCCCGCGCCCGACGCGGCCGGCCGATGACCGGCCCGCCGCGTTAGCCGTCCTCCTCGACGAAGATCTTCGCCCGTCGGCGGGCGATGCCGGGCAGCACCGCCACCACCAGCATCACCACCGCGATCGCCAGCATGACGGCGCTGATCGGCTTTTCGATGAAGACCAGCGCGTCGCCCTGCGAGATCATCATCGCGCGCCGGAAATACTCCTCGATCATCGGGCCGAGCACAAAGCCCAGCAGCAGCGGCGCCGGTTCGCAGTCGAGCTTCATCATCACGTAGCCGACGAAGCCGAAGACGACCATCACCAGCAGGTCGAAGCCGTTGCCGTTGACGCTGTAGACGCCGACCGACGCGAAGGCGACGATCGCCGGGAACAGCGCCCGCTGCGGCACGGTAAGCAGGCGAACCCAGATCCCGATGAGCGGCAGGTTGAGCACGAGGAGCATCAGGTTGCCGGCCCACATCGACGCGATCACGCCCCAGAACAGGTTGGGGTGGCTCACCATGAAGTCCGGGCCGGGCTGCACTCCCTGGATGACGAGCGCGCCCATCATCAGCGCCATCACCGGATTGGAGGGGATGCCGAGCGTCAGCATCGGCACGAAGGAGGTCTGCGCTCCCGCATTGTTGGCGGACTCGGGGCCGGCCACCGCCTCGATGGCGCCCTTGCCGAAGCGCTCCGGCGTCCGCGAGAGCCGCTTTTCGAGCGAGTAGGAGCCGAACGAGGCGAGCAGCGGGCCGCCGCCGGGCAGGACGCCGAGCAGCGAGCCGAGGACCGTGCCGCGGGCGATGGGGCCGGCGGACTGCCGGAACTCCTGGCGGGTCGGCAGAAGCTTCGCGATCTTCGCCACCGCGACGCGCACGGCGCTCTCCCGCTCGAGGCCGATCAGGATCTCGGCGATGCCGTAGATGCCCGCGCCGAAGGCGACGATCGGCACGCCGTCGGCGAGGCCGTCGAACCCGAGCGTGAAGCGGGCGCTGCCGGAGTAGATGTCGGTGCCGACCGTGCCGACGAGCAGGCCGAGCAGGATCATGCCGATCGCCTTCAGGAGCGAGCCGTTGGCGAGAGTGATCGAGGCCACGAGGCCGAGCGTCATCAGCGCGAAGTACTCGACCGGGCCGAACGTCAGCGCGATCCGGGCGAGCGGCTCCGAGAAGGCCGCGACGAGCAGCGTCGCGACCGTGCCGGCGGCGAAGGAGCCGATCGCGGCGATGGAGAGCGCGGCGCCGGCGCGCCCCTTGCGCGCCATCTGGTAGCCGTCGATGGCGGTGATCGCCGACGACGCCTCGCCCGGCAGGTTGACCAGGATCGCGGTCGTCGAGCCGCCGTACTGCGCGCCGTAGTAGATGCCGGCGAGCATGATGATCGAGGCCTCCGGCGAGACCTGGAAGGTGATCGGCAGCAGCATGGCGATCGTCGCGAGCGGCCCGACGCCGGGCAGCACGCCGACCGCGGTGCCCAGGAAGGCGCCGATGAAGCAGAACAGCAGGTTGCCCGGCTGGAACGCCGTCGCCATGCCGAGGGAGAGATTCGAGACGAGGTCCATGCGTCACCCGCCCAACCAAGGGCCGAACAGCGGCACCGGGATCTTCAGGAGCACGATGAAGACCACCGTGCAGAGGAGCGTCAGCGCCGCCGTCGTCGCGAGCGCGAAGCGCCACGTCATCAGGCGGCTGCCGACGGTCGCGAGTAGCGTCGTGGCGGCGATCGTCGGAACGAAGCCGAGCGGCGCGACGAGGAGGGTGAACAGGATGGGGGCGCCGAGGACGCAGACGAGCGGCCGCGGCCGGGCGAAGCCGACCGCCTCGGTCGGCCGGCCGAAGGCGCGGACGGCGATCAGCGTCGCCACGACGGCGAGGCCCGCGGCCGCCATGAGAGGAAAGAAGCCCGGCCCCATGGCGGCCGGAGTTCCGATCGAGAGCTTCGTGAGGACGCCGAGGGCGAACAGCCCGGCGGCGGCGAGGAGGAGAAGGCCGGTCGCGAGATCGCGCAGATCGACGCGGCGCGGCACTTCGCCAGGCGACATGGGCATGGTCGGTTCCTTCACCCCGGCGTCCGGACGCTGAGCGTCGCAGGCCGCTGCGCGAGGCTATCCGATCGGCGGGCGCGGCCATGCAGGGCGCCCCCGCATTTTCGACAGTCGAAACAGCATCGGGACAGCCTGCGCCTCCGCCGCGGCGGGCGGTAGCTTTCCATGAGGCGACCTCGAGAGCGCCAGTCGCAACCGGGAGGATGACATGAAACTGGCTCGAAGCGGTGTCGTGCTTGCGCTCGCCCTGATCGGCCTCGGCGCCGAGGCACGGGCGGACTGGCCGATGGATCGGACGATGACGATCGTCGCGCCGTGGCCTCCGGGAACCGGCGCGGATCTCGTCGCCCGCGTCCTCGCCGACGGGCTGATGAAGAAGTGGGGCAACCAGATCGTCGTCGAGAACAAGGTCGGGGCGACCGGAAACATCGGCCAGAACTACGTCGCCAAGGCGGACCCCGACGGCTACACCTATATCGTCTCGACGCCTGGTCCGGCGGCGAACAACATGCTGACGTTCAAGTCGCTGCCGTTCAATCCGCTGACGGACTTCAGCTACATCACGGTCACCAACGAAGATCCGATGCTGATCGTCGCCGGCCCGCGGCTCGCGGCCGAGGACGCCAAGGAGTTCCTCGCCTACGCCAAGGCCAATCCCGGCAAGGTGCAGTTCGGCAATCCGGGCCACGGCACCTACGCGCACATGACGCAGCTCGCGCTGCAGGACAAGCTGGGGACGACCTTCAACCTCGTGCCCTACAAGGGCGCGCCGCAGATGGTCAGCGACATGCTGTCCGGCCAGATCGACGCCGTGATCGACCTCACCGGCGGCTATCTCCAGCAGATCAAGGCCGGCAAGCTGCGGGCGCTTGCCGTCATCGGCGACGAGCGGCTGCCGCAGCTCCCGGACGTGCCGACGCTGCGCGAGGTCGGCGTCGACCTCACCGCCGCGCCCTGGTACGCGCTCGAGGGGCCGAAGGGCATCTCGCCGGAGATCGTCAAGGAGATGAATGCGGCCTCGGTCGAGGTCCTGAAGGACCCGGCGACCGCCGAGAAGCTCGCCGGCGCCGGCATCACGCCGAGTTCCAGCACCCCCGAGGAGCTCCAGGCGATCGTCACGGCCGAGGTCGAGAAGTGGCGGCCGGTGGTGGAGAAGTACAACATCACGTCGGAATAATTTAGACCCGGCCCGCGACTGCGGGCCGCCCCGACGGGCCGCCGCCGACGGCGGCGGCCGCTCCCGTGACCTATCCCCCGACGTGCCCGGTGTCGCTGCTGGTCCCGGTCGTCCGCCGGCGCCCCGGCGCGCGCGTCGACCCATCCCCGCCGCGGAGACCCTTGCGATGCCCGCCTCCCGTCCCCCGTCCGAGTTCCGCAGCCGGATCCGCGACAAGAGCCACGTGCTCGGCACGTTCATCAAGACGCCGACGAGCCACACTACGGAGGTGATCGGCAGCGCCGGCTTCGACTTCGTCATCATCGACCAGGAGCACGCGCCGTTCGACCGCGTGACCATCGACATCTGCTGCCTCGCGGCGAAGGCCGCCGGCATCGCGGCGCTCGTCCGCGTCGCCGAGCCGACGCCGGCGAGCATCCTCTCGGTGCTCGACGTCGGCGCTGCCGGCGTGCTCGTGCCGCACGTCGACACCCCGGCGAAGGCGCGCGAAATCGCGGCCGCCTGCCGCTACCGCTCCGGCTCGCGCGGGTTCTCGAACACGACACGGGCCGGCGATTTCGGCGGCGCCTCGTTCGCCGACCATATCGCCGCGCAGGATGCCGGCGTCACCTGCGTCGCGATGATCGAGGACGAGCGGGCGCTCGACGAGATCGACGCGATCGCCGCGACGGAGGGGATCGACGCGTTCTTCATCGGTCGCGGCGACCTCACGGCGGCGCTCGGGGTGGAGGGGATGGAGAAGGCGGTCGAGCGCATCATGGAGGCCGGCCGGCGCGCCGGCATGACGATGATGGCGCTCGTCTCGGGCCGCGACGACGCTCGCACGATGCGCGGCCGCGGCGCCTCGGCCTTCGTCGTCTCGAACGACCAGAACCTCCTCAAGGCGGCGGCGACCCAGGCACTGAAGGACTACGGCGACCCGACGGCCTGGTGACGGACGGCGGCGGCGGCAAGCCCGGCCGGCACCCTCAGCCCGGCACCAGCGTCGTGAACTCGGCGCCGCTGCGCTCGTAGCCGTCGACGGAGTCGCGCACGTCGCGCATCAGGAGCGAGATGTTCTCCTCGATCTTCTGGCGCGTCTCGGCGAGCGGCTCGGCGATCTGCTCCCTCATCTTCTGCAGCGGCATGGCCGTCTTGAAGAAGCTGACGCTGATCGAGGCGAGCACGCGGTCGTCGAACATCAGCGGCATGGCGACGGTGGTCATCTGCCGCGGCTCGGTGCGCGGATCACGAACCGCGAAGCCGACGGCGCGCAGCCGAGCGAGGAGGGTGCGCAGCTCGTCCTCCCGCTGCGGCGTGAAGTCGTGCTCGGGGTTCTCGCGCAGCATGGCGAACAGCTGCTCGCGCTCCTCGCTCGGGCAGAACGCGAGGTACGCCCTGCCCATGGCCGAGCTCTGCAGGCCCGGGCGCAGGCGCAGCACCGTGTTGGTGTGGGCGTTCGGGCTGATCGCCCCGGTCCAGAACTGGATCGAGAGGGCGTCGCCGTCGAGCACGCCGATGCCGATCGGCCACTTGATCCGTCGCGTCAGCTCGATCGCCGGCGCGCGCGAGGCCTCGATCACCATGGAGATGCCGCCGAAGCCCTTGGTCAGCTCGTGCACCCGGCAGGTGACCCGGTAGCCGCCGAACATGTTGTCGCGGGCGACGTAGCCGTCGGCCATCAGGGTTTCGAGCATCCGGATGATGGTCGGCTTCGGCAAGTGCGTGGCCGCGTGGATATCGGTCACCGAGGCGATCCGCAGCCGATTGACCGTCCGGAGGATCTCGAGCGCGCGCCGCACCGACTCGACCGGTGGGTAGGATCGCCGGGCGGGATCCGACAGGCCGCGGCGTGAGTTCGTCCGGCAGCGCTCGGTGGAGCGGGCCGTTCCCATGGACTCGACCAGGGCGCGCTCCGCGCCCGTTCCGAGGGGTTGAATGGCGTCCATCCCCGATCCTCCCAGTTCGGGTGGTCGCCGGCGCAGGCCGGTCGCCGCCCGATATGTTTAGTCGGTGAGGATATCACGCCCGCCGCCGGGAGTAGCCGGGGATTGTTTCGTCGGTCGAAATTGCGCGGGATCAGAAGGCGACGGCGTCACCGCCCTTCAGCGCCAGGAGCGCGCGCGCCTCGCTCGGCGTCGCGACGCGCAACCCGAGGCCCTCGATGATCGAGCGGATGGCGGCCACCTGCTCGGCGCTCGACCGCGCCGGCTTGCCGGGGCCGATCCAGAGCGAATCCTCGAGGCCGACGCGCACGTTGCCCCCCATGGTCGCCGCCATCGTCGCGACGCGGATCTGGTGGCGCCCGCCGGCGAGGACCGACCAGCGATAGTCGGCGCCGAACAGCCGGTCGGCCGTCCGCTTCATGTGCAGCACGTCCTCGGCGTGGGTGCCGATGCCGCCGAGGATGCCGAACACCGACTGCACGAAGAACGGCGGCTTGATCGTGCCGCGCTCGGCGAAGTGGGCGAGGGTGTAGAGGTGGCCGATGTCGTAGCACTCGCACTCGAAGCGGGTGCCGCCGTCGCGGCAGGTCCGCAGGATGTAGTCGATGTCGGCGAAGGTGTTGCGGAAGACGCGGTCGCGCGAGCCCTCCAGGTAGGGCTGCTCCCAATCGTGCTTGAACACCTTGGTGCGCTCCAACATCGGGAACAGGCCGAAGTTCATCGAGCCCATGTTGAGCGAGGCGAGCTCGGGCTTCAGCTCGGCCGCCGGGGCGAGGCGCTCGTCCAGGGTCATCGTCGGCGCGCCGCCGGTCGTCAGGTTGATGACGCAGTCGGAACCCTGCTTGATCGCCTGGACGATCGGCCGGAATGCGTCGGCCGTCTGCACGGGCCGGCCGGTCTCCGGATCGCGGGCGTGCAGGTGGACGACGGCCGCCCCGGCCTCGGCCGCGGCGATCGCCGAGGCGGCGATGTCGGCCGGCCGCACCGGCAGGTGCTCGGACATCGACGGCGTGTGGATGGCGCCGGTGATCGCGGCGCTGATGATGACGTTCGCCATGAGGGTCGTCCCGGGTGGGTGGGGGAGGGGACCGGCTGCCCGAGGCGGCCGGTCGCGCGGAGGCGCCGGCCGGCCCCACCGGCGCCGACCGCCGCGAACGGACGCCCGGCCGGGTCCGCGGCGGCCGTCGGTTTCTAGACGCGTGTCAGGCCGACTTCTGCCAGTCGAGCAGCGTGCCTTTGGTGAGGATCTTCTGCCCGTCGGTTTCCGGCATCGGGTACTCGTCCTCGTTGACGACGAAGCCCTTCTTGCTCGCGAAGTCGAGGCGCGGCGGGCAGAAGATGTCGTAGAGCGAGGAGACGCCGTCGCCGACGTCGCGCGAGGTGTGCACGACGGTAGCCGGGATGATGATGACCGACGGGGTCTCCATCGGGTCGTGCTTGTCCGGCTGCCAGTCGGCCAGGTTGGCGTTCCACGGCCAGCGCATGTGGTGGATCCAGGTGCCGTCGAGCGTCAGCGAGGCCTGCTCGAAGTCCTCATGCCAGTGCGGGCTGAGCGCCGTCGTGTCGCGGCGGGTCTTATAGTGGGCGAACAGGTTGACCATCATGTTGGTCGACCGGAACAGCCGCGGCTGGATGCGCGGCCCGTCGGCCTTGGCGAGCGGCGCCAGCGGGTAGTGGCGCAGCTTGAAGCCGCCGACGGGGTCGGGCCACGGCACGAGCGGGGCCACCTCGGGCGCGCCGTCCGCATAGGTGTCGGCGTTCCAGGCCTTGGTGAGGAGGTCGGCGGCGGACTTGGTGAGGATGCGGGTGATCAGCCCCTCGCCGCGCGCCGTCACGGTGCTCGGGCCGGGCGGCACGATGGTGAGAGAATCGGCCACCGCCTCGATCTCCTCGTCGCCGGCGCGGATCGTCGCCGCGGTGCCGGGCGGCAGGATGACCATGTACTCGTCCGGGCTGTTCTCGCGGGAGAGCGCGGTGCCGGGCTTCGCCCGCGTCACCGCGACGAGGAAGTTCGCCCCGCGCGTGATCCACGTCCTGGCGCCGTCGGGGCCGATCTCCTGCGGTTCCATCCGGTCGAACTGCGCGACCGAGGCCCGCCGTGCCATTGTGTCCGTCACTGCCGCTCTCCTCGTTGCGCGCCGCTGCGAGCCTTCGTCGGGGCGGGCGCGATCGAGCGGACGCTAGTCGCCGCGGCGTCGTCGGCGCCAACCCGTTCCCCCGCTATTTCAATCCATGAAACCCTGCCGATCGACCGCATCGGTGGCCATCGCGAGGGCCACGCGGAGCATTTTCGGCACCCGAAACAGCGCCACGCAGGCCCGGACAAAAAACGCCCGGCCGCTAGGGTCCGCACGACCCGACCCCCAACGGCTGGAGCCGAAGAGCAATGACCTCCGAAGATCGTCAGCGCGCGCGCCAGGAGCTCGAGTCGCTCCTGATGGACTACTGGCACGACGTCGACACCAACTGGGGGCGCAATGCCGCCGACTACTACACCGACGACGCGGTGTTCGAGTCGACCCATGCGAGCTACCACGGCAAGGAGAAGATCCGGGCGTTCTACCAATACCGGCTCGACCGTGGCCCGCGCGTCGCCGTACACTCGGTCTCGAACTTCCGGGTCGTGCTCGAGAGCTCGACCCGCGCCATCTGCAACTGGTACCTGTTCCTCTACGCGCAGGACGGCGAGCCGATCCTGCCGACCAATCCACCGATCCAGATCGCCCACATGACCGACGTCTGCGCCAAGCAGCCGGACGGGCGTTGGCTCTACGAGCACCGCAAGTTCGACGCCTGGTTCGTCGGCGGCGTGCCCACCACCAACCCGAACCTCGACGACAAGTGAGGCCGGCGAGCCGGGGCGCACGATGAAGAGCCGACGCTTCGAGAAGCCGCGGCCGCCGGCCGCCGCCGAGCACGGCATCGTCCATCGCGACGAGGCCGCGTTCTGCGGCTGGCCCTTCTATTGCGGCCTCTGGGTGTTTCCCGGCGGCGACGTCCTCGTCGGCTTCAAGAAGATCGAGAGCGCCTACGCCGCGCCGGGCGAGATCAGCCACACGCGGCTGACCGTCGGCCAGGGTCGGCTCGTCACCATCCGCTCGCCTGACGGCGGACGGACATGGGACGGCGAGAGCCTGCAGCCGGTGTTCGACCTCGCCACGTCGGCGGACGAGATCCTCGCGACGGGCGGCGACAGCTATGACGACCAGCCGCCGCTCGACCTCCTCGACCCGAACGTCATCGTGATGTCCGGCGCGATGCCGGCGCTCCTGAAGCCGGACAGCCGGGCGTGGCTGCGCGCCTCGGCCGACGCCGGGAGAACGTGGCGGCGGACCATCCTCCTGCCGCTGCACGGCCTCGCGTCGCTCACCGGCCACGGCCCGCCGACCGTCCGCCCGGACGGCGTCGCCCTCCTCGGGCTCTCGACGACCTCGGCCGACGGCTGGACGAACCGGCCGCTCGTCTATGCGAGCACCGACGGCGCGCGCTGGAACTTCCTCTCCTTCATGACGCCGGAGATCGAGGGCGGCTCGGCGGTCAGCGACCGGCGCGAGCTCGCCCTCTTCGGGGCGATCCGGCACTTCTACGCCCGGCCCCTGGTGCTGCGGGACGGCCGTGTGCTCGCCTCGGTGCGCTTCCAGCGCGATGCGCGGGGCATCATCTGGACCGACGTCTTCGAGAGCGAGGACGGTGGGCGGACGTGGCGGTTCCTTTCGCGCGTCAACGACTGGGGCGCGCCGGGCGACATCGTCGAGATGGCCGACGGGCGCATCGCCTGCGTCTACGGCTACCGTCTGCCGCCGTTCGGCATCCGCGCCCGCGTGAGCGAGGACGGTGGCCGCACCTGGGGGTCCGAGCTCGTGCTGCGCGACGACGGCGGCAGTTGGGACCTCGGCTATCCGCGCGTCGCCGAGGTCGCGCCGGGTCGCCTCCTCGCCGTCTACTACTTCAACCGGGCCGACGACCCCGTCCAGCTGAACGGCGGCGTCCGCCACATCGCTCGGACCATCTTCACGCCGGACTGACGCCGACGGCCGGAACGGCCGCGGTGGGAACGACAACAGAGGGAGGTCGTCATGAACTGGACGTCGAGAGGTTTCGCAGCCGCCCTTGCCGGGCTCCTCGTCGCGGCGACTCCGACCGCGGCCCCGGCCGACGACTACCCGTCGCAGCCGATCGTGATGATCGTGCCGTTCGGCGCCGGCGGCGGCACCGACATCATCGCGCGCACGGTGTCGGAGGAGCTCGGCCCCGCGCTCGGAGGGTCGATCGTCGTCGAGGCGCGCCCGGGCGCCAACGGCGCCATCGGCTCGGCGGTCGTGGCGCGGGCGGCCCCCGACGGCTACACGCTGCTGTTCACCGCGCAATCGACCTATTCGCTCAATCCGAACCTCACCAAGGAGCCGCTGTTCGACCAGCTCAAGGATCTCGTGCCGGTCGCCACGATCGGCCGCAGCCCGTGGCTCATCGCGGTGCCGGCCGACAGCCCGTTCCAGTCGATCGCCGACGTCGTCGCCTACGGCAAGGCGAACCCCGGCAAGCTCGCCTTCCCGTTCTGGCAGTCGAGCGTGCTCGTCAGCGGCGAGACCTTCGCGCGGCTCGGCGGCTTCGAGATGCGCAGGGTGCCCTACAAGGGGCAGGTCGAGGCGACGACCGATTTCCTCGGCGGCCGCCTGCCGATCATGGTGACCGACGTCGCCGGTGCCCGCGCGCCCGTCGAGGCCGGCACGATGCGGCTCCTCGGCACCACGACCGCGGCGCGCACGCCGGCCTTCCCCGACGTGCCGACGCTGACCGAGCAGGGCCTGCCGGTCGTGACCGACTCGATGCTGGCGGTGTTCGCTCCGGCCGGCACGCCGCAGCCGATCCTCGACCGCCTCAATGCCGAGCTCTCGAAGATCGTCGCGACGTCCGAGAAGGTCCGCGACCGCCTGCGGCAGCTCGGCCTGGAGCCGACGGCGATGAGCCAGCCGGAAGCCGATGCCTTCGTGCGCTCGGAATTGATCCGCTGGGCCGATCTCATCGAGCGCGCCGGCCTCCAGAAGCAGTAGCGTCGTGTCGAAAGGACGACCCGGGCCCGGGGAGGCGACGATGGCTCCGGAGCGCAGGGCGGGCTTCCCGCGGGTGCGCGGCGCCCAGGACGCGCTCGGCGGCGTAGTGGTGGCGGTGGTCGCCGCCGCCGTCCTCCTCGTGCTGTCGCGGATGTCGGTCGCGAGCTACTCGGCCTTTTCGCCGGCGCTCTTCCCGCGCATCTGCGCCTGGGGCCTCCTCCTCGGCGGCCTCCTGCTCGTCGCGCGGGGCTTCCTCAAGGACGGGCCCGGCCTCGAGCGCGTGCCGCTCCGGCCGGCGCTCTTCGTCACGCTGGCGATCCTCGTCTTCGGGATCGTCACCCCCGTCGCCGGCTATGCGGTGGCCGGGCTCCTCACGGTGGTGATCGGCGGGCTCGCGACCCCCGAGATGCGCCCGCGCGAGCTCGCGATCGTGTCCCTCGCCCTCATCGCCGGCAGCGTCGGGCTGTTCAGCTTCGTGCTGAAGCTGTCGATCCCGATCCTGATCCTGCCCGGCGTGAGGTTCTGACGATGTGGTCGATGCTCGCCGACCTCGGCCTCGGGTTCCAGATCGCGCTCACCTTGCACAACGTCGCGCTGTGCCTCATCGGCTGCCTGATCGGCACGCTGATCGGCGTGCTGCCCGGCATCGGGCCGATCGCCACGATCTCGCTGCTGCTGCCGTTCACGTTCGGCATTCCGCCGGTCGGCGCGATGATCATGCTCGCCGGCATCTACTACGGCGCCCAGTACGGCAGCTCGACCACGGCGATCCTCGTCCGGATTCCGGGCGAGGCGAGCTCGATCGTCACCATCCTGGACGGCAACGCGATGGCGCGGCAGGGCCGGGCCGGCGCGGCGCTGGCGCTCGCCGCCCTCGGCTCCTTCGTCGCCGGCAGCCTCGCGACCCTCGTCATCGGCGCCTTCGCCGAGCCGCTCGGGGCGGTGGCGCTGCACCTCGGCCCGGAGGACTATTTCGCCCTCATCGTGCTCGGCCTCGTCTTCGCCGTGGTGCTCGCCGGCGGCTCGGTCCTGAAGGCCGTGCTCGCCGTTCTGATGGGCGTGCTGCTGTCGACCGTCGGCACCGATGTCGAGACCGGCGCCCAGCGCCTCACCTTCGGGCTGCCGTCGCTGCTCGAGGGGCTCAGCATCTCGGTGCTCGCGATGGGCCTGTTCGGCATCGGCGACATCCTGCGCAACATCGAGGCGCCGGAGATGCGCCCGCTCGTCCAGTCGCGCATCGGCCGCCTGTGGCCGAGCGGCGACGAGATCCGGCGCTCCGCGGGGCCGGTGGCGCGCGGCACCGTGCTCGGCTCGCTGCTCGGCGTGCTGCCCGGCAGCGGCACCCTGCTCGCGCCCTTCGCGTCCTACGCCCTCGAGAAGAAGCTCTCGCGCGAGCCAGGCCGTTTCGGCAACGGCGCGCCCGAGGGCGTCGCCGGGCCGGAGGCGGCCAACAACGCCGCGGCGCAGACCTGCTTCATCCCGCTGCTGGCGCTCGGGCTGCCGCCCAACGCGGTGATGGCGCTGATGCTCGGGGCGCTGACCATCCAGGGCATCGTGCCCGGGCCGCAGGTCTTCACCAAGAACCCGGACCTGTTCTGGGGCATGGTCGCCTCGATGTGGATCGGCAACCTGATGCTGCTCGTCATCAACCTGCCGCTGATCGGCCTCTGGGTGTCGCTGCTGAAGGTGCCCTACCGGCTGCTGTTCCCGGCGATCCTGCTGTTCTGCTGCATCGGGCTGTTCTCGGTCAGCCGTCTGCCGGTCGACATCTACTTCCTCGCCGGCTTCGGGCTCGTCGGTCTCGGCCTCGCCAAGCTCGGCTTCGAGGCGGCGCCGCTGCTGCTCGGCTTCGTGCTCGGCGAGGCGCTCGAGTCGAATTTCCGCCGCGTCCTCATCCTCGGCGACGGCGACTGGACGCGGTTCGTGTCGAGCCCGGTCGCCGTCGCGCTGCTGGCGCTCGCGGCCATCCTGGTCGTCTCGGTCGCCACCACCGGCATCCGCCGCAGGCTCTGACCGCGCCGGCCGGCGCCGACCGGACGGCGAATCTCCGGCCCGCCCCTATCGTTTGACAGAGGCGCCGAGGGTCGCGGCTGCGGAACACTGGCGGCACCGCCATCCGGGCCGACGGAGAAGCCGCCATGCGCCAGATCGCCCTCCTCGCCGCGCTCGCGGTGCTCGCCAGCATGCCGGGCCACGCCACCGCGTCCGAACCGCCCACCGCCCGGGAGGCGCCGGGAAAGGCGGGCCTCGCCATCGAGACCGCCGCGATCGAGCGCGGCCGACTCGTCATCTCCGGCTTCGCCAGTCAGAGCGGGGCGACGATCAAGCTCGACGGCACCACGTTCAAGACGAAGGCGGGCAAGGACAAGAGCTTCGCCCTCGCGGTGGTGTTCGTCCCGCTCGACTGCGTCGCGATCCTCGCGGTGAAGAACAAGCGGCAGCCGGTGGCGGTGGCAAACTGCGGGCCGGAGGGCCCGCCCGGCCCGCGCGGCCTTGCCGGGCCGCCGGGTCCGCAGGGCCTGCGCGGGGCGACGGGGCCGCGCGGCGCGCCGGGAGGCAGCATCCTGTCCGCGGTCTTCAGGTCCAATGGAACCGTCGTCCGGTCGAACGGCGTCGTCTCGACATCGAGCCCGGCAACAGGATTCAGGGTCGTCGCGTTCGATCGCGACGTGACGCAATGCGCCATCGTCGGCAGTGTCGTCTCATATCCGAACGCCGATGACTATATTGCATCGGTATCGCAAGGACTTGTGACGATCAACAAATATGGGGCCGCTTCTCCGAACTCCGTAAGCGTGACAATATCAAACCAATACGGTTCTCCGACGAGTGCTGCGAACTACGCGCTCAATATCGTCGCGTTCTGCCCGGACTGAGCCTCGGCGCGAGCCGGCCTGGACTTGGACGAGGCTCGGCGCGTCGGCCGACAAGGCGGGGCGGAACGGCGGCCGAGCGCAGCCCCTTGGCCGACGGAGCCCTCGGCCGGAAGCGCGAGGCGCAACAAGTTCCGGCCGCCCGCACGCCGCTCTCGCCGCCGGATCAAGACGTTGCCGACCACCCCCGTCCCCTCCGCCCGATGCCGACGATCGCAGCCGCCAAGACCCCCCCACGTGCCCGGCCGCTCCCCAAAGGCGCCCGGCGCGACGCCCGGAAACGCTCGTGACCGGGCAAGCAGACGCGAGAAGCGGCGCGGAGCTAAGCGCCTCACCACGCGGGGCATTTCGGTCGCTTTGTGAAGGCGTGAGGAAGGGCGGTGGTAGCGGAGGAGGGACTTGAACCCCCGACACGCGGATTATGATTCCGCTGCTCTAACCAGCTGAGCTACTCCGCCGCTCCGTGCGCCGCCGGTGCCGGCTGCCCGGCTCGCGGGCGGACGGCCCGGGTGCGGGCAGGTCGCCCGCGATATACGAGGGGGGTCTCGCCGGTGTCAAGCGTCGGCCGAGCACGCACGGCCGGTGGACACGGCATCGGGCGGCGGATGAGGTGTCGACCAGCGGCACCTGTCTTCTGAGCCGGACGGCGGGGCCGTGGGTCTATTGCGCGGGCGCGGCCGTCGTCCCGGTCGGGGACGTGGGCTCGCGAGCAGCCGGCGGCGCCGGGCCGACGGCGTGCGCCGGCAGCCCGGGGACCATGATGTAGCCGGTATCCGGCGCAGGATTGATCAGCGACAACAGCCCGAGGAGGCCGACGAGGCTGGCGTAGGCCGCGAGGAGCAGGAGGCCGATCACGTCGCTGACCATCCAGGTCCGGCGCCAGATCGCGAACAGCGCGGCGAGCGCGGCTGTCGCGACGAGCACCACCGCCGCCAGGAATAGGGTGGCCTCGCCGAGTATGTAGCCGACATTCTCGCCGAAGAGCGCGACGACACCAATGATCAGCAGCCCGTAGAGGACGAGCGCGGAGATCAGCAGCAGCCGGATCGGATGGGCGGTGGCGAACGCCATGGCTCGGGCTTCCTTCGGCCTGTCGGTCGTTCGGGGCGGCCGCGCCACCGCGGCGCCGTCCGGGGCCACCGTGACGGCGGCGGCGCAGCATAGCCGCGCCGGCGACGGCCACCAATGGGCCGGCGACGCCGTCCGTGCGCCGTCCGGGGGCTTGCCCGCGGCCCGCGCCGCCGCCACTGTGGCGCCCCGCTCCCGCGAGGCCCCCGATGCCGGATCGCCTGACCGTCGCCACCTGGAACGTCAACTCGATCCGCTCGCGGCTCGACCACGTCGGCCGCTTCGTCGCGGCGCACGGGCCGGACGTGCTGTGCCTGCAGGAGACGCGCTGCCCCGACGGCAACTTCCCACTCGCGGCGATCCGCGCCCTCGGCTACGAGCACATCGCCCTCAACGGCAAGAACGGCCACCACGGTGTCGCAGTGGCTTCGCGGCGACCCTTGTCGGCGATCCTCGTCGAGCGCTTCGCCCTCATCGACGAGCCGCGCCACCTCGCCGTCGCGGTGCCCTTCGCCGGCGCCGCGCTGACGCTGCACAACCTCTACATCCCGGCCGGCGGCGACGCACCGGACCCGGCGGTCAATCCGCGCTTCGCGGCGAAGCTCGCCTTCCTCGACGCCCTGATGCCGTGGAGCGCGGTCGCCGGGGCGGCCGGGCCCGGCATCGTCGTCGGCGACCTCAACGTCGCGCCGCTGCCCGACGACGTCTGGTCGCACCGCCAGCTCCTCGACGTCGTCAGCCATACCCCGGGCGAGACCAACCGGCTCGAGGCGGTGCTCGCCGCCGGCGGCTGGGTCGATGCGGTGCGCGCCGCCACCCCGCCGCCGGAAAAGGTGTTCACCTGGTGGAGCTACCGCGCCCGCGAGTGGCAGGAGGCCAACCGCGGCCGCCGACTCGACCACCTGTGGGTCACCGCCGACCTCGCGCCGGCCGTCCGCCGCATCGCGGTGGTGACCGAGACGCGCGGCTGGGAGCGCCCGTCCGACCACGTGCCGATCGTCGCCGTGCTGGAGGCGTGAGGCGGGCGGAGCCGAGAGTGGCGGACGGCGCGCCGGCTTCGCCGAGGGACATCGGCCTTCAACCCCCCGCGCAGCGGCCGAGCCTGCAGCGGTTCGAGGGTTCGGCACCCGGGGCGCATGGCGGGCTCGACGCCAGACGCTGCTCCATGGATCGTCCCCACCGGCGACGGACCTGAGTGCGCGCTTCTGGGCAGGGGTGACCACCCGGCCCGGCGCGCGGCGCGTAACTCGACCTGTCATCGGGTGCGCAATATGATCCCGCAAACGCCCGAGTCGGTGCCGAATGGCAGTCGAATTCACCACCGGCGCCGGCCTGCCGGTAGCCGCCGGAAGCCACGGCGAGGTGCACCATCGTGTGCGTGGCCCGTCCGCAGATCGGAGTATTCGGTCAGGCGATCGGGGAAGCTCCGAGCGGCACCGCATCGGCGGCGCTTCGATCGTGATCGCCTTCGCGCGCCGCGGGTGCCCGCTTGTCGGCGACGGCACGGCGCGACGTCTCCGCGGGGAAGCCCCGCGACATGGATCGGTGCCGCCGGCGTGCTCCAAATCGGTGCCGCGCTCCATGGAGATCCCAGCCGCCGTCCCAAGGTCCGCGGCGCTCTGCTTGTCCAACCGGCGTCGTGGCTTGGGAGACGACGTACAACGCTTCGGCTCGGCATCAGGAAGACTGTCATGTGCATCGCATGTCACTGGGGCTCGTTTCGTGATTTCCCGGCCGCCGCGCCGGGCCATGGTCCCCGCGGACTGACGCGGCGCGGCACGCTGCAACTCGGCATGGCGCTCGCGGCGACGGCCGTCGTGTCGGACGCGACCGGCTCGTCCTTCGTTGCCGAGGCGGCGGCCGCCGCGGAGGGCGCGGCGGACATCGTCTTCCGGAACGGCGCGGTCTACACGGTCGATGCCGACAATTCCTGGGCCAGCGCCGTGGCGATCAGCGGCAAGCACATCGTCTATGTCGGCGACGAGGCCGGCGCCGGGACCTTCATCGGGCCTCGGACGCGCGTCGTCGACCTCGCCGGCAAGATGCTGCTTCCCGGCTTCGTGGAAGGGCATACCCATCCCATGGTGGGATCGGCGCTGACGCGTGGGGTCGACCTGCAGTTCGACACGAAGGAAGAGGTTCTCGAAGCGCTTCGGGCCTATCGCGGCGAGATCGGCGGCGCCGGCGTCGTTCGCGGATTCGGCTGGCGCTATCTCGCCTTCCCGTCGACCGGCCCGCGCAAGGAGGATCTCGACGCCCTTTGGCCCGATGTGCCGGTCGTCCTGTTCGCCATCGACGGCCATTGCGCCTGGGTGAACTCGCAGGCGCTCGCGCTCGCCGGCGTCACCAAGGACACCAAGGATCCACTGCCGGGCTTCTCCTATTTCGAACGCGACCCGGCGACGGGCGAACCGACGGGCTATCTCGTCGAGGTCCCCGTCATCGTGCAGGTCAACAACGCCATCGAGCCATTCAGCCCCGACTATGTCACGGACGGCCTTCTCGAGTGGCTCCCCAAGGCCTCCGCCGCCGGCATCACGACCGTGTTCGAGGCGGGAATGCAGGTCGTGAGCGAGGCCGAAGGCTTCGGCATCTACATGGACCTCGAGCGGGCGGGGAAACTGCCGATCCGCGTGATCGGCTCCTACTACCACAACAATGCGGCGATCGATCCGGTGCCGGTGTTCCAGGCGTTGCGGCGCGAGTTCCAGTCGGAGCTGGTGCAGGCCGGCGTCCTGAAGCTGAACATGGATGGCGGCGATGCCCAGTACACCGCCGCGTTGCTCGCTCCCTATTCCGACAAGCCGGACACCAGCGGCGACACGCTGCTGCCGCCCGATCTGTTCAAGGACATCGTCCGACGTGCCGATCACGAGGGCATCGACATCCACGTGCACGCCTATGGAGACCGCGCGACGCGGCTGTCGCTCGATGCATTCGAGGCGGCGATCGCGGCCAACCCGCCGCGCGACCGGCGCAACGCTCTCGCTCATATCCTGCTGGTCTCCCCCGACGACGTGCCGCGGTTCGGAGAGCTCGGCGTGGTGGCCGAATTCTCCGCGCAGTGGGCGGTCCCGGATCCGACCTGGCGCGATATCACCGCCGTCCGCTTCGGACCGGAGCGGAGCAACGCGCTCTACAGCATGAAGTCGATCCTCGGGCACGGCGGCGTGGTGTCGTTCGGAACGGACTGGCCTGCGGCGGGCTACTACAGCACCTATCGCCCGCTCGATGCGATCGAGGTCGCGGTCACCCGCCGCGAGCTCGGCAAGGCCGACGGGTCGCCGCTGCAGCCGGCCGCCGAGGCCCTCGGCCTCGATGCCGCGCTCCGGGCCGGCACGATGGCGTCGGCGCATCAGCTGCGGATGGAGGACAAGATCGGCTCGATCGAGGTGGGCAAGCTCGCGGACCTCATCGTTCTCGAAAAGAACCTGTTCGAGATCCCGCCCCACGAAATCCACGCGGTCGCCGTCCTCATGACCGTGATGAACGGCCGCGTGACACACGACGCCACGGCCTTGTGAATCCGGGAGCCTGACCTGGTTCGACGGAGACGGACGGGCAGGGCGACGCAGGGGCGCGTCGCCGCGGGCGCCCGTCAGTCGCGGCGGAAGACGACGCCGCCGAGCCAGCCGGTCAGGAGGGCGAGGGCGACGACGCCGAGGCCGTAGAGGATCGGCTGGGTGACGGCGATGCGATGCACGCTCTCCTCGAAGCCGATCTTGGCGATGGTGAAGTCCGTCGTCGCCCTGGCGACCTCCGAGCCGTCGGCGAAGACGTGCACCTCGACCGTGTAGGCGCCGTCGGAGACGATCGCCGGCAGCGGCACCGTCGCCCGGAAGAAGGTGGGCGTCAGCAGCTCGACGGTGCCCGGCCGCTCGTCGAAGAGGCCGGTGCGCACCTTGAGGCGGACGAGCGCCTCGCGGAAGGCGTCGCCGCTCGCGCCGTAGCGCTCGCCGAAGTCGGCGTAGGCGAGGCCGATGCCGTCGGCGGCGAGCGGGCGCTCGCCGGCGATCTCGGCGAGCGGCCGGGTCGTGTCGACCGAGTAGAACGAGGGCACGGTCGGGAAGGTGCGCGACGCCTCGGTCATCCAGATGCCGAGGAAGCGCTCCTTGCGACGGGTGATGACGGCCTCCGGCGGGCCGCGCACGACGACCGCGACATCGTAGCCGCCCGGCCGCGACACCGTGGCCGCGTCGCGCTCGATGACGCCGAACACCGAGAGGTCGGCGCCGGTGAAATCGGATTCGATCTCGATGCGCGCCATCGAGAGCGCCACCACCACCTGCTCGGCGGCGGCCGGAGGCGCCGCGCCGAGGAGCGCGAGGCAGGCGATGGCGAGAGTGGCGGCTGTCCTCACGGCGCCCCCCCGACGAGAATCGCGAAGGAGAACAGGTCGGCCGGCGTCGACACCAGGCTGACGGCAAAGCGGACGCCGACGGCGAGCACCAGGAGCCCCATGATGGCGCGCAGGTATTCGCCGCGCAGCCGGAGCCCGATCTGGGCGCCGAACTGCGCGCCGATGACGCCGCCGACCATCAGCATCAGGGCGAGCACCGCGTCGACCGTCGCGGTGCCGGCGGCGTGCAGCATGGTGGCGACCGCCATCGTCACCAGCGTCTGCACCAGCGAAGTGCCGATCACGATGTTGGTCGGCACGCGCAGGAGATAGATCAGCGCCGGCACCAGGATGAAGCCGCCGCCGATGCCGAGCAGCGTGCCGAGGAAGCCGATCGTCGCCCCGAGCACGAGGATCGGGATGAGGCTGATATAGAGCCGCGAGCGGCGGAAGCGCATCTTCAGCGGCAGCCCGTGCACCCAGTTGTGGGCACCCGGCCGGCGGGCGAGCGGCGGCTCGCCGCGGCGGGTGCGCAGCATCGCGCGGATCGCCTCGGCGAGCATCAGCGCGCCGATCGCGCCGAGCAGCACCATGTAGGAGAGCGCGATCACGAGCTCGAGGTTGCCGGTGCGCCCGAGCCGCGCGAACACCCAGGCGCCGCCGACCGAGCCGATCGCGCCGGCGACGAAGAGCACGCCGGCGAGCTTCAGGTCGATCGCCTTGCGACGCCAGTAGGAGAGGGCGCCGGACGCGGAGGAGGCGACGATCTGCGGGGTGACGCTCGCCACCGCCACCGCCGAGGGAATACCGGAGAAGATCAGGAACGGCGTCAGCAGGAAGCCGCCGCCGATGCCGAGCAGGCCGGACACGAATCCGACGGCCGCGCCCATCGCGAGGATGATGAACACGTTGACCGGCATCTCGGCGATCGGAAGGTAGACTTCCAAGGGGCACCGTCCGGCTCACGCAACCAGAGACCCCCGTCCATAGCGCGAGAATGGTTGACGCGGTACGAAGATTCGGCCGCGTCGCGACATTCCCCGCGACGGTCGCGGGCGCGCGGCGGCTGGCGCGGTCCTGCCGGGGAGGGCGTTCAGGCGTCGTGCAGGACCTGTAGGTCCCTGTGGCCGAAGCTCACCGTCGCCGGCTGGCCGCGCTCCGGCGGCGTCGCGGCCGGATCGTTGAACATGTCGAGCGAGACGGCGTTGTCGGCGAAGCGCACCCGCACCCGGACCACCGAGCCGAGGAAGCTCACCTCCTCGATGGTGCCCAAGAGGCGGTTGCGATCCGGGCCGGCGTCGGTCAGCGTGATCGCCTCGGGTCGCAGCGCCAGGGTGACAGCGTCGCCCGGCTGCGAGCCGTTGAGCCCGGCGGCGGCGACGATCTCCTGCCCGTCGACGGCGATCCGCCCGCCGCCGGCCACCGACCCGCGCAGGATGTTGAGCGTGCCGACGAACGAAGCGACGAAGCGCGTGCGCGGAAAGTTGTAGATCTCGAAGGGCGTGCCGATCTGCTCGATCCTGCCCTCGTTCATCACCACGATGCGGTCCGACATCGACAGGGCTTCTTCCTGGTCGTGCGTCACGAAGATCGTGGTGATGCCGAGCGCGCGCTGCAGGTTGCGGATCTCCTCGCGCAGCGACACGCGGATCTTGGCGTCGAGGGCGGACAGCGGCTCGTCGAGCAGCAGGATCTGCGGCCGGCTGGCGATCGCCCGGGCGAGCGCGACGCGCTGCTGCTGGCCGCCGGAGAGCTGGTAGGGGTAGCGGTCGGCGAGGTGCGGCAGCTTGATCATCGCCAGCATCTCGTCGACGCGCGCGGTGATCTTCTCGGGCGGCCACTTGCCGATCTTGAGCCCGAACCCGACGTTCTCGGCGACCGTCATGTTGGGAAAGAGGGCGTAGGCCTGGAACACCATGCCGATGTTGCGCTGGTTCGGGCGCAGCGGCGTCACGTCCTTGCCGTCGATGCGGATCGAGCCGGCGCTCGGCGTCTCGAAGCCGGCGATCATCCTGAGGATCGTCGTCTTGCCGCAGCCGGAGGGCCCGAGGAAGGAGACAAACTCGCCCCGTTCGACCGTCAGGTCGGCGCCGTGCACCACCGTCTGCGCACCGAAGTGCTTCTTCAGGCTCGAGATCTCGAGAAACGCCATGTGATCTCCTGCCGCTGCCTCAGGGCCTGTTCGATACGGCGCGCACGCCGCGGCCGAACACCTGGATCAGTCCCATGCACGCCCACGTCACGACGAAGGCGATGATCGCGAGCGCTGCCGGCTCGTAGGCGCGGTTGGCGCCGATGAGCTGCAGATAGGGGCCGAAGGCCGGCCGGTTGAGCAGGCTCGCGAAGGTGAACTCGCCGATGACGATCGCGAAGGTCAGGAACGCGCCCGACAGGATCGCGACGCGGATGTTCGGGAAGATCACCTTGAAGAGGATGGTCGGCCAGCGCGCGCCGAGGCTCTCTGCCGCCTCCGTCAGCGTGCGGATGTCGATCGCCCGGAGCCCGTTATCGACCGCCCGGTACATGTAGGGCAGCGCCAGGGTGACATAGCCGAAGGCGAGCAGCGTGTTCGTTCCGGCCGCGGTGTCGGTGAGCGGCAGGATCGACGAGGAGTTGTAGATGCGGATGTAGCCGAAGACGATGACGATCGCCGGGATGACGAGCGGCAGCAGGGTGATGAACTCGATCAGCGGCCGGATCTTCGGCAGCCGGAGCTGCACCCAGTAGGCCGTCGGCACGACGAGCAGCACGCCGACGACGATCGTCACCACGGCGAGCACCGTCGAATAGAGGAAGCTCTCCTGGAAGCGTGGGTCGAAGATGACGACGCGGTAGGCCTCGAAGCTGTACTCGCCGCGCTTCATCCGCAGCGAGAACTCGAAGGTCGCGATCAGCGGCACGATGAAGTAGAGCGCGCCGAACGTCATCGCGATCCACGGGCCGAGGGTCGAGCGCTTCATCGGAGCCACCGTTCGCTGCGCGCGCGCAGCCAGATGTAGGTGCCGTTCGAGATGCCGGTGATCAGGATCATGCCGAGCGCCAGCGCGTAGCCGAGGTGCTGGTCGTGCAGCACGTCTCCGCGGATCTGCGCGTAGAGCAGGATGGTGACGATGTTGAGCGACGAGCCGGTGAGGGCGTAGGCGGTGGCGACGGCGCCGAACGAGTTGGCGAAGAGGAGCAGCGTCGTGCCGAGGATGCTCGGCCACAGCACCGGCAGCGCCACGTGGCGCCAGTACTGCCAGGATGTCGCCCCGAGGATCGAGGAGGCCTCGCGCCACTCCTTCTTCAGCCCGTCGAGGGCCGGCGTCAGGATCAGCACCATCAGCGGGATCTGGAAGTAGAGGTAGGTGAGCGTCAGCCCCCAGAAGCTCAGGAGGTTGAAGCCGAGGCTGTAGATGTTGACGCCGAGGATCTCGATCAGCCCGAGCGTCACCAGCCCCATCCGGCCGAGGGTGGCCAGGAAGGCGAAGGCGAGCGGGATGCCGGCGAAGTTCGAGGCGACGCCGGAGAAGGTCATCAGGGTCGGGCGGATCCAGCTCGGCAGGCCGCCGGAGACCGCGGCGTAGGCGAGGAAGAAGCCGATCGCCGCGCCGCCGATCGCCGAGGCGGCGGAGACCTGGATCGAGATCCAGTAGGCGCGCAGGATGGTCGGCTGGAACAGGTTGCCGAGGTTCGCCAGCGTGAAGTCGCCCTCGTTCGTCTGGAACGCGCCGACGACGAGATAGAGCGTCGGCAGGATCAGGAACAGGAAGGCGAACAACAGGAACGGCGTCACGCCGAGCCATGCGAGCGGCAGGCTGGCGAGCCGCGATGCGGCGGGCGGGGCGGCGACGGAAGGCGAGCTGTCGGCCATGGGGCGCCTTGCTCACGAAGGCCTCACGCCGGAAATCGGCGGGAGGATGCAGGCGATGAGCCGCCCGGGCGCGGCCGCGAGGCGGCGCGCCCGGGCGGTCGCGTCAGCTCACTGCACGTTGGCGCCGACCACCGTGTCCCACTGCTTGGTGGTCACTTCGCTGGCGGCCTTCTGCTGCTCGACCGACGGGAACACCGCCTTGTCGTAGGCGGCGGCCGGCGGCAGCTTGTCGAGCAGCTCCTGCGGAACCTTGCCGTTCTTCACGAGGTCGAGGAAGCGGATCGGGTGGCAGTAGCCCTTGAGCCAGGCGATCTGGCCCTCGTCGGAGTAGAGGTGCTCCATCCACAGCTTGGCGGCGTTCGGGTGCGGCGCGTAGGCCGAGATCGCCTGCACGTAGACGCCGGCGACGACGCCCGACTGCGGAACGACGACCTCGATCGGCGGGTTGCCGGCGAGGGTGTCGCGGTCGGCGAGGGCGTTGTAGTCCCAGCGGATGACGATCGGGGTCGAGCCCTGGGCGATCGAGGCCGCCTTGCCGATGACCGGCACGAAGTTGCCGTTCTTGTTGAGCTCGGCGAAGAACGCCAGGCCCTTGGCGGCGATGTCGGCCGGCTCGGTGGCGCCGGCGGCGAGGCCGGCGGCGTAGACCGCCTGGATCGCCTGGTTGGAGGCGCGCGGGTCGCCAGCGAGGGCGACGGCGTTCGCGTAGTCGCTCTTCAGGAGGTCCGACCAGTCCTGCGGCACCGTCTTCACGATGTCAGTGTTCACCTCGAAGGCGAGCACGCCGTAGTAGTCACCGTACCAGTAGCCCTCGGCGTCCTTCGCCGAGTCCGGGATCGTGTCCCAGGTCGTGACCTTGTAGGGCATCAGGAGCCCTTCGCCCTTGGCGAGCGGGCCGAACGACAGGCCGACGTCGATGACGTCCGGCGCCTGCGGGCCGGTGTTGCCCTTGTTCGCCTTGATCGCCTCGACCTCGTCGCCGGAGCCGGCGTCGGGATTGAGCTCGTTGACCTCGATGCCGTACTTCGTCTTGAAGCTGTCGATGAGCGCGCCGTAGCCGCACCAGTCGTGCGGGAGGGCGATCGTCGTCAGCATGCCTTCCTTCTTCGCGGCCGCGACGAGATCGGCCGGCGGCTCGGCGAACGCGACGCCGGTCGTCGCGACGAACGCGAGCACCGAAACGGTGGAAGTGAGCGCAGTCCAAGCGGCCTTCATGTCTTTTTCCCATCCCTTAGGCCGCACGGAGGTGCGGCGGCATCGGTCACGTCAGCATGCGGTGGTCGCAGGCACACCCGACTATGGCGGCTCGGCATTCTCCCCTCATATGACAGTCTCGTGACAGTCTAAGGGGAGCGGCCGGCCGCTGGCAAACAGCCGTTCGTCGAACGCACGGCCGATGCCGGCGCCACCGCAGATGCCCTCCGCTAGACGGCGGAGATGACGCCCGTATGAAGGCCGGCCCGCCGATGCCGCTCAGGCGGGGAGGTATCCCTCGATCGCCTTGATCTCGAGGTAGTCGTCGAGGGCGTACTTGCCGCACTCGCGGCCATTGCCGGACTGCTTGTAGCCGCCGAACGGCGCGTTCGGATCGAACGGCGGCCCGTTGACGCGGATCGCGCCGGCGCGCAGCTTGGCGGCGATCCGCCGCGCGTGGCCGATGTCGCCGGACTGCACGTAGGCGGCGAGGCCGTAGACCGTGTCGTTGGCCATCCGCACCGCCTCGTCCTCGCTCTCGTAGGTGAGGATCGACAGCACCGGGCCGAAGATCTCCTCGCGCGAGATCGTCATGTCCGGCGTCACCCGGCCGAACACCGTCGGGCGGACATAGTAGCCGCGGTTGAGCCCGTCCGGCCGCCCCGGTCCGCCGGCCAGGAGCTCGGCGCCCTCGGCGATGCCGGCCTCGATCAGCCGCTGCACCTTGTCGAACTGCAGCCGGCTGACGAGCGGCCCGAGGTCGGTATCCTCCTTGCGCGGATCGCCGACCTTGAAGGTCGCCGCCTTGGCGCGGGCGATCTCGGCCGCCTCCGCGTAGCGGTCGGCCGGCACCAGCATGCGGCTCGGCGCGTCGCAGGACTGGCCGGTGTTGCCGAAGCAGCCGGCGACGCCGTCGGCGACCGCCGCCGCGAAGTCGGCGTCCGGCAGGATGATGTTGGGCGACTTGCCGCCGAGCTCCTGGGTGACGCGCTTCACCGTGTCGGCGGCCGCCTTCGCCACGGCGATGCCGGCGCGCGTCGAGCCGGTGAACGACATCATGTCGATGTCGGGGTGGGCGCTCATCGCCGCACCGACCGTCGGCCCGTCGCCGTTGACGAGATTGAAGACGCCCTTCGGCGCGCCGGCCTCCTCGACGATCTCGGCGAAGATGATGCCGGAGATCGGCGCGATCTCGGAGGGCTTCAGCACCACCGTGCAGCCGACGGCGAGCGCCGGGGCGACCTTGCAGACGATCTGGTTCATCGGCCAGTTCCACGGCGTGATGAGGCCGCAGACGCCGATCGGCTCGCGCACCACCGCGAGGCGGCCGACGATCTCGGTCTCCTCCAGCTCGCGCAGCGCTTGGATCGCGCGCTCGAGGTGGGCGTCGCCGACAAAGGTCTGCCACTCGCGGGCGAAGGAGATCGGCGCGCCCATCTCCTGCGACATCGCCCGGGTGAGGTCGTCGGCGCGCCGCCGGTAGATCGCGAGCATGCGCTCGAGGAGGGCGATGCGCTCCGCCTTGGGCGAGGCCGCGAAGCCGTCGAAGGCGGCGCGCGCGGCGGCGACGGCACGGTCGACGTCGGCCGCCGAGCCGACCGAGATCTGCGTGTAGGCCTCCTCGGTCGAGGGATCGATCACGTCGAGCCGCGCCGGCACCACCGGGTCGACCCAGGCGCCGTCGATGAAGAACTTCAGCTCGTTGGACATCGCTCGAACCTCCGCCGCCGTCCGCATTTCCGGCCGCCGGTGTAGCGCGGCCGCCGCGCGGACGTCCACTCGGCGCGCCCCGCGCCGCCTTCAACCGGCCGCCCCGCCCTGCTAGAGGGACGTGGGCCGAGGCCGGCATTTCGCCGGCCGGGCCGAGGTCAGCCGATGTCCGCTCCGCCCGTCTTCGATCGAGCCCTTCTCGCCCATCGCCGGAGGCGGGCGCTCGCCGGCAGCGGCGGTGGCTTCCTGCTCGATGCGGTGGTCGACGACCTCGCCGACCGGCTGGCGCCGCTGACCCGCCGCTTCGAGCGGGCGCTCGACCTCGGCTCGGGCGGCCGCGTCGCCCGCCTGCTGGCGATGACGGGCCAAGCCGACGCGGTCGTCCGCGCCGACGTGCTGGTCGCCGACCCGGCGGACGGCGGACCGGACCTCGTCGTCGACGAGGAGGCGCTGCCGTTCGCCCCGGCGAGCCTCGACCTCGTCGTCGCGACGCTGACCCTCCAGGCGGTCAACGACCTTCCCGGCGCGCTCGTGCAGCTCCGCCGGGCGCTCAGGCCGGACGGGCTCCTCCTCGCCGCCCTCGTCGGCGGCGAGACGCTGACCGAGCTGCGCAGCGTGCTCCTCGCGGCGGAGACGGAGGTGACCGGCGGCGCCGGCCTCAGGATCGCGCCCTTCGGCGACGTGCGGGCGCTCACCGGCCTCCTGCAGCGGGCGGGCTTCGCGCTGCCGGTCGGCGACGTCGACCGGCTGACGTTGCGCTACGACACCGTCTTCGCCCTCTTCGAGGACCTGCGCGCGCTCGGCGCCACCAGTGCCCTCGTCGAGCGGCCGCGCCGGCCGATCGGCCGCGCCGTCCTCGCCCGCGCGGCGATGCTCTACGCCGAGCGCTTCGCCGACCCGGACGGCCGCATCCGCGCCACCGTCGACATCGTCTCGCTCTCCGGCTGGGCGCCGCACGAGAGCCAGCCGAAGCCGCTAAAGCCCGGCTCGGCGACGGTCAGCCTCAAGGACGTGCTCGGCGACAAGCGGCCGGCCGGTTGACGGCGCCCGGTCGACAGCGCCCAGTTGACAGTGCCTGCGCGGCGCGGGATGTGGTCGGTCTCGACCGACCCGCCGGAGAGCCCGCCATGACCGCGTTCGTTCCGTCCCGTGGCACGCTCGTCGCCGGCGTCGTGGCGCTCGCGGCGGCGCTCGCCGTCGCCTGGGCCGCCCGCTACGGCCTCGTCGAGAACACGCCGCTCGGCCACGCCTGCGAGGCGGGCGAGAGCTCGTTCCTCTGCACCGTGCGCTTCGCGGTGAACGAGGGCTTCCGCACCATCGTGCCGGGCCTCCTCACTGTCGCGGCGGGGGCGTGGTGCCTGTGGCGGCCGGGGCCGCTGCCGTTCGTCGCCACGCTGGCGCTCGCCGGCCTCGGCCTCCTGCTCTTCAACGCCTGGCCGGCCGGGCTCGCGCTCGTCCTCGCGATCCTGGCGCTGGCGCGGCCGGTCAGGGCCTGAGCGAGGCGCGCCACGGCCGCAGCGCCAGGGCGAAGACGAGCGCCACCGCCACGAAGGCCAGCGCCTGGGTGTTCTGGAAGGTCTCGTGCACGGCGACGCCGACCGCCGCCGCGATCATCAGGATCGCGAGGAAGCGCTCGGCCCGCGCCGCCCCGGCGGCCGGCGGCACGACGAGCGCCACGATCGCCGGCAGCGCGAAGGCAGCGGTCTGGAAGTCGCGGTAGCGGGAATCGACGAGGAGCGCGACGAGCGTCGCCGCCAGGATCGCCGCGGCGACGAGCACGCCCCAGCCGAGCGCGCGGGCGACGAGGCACGGCCGCGGCGCCGCCGAGCCCCCGAGCAGCGTCGCGAAGGCCGGCCGGGCGAGGTCCTTGGCCAGCGCGCGGGCGCCGACGACGGCGAGCGCCGCCGACAAGCCGAGGGTCGCCGCCGCGAACAGCCAGTCCCACGCGTCGAGGCTGATCAGCGGGATCTCGACCACCCACCACGGCAGCGCCACGCCGGCGACGAGGGCGAGCGCGGCGAGGCGGACCGGCGTCCGCTCGCGGGCCGGCCGGCCGCCGACGCCGATCACGACGATCGCCGCGAGGAGCCCGCCGATCGCCTGGAGCGGCCAGCTCGGCTGGTCCGAGATCGGCGCGCCCCACGCGAACTTGAGGCCGAGCGCGTCGTCGAGCACGCCCCAATGGCCGCCGACGGTGCCCTCGAGCCGCCGCTTCCACGGCTGGTCCTTCGCCTCGATCAGGTTGTAGTCCCAGCCGTTCGCCTTCGAGAGGGCGATGATCTCCGACAGGTAGGCGACCTGGTTCGACGGCGAGGGCAGGGCGTCCTCGCGCATCCGCCCGGCGCTCGGCCAACCGGTCTCGCCGATCAGGATCTCCTTGCCGGCGAAGAGTTCGCCGACGTGGCGGCGGATCTTCTCGACGTGGTCGCGCGCGCCCACGACGCCGATCGGGTCGTCCTCCCAATAGGGCAGGATGTGCACGGTGACGAAGTCGACCTCGTCCTTCAGCTCCGGGTTGCGCTCCCAGAACTCCCAGACGTCGGCATAGGTGACTGGCACCCCGGCGCCGGCGCGGACGGTGCGGATCGCCTCTCGCAGGGTCTCGATCGGCAGGTCGCGGCGCAGCAGCACCTCGTTGCCGACGACGATGGCGCGGATGACGTCCGGATAGGCCTTGCCGAGCGCCACCGCCTTCTCGAGCTCGGCGGCGTTCTCGGCGCGGTTGCGGCCGAGCCAGACGCCGAGCAGCAGCTTCAGGCCGTGCTTGCGCGCCATCTCCGGCGCGACGTCGAGGCCCTGGCCGACGGAATAGGTCCGGAGGCAGTCGGTCACCGCGGCGAGCGCCGCGAAGTGCCGGTCGATCTGCTCCGGCGGGATCATCCGGCCGGGGTCGAACGGCGATTCCCAGCCCTCGAACGGCGCGTAGGAGAGGCAGGCGACCTTCTCGCCGGCGGCGAGGGGGGAGAGCGGCACCTCGACCGGCCGGCCGATCCACCACCAGGCCGCGACGATGAGGAACGGCACGACGAAGGTCAGCGCCCGGCCGATCGAGACGGTGCGCGGCGCGGCGGTGATCGGGTCGGACATCGCGAGGGGGACCTGGTCGGGAAGAACTCTTGCGGGAAGAACTCGGGGCGGGAAGAACTCGGGCGGAATGGCTGCTGCGACGCGGCCCGGCGGGCCGCGGGCCACGGCCCGCCTCTTCCCCTCCGGCGTCCCATCGGCCATATAGGCGGCAGCGCTCCGGCGCAACCGATCCAGCATGAAAGCCGCCGGCACCGAGCGATGGGCGAGCGCCTACCCGTCTACAAGATGAACGGCATCGGCAACGAGATCGCCGTCGTGGACCTGCGCGCCGGCGGCGCGCCGCTGACCGAGGCCGAGGCGCGCGCGCTCGCCGCCCCGGCGCGCGGCCTCGCCTTCGACCAGCTGATGGCGCTGCATCCGGGCGAAGGCGACCGTGCCGCCACGGTGCGGATCTACAATTCCGACGGCTCGCCGGCCGGCGCCTGCGGCAACGGCATCCGCTGCGTCGCCGACGTGCTGTTCCGCGAGGCGGGCGGCGACCGTCTGGTGGTCGACGGCCCGGCCGGCCCGCTCGTCCTCACCCGCGCCGCGGCGCCCGCGACCTACACCGCCGACATGGGGCCGGCGCGCTTCGGCTGGCGCGAGATCCCGCTCGCCCATTCGGTCGCCGATACCGACGCCGTCGAGGTGCCGCTGCCGGCCGACGCCCCGGCGCTCGGGCCGGCGGTGGTCGTCGACATGGGCAACCCGCACGCGGTGTTCTGGCCCGCCGCCGAGGTCGACCTCGCCCGCTGGGGCCCCGTCGTCGAGCGCCATCCGCTGTTTCCCGACCGCGTCAACGTCTCGGTCGCCCGCCTCGTCGGCCGCGACCACGTGCGCCTCGACGTCTGGGAGCGCGGCGCCGGGCTGACGCGCGCCTGCGGTTCGGCCGCCTGCGCCACCGCCGTCGCCGCCCACCGCACCGGCCGCACCGGCCGGTCGGTCACCGTCGACCTGCCGGGCGGCAGCCTCGTCATCCTGTGGCGCGAGGACGACGGCCACGTGCTGATGACGGGCCTCGTCGAGACCGAGGCCACCGGCACGATCGACCGCGCGAGCCTCTCGGTGCGGCTCGAGAGGGCCGCCTGATGGCCGTCTCGGTGATGACCTTCGGCTGCCGGCTGAACGCCGTCGAATCCGAGGTGATCCGCCGCGAGGCGGAGGCCGCCGGCCTCGCCGACACCATCGTCGTCAACACCTGCGCCGTCACCGCCGAGGCGGTGCGCCAGGCGCGCCAGTCGATCCGCCGGGCGCGCCGCGAGAATCCCGGCGCCCGCGTCGTCGTCACCGGCTGCGCCGCGCAGATCGACCCGGACGCCTTCGCCGGCATGGCCGAGGTCGACCTCGTGCTCGGCAATGCCGAGAAGCTGAAGCGCGAGGCCTGGGCCGACATCGCCCGCGACGCGCCGGACTTCGGGCTCTCGGCCGCCGAGAAGGTGCGCGTCGACGACATCATGAGCGTGCGCGAGACCGCCGCCCACCTCGTCGACGGCATGGAGGGGCGCACGCGCGCCTTCGTGCAGGTGCAGAACGGCTGCGACCACCGCTGCACCTTCTGCATCATCCCGTTCGGTCGCGGCCCGTCGCGCTCGGTGCCGATGGGGGCGGTCGTCGACGAGATCGCCCGCATCGCCGCCGCCGGCACCGCCGAGGTGGTGCTGACCGGCGTCGACCTCACCGCCTATGGCCGCGACCTGCCGGGCGGGCCGAGCCTCGGCCGGCTGGTCCGCACGATCCTGCGCCGGGTGCCGGCGCTCGGGCGCCTCCGCCTCTCCTCGATCGATTCCGTCGAGATCGACGCCGAGCTGATGGCGGCGCTCGCCGAGGAGGAGCGGCTGATGCCGCACCTCCACCTCTCGCTGCAGGCCGGCGACGACCTGATCCTGAAGCGGATGAAGCGGCGCCACCTCGCCGCCGACGCGGTCGCCTCCTGCGCCGAGATCCGCCGCGTGCGCCCCGACGTGGTGTTCGGCGCCGACCTCATCGCCGGCTTCCCGACCGAGACCGCGGCGATGTTCGAGAACACCCTCGCCCACGTCGAGGACTGCGGCCTCACCTTCCTGCACGTCTTCCCCTATTCGCCGCGGCCGGGCACCCCGGCGGCGCGGATGCCGCAGGTGGCGCCGGCCGTCGCCCGCGAGCGCGCGGCGAGGCTCCGGGCCGCCGGCGCCGCCCGGCTCGCCCGCCACCTCGCCGGCGAGGTCGGCCGGACGCGGAACGTGCTGATCGAGAGCGACGTGCTCGGCCGCACCGAGCAGTTCACGCCCACCGTGATCCACGGCGGCCGCCCCGGCGCCGTCGTCGCCGCGCGCATCACCGGCCACGACGACGGCCGCCTGCACGCCGAGGCGGCCTGATCGCGATGGCGGAGCCGGAGAAGCGTGGGTTCTTCAGCCGCCTGATCGGCCGCCGCGGCGCGCCGAACGAGGCGCCGCCGGCCGATGAGGCGGCGACGCCGCCGGCGGACGAGGCTGCGCAGTCGGCCACCGAGACTGACCGCGAAGGATCGCCCGGCGGCGACCCAACGCTGGAGGCTGTCACGCCGCCATTGCCGGCGGCGCCGGCCGAACCCCTCTCGACCACCGAGGCGTCCGAGGCCGCGCCGGCCGCTGACGTGCGTCCGGACGAGGGGCCGCCCGCTCCGGCGGTCGTGTCCGACGAGCCGCCCGCCGCGACCGCCGAACCCGCCGCCCCCGAACCCGCCATCTCCGAACCGGCCGTGCCCGAGCCGGCCTCGGTGGAGGCCGCTCCCGCGCCGCGCGGCTTCCTCGCCCGCCTGAAGGAAGGCCTCGCCCGCTCCTCCGCGGCGCTCGGCCAGAGCCTCGGCGGGCTCCTCACCCGCCGCAAGCTCGACGCCGCCACCCTCGAGGAGCTCGAGGACGCGCTGATCGAGGCCGACCTCGGCGTCGACGCGGCGATGGCGGTGATCGACCGGCTGCGCGCGGGCCGCTACGAGAAGGGCATCGGCGAGGAGGAGCTGCGCTCGATCCTCGCCGAGGAGATCGAGCTCCGGCTGGCGCCGGTCGCCCGGCCGCTCGTCATCGACCCGGCGCGCAAGCCGCACGTCGTCCTCGTCATCGGCGTCAACGGCTCCGGCAAGACGACGACCATCGGCAAGATCGCCGCCCGCCTCACCCGCGAGGGCAAGCGCGTGATGCTCGCCGCCGGCGACACGTTCCGCGCCGCGGCGATCGAGCAGCTGAAGATCTGGGGCGAGCGCACCGGCGCGCCGGTGGTGGCGCGGCCGATCGGCGCCGACGCCGCCGGGCTCGTCTTCGACGCCATGGCCGCCGCCCGCGCCGAGGGCCGCGACGTCCTCCTCGTCGACACCGCCGGCCGGCTGCAGAACCGCGGCGAGCTGATGGCCGAGCTCGAGAAGGTCGTCCGCGTCATCCGCAAGCAGGACCCGACGGCGCCGCACGACGTGCTGCTCGTCCTCGACGCCACCACCGGCCAGAACGCGCTGCAGCAGGTCGAGATCTTCCGCAAGGTGGCCGGCGTCACCGGCCTCGCGATGACCAAGCTCGACGGCACCGCGCGCGGCGGCATCCTCGTCGCCATCGCCGCCAAGCACGACCTGCCGGTGCACTTCGTCGGCGTCGGCGAGGGCGTCGACGACCTCTCGCCTTTCGACGCCGGCGACTTCGCCCGCGCCATCGCCGGCTTCGGCCGCTGAGGCAGGCCCCCGCCGCGCTCGACGGCGCGGCACGTCGACCCATCATCCTCTCCGACTGCCGACTGCCGACTGCCGACTGCCCGGCCGCCCTTCGCCGTTGCCGTCGCCGGAACGATCGGCTAAGAGAGCGGTCGACCGCGGCGCCCGCCGCCGCGGCGGGACGCACCCGTAGCTCAGCTGGATAGAGCGTTGCCCTCCGAAGGCAAAGGTCACACGTTCGAATCGTGTCGGGTGCGCCAAACAACCTTCTGAAATTGCAGGCAATTTTGTTCCGGTCCGCCGCCGAGTCCTTCGGCTGTTCGGGGGCGAATAGCGGCCGGATAGCCCCCGCGCCGTTTAGGTAGAGCTCTATGGAGCCGCCCCGATTGGTCGCGACGGTGTTGCGCGGACCGAGCTCGTAGCGGTCGATGGCATTCGGCACGAAGAAGAAGTCGGTCGATCACTCGGGGTAGTCGCGTTCTTCGTCGGCGGATTCGTCGTCGAGTTGCCCTTCCGCGGCAGGCTGGTTGAAGACGATGAACGCGAGCACGTTGCCGGGATCGGACGTTGCGTCGCTGCGGAACGCGGCCATCTTGCCGTCGACGCCGCTCGCATATTCCGCGACGACCTCGCCGAAGATATTGCGCTGGATGGCGATCTTCTGTCCGACGACGACGTCGTCGTCGAGCCTGACCAGAAACTCGACGATCCCGCCGTGCGTCGCGAGGATCGGGAACGCGCCGCTGCCGATGAAGACGCCCACGTCCGCGCCGGTGCGGCCGATCGGACCGGCGACGATCCCGTAGTGCTTGAGCACGTTCATCGTGCCCTCGACGAACAGGGGGATCATCTCGAGGTCGAGGATGCGCGCGGCGCCGATCTCTGGGGTGAAGCACGGGATGCCGACGTCGACATAGGCGTTGTGCAGGACGCCGGGATAGGCGGCATTGTCCCAGATCAGGCCGACCGGATAGAGCTCCATCATCGTCCTGACGTCGGGCAGGGTCCTGTCCCCGATGTTGAATGCGGTGACCTCCAAGCCGGTCGTGCCGGTGTGGAAGTCGATCGCGAGGTCGGAGTTCGGCCGCAGCAGCCTGTTGAACAGCAGGCCGGCGTGACGGCTGGTGGCGCTGGCGCCGTTCTCGTCGCCGGGCCATTCGCGGTTCATGTCGATGAGGTCGATGCCCCGGCCGGAATTGGGCCACCTGCGCTGCATGCTCTCGATGGCAGGGCGCGCCACGTCCAGGACGGCCATGACCGTGCCCGACATCTCTGCCGGGTCGAGCTGGTCCATCACGCTCTGAACCGTGTGGATGGAGCTCATTTCGTCGCCGTGAACGCCGCTCGTCAGGGTGATGCGCTTGCCGGGACGAGCTCCCTTGGCGACGATGACCGACACGTACCAGTGCTGTCCGGTGGGCATCTGCACGCCTTGGAAGTAGAGCCGGTGCTTCTTGCCGGGCCCCAGGTCTTCCACGTCGAGCGTGCTGACGACCTGCTTCCCCTGGATCACCTCGCCCGTATAGGCCGTTCCAGATGCCACCGGACCGACGGCTGGCACCGCCGTGTCCTGGGCGGCCGCCGTGCCGGCGGCGGTCGAGGCGCCGACCGCGACGATGGATGCGATCATGAAATCTCGACGATCGAGGCCCTCACTCCGCTTGTCCGGCATGATCGCGTCTCCCCTGGTGCAACAGCGCCATTCGAGCAACGGCACGCTCATTTCGCGCAGAATTTCTCTCGCCGGCAAGACCGCCGAGGGGCCGCGGACTGAACGGCGCCGACGCTCCGCCCGCCGGCCCTGGCGCTGCGCTCCGCCGCGACCGTCGTCGCTGCGCCGCTTAGTCGGTAGGCCGTGCCGGTTCATGCGGTCCCGTTCGACGCTCCCTCCCGGCGTCTATGTCCGGGCTATTCGGCGGACTTGCCGGAGGGCGATTTCGGCAGGCGGAGGAGCGCCAGGCTGTCGTGCAGCCGCTTCAGGTGGCCGACGAAGCCCGGGCCGCGTCGCATTGCGACGCCCGTCGCGAGGATGTCGACGATGAGGAGCTGGACGATCCGGGAGGCCATCGGCGTGTAGACGTCGGGATCCTCCACCTCCGGAACGGCGACCACGAGGCTCGCGGCGGCGGCGACCGGCGATCCGGCGAGCGTCACGGCGATCACCTCGGCGCCGCGCTCGCGGGCGATCGTCGCCGCCGCCGCGAGGTCGCGCGTTCGGCCGGTGTGGGAGAAGACGACCAGCACGTCGCCCTCGCCGAGGGCGGAGGCGGCGATCAGCTGCTGGTGCGGATCGGAGTAGGCGGCCGCCGGCACGGCGAGGCGAAAGAACTTGCTCTGCGCGTCGGCGGCGACGATGCCCGAGGCGCCCGACCCGTGGAACTCGACGCGCTTCGCCGCCGCGAGGCAGTCGATCGCGCGCGAGATCTCGTCGCGGTCGAGGCGGGCGCGGAGCGTCGAGAGGCCGCGCTGCGCGAAGCCCAGCACCTTCTCGATCTGCGTCGCCACATCGTCGTCGAGGTCGACGGCGCGGTGCAGGTAGGGCTCGCCGGTGCCGAGCGAGCGGGCGAGGGCGACGCGGAACTGCTGGTAGCCCTGGAAGCCGAGCGCCCGGGCGAAGCGGACGACGGTCGGCTCGCTTACCCCCGCCTCCGTCGCGAGGGTCGACATCGTCAGCCGCACAGCCCGCTCCGAATCGCGCTGCACGAGGTCGGCGACCTTGCGTTCCGACGGGCGCAGCTCGTCGTACGCGCTCGCGATCACGTCGAACAGGTTCGGCTGCATTCGCGGCACTCCGGTCGTCCGGATCCGGCTGCGGCGGCGATCGTCCGGACGGGGCGACGAGCGGCGCGAGGTGCCGGCGCGCGACGGAGGGGGTTGCGTGGCCGAGCAGAGTATGTAGTAAAATTACAACATCGATCGGCGCGATCAAGCGGATTCTCGATGCCACAACGCCTCGACAGAGACGGCCACGCCGCCCGGCGGCCCTTCGGTTCCCGAGGGCGGCTCGGCCGCCCGGCGCTCGCGGCGCTCGCGGCGCTGCCGGCGGCGGTGCCCGGGCTCGTGGCCGTGGTGGTGTTGCTCGCGGTGCTGCAGCCCGCGGCGCTCGGCGTCGGCTTTCTCCTCATCGTGCTGCGCCAGGCGGCGCCGCTCGGCATCGTCGCGCTCGGCCAGTCGCTGGTCGTGCTCAACCGGTCACTCGACCTGTCGGTCGGCGGCGTCATCGCCCTCGTCAACGTCGTGCTCGCCCACCGGCTCGTCGCCGACGCGCCGGTCGCGGTCTCGTTCCTGGCGCCGCTCGTCATCGGCGGCCTCGTCGGGGCGGCGAACGGCTTCCTCGTCGCCCGCGTGCGCGCCTCGGCGGTGATCGTGACGCTCGGCATGTGGACGGTGTTGATCGGGCTCTCCTACATCGTCAGCCAGGGGGCACCGGGCGGGCGCATCCACCCCGAGCTCGCGGCGTTCGCCGCCTGGCGTCCGGTCGGCGTGCCGACTGCCGTCCTGACCTGGGCCGGGCTCACGGTCATCGCCGCGTTCGTCCTGCGCTCGACGAACTACGGCCTCGCCACCTACGCCGCCGGCAACGCTCCGCGCGCCGCCTTCCTGGCGGGCCTGCCGACCGCCCGCATCCTGTTCCTCGGCCATGTCGCCTCGGGCCTGCTCGCCGGGCTCTCCGGCCTGATGCTCTCCGCCTACATCGGCACCGGCACGCTCAATCTCGGCAGCGACCTCGTGCTCGCCTCGATCGCGGCGACGATCCTCGGCGGCGTCACCTTCGCCGGCGGGCGCGGCAGCCCGACCGGGGTCGCGGCCGGCGCTCTTCTCACCGCGCTGATCGGCGCCGTCCTGACGATCCTCGGCATCGGCACGCCCGGCAAGCTCGTCGTCTACGGGCTCGTCATCGCCGTCGCGGCCGCCCTCGCGGCGCGGCGCACGCGCGAGGGCATGTAGAAAATCTACAGATCCGCGCCTGATCCACTTCCAACCGCGTCGGGCCTGTAGTAAACCTACATAAACCTTGGCCGGCGCGAGCCCCGCGCGCCGGCCTGCCGCAACGAGCGGGGCGAAGGGCGGAGGAATCTTGCAATGCTTTTGACATCCCTGAGGGCCGCGGCCGTCGTGTTCGGCGCGGTCGCGTTCGGTGCCGCGGCATCCGGCGTCGCGTCGGCCGAGGATCTCGCCCTCGCCCAGGGCGTCGCCGTGCGCGACGGCGCCCGCGACGTCCAGCTCGAGGCGAAGCCCGGCCCCTATACGCTGGGGCTCAGCAACATCTCGGTCGCCAACACCTGGCGCGTGCAGATGATCGACGAGGCGAAGTTCGAAGCCTCGCGCCTGTCCGCGGTGAAGGAGCTCATCGTCACCGATGCCGGCGGCAACGTGAACAAGCAGGTCGCCGACATCGAGGACCTGATCGCCCGCGGCGTCGATGCCCTGCTCGTCGCCGCCGGCTCGGAGACGGCGCTCAACCCCGTCCTCGACAAGGCGGCCGCGAAGGGGATTCCCGTCGTCGTGTTCTCGTCCGACGTCACCTCCGACAAGTACAGCGTGCGCATCCTGTCCGACGAGGTCTACTTCGGCGCGGTCGGCGGCGAATTCCTGGTCAAGGCGCTGAACGGCAAGGGCAAGATCATCGGCCTGCGGGGCATCGCCGGCATCGCGGCCGACCAGGAGCGCTGGGACGGGGCGATGTCCGCCCTCGGCAAGGCGCCGGGCATCGAGGTCATCGACGTGGTCCAGGCCGACTGGGCCTACGACAAGGCGAAGCAGGCTTGCGAGAACCTCGTCATCGCCCATCCCGAGATCGACGGCGTCTGGTCCTCCGGCGGTGCCATGACCCAGGCCTGCGCCGAGGTGTTCCGCGATGCCGGGCGCAAGCTCGTGCCGATGACCGGCGAGGCCAACAACGGCTTCCTCAGGATCTGGCGCGAGTACGAGCTGCCGTCGGTCGCGCCGCTCTATCCGACGTGGATCGGCGCGGAGGCGGTGAAGGCGGCGGTCATGCTGCTCGCCGGCAAGCCGATGAAGTCGGACTACATGATGCGGCCGAAGCCGATCGAAGAGGCGGAGATCGACGCCTACTATGTCCCGGCGCTGAACGACTCCTACTGGGTCGGCTCGATCCTGCCGATGGACGTTCTGGCCAAGACCTACGCGAAGTGAAGTCGCCCGGCTGATCGCCGCCGGCGGGGATTGTCATGCAGGCGTTTGTCGAGATCGACGGGGTGAGCAAGGCCTTCCGCGGCCAGCCGGCCCTCGTCGACGTGACCTTCGCGGCACGGCCGGCGAGCGTTCACGCGCTCGTCGGCGAGAACGGCGCCGGCAAGTCGACGCTGATGAAGATCCTCGCCGGCGTGCACCGGCCCGATCGCGGAACGGTTCGATTGGGCGGCGCCGCGGTCGCGTGGCGCTCGCCGAGCGAGGCGCGCCGCGGCGGTGTCTCGACGGTGTTCCAGGAGTTCATCCTGGTGCCGACGCTGTCGGTCGCCGAGAACCTGTTCCTCGGCCGCGAGCGGAGCGGCCGCTTCGGCCGGATCGACGCGCGTGGCCGGCGTGCCGGCACCGCCGCGGTGCTCGGCCGGGTCGGGCTCGACGTCGACCCGGACCAGCCGGTGGCGAGCCTCTCGATCGCCGAGCAGCAGCTCCTCGAGATCGCCCGCGGCCTCGTCGACGACGCGGCGCTGGTCATCCTAGACGAGCCGACGGCGGCGCTCGCCCCCGCCGAGGCCGAGCGTCTGTTCGCCCTCGTCCACGGGCTGAGGGCCGAGGGGAAGACGATCTTCTATATCTCGCACCGGATGCCCGAGATCTTCGCGCTCGCCGACGACGTCACGGTGCTGAAGGACGGACGCCACGTCATGACGGTTCCGGCGGCCGAGACGACGCCGGTCGGCCTCGTCGGCGCCATGGTCGGGCGCGACGTCGGCGACCTCTTTCCGCCCCGCGGTGCCGGCGGCGGGGCTGCCGTGCTCGAGATCGAAGGGCTTGCCGCGCAGGGCCTCGCGGGGCCGGTCGACCTCACGGTCGCCGCCGGCGAGATCGTCGCGCTCGTCGGGCTGGAAGGGCAGGGGCAGCGTCCGCTCGTCTCGGCGCTGCTCGGGCTCGAGCCGCCGCACGCCGGCCGGATACGGCTCGCGGGCAGGGACGTCGCCGGGGCCGCCGGCCCGTCGCGGGCGATCGCCGCCGGCCTCGGATTCCTGCCGGAGGATCGCAAGGGCGAGGGGCTCTGCCTCGACCTCTCGATCGGCGACAACATCCGCCTCGGCGTCATCAGCGGGCGACCGCTCGCCGGCCTGCGGCCGCGGCTCGCCGACCGGCTGCCGCGCCTCTTCCACGACCTCGACGTGCGGGCTCGCTCGCCCTCCCAGCGGGTCGGCGACCTCTCCGGCGGCAACCAGCAGAAGGTGATGCTGGCGCGCTGGCTGGCGCGCGGCGTCACCTGTCTCATCTGCGAGGAGCCGACGCGCGGCGTCGACGTCGGGGCCAAGGCCGAGATCTACCGGCTGCTGCGCCGGCTGGCCGACGACGGCGTCGCCATCCTTGCGGTCTCGCGCGACCTGCCGGAGGCGATCGGGCTCGCCGACCGGCTGGCGGTCATGCGGGGCGGCCGCATCGCGGCGGTCCTGCCGGGGGCGGGGGCGAGCGAGGAGAGCGTCATGCGGGCGGCGTTCGGAGCGGCGGCATGAGCGGCGTCGCCCGTCACGCGCCGGCGGCCGCGTTGCGGCGGCGCGGCGGCCGCGTCGCGCTCGCGGCGGCAGCGGCCCTCGCCGTGGCGATCGCCCTCGCCGCGCCGGGCTTCGCCTCGCCGGCGAACCTCTCGAACCTGCTCGTGCAGAATGCGGCGCTCCTCGCTGCGGCGCTCGGCCAGAGCCTCGTCGTGCTCGCGGGCGGGCTCGACATCTCGGCCGGGTCCGTCGTCAGCCTGACCACCGTGGTGCTGTCGCTCGACGCCCCGGCCTGGGTGACGCTGCCGGTCGCCGCGGCCATGTGGATCCTCGTCGGCGTCGTCAACGGGCTCGGCGTCGCCTGGGCGCGCGTGCACCCGATCATCATGACGCTCTCCTCGATGACCATCCTGCAGGGCGTCGCCCTGGCGCTTCGGCCGTCCCCCGGCGGCGCGGTGCCGCCGGCGCTCGTCGACATCGCCAATCTCGAGATCGCCGGCCTGCCGCTGCCGCTCTTCTGGGGCGTCGGGCTCGTGGCGATCACGGCCTACGTGCTCTACGCGACGCGCTTCGGGCTGCATCTCTATGCCGTCGGCGCGGCGCCGGCGAACGCCCGCTTCGCCGGCGTTCCGACCGCGTCCGTGCTCGTCGCCGCCTATGTCGCCTCCGCCTTGGGGGCCGGCATCGCCGGGCTCCACGTCACCGGGCGGATCGGCAGCGGCGACGCCCTCGTCGGCCAGAGCTTCTCGGTCGACGCGATCACCGCGGTGGCGCTCGGCGGCACGCTCCTCTCGGGCGGCGCCGGCAGCGTCGGCGGCACCGTCGCCGGCGTCGCCATCCTGGCGCTCGTCGCCAACGGCATGAACTTCCTCGGCGTGCCGGTCTTCTACCAGTACGTCCTGAAGGGCGGCCTCCTGATCGCCGCCGTCTGCCTCTTCCGCCGATCGGAGCCCGGCCTGTGAGACGCGCCGTCCTCGCCGTCGACATCGGCACCAGCGTCGTCAAGGCCGCCGTCTTCGACGGGACCGGGGCGGCGCTGCGCGTCGCGCGCGCCGAGCCGCCGCTCCTCGACGTCGGGGCGGGCCGCAGCGAGATCGACATGGAGGCCCTGTGGGCGGTGGTCGCGCGGCTCATCCGCGACACCGCGGCCGGCGGCGATTTCGCGATCGAGGCGCTCGCCCTGTCGGGCACCTCGTGCGGCGCCTGGCTGGTCGATGCGGCCGGTCGGCCGGTGCGGCCGGCGATCCTCTGGAACGACGGGCGGGCCGCCCGGACGATCGCCGAGTGGCAGCGCGCCGGGGTGCTTGACGCCATCTTCGCGCGCTCCGGAAACGTGCTCTTTCCCGGCTACACGGTCGCCGTGCTGCGCTGGCTGAAGGAGCACGAGCCGGCGAGCCTCGCGGCGGCGGCGGCGGTCGTCTGCTGCAAGGACTTCGTCCGCCTCCGCCTCACCGGCCGGCTGGCGACCGACCCGAGCGACGCCTCCTATGTCCCGTTCGACATCGCCGCGGGCCGCTTCTCTCCGGAGATCTTCGATCTCTGCGGCATCGGCGACCTCGTTCCCCTCCTGCCGGAGATCGTCGAGTCGGGTGCGGTCGCCGGCACGCTGCAGGCGCAGTCGGCGGCGCTCCTCGGGCTTCCCTCGGGAATTCCCGTGGTGACGGGGATGACCGACGTCGCCGCGACGACCCTCGGTGCCGGGGCGCTCCATCCCGGCACGGCGTGCACGATCCTCGGCACGAGCTGCCTCAACACCCTCGTCCTCGCCGAACCGATGCTCACCGGGCCGGCCGTCGGCATCGCGGCGCGCACCGTCGGCCCGACCTTCCTGCGGTCGATGGTCAACACCGCCGGCACGCTGAACCTCGACTGGTTCCTGCGCGAGATCTGGCCCTCCACGGCGGGCGACCCGTTCGCCGCCTTCGAGGTGGCGGCGGCGGCGGTGCCGATCGGGGCGCGCGGCCTCCTCTACCATCCCTATCTCAACACCACCGGCGTCCTGTCGCCGTTCGTGCACCCGCATGCCCGCGCGCAGTTCTTCGGCCTCTCGGTGGAGCACGGCCGGGCCGACATCGGCCGCGCGGTGCTCGAAGGCGTCGCCTTCGCGATCCGCGACTGCTTCGCCGCCATGCCGGAGATGCCGGGCCGGCTGCGGCTCACCGGGGGAGGCAGCCGGAGCCGGCTCTGGTGCGCGATCATCGCCGATTGCCTCGGCGTGCCCGTCGACGTGCCGCTCGCGCCCGAGCCCGGCGCCTACGGCGTCGCCATGCTGGCGCTCGTCGCGACGGGGCTCGCGCCCGATCTGACGCACCTCGCCGACGCCGTCGCGATCGAGGCGACCTACGAGCCGGATCGCGGGCGCGAGGCGCGCTATTCCGAGCTCTTCGCCCTCTATCGCTCGGTCGCCGCCCACTCGATCGAAAACTGGACGTTGCGGGCACGCCTCGGCGGCGACGCGCGTGGACCGGGAGCCTCCTGATGACGGCCTTCGCGAGCTACGACTACCGTGCGGCGGTGCCGTTTCACCCCGGCTGCGACGTGCTCGTCGTCGGCGGCGGATCGGCCGGCGCAGCGGCGGCAGTGGCCGCGGCGCGCGCCGGCGCGCGGGTGACGCTCGTCGAGCGCTACGGCTTCCTCGGCGGCACCGGGGCGATGGTGCTCGACACCTTCTACGGCTTCTTCACGCCCGGCACGATCGAGCTCAAGGTCGTCGGCGGGATTCCGGACCTCGTCATCGCCGCGCTCGAGCGCACCGGCTCGGTGCTGAAACGTCCGAACACCTACGGCGCCGGCGCCGGCTGGACCTACGACCCGGAGCGCCTGAAGCTCGTCTGGGACGACCTCGTCGCCGACGCCGGCGTCGAGACGCTGCTGCATTGCCACTTCGTCGACGTTCTCCGGCAGGACGGCGGCGTCGCCGGCGCAATCGTCGCCACGCGGCGGGGCCTCCTCGCCGTGCCGGCGCGGGTCGTCGTCGACGCATCGGGCGATGCCGAGGTCGTCGCGCGTGCCGGCGGCCACTTCGAAGATTCCGGCGCGCTGGGCATCGCGCAGTCGTTGACGACGACCTTCAAGATGATCAACGTCGACGTCGCCCGGGCGAAGGCCCTGCCGAAGCGCGACCTGTGGGCCCTGATGGCGGAGGCCGCCGACAGCGGCGCCTACGACCTGCCACGGCGCGAGGGCAGCGCTCACATCACGCCGCTCGACCACGTCATGGTCACCAACATGACCCGCGTCGCCGGCATCGATGCGACCGATCCGGCGGCGCTCGCCGCGGCCGAGCGGGACGGCCGCCGCCAGGCCTTCGAGTACGCCCGCTTCCTGCACGACAGGGTGCCCGGCTACGAGCGGGCGGCGCTCGGCGGGCTGTCGACCCAGATCGGCGTCCGCGAGACGCGCCGCGTCATCGGCGACTACTGGCTGACCCGCGAGGACGTGCTCGGCGCCGCCAAGTTCCCGGACGCCATCGCCAAATGCGGCGCGCCGATCGAGGAGCACCATGCCGGTGGCGACACGCGCTGGGAGTACCTCGCCGACGGCGAGACCTACGACATTCCCTACCGCGCGCTGCTGCCGCGCGGCCTCGACCGCGTCATCGTCGCCGGCCGCTGCCTGTCGGCCTCGCACGACGCCCATGCCTCGGTCCGCTCGATCGGCCAGTGCCTGGCGATGGGGCAGGCGGCCGGCGTCGCCGCGGCGATCGCGCCGGACGGCGACCTCCGGCGCGTCGACCGCGGCGAGCTCGGAGCACGCCTCGTCGCGCTCGGGGCGGTGCTGTGAGCGGGCGGATCGTCCGAACCGTCCTCGGCGACGTCGATCCCGGAACGCTCGGCCTCGTGCTCGGCCACGAGCATCTCGTCACGCATCCCCCCGCCTTCGTGACCGATCCGGATCTGACGATGGCGAGCGAGGCGGAGGCGCTCGCCGAGCTCGCCGACTTCGCCGCCGCCGGCGGCGGCGGGCTCGTCGAGATGACGACCATCGACTACGGCCGCGACGGGCCGGCCCTCGTCCGTCTCTCGCGGGCGAGCGGCGTTCACGTGGTCGCGGCGACGGGCTTCAACCAGGGCAAGTTCGCCGACCGCATCTCCTCCCGCTTCTCGACCGAGGCGATCGCTGCCTGGATGGCGCGCGAGGTGGCGGACGGGCTCGCCGCCCCCGGCGTCGAAAGCCTCGACGCCCCCGCGCTCGCCGGCCCGTTCGCGGCGCGGGCCGGGCTCATCAAGGCGTCCTCCGGCCTCGATGGTCCGGGCGACGACGAGCGGCGCGTGCTCGAGGCGGCCGCGCTCGCCCACCTGCGGACCGGGGCGCCGATCTCGACCCACACCGAGAAGGGCACCTGGGCTCTCGAGCAGGCGCGGCTCCTCACCGGCGCCGGTGTTCCCTCGACGAGCATTCTCCTGTCGCATCTCGATCTGAAGCCAGACCTCGGCTACCTCCTCGAGGTTCTCGCGACGGGCGTCTCGATCGGGCTCGACCAGTTCGGCAAGGCGAAGTACCTGCCCGACGCGGATCGCGTCGCGCTCGTCGAGGCTCTCGCCGGGCGCGGCCACCTCGACCAACTGATGTTGAGCGGCGACATGGCGCGGCGCTCCTCGTGGCGCTCGACCGGCGGCGGACCCGGGCTCGCCCACATCCCGCGGACGATCCTGCCGATGCTGCGCGAACGCGGCTTCGACGCGGACGCCATGATCCGCCTGACGGTCGGCAACGCGGCACGCTTTCTCGCCTTCGCGCCCGCCGGCGGGGCGGGCGGGTCGTCGCCGGAGCGGTAGGCCCGCCGCTCGATCCGGCGGCGGGGCGTCAGGCCGTATCGGCCACCAGCGCCACGACGATCGCCGCCAGCACCTGCTGGGCGGCCCGCGGTGCGAGGCGGACCTGCAGCCCGCGCTGGCCGGCGTTGATGAACACCAGGTCGTGCTCCATCGCGCCCGCCTCGATGGCGGCCGGGATCGTCCGCCGCTGGCCGAAGGGGCTGATGCCGCCGATGGTGTAGCCGGAGACCCGCTCCGCCTCGGCGGGCTTCATCATCTGCGCGGACTTGCCGCCGAAGGCCGCCGCGAGCTTCTTCATCGAGACTTCCCGGTCCGACGGCACGATGGCGCAGACGGGCTTTCCGTCGACGAGGGCCATCAAGGTCTTGAGCACCCGCGCGGGCGGTTCGCCGAGCGCCTCCGCCGCCTGCAGTCCGATGCGGTCGGCCGTGGGCTGGTACGCGTAGCTGTGCACGGAGAACGCCACGTCCGCCTCCGCCAGCAGCTTGGTCGCGCGCGTCATCGGGCGCATGGCGGCGATCCTTCTGGCACCCGGCCGTTGCCGCGGGCCGCGGGAAGGGGGGAGGCGAGCCGGCGGGCGAAGCGGTGCGCGTGGCGACCCGCGCGGCGAGGCCGAGAGTGCTGCGCCTTAGCCGTCGCACGCGTGGCGCCCACGCGGGTACGACATGCTCCCCTTCGGCACGCCATTGTAGTACCGAGGGGGCGAAATCGGTCAAGAACGGTCGTGGCGGGCCAGCATGAAATGAGCGGCGAACGCGATCAGATGTCGGCGCAGAACCAAACATCCAGCTATTCCGCCACCGCACGCTTCGCCGTGGCGCCGATGATGGATTGGACGGACCGGCATTGCCGGGTGCTGCACCGGCTCCTGTCGGCGCGGGCGCTGCTCTATACTGAGATGGTGACGGCGCAGGCGGTGGTGCATGGCGACCGCGCGCGGCTGATCGGCTTCTCGCCGGCCGAGCACTCGGTCGCGCTGCAGCTCGGCGGGTCGGAGCCGCGGCGGCTCGCCGAGGCGGCGCGGATCGGCGCCGAGTTCGGCTACGATGAGATCAACCTCAACGTCGGCTGCCCGTCCGACCGCGTCCAGGACGGCCGCTTCGGCGCCTGCCTGATGGCCGAGCCGGCGCTCGTCGCCGAGTGCGTCGCGGCGATGAAGGCGGCGGTCGCCGTCCCCGTCACGGTGAAGTGCCGCATCGGCATCGACGACCAGGATCCGGAGGAGGCGCTCGACCGGCTCGCCGACGCGGTCGTCGCCGCCGGCGCCGACGCGCTCTGGGTGCATGCGCGCAAGGCCTGGCTCGCCGGGCTGTCGCCGAAGGAGAACCGCACCATCCCGCCGCTCGACTATGGCCGCGTGCGCCGCCTCAAGGCGCGGCTGCCGCACGTCTTCGTCGGCCTCAACGGCGGCCTCGAGACGCTCGACGCCGCGGCTGCCGAGCTTGATGCCGTGGACGGGGTGATGCTCGGCCGCGCCGCCTACCACGATCCGGGCCTCCTCGCCGCTGTCGACCGGGTGATCTACGGCGCCCCGGGGCCGGACGCCGACCTCGACGCGGTGGTCGTGGCGTATTGCGACTACGTGGGCACGATGCAGGCGCGCGGGGTGCCGTTGCCGGCGATGGTGCGGCCGCTGATCGGCCTCTTCGCCGGCCGGCCGGGCGCACGGGCCTGGCGCCGCATCCTGACGGTCGAGTCCGTGAAGCCCGGCGCCGGCGTCGCGGTGATTGCGCGGGCGCGAGCCGCCATCGCGGACGCGGCGGTGCAGGTCGAGCCCGAGGCCGCCGCCTGAGGCGAAGCCCGGCGGCCTACGGCCGTGGCCCGGCGCCGAGCAGGGTCAAGAGGTCGTCGCTGAAGGCGTAGAAGAGCAGCGCCAGCACCAGCAGGCTGCCCCAGAACAGCACCGCGTAGCCGATGTCGGCGAGTTGCGGCCGGCGGCCGGCCATGCCGGCGACGAGCACGATCAGCAGCGCCACCATGGCGACGACGCCGGGTCCGACGGTGTCGATGCCCGAGAGGTGGCCGCCGTCGAGCCCGGCGAAGCGAACGAGGCCGATCACCATCGCGATGACGAGAAGGGCGATCGCGATCATCCGCAGGCGCCGGGTCGTCATCGAGGTCCCTCCGCCGGATCGATCCGCCACATCCTGACGCACGGCGCCGCGGCGGTCACGCGGCCGCTCCGGCGACGGCGGCGAGGGCCAAGACGACGGCCGTCTCGGCGGCGGCCGCGGCGGCGCCGGCGACGTCGCCGGTGTGCCCGCCGAAGCGTCGCGCGGCGAGGCGGACGACGACCGCCGCGGCGGCGGCCGCGGCGAGGATCGCGGCGAGCCACGCGCCCGTCGCGCCGGCGGCCGCGAGGACCGCGAGGGCGATCGCCGCAGCGGTGGCGGCGGCGGTCCAGAGGCCGCGCCTGGGCAGCCGTCCGAGGCCGTGGCCGAGGCCGTCGGGCCGGGCCGGCGGCAGCATCGTCGCCGGGGCGAGCGCCGCGGCGCGGGCGAGGCCGCCGGCGGCGACGAGCGCCGCGGCGGCGAGCCAGCCGCCGTCGGCGGCGAGGGCCGCGAGCGCGGCGGTGCGCAGCAGGAGCAGCATCACCAGCGCGGCGGCGCCGAAGGTGCCGATGCGGCTGTCGCGCAGGATGGCGAGGCGCCGCTCGATCGTCGCGCCGCCGAGGGCATCGGCGACGTCGGCGAAGCCGTCCTCGTGCAGGGCGCCGGTCAAGGCGAGGAGCACCGAGACGGCCAGCCCCGCGCCGACGAGCGGCGGCAGGCCGAGCGCCGTCGCCAAGAGGATCGTGGCGGCGCCGACGGAGCCGACGAGCGCGCCCGCGGCCGGCATCGCCCACAGCGTCGCGGCGAGCGGCGGCGGGGCGTCTGGATCGTCGGCCGGGCCGAGCCGCGGCACCGGCAGCCGCGTCAGGAAGCGCAGCGCCGCGGCGAGCGCCGCGAGCCCGCCGGCGAGGCGCGCTTCGATCGTCTGCTGGGGGAGGGGTGCGGTCATCGGGCCCGGCATCGTGAGCGGCCTTCGGGTCGGCAAGGCTGCTGGCCCGTCACCACTAGCCGGTCCGTCGCGGTTTGCACACCTCCGAGGCGGGAACGATCTGGCCGCACACGGCATTCCCGGTCGAGCGTTCCCGTCCCGGAAAGGCTGCGAGCCATGCGCACGAAGGCCGTCGCGATCCCGTCCCTTCTCGTTCTCGCCCTTTCGGCGGCCCTCGGCGCCGCCGCCGCCGCGGAGGCGCCGGCCGACTGCGGCGATGCCGGCGAGGCCCCGGCGACGCCGCCGCAGCCCGGTCCGTCATCGGGCACCGCGCCCGGCAACGAAGGGGCGACGGGCTGGTCGGGCGGCACCGGTGGCTCCTACACCGGCGCCAATCCGCAGGCGCAGATGCCCGGCTCGGAAGCCGAGCAGCCCGAGACCGCGCGTGGCCTGCGGCTCGAGAAGACCGCCCCGCCCGAGGCGCCCTGCTGACCATCGCTTCCTGCGGCGTCGGCGCGCCATCCTGCCGGTGGTCGATCCGGTCGATCCGCGCTATGCATCGGCCGAACCCCGAGGACCGCCGATGACCGACACCCGCTCGCTCGCCCGCCCGCTCGACGATATTCGCGCGCTCATCGCCGCGATGCCCGGCCCCGACGAAGCCGCTGCGGCGGCGGTGCGGCGGCGCGACCGGGTGCTGACGAAGCCCGCCGGCGCGCTCGGGCGGCTCGAGAGCATTGCCGAGTGGCTCGCCGCCTGGCAGGGCAAGGCGCCGCCGACGGTCGCCCGGCCGCTCGTCGCGGTCTTCGCCGCCAACCACGGCGTCGCGGCGCGCGGCGTCTCGGCCTATCCGGCCGAGGTGACGGCGCAGATGGTCGCGAACTTCGCGGCCGGCGGCGCGGCGATCAACCAGATCTGCCTCGCCGGCGACATCGGCCTGAAGGTGCTCGAGCTCGCCCTCGAGGTGCCGACGCCCGACATCGTCGAGGAGGACGCCTTCAGCGAGGCCGAGCTCGCCGCCACCATGGCCTTCGGCATGGAGGCGATCGCCGGCGGAACCGACCTGCTCTGCCTCGGCGAGATGGGCATCGGCAACACCACCGTGGCAGCGGCGATCCACCACGGGCTGTTCGGCGGCACCGCCGACGAGTGGGTCGGCCCCGGCACCGGCGTCGACGAGGGCGGCCTCGCCCGCAAGCGCGCGGCGGTGGCCGCCGCCGTGGCGCGCATCGGCGGCGAGCGCGACGGGCTCGAGGTGCTGCGCCGCCTCGGCGGCCGCGAGATCGCGGCGATGGCCGGCGCTATCCTGGCGGCGCGCCACCAGCGCATCCCGGTGATCGTCGACGGCTTCGTCGCGACCGCCGCCGCCTCGGCGCTCTATGCGGTCGCCCCCGGTGCCATCGACCACTGCCTGATGGCACACGTCTCGGCCGAGTGGGCGCACCGCCGCGCCCTCGAGACCCTCGGCAAGGCGCCGCTGCTCGATCTCGGCATGCGCCTCGGCGAGGGCACCGGCGCGGCGCTCGCCGTCGGCATCGTCAAGGCGGCGGCGCAGGTGCACGCCGGCATGGCGACCTTCGAGGCGGCCGGCGTCTCCGGGCCGGCCGACGCCTGAGCCCGCGCGGCGGCGGCGCATCTCCGCCGCCGCATTGCCCCGCGACGGCGGGCCGTCTATCTCTCGTCGGTCCGCCGCCCACCCGGGGCGCTACCGCGAGGCCGCCATGATCGATCGCACCGACCGCAAGATCCTGTCGATCCTGCAGGAGGACTGCACGGTGCCGGTCGCCGAGGTGGCCCGCCGCGTCGGGCTGTCGACGACGCCGTGCTGGCGCCGCATCCAGAAGCTCGAGGAGGACGGCGTCATCGTCGGCCGCGTCGCGCTGCTCGACGCGCGCAAGGTCAACGCGCCGGTGACGGCCTTCGTCTCGATCGTCACCAACACCCACTCGGAGGACTGGCTCGGCAAGTTCGCGAGCGTCATCCAGGAGTTCCCGGAGGTCGTCGAGTTCTACCGAATGGCCGGCTCGGTCGACTATCTGCTGCGCGTCGTCGTGCCGGACATCGCCGCCTACGATGCCTTCTACAAGAAGCTGATCGGGCGGATCGACATCGCCGACGTCTCGACGACCTTCGCGATGGAGCAGATCAAGTACACGACGGCGCTGCCGCTCGCCTACATCCCGCTCGACAAGTCCCGGCCGAGCGGGGAGGGGTGACGCGCATGCTCCGCCGCTCGATCGCCGCGCTCGCCCCCATCCTCGTCGCCGCCTTCCTCGCCGGCACCGCGCTCGCCCAGGACCCGCTCGCCCAAGGTACGGCGAACGACGCGGCGAACGGTGCCCAGCACGCGGCGGGCGCCGAGGGCACGCCGCCGCCGGCGGCCTTCCTGTTCGCGCTGCCCGACGAGGTGAAGACCGGCGCCATGCTGCTGCTCGCGGCGGCGATCGGCATCTACCTCTACATCAATTACATGCGCGACCGCTGAGCGAGCGGGCGTGGTGCGGGCGGTGGGGCTCGAACCCACAAGTCCTGAGGACGGCGGATTTTAAGTCCGCTGCGTTTACCGGTTTCGCCACGCCCGCGCGGGGCCGGCCGGCGCGCGGCGCGGTCCACGGGCCCGGCATCCCGCAAGTCGGGCGGGGCGTCAAGCGGCGTGGCGGAGCGACGGCGGGCGATCGTCGTCCCGCGAAGGCCATTGTTCCGCCGCCGGGTCTTTGCAATGCTCGCGGCGATCGGCCCGCGCACGTCCGGGCGAGAGGACCCATGAGCCGCGTTCGCCTGCGTTCCGCCTTCCTCGCCGTCGCGCTCTGCGCCGCCGCCCTCGCCGCCGCTCCGGCCCCGGTCCGGGCGGAGCTGACGCTGGAGAGCCTCACCCCGGCGCTGCGCGAGAAGCTGTGGAAGGAGGTGCGCGCGGCGGCGTTCCGCGAGGTCATCCTGCGCTATTGCGGCAAGCCCTCCGGCATCGAGGTGAAGATCCGCGAGGCCGTGGCGCCGTGCGTCAAGAAAGACTCGCTCGATGCGGTCGAGCGGCGCTTCCAGTCAGAGATCCGCACCCAGTCGAAGCAGACCGTGCGCTTCCGGCCGAAGAGCGACCTCTGCACCGACCGCGAGGTCAACGAGGTCCTGACGAAGGTCGAGGCGCGCTTCGCCAAGATCGTCCGTGACGCCAAGGCCGCCTGCCTCGCCTGCGCCACCTGCCGCGGCGAGCCGCCGCCGGCCGGCTCGTTCAGCGGCCGCAAGTAGCCCCGCCGGGGCGGCGCACCCTATCGGTTTCGATAGCTGTCGGCGCCCTGTCGTCCGGTCCTAGAGTGGCCCGAACGGTGGGGAACGACGATGCAGCGTGCCGTCGCGGCGGAACGGCAGCCGGACGAGGTCGTCCGGGTGCCTGTGCATGGACACGAGGTGGTCGCCTACAGCTTCGGCACGGGCGACGAGGTGCTCTATTGCCTCAACGGCGGGCCGGGCCTGCCGTGCGACTACGTCCGCGACAGCCACAGCGTGTTTGCCGACCACGGCTACCGCGTCGTGATCCACGACCAGCTCGGCACCGGCGCCTCAGACCACCCCTCCGACAAGAGCCTGTGGACGCTCGCCCGCTACGTCGAGGAGGTCGAGATCGTCCGCACCGCGCTCGGGCTCGGCCGCGTCCACCTGCTCGGCCAGTCGTGGGGCACCTGGCTCGGCTTCGAGTACGCGCTCACCTACCCGGACGCCTTCAAGACCTTCGTCTGCGCCAACGGCACGGCGGAGATCCGCCTGCACCTCCAGGACCTCGAGCGCCTGCGCGCCGCGCTCGGCCCGGAGACGGTGGCGATGATGGACCGCCACGAGGCCGAGGGCAGCACCGACCACCCCGAGTACATGGGCGCCATCGCCATCCTGAACTATCGCCACGTCTGCCGGCTTGAGACCTGGCCGGCGGCCGTCGACCGCTCGATGGCCGGCATCAACATGGACATCTACGGCTCGATGTGGGGGCCGAACGAGTTCACCTGCACCGGCAGCCTGAGGGACTGGGACCGCGTCGCCGACCTCGGCCGCATCGCGCAGCCCTGCCTCGTGCTGTGCGGCCACCACGACGAGCTCACCCCGCGCAGCGCCGCCCGCATCGTCCGCGCGCTGCCCGACGCCGAGCTCAAGATCTTCCCGAACAGCGCCCACATGCCGTTCTTCGAGGAGCCGGAGGACTACCGGAGGGTGGTCCTCGACTTCCTCGACCGGCATCGCGGCTGACGGCACGTGCCACCGAGGGGCGGGCGCGCAGGCGCTCCATTGCAACAGGCGGAGGACCAACGATGATCCCATTCCCGAGAGCCGCCCGGCGAGGGGCGGTGGCCGCGCTCCTGGCGCTCGGTCTCGCGGTCGGCGACGCCCAGGCCGCCGACCAGGTGCTAAAGATCGCGCGCGAGCAGGACAGCTCGACCTTCGATCCGATCCACACCATCCTGGCGCCGGACGTCTGGGTGCTGAACCAGTTCTTCTCGACGCTGGTGCGCGCCAACGCCACCGCGACCGCGATCGAGCCGGATCTCGCCGAGAGCTGGACCGTCTCCGACGACGGCAGGACCTACACCTTCAAGCTGCGCGACGCGAAGTTCTCCGACGGCTCGCCGGTCAAGGCGAGCGACGTGGTGTTCAGCCTGACGAGGCTGCGCGACGACGAGATCGCGCCGATGCGCAGCCTCTACACCGTGATGACGAAGGCCGAGGCGCCCGACGACAAGACCGTCGTCCTCACCCTCGACGCGCCGACCCCGGCATTCATGTCGTCGCTCGCGATGTTCGCCGCCTCGATCGTGCCCGAGGCGGCGGTCGCGGCGGCGGGCGAGGCGTTCGGCGAGAAGCCGGTCGGCTCCGGCGCCTTCGTGCTCAAGGAGTGGAAGCGCGGCGACCGCGTGATCCTGGAGAAGAACCCGCTCTATTGGGAAGCCGGGCTGCCGAAGCTCGACGGCGTCGAGTGGATCTACGTCGCCAACGACAACACCCGCGTGCTGAAGCTGGTGGCCGGCGAGGTCGACGCCGCGACCTTCGTGCCGTGGAACCAGATCAAGGAGTTGCAGGCGAACCCTGACCTCACCATGCAGCTCGACAAGTCGACCCGCATGGACCACATGCTCGTGAACCACGCCCATGCGCCGCTCGACAACAAGACGGTGCGCAAGGCCCTCAACATGGGCATCGACCAGAAGGCGATCGTCGACGCGGTGACCTTCGGCTTCGGCGTGCCGGCGAACTCGTTCTTCCCGCTCGACGGCATGGACTACAACCCCGACAACCCGAACTACGGCTACGAGCCGGACAAGGCCAGGGCGATGCTGGCCGAGGCGGGCGTCAAGGATCTGAAGCTCAGCCTCGTCATCGTCGCCGGCGATTCCGCCCACGAGCAGATCGCCGTCCTCGTCAAGGACCAGCTCGCCAAGATCGGCGTCACCGTCGACATCCAGAAGCTCGAGGCCGGCCAGCAGTGGGACGCCCTCGTCGCCGGCGAGTACGACCTCGGCCTGATGTGGTGGGTCAACGATATCTTCGATCCCGACCAGAAGGCGAAGTTCTGCGTCTACGGCGACGAGGAGAACCGCTCCTACTACACCAACTACAAGAACCCGACGGTGACGGCGCTCGTCGACGCCGCCGCCGCCGAGCTCGATCCGGACAAGCGGCAGAAGATGTACTTCGAGATCCAGGCGATGGCCAAGGACGACGTGCACTGGATCGACCTCTACTACAGCCCCTTCCGCAACGCCTCGCGGAAGGCCGTCAAGGGGTTCGTGCAAAATCCGCTCGGCCGGTACATGCTGGAGACGGCCTACATCGAGTAGGCGGGCCGCCCTCGCATCCGCCATCGACGGCGGGCCGCGGCGCCATCACGCCCGCGGCCCGCCCGCACTGTCGCGCACGGGATCGTTCATGGAGCGCTTTGCGTTCGTCCTCCGCCGGCCGTTCGAGCTCGTGCCGGTCCTGTTCGGCGTCAGCCTCGTCAGCTTCGTCCTCGTCCACTCGATTCCCGGAGACCCGGTCCGCATCCTGCTCGGCTCGCGCGCCACTGCCGCGGTGATCGCCAAGGTGCGCGCCCAGTACGGCCTCGATGAGCCGCTCGTCGTGCAGTACCTCTACTTCCTGAAGAACCTGCTCGCCGGCGACCTCGGCCGCTCGATCGTCTACAAGGCGCCGGTCGCCGGCATCGTCTTCGACCGGATCGCGCCGACCGCCTTCCTCCTCGCCTACGCCCTCGTGCTCGCCATCCTGATCGGCGGGGCGATGGCGAGCCTCGCGGCGCTGAAGGCCGGGCGCTGGCAGGACACCGCCGTGCGCATGGTTTCGACGATCGGCCTCGGCCTGCCGGCGTTCTGGCTCGGCATCGTGCTGGTGCTGGTGTTCTCGATCGCCCTCGACCTCTTCCCGACCTCCGGCTACGGCGACACGTTCGCCGAGCACCTGCACCACCTGTTCCTGCCGGCGCTCACCATCGCCCTCGCGCTCTCGCCGGTGCTGACGAGAAGCCTGAGGGCGACGCTCGTCGCCGAGCTCGCCTCCGACTACGCGGTCTCGGCGCGGGCGAGGGGGGTCGGCGAGCGGCGGATCTTCCTGTCGCACGTGCTGCGCAACGCGCTGGGGCCGGCGATCACCGTGCTCGGCGTCAACGTCGGCTGGCTGATCGGCGGCACGGTGGTGGTCGAGCAGGTGTTCTCGATCCCCGGCCTCGGCCAGCTGATGGTCGGGTCGATCTTCGCGCGCGACTACCTCGTCGTGCAGTTCGTGGCGCTGGTGCTCGCGGTCGCGGTGATCCTGACGAACTTCGTCGTCGACGTGCTGGTGGCGCTGCTCGATCCGCGGGTGCGGCAGTGAGCGCCGCCACCCGCCGCATCCGCCTGTTCGCGCCGCTCGCCGGGGCCGGGGCGCTGCCGCTCGGCATCGCCCTGATCGCCGGCTGGTGCCTCGTCGCGCTCGCCGCGCCACTCATCGCCCCCTACGACCCGATCGCCCAGGACATCTCCCGCGCGCTCCTGCCGCCGGGGCTCGCCCACCCGATGGGCACCGACAACTTCGGCCGCGACGTGCTCTCGCGGGTGATCTGGGGCGCCCGCATCGACCTCACGATGGGCGTCGTCGGCGTCCTCGCCCCGTTCGTCATCGGCTGCGCCGTCGGCCTCGTCGCGGGCTACGCCGGCGGCCTCCTCGACGGCGTCCTGATGCGCATCCTCGACGTCGCGATCTCGTTTCCGTTCCTCGTCCTCGTCATCGCCATCGTCGCGGTGGTCGGCCCCGGCCTGTTCGGCTTCTTCCTGGCGCTCGCCTGCGTCGGCTGGGTCTCCTACGCGCGCATCATCCGCACCCGCACGCTGGTGCTGAAGGGCGCCGACTTCGTGCTCGCCGCGCGCACCCTCGGCTTCGGCGTGCCGCGCATCCTCTTCCGCCACATCCTGCCGAACGCGCTCGCCCCGGCGCTGGTGTTCCTGATGTCCGACGTGGTGCTGACCATCCTGCTCGGCTCGTCCCTGAGCTATCTCGGCCTCGGCGTCGCGCCGCCGACGGCCGAGTGGGGGGTGATGATCGCCGAGGGGCAGACCTTCATCGCTTCGGCGTGGTGGATCTGCCTCTTTCCCGGCCTCGCCATCGTCGTGCTGGCGCTCGGCTTCAGCCTGATCGCGGACGGGCTCGCCGCCCGCCTCGGCGTCGAGGAGTAGCGGGATGGCGCTCCTCGAGATCCGCGACCTCGTGGTGGCGATCGACGGGCCCGGCGGCGCCGCGCGGGTCGTCGACGGCGTCTCCTTCGCGGTCGAGGCCGGCGAGATCATGGGGCTCGTCGGCGAGAGCGGCAGCGGCAAGACGATGGTCGGCCGCGCCGTCATGCGCCTCCTGCCGACGCGGCGCGCCCGCATCGCCGGCGGCGCCGTCCGCCTCGACGGGCGCGACCTCGCCCATCTCGACGAGGCGGCGATGCGCGGCGTGCGCGGCGCCGGCGTGACGATGATCTTCCAGAACCCCTCGTCGCACCTCGACCCGGCGATGCGGGTCGGCGAGCAGGTGGCCGAGGCCGTGGCGCTGCACGAGGGCGTCGGCCGCCGCGCGGCGCTCGCCCGTGCCGGCGAGCTCTTCGCCGAGGTCGGCATCCGCGACCCGCTGGCCCGCCTCTCGGCCTATCCGCACGAGATGTCGGGTGGCATGAAGCAGCGGGTGATGATCGCCGCCGCGCTCGCCTGCCGGCCGAAGCTCCTCATCGCCGACGAGCCGACGACCGCCCTCGACGTCACCGTGCAGGCGCAGATCCTGCGGCTCCTCAGGGATCTTCGCGACCGCACCGGGCTCGCCATCGTGCTGATCACCCACGACCTCGGCGTCGTCGCGGCGACCTGCGACACGGTGAGCGTGATGTACGCCGGCCGCATCGTCGAGCGCGGGCCGTGTCGGCCGCTGCTCGGCCGGCCGCTGCACCCCTACGCCGCGGCGCTCGTCTGCTCGCAGCCGGAGCTCGCGCCGCCCGGCCGGCGCCTGCCGGCGGTGCCGGGCCAGCCGCCGGCGGCTGGCGAGATGCCGCCCGGCTGCCGCTTCCATCCCCGCTGCGACTTCGCCGAGCCGGCCTGCGCGGCGCACGAGATCCGCCTCGAGGAGGCCGGGGAGGGGCGCCGCGTCGCCTGCCGGCGCTGGGCCGACATCGCCGCCGTCGAGGCCGCCTGATGGCGCTGCTCGAGATCCGCGACCTCGAGGTCCATTTTCCGCAGACCTCGCTCGTCGACCTCGTGCGCGGCCGCCGGCGCGTCGTGCGCGCGGTCGACGGCGTCTCGCTCACCGTGGCGCGCGGCGAGACGGTCGGCATCATCGGCGAGAGCGGCTCCGGCAAGTCGACGCTCGCCCGCGCCATGCTGCGCCTCGTCGCGCCGACCGGCGGCCGCATCCTGTTCGACGGCACCGATGTCGCGACGATGGACAAGGCGGCGCTCCTCGCCTTCCGCCGGCGCGTGCAGATGATCTTCCAGGACCCGGTCGGGGCGCTCAACCCGCGCCTCACGGTGCGCGACTGCCTCGACGAGGTGCTGCGCGTGCACGGCGCGGCGGGCGGGCGGGCGGCACGCGTCGCCGCGCTGATGGAGATGGTGGGGCTCGGCGCCTCGCTCGCCGACCGCCGGCCGCGCGCGCTCTCGGGCGGTCAGTGCCAGCGCGTCGGCATCGCGCGGGCGCTCGCGGTCGGCCCCGATCTCGTCGTCGCCGACGAGGTGACGGCCGCCCTCGACGTGTCGATCCAGGCGCAGATCCTCAACCTTCTCGCCGACCTCAAGGCCGAGCTCGGGCTCACTCTCGTCTTCATCTCGCACAACCTCGCGGTCGTCCGGCACATCTGCGACCGCGTCGTGGTGATGAACGCCGGCCGCATCGTCGAGGAGGGGCCGACGGAGGCGGTGCTGGCGAGCCCGCGCGAGGCCTACACGCGCGAGCTCATCGCGGCGATGCCGACGCTCGCCGGCACCTGATCCGCGCCGCTCCGTGCCGTGATCCTAGGCATGGCGAATTGACGGGCAGGCGTTTCCCGCTACTCTAGGCGCCATGCTCGAGGCGCGGGAAACCAGCCGGACCGGCTTCGTGCCGGGAATGGACCTCGACGCGGCGCTCGACGCCGCGCTCGACGTCGTGCGCCCGCTCGGCTTCACCTCGGTCGCCTACGACTACTCGCCGGTGCCGGTGAGCCACGACGGCCGGCTGATCCAGCCGTCGGTGCTGGCGTTCCGCCGGACCCATGCCGACATGGACGACCTCTGGCGCAACCGCGGCTTCTACCGGATGGACCCGGTGCAGGATGCCGCGCTCAGCGTCTCGCGTTCCTTCGTGTGGTCCTATGTCGGCGCCCAGAGCGAGGTGATGGCGAGCATCCTCGGCGAGCGCCACGCGCCGGTGGTCGGCTACCTGCGCGATACGCGGATGACCTGCGGCGTCACCGTGCCGATCCGCCTCACGGGCGCCGACCTCGCCACCTTCACCGCCATCCGCATCGACCCCGAGGCCGATTTCGTCGCCGATGCGGCGCGCGCGCTGCCGGAGATCGGCCTCCTCGGCCACCAGCTGCACGACGCCGTCTTCGCCGGCTTCGACACGCGGCTGCGCACCTGCCAGCACGTCCGGCTGACGCCGCGCGAGCGCCAGTGCCTGGCGCTCTGCGCCGAGGGGCTGACGATCAAGGAGATCGCCTTCCGCATCGACCGCTCGATGCCGACGGTGGCGCTCCATCTCGCCGCGGCGACGCGCAAGCTCGGTGCCCGCAACCGCTTCCAGGCGGTGGCGCGCGCCGCCCACTACCGGCTGCTCGACCCCGCCGAATAGCCGCTCCCGCACCTATGGCTTTTGCTAGCTGTGCCGCCCCCGGCGTCGGCGCTAGGGTCGCTCGCGTGTGCGGCCGGGCGCCGGCCGCGGCGCCGAGGAGGCCTTCGCCCGTGACCCAGCCCGAGACCCGAGAAGGCTACGCGCCGCACGGCGACTATCGCACCTGGTACCGGGTCACCGGCTCACTCGCCTCGCCGAAGCTGCCGCTGATCGTCGCGCACGGCGGGCCGGGCTGCACCCACGACTACGTCGACCGCTTCAAGCACATCTCCGAGGCCGGCCGGGCGGTCGTCCACTACGACCAGATCGGCAACGGCCGCTCGACGCACCTGCGCGACAAGGGCGCCGACTTCTGGACGGTGCCGTTCTTCCTCGGCGAGCTCGACAACCTGATCGCCCACCTCGGCCTCGGTGCGCGCTACGCCCTCCTCGGCCAGTCGTGGGGCGGCATGCTGGCGAGCGAGCACGCGATCCGGCGGCCGGCCGGATTGAAGGCGCTCGTCATCGCCAACTCGCCCGCCTCGATGGCGCTCTGGGTCGCCGGGGCGGCGGAGCTGCGCGCCGCCCTGCCGGCCGACGTCCGCGCCGCCCTCGACCGGCACGAGGCGGCCGGCACCACCGACCATCCCGACTATCTCGCCGCCACCCGCGTCTTCTACGACCGCCACGTCTGCCGCGTCTCGCCGTGGCCGGCGGAGGTGGCGCGCACCTTCGCGGCGATCGACGACGATCCGACCGTCTACCGCACCATGAACGGCCCGAACGAGTTCCATGTCATCGGCACCCTGAAGACGTGGTCGGTGGTCGGGCGCCTCTCGACCATCGCCGCGCCGACGCTCGTCTTCCGCGGCGCCCACGACGAGGCGACGGCCGCGTGCGTGCAGCCGTTCCTCGACGAGATCCCGGACGTCGAGGGCATCGTCTTCCCGAACTCCAGCCACATGCCGCACGTCGAGGAAGAGGCGGCCTGCCTCGGCGCCGTCGAGGCCTTTCTCGCCAGGCACGACTGACGGTCCGGCGTCCGTCGACAGCTTGTCGACATAGGTCTCGATATATCTTGACTGTCGATATATCGTGACCTATATCGGCCGTCATGAGAAACCATTGCGCAGGCGGGCCAGACCGCCACTTCGCGCCCGACGACCGTCGGGGTCACCACCACCATCCGGGCCATCACGGCCACGGGCACGGCCCGGGACACGGCCGCGGAGGCCGGTCCGGCGGCCGGATGTTCGACTATGGCGAGCTCAGGACGCTGCTGCTCGCGATGATCGCCGAGCGGCCGCGCCACGGCTACGAGCTCATCAAGGCGATCGAGGAGCGCTTCGGCGGCAGCTATAGTCCGAGCCCCGGCGTCATCTATCCGACCCTCGCCTGGCTCGACGACATGGGCTACGCCGCGATCGAGCAGGAAGCATCGGGCCGAAAGCTCTATCGCATCACCGCCGAAGGGGAGGCCTTCCTCGTCGCCAACCGCGCCGCGGCGGACGACCTCCTGACGCGCGCCGGGCAGGGCGGCACGCCGGACGCGCCGCCGGCGCCGGTGATCCGGGCGATGGAGAACCTCAAGCTCGCGCTGCGCCTGCGCTTCCGCGACGGCGCGCTCGATCCGGCGGCCGTCGAGAGCATCGCCGCGGTGCTCGACGCCGCCGCGCAGGCCGTGGAGCGCACCCGATGACCGCCGGTCCGGTCGCCGTGGCCGCCGTGCGGAGCGTCGCCGACGTGGCGACGCCGAGCGCCAGCCGCTACCTGCAGCAGCTCTGCAAGCACCTCGCGCATAAGCTCCCCGTCACCTTCGACGAGCGGGCCGGCGCCGTCGACTTCCCGATCGGCCCCTGCCGCCTCGCGGCCGGCGAGGACGTGCTGCGGATCACCCTGGCGGCGGCCGACGAGACCGAAATGGCGCAGCTGCAGGACGTGGTCGTGCGCCACCTCGTCCGCTTCGCCTTCCGCGAGGAGCTGCGGATCGACTGGCGACCCGACACGGCCGGGGCGACCGGCGCCGCCTGATCGGCGGTGCCGCGGCCGCGCGGGCTCAGAAGCCGAGCGCGCAGCCGTCCTTGCGCGGGTCGGAGCCGGCGACGAGGCAGCCGTTCGCGGCGTCGGCGAAGATCGCCTGGCCGCCGCCGATCGGCTCCACCGCCCGCCGGACGACGTGGCCGCGCGCGGCGAGGTCGGCGTAGACCGCCTCGTCGTAGCCGGGCTCCATCTCCAGGACGCCGTCGAACGCAAACGAACGCGGCGCGTCGATCGCCGCCTGCGGGTCGAGGCCGCGGTCGTAGACTCCGGACAGGAACGCCGCGTGGCCGGCGGCCTGGTACTGCCCGCCCATCACCCCGAACACCGCCGCCGGCGCGCCGGCCTCGCGGACGAGGCCCGGGATGATCGTGTGCATCGGCCGCTTCATCGGGCCGATGGCGTTCGGATGCCCCTCGATCAGCCGGAACGAGTTGCCGCGGCTCTGCAGCAGGACGCCGGTGCCGGGGTCGAGGCGCGTCGAGCCGAAGGAATGGAAGATCGAGTTGATGAACGAGATCATGTTGCCGTCTCGGTCGACGGCGCAGAGATAGACCGTGTCACGGTGCGCCGGCTCGCTCCACAGCGTCGGCGGCAGCGCGCGGCGCATGTCGATGCGGGCGGCGAGCGTCGCCGCCGTCTCGGGCGACAGCAGCGTCTCGACCGACACCGTCATCGCCGCCGGATCGCCGAGGAGGGCGCTGCGGTGGTGGTAGGCGAGCTTCGTCGCCTCGGCGTGCAGGTGCACGCGGTCGGCGTCGCCGAGGCTCGGCCCGAGGTCGAAGCGCGAGAGGATGTTGAGGATCAGGAGCGCCGCGAGGCCCTGGCCGTTCGGCGGGCACTCGAGCACGTCGCGGCCGCGGTAGGCGGTCTCGATCGGGTCGACGTAGATCGCGCTCGTCGCGCCGGCCGCGAAGTCCTCGAGGGTGTGCAGGCCGCCGAGGCCGTTGAGGTACGCGACGAGCGAGTCCGCCGTCCGCCCCGTGTAGAACGCCGCTGCGCCGTCGCGCGCGATCTCGCGCAGGCGTGCCCCGAGCAGCGGCTGGGCGTGCCGCTCGCCGGCCTTTGGCGCGCGGCCGCCGGGCAGGAAGAGGGCGCTCGCGTTCGGGTCGCCGGCGAGGACCGCGGCGTCGTCCGCCCAGTCGAAGGCGACGCGCGGGCTGATCGGATAGCCGGTCTCGGCGTAGCCGATGGCGCGGGCGAACAGCCGGTCGAGCGGCAGGCGGCCGTAGTCGCCGTGCAGCGTCGTCCAGGCCGAGACGGCGCCCGGTACCGTCACCGCGTGGGCGCTGGTGCGCGGCACCTCGGTCGTCAGCCCCTCGGCCTTCAGGCGCTCGACGGTGGCGGCCTGCGGCGCCCGGCCGCTGCCGTTGAGGGCCACCACCGGCTTGCCCTTCGGCGCGTAGAGCACGAAGCAGTCGCCGCCGATGCCGGTCATGTGCGGCTCGACCACCGACTGCACGGCGACGGCGGCGATCGCCGCGTCGACGGCGTTGCCGCCGGAGGCCAGGATCTCGAGCCCGGCGGCGGTCGCGAGCGGGTGCGACGTCGCGATCGCCGCCTCGCGGGCGATCAGCGGCGAGCGGCCGGGGCCGAAGAAGTGGGAACGCAGCGGCGCGGTCATCGGGCGTGTCCTCGGTCGTTCTTGTCGGATGTCAGGCCGGCCGGAAGCCGTACACCTCGGCCGGATTGTCCACCACTATCCTGCGGATGGTCGCATCGGAACCGCACCATTCGGCGAAGAGGTCGACGAGGTGGCCGTCGTCGGGCAGCTCGTTCGGCTTCGTCGGGTGCGGCCAGTTCGTGGCGAACAGGCAGCGCTCCGGCGCTGCGGCGATGAAGCGGCGGGCGAGCGCGGCGACGTCGCCGTAGTCCGGAAAGCCCTCGCGCGATGTCTCGTAGACGCCGGAGACCTTGACCCACGTCCGCCCGGCCGCGACCAGTCCCTCGATCGCGCGGACGCCCGGATGGTCGGGCGGCACCGGCGCCAGGAATTTTCCGTTGTGGTCGATCACGAGCCGCCCGGGCAGCCGGGCGAGGCGGGGTGCCATCTCGGCGATGTCGCGCCCGTCCATCTGCAGCTGGACGTGCCAGCCGAACGCGGCGACACGGGCGGCGAGGGGCTCCAGGACGTCCCAGTCGAGCACGCCGCCGCCGAGCATGAAGAAGCGGATACCGCGGATGCCGAGGGCGGTGAGGCGCTCCAGCTCGGCGTCGTCGACGTCGGGCGGCACCACCGCGACGCCGCGTGCGGCGTCCGGGCCGAGAGCCGCCATCGCGTCGAGGGTCGCGCGGTTGTCGAAGCCGTAGACCGAAGGCTGCACCACCACCGCGCGCTCGAGGCCGAGGATCGCCTGGACGCGGCGGTAGGTCTCGATGTCGCCGCCCGGCACCGGGCGGAACGGCGACGCCGTCGCCGGCGGATAGGTCGCCGCGTCGCCGTAGGCATGCATGTGGCAGTCTGAGGCGCCCGCCGGTAGCCGCCGGCGGGGCGGGGTCGGGATCAGCGATCCGGTCACGTGTCGAGCCCGAGGCGGGTGGCGCGGTGGGCGTTGACCGCGTGGATCGGCAGCCGGCCGGCGAGGATCGCCTTCACCTGCTCGACGTTCTCCATCGCCTGGTGCTCGGAGGCGATCATCGTCAGCCCGGCGACGTGCGGCGCCGCGACGACGTTCGGCAGGCGAGCGATGCGGAGCGCCGGCTGCTCGTCGGGCCCCATGCCGACGTCGAGGCCGGCGCCGGCGATCGTGCCGTCGAGGAGGGCCCGCTCGAGAGCGTCGTCGTCGACGAGGATGCCGCGCGAGATGTTGACGAAGTAGGCGCTCGGCCGCATCTGCGCGAAGGCCTCGGCGTTCATCATCCGCGTCGTCTCGGGCGTCGCATAGGCGGCGCAGACGACGAAGTCGGGCTCGGCGAGCACCGTCTCGAAGTCGACCTGCGCCACCGCGCCGTGCCGGACGACGGCGTAGGGGTCGTAGACCGAGACGCGCATGCCGAAGGCGAGCGCCAGCTCGACGATGCGCTTTCCGATCGCGCCGTAGCCGACGACGCCGACGTGCGAGCCGGCGAGCTGCCGGCCGAGCACCATCGGGTGGACGGCCTCGCCGGCGTGGTAGCGGGCGGCGGCGGTCGAGACGCTGCGGCCGAGGTCGATCATCAGGCCGATGGCGAGCTCGGCCACCGCGTCGCCGTAGCCGGCGCTGCAGCGGCAGACGAGGATGCCGTTGCGCGAGGCGGCGGCGACGTCGACGTTGCGGATGTCGACCGCGCAGCGCAGGAACGCCTTCAGGTTCGGCAGCCGGTCGAAGACCTCGGCGGTGCCGGGCGCGAGGCGGTCGGAGACGATCACGTCGCAGTCCGCCGCCGCGGCGACGAGGGCCCCGCCGCGGAGCGGCTCGTCGGTTCCGTTCATCTTCAGGTCGACGATTCCGGCGAGCGCCTCGACCGCCCGCGGGCTGAAGAAGTTGGCGAGGAGATCGTTGTTGTGGGTGATCAGCACGCGCATCAGGGCGTCAGCTCCTCGGCGAGATCGGCGGGCAGGCGGGAGAGCACCCAGCGGTTCATGGCGAGCACCATGTCGTCGCGCCACGACAGCGGGCCGGGCCGCGACAGGCGCGAGGAGAGCCCGATCTGCTGCCGCTCGAGGATGCCGACGTCCTCCAGCGCCACCGCCTCCCAGCGCGCATAGTAGGGTGCGGCGCGCGTCTCGAAGTCGGCGAGCTCGGTGTAGGCCTTCGGGAAGCAGCCGCCGACTGACAGCACCGAGCGGTCGACGGCGATCGGCCGGACCGCCAGCCACCAGATGGCGTCCTGCGCGCAGGCGAACTGCGTCGTCGGTTCGATGAGCGTGAAGTAGGTGCCCTTCTTCGACTGCTCCGACAGCCCCTCGATCGGCGGGAAGGGCGGCGGCGCGTCGCCGAGCACGGCGATCGAGCTCGACGCCTGCACCTGGATGCAGTGCCAGTTCTCCGTCGTCGGAAACGAGAGGCTCCGCTGCGCGCCGACCGTCGCCGCGTGGACGATGCCGGTGTGGTAGGTCTCCATCGCGTTCTCGAGCAGGAGCTTCCAGTTGCACCGCGTCTCGATCTCGTAGCGCCAGGTGCACGCCATCTCGCCGAAGCGGTGCGATCCGAGGAGCTCGGGCAGGTTGCCGAGGTGGGTCGCGAGGTCGGGCGCCGCGTCGTCGTAGTTGAGGAAGATCGCGCCGTCCCAGGTCTCCATGCGGATCGGCACGAGCCCGTTCGGCGGCTTCTCGAAGCGCGGCACCTCGCGCATGCCGGGCGCACCGGCGAGGGCGCCGTCGAGCCTGTAGTTCCAGGCGTGGTAGGGGCAGATGATGTTCTTCACCCGCCCGCAGCCCTCGAGCAGGATCGACGAGCGGTGGCGGCAGACGTTGGCGAAGGCGCGCAGCACGCCCGCCTCGTCGCGCACCAGCAGCACCGGCCCGCCGACCGTGTCGATCGCCCGGTAGTCGCCGGGCTTCGCGACCTCCTCCACGCGCCCGACGAAGAACCACGTCTTGAGGTGGATGTGCTCCACCTCGGCGCGGAAGACCTCGGGGTCGGTGTAGAACCGCGCCGGCATGCTGACCGCGTCGCCGAGCGGCGGCTCGGACCACACGTAGGGCTCGGGAACGAGCGGGCGGGCGGATTGCGTCATGACGGCGGGCCTCCCCGGTTCCCGCGCGCGGCCGATCCGCGGGCGATCAGATGCAGCGCGATGAGCGCGACGTGGCCGGCGAGCATCGCCGTCATGCCGGCGACGTCGTGCGGCGGGCTCAGTGTATTGATGTCGACCCCCACGAAGTCGAGGCCGTCGAGGCCGTGCAGGAGGTCGAACGCCTCGGCGGGCGACGGGCCGCCCCAGGTCGGCGTCGCGACGCCGGGCGCCGCCGAGGGGTCGATGTAGTCGAGGTCGAAGGATAGGTGGACCGGGCGGCCGTCGGCCGCCGCGCGCACCTCGGCGAGGACGTCGGCGAGGCCGCGCCGGCGCACGTCGGCACCGGTGACCACACGGAAGCCGACCGAGCGGGTGTAGTCGTAGGCGCCCTCGATCGGCAGCGTGCCGCGCGCGCCGATGTGGAACGAGCGGCCGACGTCGACCGCCCCCTCGTCGGCGGCGCGCGAGAAGGTGGTGCCGGTGTTGACGCCGTCGCCGGGATAGCTGTCGGTGTGGGCGTCGATGTGGATGAGCACGAGCCCCGGGTGCCGCCGGCCGAGCGCCCGCAGCACCGGCAGCGTCGTCGTGCCGTCGCCGCCGACGCAGAGCGGCACCGCGCCCGCCTCGGCGATCGCCGCGACCGCGGCCTCGATGGCGGCGAGAGAGGGGCCGACCTCGCTGCTCGTCACCCGGACGTCGCCGAGGTCGACGACGGCGTCCCCGGCGCGCGGATCGACGTCGGCGAGCGGCGGGTAGAACGGGCGCACCTCCGAGGAGGCCGCGCGGAAGGCGGCCGGTCCCTGCCGGCAGCCGATCCGCGTCGGGTGGGTGCCGCAGTCGAACGGCAGGCCGAGGATCGCCACCTGGCCGGCGTGGACGCCGCGCGCCCGCGGCACCCCCATGAAGGTGCCAACCTCGACGAGGTTCGGCACGGCGGTGGCGGTGGAGAGATCGGTCATAGCTCGTGGCCCATGTAGAGCGCCTTCAGCAGCTCGGGATCGAGGTCGGCGCCCCGGTCCTCGTGGACGATGCGGCCGAGCCGCATCACGTAGACGTGGTCGGAGAGGCGGATCGCCTCGACCGCATTCTGCTCGACGAGCAGCACCGTCGTGCCGCGGTCGCGGATCGCGAGCACGGTGTCGAGGATGAGGTCGATCATCTGCGGGGCGAGCCCCATCGTCGGCTCGTCCATGACGAGCAGCGTCGGGCGCGACATCAGCCCGCGGGCGATCGCCAGCATCTGCTGCTCGCCGCCGGAGAGCGTGCCGGCGGCCTGCTCGAGGCGCTTTCCGAGGATCGGGAAGAGCGTGGTGCACTCGGCGAGGTCATGCGCCGTCTCGGCCTTGTCGGCGCGGGTGTAGGCGCCGAGAAGCAGGTTCTCGCGCACCGACATGCCGGCGAAGACGCGCCGGCCCTCCGGCACATGGGCGATGCCGCGCGCGACCCGCCTGTCGGGCGCGAGGCTCGTGATGTCCTCACCGGCGAAGCGCACCGTGCCCGCGGCGAGCGGCAGCAGCCCGGAGATCGCCTTCAGCGTCGTCGACTTTCCGGCGCCGTTCGAGCCCACGAGGCTGACGATGCCGCCCGGCGGGACGGCGAGGCTCGCCCCGTCGAGGGCCCGCACCCGGCCGTAGTCGACGACGAGCCCGTCGGCAGCGAGAAGCGGGGTCGCTGCGGAGTGCGGATGGGCTGGCGCGGTGCTCACGACCGCCTCCGGCCGAGATAGGCGGCCTGCACCGCCGGGTCGTCGAGCACCGCGGCTGGCGGCCCGTCGGCGAGGCGCTCGCCGTGGTCGAGCACCGTCACCCGGTCGCACAGGCTGCGCACCACCTGTATGTCGTGCTCGACGAGGAGCACCGTCGTGCCGTCGTCGCGGATGCGTCGGACGAGGGCGGCGATCTCCTCCTTCTCGACGACGTTCATGCCGGCGAGCGGCTCGTCGAGGAGGAGGAGCTTCGGCTCGGAGATCATCGCGCGGGCGATCTCGACGCGGCGCTGGTGGCCGTAGGAGAGGGTGGTCGCCACCCGGTCAGCGCTGTCGCGGCCGAGGCCGACGAAGTCGAGCAGCGCCTCGGCGCGGGCGATCTCGGCGGCCTCGCGGGCGCGCGCCCGGCCCGGCGCGAAGACGAGGGCGAGCGCCGAGGCGCCGAACAGACGGTGGGCGCCGACCATCACCGTCTCGAGCACCGTCATCGCGCCGAACAGGCGGATGTTCTGGAAGGTGCGGGCGAGGCCGCGGGCGGCGATGGCGTTGACGCCGAGCCCGCCGATCTCGCCGCCGTCGAAGGCGAGGCGGCCCTCGCTCGGACGCACGAAGCCCGTCAGGGTGTTCACCACGGTCGTCTTGCCGGCGCCGTTCGGCCCGATGAGGCCGTGGATCGCGCCGCGCTCGACGGCGAGGTCGAGGCCCTTGACGGCGAGGAGGCCGCCGAACCGGACGGTGAGGCCGGCCGCCTCGACGAGCGCCGCGCTCATCGCCGCATCACCAGCGACACGCGGGCGCTCGCCGCGAGGCCCTGCGGGCGGAACAGCATCAGTGCGATGAGCAGCACGCCGAGGAGCGCGTAGCGCAGCTCCGGGTAGCTCTGCACCAGCGGGATGTCGAGGCCGGCCTGCAGGAAGACGATCCAGATCAGCGCGCCGACGAACGGCCCGATGAAGGTGCCGAGCCCGCCGAGCACGATCAGCATCAGGATGACGATGTTCTCGAAGAGGTTGAAATTCATCGGGCTGATGTACTGCTGCGAGTGGGCGTAGAACACGCCGACCACGCCGCCGACGAAGCCGCTCGCGGCATAGGCGTAGAGCTTGTAGCGGGCGGTCGGGATCGCCATCGCCTCGGCCGCCTCCTCGTCCTCGCGGATCGCCACCCAGGCTCGGCCGACATAGGAGCGGGCCACCCGGACGATGGCGAAGACGACGACGACGGTGAGCGCCAGCGCGAAGAAGTAGAGCATCCGCGGCGAGCCGAGCGGATAGCCGAAGAGGTTCGGGCTCGGGATGCCGCGGATGCCCATCGGGCCGCGCGTCAGGCCGATCCAGTTGATGGCGACGATGCGCACGATCTCGCCGAAGCCGAGCGTCATGATGGCGAGGTAGTCGCCGCGCAGCCGCAGCGTCGGCGTGCCGAGCACCACCGCGAGCGCCGCCGCGAGCAGGCCGCCGAGCGGCAGGTTGAGGTAGAGCAGCCACCACATCTCCTGCGGCGGGATGCCGAAGCCCTGGCGCAGCACCAGCACGAACAGGATCGACGTGAAGTAGGAGCCGACCGCCCAGAAGGCGACGAAGCCGAGGTCGAGCAGGCCGGTGAAGCCGACGATGATGTTGAGGCCGCTCGCCAGCAGTCCGTAGATCAGCACGAAGGTGAGGATCCGGAGCCAGTAGTCGGACGGCGCGAGGAGGCCGACGAGGATCGCCGCGGCGAGGGCGGCGAGCGCCGCCGGGGCGCCCGCCGTGCCGATCCGCGCGAAGGCGAGGTCGAGCTTGGCGAACAGCCATGCGAAGGCGCCGCGGTCGAGACGGCTCGTGCCGGCGAGCAGGCTGCCGCGGCCGGCCGCGTTCATCTCCGGCTTGCCGAGCAGGCCCTGCGGCCGCACGAACAGCAGCACCACCAGGATCACGAAGCTGATCGCGTCCTTGTAGGCCGAGCCGTTCGGCAGGTAGCCGGCCCCCAGCGCCTCGACGAAGCCGAGCACGACGCCGCCGAGCGCCGCGCCGGGAATCGAGCCGATGCCGCCGAGCACGGCGGCGGTGAGCGCCTTGAGGCCGGGCAGGAAGCCCATCGCCGGGTGCGCGAAGCCGTAGGTCTGCGCGTAGAGGAGGCCGGCGAGCGCCGCGAAGCCGGAGCCGAGCGCGAAGGCGGCGGCGATCACCCGGTCGACCGGGATGCCGACGAGCGTCGCCGCGGTCTGGTCCTCCGCCGTCGCCCGCATCGCCCGGCCGAGCCGCGTGCGCGACACGAAGAGGGCGAGGCCGATCATCGCCGCGACGGTCGCGGCCATCACGACGAGGTCCATGACGCTGAGATAGATCGCCCCGAACAGCACGATCGGCGGCATGCGCGCCAGCGAGAAGTCCGGGAAGCGCAGCTCCTCCGCGCCCCACGCCGACTGGGCGAGGCTCTGCAGCACCACGGAGACGGCGATCGAGGTGATGAGGGGCGCGAGACGCGGCGCGTTGCGCAGCGGCCGGTAGGCGATGCGGTCGACGAGGACGCCGAGCGCGGCGGTGAGGGCGATGGCGCCGATCGCCGCCGGCACCAGCGTCAGATCCGGCATCGGCACCGCGTATCCGAAGAGCTCGACCTCGGGCAGCATCAGCGAGACGGTCAGGAACGCGCCGACCATGAACAGCTCGCCGAAGGCGAAGTTCACCAGCCGTACGACGCCGTAGACGAGCGTGAAGGCGACCGCGGTCAGGGCGTAGATCGCCCCGAGAACCAGTCCGTTGGCGACCAGCTGGCCGAAATAGTCCATCGATGAGCGCTTCGGCGGTTCGGATCGGACGGCAGGGCGAGAGGCTCGAAGCGCCGCCGCAGGGAGATCCGGCGGCGCCTCCATGGCCGCCGTCCGGGCCGAAGCCCGGACGGCGAACGGGGCAGTCTAGGGCTGCTTGGGCGCCAGCTTGAAGCCGCCGTCCTTGACGACCAGGAAGTAGAGCGCGCCGGCGCGGTCGCCGCTCGCGTCGAAGGTCGTCGGGCCGGTGACGCCCGGCACGTCCTTGAGCTCGCCGAAGGCGGTGTTGAGGCTCTCGCGGGTGACCGGGCCCTTCGCTTCGGCGAGCGTCACCGCCGCGGCGAGGGTCATGCCGGCGTCGTAGCCGAGCGCCGCCCAGGCGCTCGGCGCCTCGTTGTAGGCGGCGGTGTAGTCCTTGAGGAACGCCTCGGTGGTCACCGTCGCCACCGACGGGTCGAACATCCCGTAGACGATCATGCCCTCGACGGCGTCGCGGCCGAGCGTCATCAGCTCGGGGTTGAGGGCGCCGTCGGTCGAGAGGATCTGCGCGGTGATGCCGAGGGCGCGCGCCTGCTCGGCGATCTTGGCGGCCTCGGTGTAGAAGCCGCCGATGAAGATCGCGTCCGGCGCGGCCGAGCGCACCTTTGTCAGCATGGTGCGGAAGTCCTTGGCACCGAGCAGGTAGGCCTCCTCGCCGACGATCTCGGCGCCGGCCTCCTTGGCGGCGGCCGAGAAGGCGCCGGCGACGCCGATGCCGTAGTCGTCCTGCTGGTTGAGGACGTAGATCTTCTTGAGGCCCAGCGTTTCGGCGGCGTAGGTGCCCATCATCGCGCCCTGCACGGCGTCGGTCAGCACGTTGCGGCGGAAGTAGGCGCTGGCGCCCGAGAGGTCCGGACTCGTCACGGCCGAGGCGAGGACCGGCAGCTTGCATTCGTCGAACACCGGCACGGCGGCGAGCGCGATCGACGAGAACGAGTAGCCCATCACCACGTCGATCTTGTCGTCGGAGCAGAAGCGCTGGGCGATCAGCACGCCCTCGCGCGCCTCGCCGCGGTCGTCGGCGGAGACGACCTCGTAGGTGGTGCCGCCCTTGGCGTTGAGGGCCTTCACGGCGAGGTCCAGGCCCTTGCGCATGTTGAGGCCGAAGGCGGCGAAATCGCCGGAGAGCGCGGCCGTGAAGCCGATGGTGACGGTCTCGGCGGCGGACGCGGCGGCGGGTGCGACGAGCAGTCCAGCGGCGACGGCGGCGGCGGCGAAGCGCTTCAAGGTCATCGAGATTCCCCTCTCAAGAGTCGCGAGTTATGGCGGTTGCCGGCCGGTGGGACGTGGGCGTCCTTCTGCGGCCGGGGTCGGGCGGCACGGCGCGGCTCGGTCAGCGTCTCGTCGGCATCGGCTCTCCCCGCGTTCCGGCGCCGCTCAGCCGACCTCGACCGTCACCCAGGTCTCGAAGCAGTAGTCGTCGGCGAGCGACATGACGCCGATCGAGGCGCGCGGGCCGACGCCGATCTCCGGGCCGAACGCCGCCTCGAAGAGGTCGGTCAGCCCGCTCGCCACCTTGTGCGGCTCGGTGAACGACGGGTCGCAGGCGACGAAGTTGAGCGAGCGCACCAGCCCGACCACTCGGTCGAGGTCGCCGATCGCGTCGCGAATGCCGGCGAGGCAGTTGAGCCCCGTCTGCCGGGCGGCGGCGTAGCCTTCCTCGATGGTCAGGTCGCGGCCGAGCCGGCCGGGGAAGCGCACCTTGCCGCCCTCGACGCCGGCGGTGTGGCCGGAGAGGAACAGGAGATCGCCGGAGCGGTAGTGCGGCGTCATCTTGCCGTACAGCTTGCCGTAGTAGCCCTCGCCGACAGCCGCCATCGGCAGTTCGAGCCCGAGGGCCGCCAATCGATCCGCAACCGACATCCGCTCGTCTCCAGACCGCGCTGGACCCCGGTGGCGCGGCGTCTGCGCGGCGCAAATGGTCCGTCTTTCCGCCCTCGATGCTGCGCAGGCGCCGGGAAGCGGTCAAACGGGATTCCAGGGGAAGTCCATAACGCTGGGTTATAGTCTTTGGGTCCGTGCCGCCGTCACCCGCCGGGCGGGACAACGAGGTCGCCGGCGACACCCGCGCGGAACCGGGTGATGAACTCCGCGGCGATCATCGATGGCGGCCGGCCGCTCGGCCGGAACATCGCGAAGCGGTAGGGGATCGCCGGCGCGAACGGCCGCACGACCATGCCGATGCGCTCGAAATGCCGGCCGGTCGGCGGATCCACCATCGTGACACCGGCTCCCTCGAGCGCCAGGACGCAGGCGGTGCCGAAAAATTCGGCTTCCGCGGTGACGTTCCAATGGGCACCGGCGGCGAAGAAGGCGTTGGCGAGTTCGAGGTGGGTGATGTGCTCGCGGAACAGCGCGACGAACGGCACCTTGTCGAGAAGCCGGGGCGTCAGCACCGGGTGGCGCGCCAGCGGGTGGTCGGCCGGCATCACGCAGACGCAGCGCGTCTCGAACATCTCGACCGCGGAGACCGGCCGGTCGATCGGCAGCTCGGCGAAGCCGACGTCGAACGCGCCCATCGACCCGAGGTCGCGCACCGTGCTCGACGAGCGGGTGATGAAGCGGGCGGTGGTGCCGGGATGGTCGGCGAGGAGGCCGGCGATCACCGGCGGCAGCACATAGGTCGCGAGGCCGGGCGGGCTCGCGATGAGGAGGGTCGCGGAGGCGAGGCCGCGCAGGTCGCGCGCCACCGCCACCACGTGCTCGAGCGAATCGAGCGCGCGGCCGATCTCCAGATAGAAGGCGGCCGCCTCCGGTGTCGGCGTCACCCGCCCGCCGGTCCGCTTGAACAGGCTGAGGCCGATCTCGTCCTCGAGGCGGGCGACGAGGTTGGAGATCGCCGGCTGCGACTTCTTGAGCACCGCCGCCGCCGCGCTCATCGAGCCGTTCTCGTAGACGGCCTTGAAGGCCTGCAGGTGTCGGGTGTCCATTGGGGCGCCGGTGCGGGACGGGTCGCCGGCGAGAGTGCCCGGAATCGGCCGGAGAGGCGAGGGGCGGCGGGCGTTCGCTCCGCGCCTTCGTCGCCTGAGCGGCGCGGCCGCTCCGCGGGCGTGCGGCGGCCCGCCTAGCCGGCGTCCTGGCCCGGCGGCTCGGCGGCGACCTGGCGCAGCGCGGCGGCGATGGAGGTCGTCTCCTGCGCGCCCATCACGGCGTAGCGGCCGTCGATGATCATGCAGGGCACGCCGGTGACGCCGATCCGCTGCGCCGTCGCGATCTCGTCCAGCACCTCCTGCCGGTCGGCGTCGCCGGCGAGGAGGCGGAGGGCGACGGCGGCGTCCATGCCCGTGTCGCTCGCCGCGGCGGCCAGCACGTCGTGCCGGCCGATGTCGGCGCCCTCGACGAAGTAGAGCGCGAACAGCCGCTCGACGACCTCGGCCTGGACGCCCTCGACGGTCGCCCAGCGGATCAGCCGGTGCGCGTCGAGGGTGTTCGGGGCGCGCTCGATCGCGTCGAAGCGATAGTCGATCCCGACCTGGCGGCCGAGCTCGCGCAGACGGTCGTGCGCGGCCTGCAGCTGCGCGGCGTCCGGGAACTTCGCCGCCATGTAGGCGCGCCGGTCGAGCCCCTGGGGCGGGACCGTCGGATCGAGCTGGAACGGCCGCCAGCGCACCTCGACGTCGAGCTCGGAGGTGGCGGCGACGGCCGCGTCGAGCCGGCGCTTGCCGAGATAACACCAGGGGCACACGACGTCGGAGACGACGTCGACGGCGAGGGGTCGCGGGGCGGACATCGTCAGGTTCCGGTGATGGCTGCGGGAGTGGGTCCCTTGTGGGCCTCGCGGCCGGATGACGCAACCCCGATGTTGCTGCTTTGCGACACCCTCGGAGCGTCGGCTGGCGGGCCTGGAAAACACGGGCCGGGCGCTGTAATCATGCCTCCGGCCGTCGCATTTCGGCCGGACGCGCCACGCTCTCGCCGTGTTCTGCCGCCACCGCTCGATCGGGAGTGGCGGCTCGCGGTGAGAAGTCGTGCCGATTCGGGCCGCGAGCGACCAACGATGCAGACTCGAAGAACGAACGGGGTCCCCATGCCGGGAGAAATTGTGGACACGCAGTCGCCGTATCGCCGGCCTGGCGCCGTCATCGGTGCGGCCGTGCTCGCGCTGTCGATGCTCGCCGGGCCGGGCCTCGCCCAGGACGCGGCGCCGGCGGCCGGTGCACCGAAGGACATCGACTCGATGACCGCCGAGCTGCTCGACTGGATCAAGATCTGCAACACCGACCCGAAGGCCAAGAAGGAGGTGTGCATCGTCAATCAGGAGCTGCGCACCGACAACGGTCAGTTCCTGGCGTCGGTCGCGATCCGCGAGATTCAGGGCGAGGCGCGCAAGGTGCTGCTGATCGCCGTGCCGCCCGGCATGCTGATCCAGCCGGGCCTCAGGGTGCAGGTCGACAACGGCAAGCAGGAGCAGGCGAAGTACTCGATCTGCTTCCCGAACGCCTGCTACGCCGAGATGGTCCTGACGGACGCGATGATCAGTTCCTACAAGAAGGGCGGCGAGATCATCCTGACGACGCTGAACCAGCAGGCGAAGCCGGTCTCCTTCCCGATCTCGCTGAAGGGCTTCACGAAGATCTATGAGGGCCCGGCGCTCAACCCGAGCGAGATCGAGGCCCGTCAGCAGCGCCTCGAGGAGGAGCTGCAGAAGAAGGTCGAGCAGACCCGCCAGGACCTGATGGAAGCGCAGAAGAAGGCGCAGGAGTCCGAGGGCCAGTAAGGTCGCCAGGGGCCGCTGCGGCGCCCGGGATTTCCTCGCCCGACCATTCGACGGCCCGGCCTCGCGCCGGGCCGTTCGCGTTTTGGAGTGCGCTTCCCGCGTCCTGGAGCGCTACGCCGCCCCCTCGGCGAGCATCCGGTCGATCTCGGTGCGGGCGGGCATCGCCGGCGCCGTGCCGCGGCGGGTCACCGACAGCGCCCCGACGGCGTTGCCGAACCGGACTGCCGCGTCGAGCGGCATGCCCTCCGCGAGGGCGGCGGCGAGGCCGCCGTTGAAGGCGTCGCCGGCCCCGGTGGTGTCGACCACCTCCGGCACGGTGAAGCCGGGCACGAGGACGGTCGCCGTCGGGGTCTTGAGGAGGACGCCGGCCGGGCCGAGCGTCACGGCCACCGCTCCGACGCCCTTGGCGAGGAACACCGCGGCGGCCCGCGCCGCCGCCTCCGGGCCATCGACGGGGAAGCCGGCGAGCGCCGCGGCCTCGGATTCGTTCGGCGTGAAGAGGTCGCTGCTGCGGAACGCCTCGTCGGGCAGCTCCGCCGCCGGCGCCGGGTTGAGGATCGTCGTCGCGCCGCGCGCCTTGGCCTCCGCGAGCGCCGCCACCACCGTCTGCAGCGGTGCCTCGAGTTGCGTCATGAAGACGTCGCCGGGTGCGAGCGCGGCGAGGGCGGGCCGCACGTGCTCGATGGTGAGCTCGCGCGCTGCGCCGGGGGTGACGATGATCGCGTTGTCGCCCGTCCGGCTGTTGACGAAGATGAAGGCGGCGCCGGTCGGCGCGGTGTCGCTCATGGTGACGAAGCGGATGTCGATGCCGTCGGCCGCCCACGGCGCGCGCGCCTGGCGGCCGAAGTCGTCGTCGCCGACGCGTGTCACGAAGGTGACGGCGCCGCCGGCGCGGGCCGCCGCCACCGCCTGGTTGCCGCCCTTGCCGCCGGGGCCGGCGCGGAAATCGTCGCCGAGGATCGTCTCGCCGATGCGCGGCAGGCGCGGGGCGAAGAAGGCGACGTCGACGACGTAGATGCCGAGGATGGTGATCTTGGTCATGGCGTGCGCTCCGGTGCGTCAGGCCGCGGCCATCAGCACGCCCTTCCTGAGAAGAAAGCAGCCATAGCCGCGCGCCTCCCCGGTGGCGACGACGGCGAAGGCCGATCGCGCCGCCTCGTAGAAGGCGAAGCGCTCCAGAGACCCCATCGGCCAGGCGCGACCCTCGGCGCGGTCGATCTCGGCCTGTACCTCGCGCTGCACCGGCGGGATTTCGTCCGGCCGCCCGACCACCTCCATCCGGCGCGCCGGCGCTTCGACGAAGCCGTCGAGCGGCATCAGCGACAGGATCGCGCGCACGGCGGTGGCCGTGTCGACCGCCGGCAGTCGGATCAGTTCATTTGCACCGGCAATGGTTTGTGCCGGGAAATTCGCATCGCAGATGCAGATCTCGTCGCCATGCCCCATGGCGGCGAGCGCCCACAGCAGGTCGGGCGTCAGAATCGGGTCGATGAGCTTCAGCACGGGTCGTCTCCTCCGGTCCCTGCCGCCCCTTATAGCAGGGGGCGGCGATTCTGGCCGGAGCGCGGACTGCAACCGCCGGTCGCGATCCTCGGGCCCACCGCTGCGATCGGTGTCCGCAACCCGACCACCCGCCGAGTTCGGGGCATCCGGGCAGATCGGAGTGAAATCAATCTTATGGATCTCGTTTCTTAATCATTAACCATAACTCCGGAGAAGAGCGAACATCCGTTCGCATGCCGAACAGTCGGTGCTGCGATCACCCCAGGGCGGCGAGGCGGCGGATCGGGCGGCCGGGGGAGATCGCCTCGGCCGCGGCGACGATCGCCGCCGCGTCGAGCCCGTAGGCGCGGTAGAGGTCGGCGAGGGTGCCGGTCTGGCCGAAGTGCTCGACGCCGAGCGCGCGCACGCGGTGGCCGGCGACCGAGCCGAGCCAGGCGAGGGTCGCGGGATGCCCGTCGACGACGGTGACGAGGCCGCAGTGCGCCGGCAGGCCGCCGAGCAGGCGCTCGACGTGCGAGCGGGCGTGCACAAGCCCGCGCTCGCGGGCGCGGGCGGCCGCCGTCCAGCCGGCATTCAGCCGGTCGGCCGAAGTGATGGCGAGGAGGCCGACGTCGCGGCGGTCCTCGGCCATCATGCCGACGGCGGCGATCGCCTCCGGCGCCACCGCGCCGGTGAACGCCACGACGACCTCCGGGTTGGGGCCCGGCTCGCGCAGCCAGTAGGCGCCGTCGACGATGCCGCGGGCGAGCGCCGGCGTCATCGCGCGCTGCGGCTGCTCGAGGGTGCGGGTCGAGAGGCGCAGATAGACCGAGCCGCCGGTCTCGTCGCGCAGCCACGTCGTCTCGTCGGGCGTCCGCTCCTCGCCGTCGCCGCCGTGGCGCTGCAGGTAGTCGAAGGCGAAGCGCAGGATCACCCCGAGCTCGTCCACGAAGGCCGGCTCGAAGGCGGCCAGGCCGTCCTGCGCCATGCCGATCAACGGCGTCGCGATCGACTGGTGCGCGCCGCCCTCCGGCGCCAGCGTCAACCCCGACGGCGTCGCCACCAGGATGAAGCGGGCGTCCTGGTAGCAGGCGTAGTTGAGGGCATCGAGCCCGCGCATGATGAAGGGGTCGTAGAGCGTGCCGATCGGGATCAGCCGCTCGCCGAACAGGCTGTGCGACAGCCCGAGCGCCGACAGGAGCGTGAAGAGGTTCATCTCGGCGATGCCGAGCTCGAGATGCTGGCCCTTCGGCGAGAACGCCCAGGTGAAGGTCGAGGGAATCCGCTCGGCGCGGAAGGTGTCGGCCATCTCCTCGCGGGCGAAGAGGCCACGCCGGTTGACCCAGGCGCCGAGGTTGGTCGAGACCGTGACGTCCGGCGAGGTCGTGACGATGCGGTCGGCGAGCGGCGTGTCGGAGCGGGCGATCTCGTTCATGATCAGCCCGAAGCCCTGCTGCGTCGACATCTCCGGCTGGCGCGGCACGGCGATCTCGTCGGGCACCGGCACCGCCGGCGCGGAGAGGCGCCGTGTGCCCTCGGCGTTGAACGGCACGGCGGCGAGGAAGCGCTCGAGGTCCGCGGCGGCGAGGTCGAGACCCTCGAAGCGGTCCCACTCGTGGCCGGGGCGGACGGACATCTCGGTGCGCAGGGCGTCGAGCTGCGCCGGCGTCATCAGCCCGGCGTGGTTGTCCTTGTGGCCGGCGAGCGGCAGCCCGAAGCCCTTGATGGTGTAGGCGATGAACACCACCGGGCGGTCGTGGTCGATCGCCTCGAAGGCGGCGAGCAGGCTCGGCAGGTCGTGGCCGGCGAGGTTGGTCATCAGCCGGGCGAGCTCGGCGTCGGAGCGCCGCTCGAGCAGCCGCGTCACCGCGCCCTGGTCGCCGATGTCGTCCATCAGCCGGCGCCGCCAGGCGGCGCCGCCCTGGAAGGTGAGGGCGGAGAACAGCTGGTTCGGGCAGCGGTCGATCCAGTCGCGCAGGCGCGCGCCGCCCTCCTCGCGAAACGCCGCCTCGAGCAGCGAGCCGTACTTCAGCGTCACCACCTGCCAGCCGAAGGCGCCGAACAGCGCCTCGAAGCGCTGGTAGAGCCCCTCGCGGACCACCGCGTCGAGGCTCTGGCGGTTGTAGTCGACGATCCACCAGGTGTTGCGGACGCCCTGCTTCCAGCCGTCGAGCAGCGCCTCGAAGATGTTGCCCTCGTCGAGCTCGGCGTCGCCCATCAGCGCCACCATGCGGCCCTCGCGGCGCCCGGCCGCCCAGCCGTGCGCCACGACGTAGTCCTGGACGAGGCTCGCGAACAGCGTCTGCGCCACCCCGAGGCCGACCGAGCCGGTGGAGAAGTCGACGTCGTCGACGTCCTTGGTGCGCGAGGGATAGGACTGCGCGCCCTTGAAGCCGCGGAAGTCCTCGAGCTTCGCCCGGCTCTGGTTGCCGAGGAGGTACTGGATGGCGTGGAACACCGGGCTCGCGTGCGGCTTCACCGCCACCCGGTCCTCCGGCCTGAGCACGGCGAAGTAGAGCGCGGTCAGGATGGTGGCGAGCGAGGCGGACGAGGCCTGGTGGCCGCCGACCTTGAGGCCGTCGTCGTTCGGCCGCACATGGTTGGCGTTGTGGATCATCCACGTTGACAGCCACAGCGCCTTCCTGCCGAGCGCGTCGAGGTAGGCAATTCGAGGATCGGTCATCGCGGGCCCTCCCGGCCGGTCGTGCCGGCGTCGGCGGCAGGCTAGCAGAAGCCCAGGGCTCGATTTTGCCAAACTGCGCCGTCCGTGGCATCTCGATTGGCTGGATCCGCCAAAACGACGTGAGGATTCGATGCAGGCGAAGCGCCTCGACGCCATCGACCGGAAGATCCTCGCGGTGCTGCAGGAGGAAGGGCGCATCAGCGCGCATGACCTCGCCGCCCGCGTCGGGCTGACGCCGAGCCCGTGCCTGCGCCGCGTCCGCCAGCTCGAGGAAGCGGGCGTCATCCGCGGCTACGCGGCGCTCGTCGACCAGAAGCGCGTCGGGCTGCCGGTCAGCGTGTTCGTCTCGGTCAAGCTCGAGCGCCAGCGCGAGGAGGAGCTCGAGCGTTTCGCGGCGGCGATCGCCCGCTGGCCGGAAGTGCTCGAATGCTACCTGATGACCGGCCAGCGCGACTTCCTGCTGCGCGTGGTGGTGCCCGACCTCGAGGCGTTCGAGGCGTTCCTCAAGGCGAAGCTCACCCGTCTCGACGGCGTCGGCTCGATCGAGTCGAGCCTCGCCCTCGGCCAGACCAAGTACACCAACGTGCTGCCGCTGCCGCCCGTGGCACGCTGACGGCTCACGCCGCGGCGGGAAACACCATCGACTGGTGCGCGAAGACGCCGGCCGTGACCCCGTCCGCCACGGCGCCGGAGACCGACGGCATCGGACGGGCGGCGTCGCCGGCCGCGTAGACGCCCGGAACGGTGGTCTGGCGGCGCTCGTCGGCGCGGATGACCGGCCCGAACGGGCCGTCGTCGAATGCGCAGCCGAGCCGCTCCGCGAGCGGCGGCGGCAGGCTGCGCGGCGCGATGTAGAGCGCGGCGAGGGGAACGCGCCGGCCGTCCGCGAGGCGCACCGCCTCGATCGCGCCGGCCGGCCCCTCAAGGGCCGCGACCGGCACCGGCTCGAACGGGATGCCGCGGGCGGCGAGGGCGGCGCGCTGCTCTTCGTCCGGCACGAAGGCGCCGCCGCCGAAGAGCGTCGTCGGCCCCCACTCGCGCACCAGCATCGCTTGGTGGATGGCGAGCGGGCTGGTGGCCAGCACCCCGAGCGCCCGGTCGGCGAACTCGTAGCCGTGGCAGTAGGGGCAGTGCAGCACCGCCTTGCCCCAGCGCTCGGCGAGGCCCGGCACCTCGGGCAGCACGTCGACGACGCCGGTCGCGAGGATGAGCCGCGCCGCCTCGACCGCCGGTCCGTCGGCGAGCGTCACCCGCCAGCCGCCGGCGGCGTCCGCGGCATCGACGACGGTGTCCTCGCGGATCGTCGCGGTCGGGTAGGCGAGGAGCTGCCCGCGGGCGTCGGCGACGATCTCGCCCGGCGGCCGCCCGTCCTGGCCGAGGAAGCCGTGCGCGGCCTCCGAGAAGCGGTTGCGGCGCAGCCCGGCGTCGACGACGAGCACGCGGCGGCGCGCCCGGGCGAGCTGCAAGGCGGCGGCGAGGCCGGCGAAGCTGCCTCCGACGACGACGACGTCATGGCGTTCAGGCGACATGTCCGGCCTCCGGGGATCGGGGTGAGCGAGCGCGGACGCCGGCGGCCGGCGTCGCGAGGGTGATGCGGTCGCGCTCGGCCGTCGGGATCGCCTCGTCTTTGCGACGGGCGTCGGCGACGATCGATCCGACGACGCGGCCTGGGCCCTCGACGGAGAGGTGGTCCGCGTATTTCACGTAACTTGAATAGTTACGAATCATGCGCCCGTCAACCCGCGCCCGCCCCGGTGCGGCACGACGGCCGATGTCAGTGCCCTGGCGGCGACCGGGCAGTTCGTTCAATATCCGCGCGGCCGGATCGACCGGCGCGAAAACTTTAGGTATGAAGTTTCTTCTTTGCGGCGGGCCCTCGGCGGTCCATTGTCCGCCGAACCGAGACGATCTGGAGGACGACAGGGTGACGACGAGTGCGCATGCGACGGCCCCGCAGAAGGCTGACCTTACCCCGTTCGACTGGGCGGACGCCTTCGACCTCGACGGGCAGCTGACCGAAGAGGAGCGGCTCGTTCGCGACACCGCCCGCGACTACGCCCAGGAGAAGCTGCAGCCGCGCGTCACCTCCGCCTACATGGAGGAGCGCTTCGACCGTGAGATCATGACCGAGATGGGCGCCCTCGGCCTGATCGGGCCGACGATCCCGGAGGAATACGGCGGCGCCGGCCTCGGCTACGTGTCCTACGGCCTCGTCGCACGCGAGGTCGAGCGGGTCGATTCCGGCTATCGCTCTGCGATGAGCGTGCAGTCCTCGCTCGTCATGCACCCGATCTACGCCTACGGCGACGAGGCGCAGCGCAAGAAGTACCTGCCGAAGCTCGCCACCGGCGAGTGGGTCGGCTGCTTCGGGCTGACCGAGCCCGACGCCGGCTCCGACCCCGGCGGCATGCGCACCCGCGCCGAGAAGATCGACGGCGGCTACCGCCTGACCGGCACGAAGATGTGGATCTCCAACTCGCCGATCGCCGACGTCATGGTGGTCTGGGCGAAGTCGGCCGCGCACGACAACGCCATTCGCGGTTTCGTGCTGGAGCGCGGCCTGAAGGGCCTCTCGACGCCGAAGATCGAGAACAAGCTGTCGCTGCGCGCCTCGATCACCGGCGAGGTGGTGATGGAGGGCGTCGAGGTGCCGGAGAGCGCGCTGCTCCCCAGCGTCTCCGGCCTCAAGGGTCCGTTCGGCTGCCTCAACCGGGCGCGCTACGGCATCGCCTGGGGCGCGATGGGGGCGGCCGAGGCCTGCTTCCACGCGGCGCGCGGCTACACCCTGGAGCGCAAGCAGTTCGGCCGCCCGCTCGCCCAGACCCAGCTCGTCCAGAAGAAGCTCGCCGACATGGAGACCGAGATCACCCTCGGCCTGCAGGCGGCGCTGCGGGTCGGCCGGCTGTTCGACGAGGGCCGCCTGGCGCCCGAGGCGATCTCGCTGATCAAGCGCAACAACTGCGGCAAGGCGCTCGACATCGCCCGCCAGGCCCGCGACATGCACGGCGGCAACGGCATCTCGGCCGAGTTCCACGTCATGCGCCACGCGGCGAACCTTGAGACGGTGAACACCTACGAGGGCACCCACGACGTCCACGCCCTCATCCTCGGCCGCGCCATCACGGGGCTGCAGGCGTTCTTCTGAGCCGCGGTCGCTAGGCCGCGAGACGCCGAAAATCGTCCTCCCCCTGCCAGGGGGGAGGACAGCCTTCGCGAAGCGAAGGCAGGTGGGGGCCAGTCAATCCGGGCCTCGTCCCTGATCGACAACAGGCCCCACCCTGCCGGCTTCGCCGGCGGTCCCTCCCGCTGGCAGGGGAGGGACGGCGCGGTGAGGGCGGGGCAGGCCGGCGGCACCGCCACCGCCACCGCCGCCTACGGCGCCTCGGCGCGGATCATCCAGCAGGCGGCGGTGAAGCGGACCGTCTCCCCGTCGACGAACGGCGCGAAGGCGGGGCGCACCGTCGCCACGATCCGGTCTCGTGTCGCCGCGTCCGCCTCGCGCAGCACGCGGCCGAGCGGGCCGAGCCGGGTCACGTAGCGGGTGAGCTCGGCCTCGGGCAGGGCGCACGCGACGTCGATCGGCCGGACCTCGACGTCCCGCCAGCCGCTCTCCTCCAGGATGCGCCGGGTGCGCTCCGCGTCGGCGAAGGCGAACTGGCCGGGCCCGCCCGGCGGGCGGGCGGGCATCTCGGGCAGGAGCGGCGCCGCGGCGCGCTCGGCCGTCGTCATGAACGGGTTCTCCGCCGGGCTCCGCCAGGCGATGGCGGCGAGCCCGGCGCCGGGCCGCCCCGCGCTCCGGAGGTTGGCGAAGGCGCCGACGGGATCCTCGAAGAACATCACGCCGAAGCGCGAGACGACGATGTCGACGCTGCGCGGCTCGAACGGGTGCCGCGCGGCGTCGGCGCAGATGAATGCGGCGGGCACGCCGTCCCGCTCGGCGCGGGCGCGGGCCGCGGCGATCATCGGCGCCGAGATGTCGACCCCGAGACAGCGGCCGCCGTCGCCGAGGCGGCGCGCGATGGCGAGCGTCGTGCCGCCGGTGCCGCACCCGACGTCGAGCACCCGGCCGCCCGCAGCGGCGGCCGCCGCCTCGACGAGCATCGTCGCGAACGGCGCGAACATCGCGTCGAGCACCGCCTGCGCCTCGACCCAGGCCTCGCCGGCCGGGCCGTTCCAGTGCGTCGCCTGGTCGGAGCTGGTGGGGCGTTCGTCGTCCATGGGGCTCTCCCTTCGCTTGCCTTCGCATCGTTGAAGCGGCACTCTGCCACTTCAAGCCGACTTGAGGTCAAGAGGGTTCGAGGTGAGGCGATGCGGGATCTCGACATCGCGGAGGTGGCGCGGCGCACAGGCGTGCCGGCCTCGACGCTGCGCTACTATGAGGAGAAGGGCCTGATCGCGCCGATCGGCCGGCGGGGCCTCCGCCGGCTCTACGACGCCGAGGTGCTGGAGCGGCTGGCGTTCGTCGCCCTCGGCCGCGCCTCGGGCTTCTCCCTCGACGAGATGGCCGAGATGTTCGCGCCCGACGGGCGGCCGCGCCTCGACCGGCAGGTGCTCGCCGCCAAGGCCGACGAGCTCGACCGGACGATCCGCATGCTGACCGCCGCGCGCGAGGGCCTGCGCCACGCCGCCGTCTGCCGGGCGCCGAGCCACATGGAGTGCCCGACCTTCCGCCGCATCCTGCGCGCCGCCGCGGCCGGGGCGCTCGACGCGCCGCCGAAACCCGCGCCGCGCAGGAAGGCGCCGCGGCGCCGGGCTCAGAGCGTTTCGGCCTCGGCCCGGTAGCGGGCAATCGGCGGCAGCCGGCGCGCCGGCACGTCCCGGCCGGCGTCGGCCGTCTCCGCCGCCTTGCTCCGGCTGCCAGCGACGAGGCCGGCGAGCGGCTTCACCGCCTTGGAATCGGGGAAGATCGAGCGATCGAGCATCCGCGTCGGCACGCCGAGGTGGTCGCGCAGCACGCCCTTGAAGACGGCGCGCAAGTCCGTCGTCGCCCGGAGGTCGCTGCCGTCGTCGAGCTTCGGCTGGGTGAGGCCCGGCCATTTGGCCGAGACCTTGCCGCCCGCCACCGCGCCGCCGGCGAGGAGCGCCACCGTGCCGACGCCGTGGTCAGTGCCGCCGTCGCCGTTGACGCGCGCGGTGCGGCCGAACTCGGTGACGCAGACGACGACCGTCTTCTTCCAGACGCCGCCGCTCTCGACGCGAAAGTCGTTCAGCGCCTCGTCGAGCTCGGCGAGGCGCTCAGCGAGGAAGCCCTCGACGCCGCCCTGTCCGGAGTGGGTGTCCCAGTTGCCGATCGAGAGCACGGCGATGCGCGGCCCGTCGGCGGCGCCGAGGAGGCGCGCCGCACCGCGGAAGCCCTTCCGGAGCTGGCTGATGTCGCCGTCCCCGCCGGCGCCGGACTTCTCCGCGAGCGCGTCGGCCTCGAGGCCGCGTTGCAGTGCCTCGCGCAGCGCCCGGTCGGACGCGTAGGAGGCGAGGACGCGCCGCGTGGTGCCGCGGTCGGCGTCGGAGAACCATGTCGGCGACCAGCCGAGCACCGGCGCCCGCCCGCGCAGGATCAGCGGCGCGTCGCCGACCTGGATGGCGCCGCGGCGGGCCACCGGATCTCCGGCGGGCAGGGCGTCGAGCAGGCGGTTGAGCCAGCCGGTCGCCATGGCGTTGCCGGCGCCGGGCAGGCCGTTCTCCAGGTTGTCCTGGCATTCGAAGTGCGAGCGCACGCGCAGGGGCGTGCAGGTGGCGTGCACCACCGCGGCCTCGCCGGCGGAATAGAGCTTGCCGAACTGCGCCATCGCCGGGTGCAGGGCGAAGTCGCCGTCGAGCCGGATCGCCTTCGCCGCCGGAATGGCGATGTCGCCGCGCAGCCGCGCATAGGACGGGTCGCCGACCGGCGGCACCGTCGACAGCCCGTCCATGCCGCCGCGCAGCACGACGACGAGGAGGCGGGCGTCGCCGTCGGAGCCGGCGAAGGCGTCGCGTGGCAGAAAGGCCGCGGAGAACAGCCCGGCGGTGACGCCGAGCATCGCGCGGCGGGTGAGGAGGAGGCGGGATTCGGCGCATCCGGCCTGGGCGGCGGCGCGTGCCCGCTCCGCTGCGGCATTGTCGGCCGGGCGGCCGGCTCCGTCGGACATCGTCATCTCCTCTGGAACTCGGGCGACATGAACAGCGCCGTGTAGCCGCCGCGCACGTCGCCGGCGCCGTTGATCGCCTTGCGCGAGGCGCCCGACAGGGCGGCGCCGAACAGCGCGTCGGCGACCTCGCCGGGCGGCCGCTTCAGCCGGCGATCGAACCAGTCGGCGAAGAACTGCGCGGTATCGAGCCGCACCCGCATCCCGTCCGGGTCGAGCCAGGCGGCGGTCTCGTCCGGATAGCCGTCCGGCGCGCCGCGCTCCCACGGCAGGTTGTGCAGGGCGTAGAGCGGCTCGCCGAAGACCCAGTCGTCGCCGATCTTCGGATAGTCGACGCCGGTGGCGCGGAACTGCGCGATCGAGAGCTCGTAGGGCGTGCGGATCTTGGCGAGCGGCGTCGACCAGGCGGCGGGCAGCTCGACGAGCGCGCGGGCGACCTCGCCGAGGTCGCCGTCGCTGTCGAGGAAGGCGCGCGCCAGCGGCGTCACCATCGCCTTCGTCGGCGTGTCGGTGACGAAGTGGAGCACCAGCTTGAAGGCGATGTGCTCGGCCGTCCTCGGATGGCTGGCGAGGTCGTTGAGCGCCGCCTCGCCCTGCGCGATGCCGCCGGCCGGGTAGCGCTTGCCCATCACCGTGCGGGCGCCCGGCTCGTGCCAGTCCTCGCGGAACAGGAACTGGCCGCGCAGCTTCTCGGTGCCGCCGTTCCAATGGCCGTCGACCTCCCAGCCGCGCACGTAGGACCAGCCGGTGATGACGCGGGCGAACTCGGTGACGTCGTCCTCGGTGTAGCCGCCGCCGACGCCGACGGTGTGCAGCTCCAGGATCTCGCGGGCGAGATTCTCGTTGAGCCCGACGCCCCAGCTCTTGCCGATCGGCGAGCGCGGCCCGATCGAATCGGCGTTGTCGAGATAGGCGATCATCGCCGGGTGCTGCATCACGCCGAGCAGCATGTCGGAGAACTTGCCGGTGACGTTGCGGCGGATGACGTCGCGCTCGAGCTGTCCGTAGGTGGCGAGGATCGTCTGGTCCTTCCACACCGACATCGAGAAGTGGTTCGACCAGAAGGTGACGAGCCGCTCGAGGAAGCCGATCTCGGGCTTGGTCGCCTGCAGCACGCGGGCGCGGCGCTCGGCGCGGAAGAGGGTGTAGGCCTTGTCGTAGACGGTCTGGCCGATGCGGGCGGCCTGGGCGTAGTTCGGCAGCTTTCCCCCGATGAGCAGGGCCGCGGCGGGGTTCGCGAGCTCGGCGAGGAGCGCGCCCTTCGGGTCGGCGCCGATGCGGTCCGGACCGCCCGGCTTCGCTCCGAATCCGAAGCGCTGGAAGGCGATCTTCGCCCGTGCGGCCGCGGCGGTGTCGAGAGCCATGAGGTCGGTCCCCGGGTGGCGCGGGCCGACGGGCGGCGCCGTGGGCCGCAGGATGCGGCGACGAAGCTTGCGCGAGGCTGGCGTGCGGACCCTCGCGCGGCATCGAGTTTACAATTATTCGAATTGCGCTGTCTCTGCATCGTCGGGCCGCCCGGCCCATTGTTGCGCCGTGCCGCAACGGCTATCCCGTTGATGCGGCGTCGGTGGCACACTTGGTGGGCACGCCTCGCGCCGCGACCGGAAACCATCCTGGACCCGCCATGACTCCCCCTCCCGCCACGCTCCCCCTCGCCGGCATCCGCGTTCTCGAGCTCGCCCGCATCCTCGCCGGCCCGTGGGCCGGCCAGCTCCTCGCCGATCTCGGCGCCGAGGTGATCAAGGTCGAGCGGGCCGGCGTCGGCGACGACACGCGCGGCTGGGGTCCTCCGTTCATCACCGGGGCGGACGGCGCGAGCCTCGGGGCGGCCTACTACCACGCCTGCAACCGCGGCAAGCGCTCGGTCGCGGCCGATTTCGAGACGCCCGAGGGCCAGGAGATCGTGCGCGCCCTCGCCGCCACCTCCGATGTCGTCATCGAGAACTTCAAGGTCGGCGGCCTCGCCAAGTACGGCCTCGACTATGCCGGGCTGAGCCGGGTCAACCCGCGCCTCGTCTACTGCTCGATCACGGGTTTCGGCCAGGACGGCCCCTACGCCAAGCGCGCCGGCTACGACTTCATGATCCAGGGCATGAGCGGGCTGATGGCGCTCACCGGCGAGCCGGACGGCGAGCCGCAGAAGACCGGCGTCGCCATCACCGACCTCTTCACCGGCATCTATGCGGTGGTCGGCATCCTGGCGGCGCTGCGCCGACGCGACGCGACGGGCAAGGGCGGCCATGTCGACATGGCGCTCCTCGACACGGCGGTCGGCGTCCTCGCCAACCAGGCGCTCAACTACTTCGTCTCCGGCAAGACGCCGGCGCGGATGGGCAACGCGCACGCCAACGTCATACCCTACCAGGTGTTCGAGGTCGCCGACGGCCATGCGATCGTCGCCACCGGCAACGACGGCCAGTTCGCCCGCTTCTGCGCCGTCGTCGGCGCGCCCGAGCTCGCCCTCGATCCGGCCTACCGCACCAACGCCGACCGCATCCAGAACCGCGGCACGCTGATCCCCGCGCTCACCCAGCGCACCAAGGCGATGACCCGCGAGGCGCTGCTCGCCGGGCTCGAGGCGGCGGGCGTGCCGGGCGGGCCGATCAACACGGTGGCCGACGTCTTCGCCGACCCGCAGGTCGCGCACCGCGGGCTGCGCCTCGCGCTCGCCGACGAGGCGGCGACGGAAATCCCCTCGCTCGCCTGCCCGATCGTCATCGACGGTGAGCGGATGGTCGCCGATCGCCCGAGCCCGCGGCTCGGCGCCGACACGGCGGCCGTGCTCGCCGCGCTGGCGCTCGTCGGCGGCGAGGCGTCCTGACGCCGGCTCAGCCGAGCGACGCCCACAGGAAGGTGAGGGTGGCGGCGCCGCCGAGCGCGGTCCGCACCGCGTGCAGGCCGGCCCACCGCCGGATCAGCGCGCGGCTCTCCGGTCCGGCCGCCGCGAGGTCCGTTCTCATCAGCCGGGTGTTGGTCGGCATGATGGCGAGGAGGGTGAACGGCCAGTTGGCGATCATCAGCAGCGCCCCGGCGAGCCAGCCGGCGCCGCCGCCGAGCCACCAGGCCGCGGCGCCGAGCAGGAAGCCGACGACGGCGAGGCTCGCCTGCATGGCGAAGCCGCGCTGGTAGGCGGGCTTCCATTCAGCGAGCAGCGCCCGGTCGTCGAGGCCGAGGCGGGCCGGCTGCTCGACGGCGTTGATGTAGACCGCCGCGCCTGTGAAGACGGCCGCGGTGACGAGTGCGAGCTGCCCGAGGAGCATCGGGTGGTCCTTTCGGTTCGTGGTGGCGTCGACGTCCCGCGACTACGGCTCGCCGTCGCCCTGTCCCTGCTCGAGGCGGTGACGCACCACCCTCAGCACCGCGGTCGCCGCTTCGATCGCCTCGGGCGCCAGTCCCTCGGCGAGGGCGCCGGCCCACGGCGCCTGCCGGGCGGCCACCGCGGCGTAGCGAGCGCGGCCGAGGTCGGTCGGCACCACCAGCTTGGCGCGCTGGTGGTGCGGGTTCGGAGCGAGGCGGACGATGCCCTGCGCCTCCAGCTCGTTGACGATGCGCTGCACGTTCTGCCGCGACAGCCCCATGTTGCGGGCGATGTGGGCGACCGGGATCGGCTCCGCCGCCATCATCGCCGCGCCGAGCACCTGCCAGCGGGCGCTCGTCAAGTCGAGGTCGCGCACCAGCGCGTCGCCCGCCGCTAGCAGGCGCCCGTTGAGGCGGAAGGTCTCCAGGATCAGGTCGGTGACGGCATCGATCGTCGACATGACATCATACGATCATTTTGACAGTATGTTGTCAAATAAGCGAAAGCACCGATGCCGACCGCCTCGGGCGGACGAGCGGGCCGCCCGCTCAGCCGTCGATGCGGACGCCCATGCGGCCGGCGAGGTCCTGCACGAACTGCCAGGCGACGCGGCCGGAGCGGGCGCCGCGGGTCGTCGCCCATTCGAGCGCCTCGGCGCGCAGCGCCTCGTCGTCGACCGCGAGGCCGAAGCGCTCGGCGTAGCCGCGCACCATGGCGAGGTACTCGTCCTGGCTGCACTTGTGGAAGCCGAGCCACAGCCCGAAGCGGTCGGACAGCGACACCTTCTCCTCGACCGCCTCGCCGGGATTGATGGCGGTCGCCCGCTCGTTCTCCATCATGTCGCGCGGCAAGAGGTGGCGGCGGTTGGAGGTGGCGTAGAACAGCACATTCGCCGGCCGCCCCTCGATGCCGCCCTCGAGCACCGCCTTCAGCGACTTGTAGGAGGCGTCGCCCGCGTCGAAGGAGAGGTCGTCGCAGAAGACGATGAAGCGGAACGGCGACGCCCGCAGGATGGTCATCAGCGCCGGCAGCGATTCGATGTCCTCGCGGTGGATCTCGATCAGCTTCAGCGGTGCTGCGCCGTCCGCCCGCGCGTTCACCGCCGCGTGCGCCGCCTTGACCAGCGACGACTTGCCCATGCCGCGGGCGCCCCACAGGAGCACGTTGTTGGCGGGCAGGCCGCCGGCGAAGCGCACCGTGTTGTCGAGGAGCTGGTCGCGCGCCCGGTCGATGCCCTTGAGGAGCGCCATCTCGACCCGGTTGACGCGCGGCACCGGCTCCAGCGACGGCGGCGCCGGGTGCCAGACGAAGGCGTCGGCGGCGTCGAGGTCCACCGGCGCCGGCGCGGGCGGCACCGCCCGCTCGATGAGGGCGATGAGCTGGTCGAGGCGCGCGGCGAGGCTGCTGAGATCGGTCACGGAACGTCCGTCCTCTTGGCGTGAGGGGAGGACGGGCCGTTTACCACGCGGCGAGGACGGCGCAAATCCGGCGGGCCTCGCCACAACATCGCCGAAGCGGCCCAGACTCTTGCGTCCACCCGAAGCGAATCCCCGGAAATGGACCGACCATGATGCGTGCCCTGTCGCTCTCGGCCCTCCTCTTCACGCTCCTCGCCACCGCCGGTGCGGCGCGCGCCGACTGCACGGCGATCGCCGATGCGGCGTCGGGGGCGGTGCTGGTCGAGGAGGGCGACTGCGCCACCCGGATAACCCCGGCCTCGACGTTCAAGATCCCGCTCGCCCTGATGGGCTACGATTCCGGCTTCCTGATCGACGAGCACGCGCCTGCGCTGCCGTTCAAGACGGGCTACGCCGACTGGAACCCGGAGTGGCGCGAGACCACCGACCCCGCCCGCTGGATGGAGAAGTCGGTCGTCTGGTACTCGCAGCGCATCACCGAGCACCTCGGCGCAGAGCGGTTCGCCCACTACGTCGCGGCGTTCGACTACGGCAACGCCGACGTGGCCGGCGATCCGGGCGAGGACAACGGCCTCATGCGGTCGTGGATCGGCTCGTCGCTGAAGATATCGCCGCGCGAGCAGCTGGCCTTCCTCGGGCGGATCGTCCGGCGCGAGCTGCCGGTCGACGCGCACGCCTACGACATGACGAGCGCACTGACGGCGCTCGCTCCGCTGCCGAACGGCTGGAGCCTCAACGGCAAGACCGGCGCCGCGTTCCCGCGCCTCGCCGACGGGTCGTGGGACCGCGAGCACGGCTACGGCTGGTTCGTCGGCTGGGCGGCGAAGGACGGCCGCACGGTCGTCTTCGTGCGCCAGGTGCAGACCGAGCGGAAGGGCGAGGTGAGCGCCGGCATCGCGGCGCGCGCCGCCTTCATCGAGGCGCTGCCCGCGATGCTCGACAAGCTCTGATCGGAGAGGCGGCGGCGGACACCGCCGCCCGGCCCGACGCTACTTCAGCACCGCGCAGCCGATGCGCTTGCCGGCGCCGCCGATCGGCTGGCTCGTGTGGTCGTCCGGGTCGGCGTGCATCACGAGCGCCGCGCCGCTCGCCCGGAGGCCGGCGAGGCCGATCGGCGCCGACACCTCGGCGTCGATGGCGCCGGTCTCGGTGGCGTGCACGTTCGGCAGGTCGCCGTCGTGCGGCCCCTTCGGGTTGAGCATGCCGTGGATCTCGGTGCCGTGCGCGACGTGGCCCTTCGAGGCCTCGAAGGTCGCCGGGTCCGAGCAGTCCGGCACCTGGTGGAAGTGGATGCCGTGCCAGCCGGGCGCAACCTTGCCCTCCATGATCGCCAGGCGCACCACCGTCCAGCGGTCGTTGCCGGTGAACATCACGGTACCGATCGGCTCGCCGTCGTTGCCGATCATCGTCGCCTCGACCGCCTCGACGCCGTCCTGCGCCAGGGCGGGAGCGAGCGGAACGGCGAGGGCGGTCGCACAGAGCGTGGCGGCGGCGAGGCGCGTCAGGGGCGGCATGGCGTTGTCCTCCGAGGTCCGATGACGTCGGAAGATAACCCGGCTCGCCGGGCGCGTGTTCCCGAAACGCAGGGCTTTCGCGAGTGCCGAAACGCTGCGCGGAGCCGGAAAAGAAAAAGGGCCGCTCGCGAGGCGAACGGCCCAAGTCTAGGGAGGAAACGCCCAAGGAGGGCGGCCTTCTGTGTAGCCCGTTCGGCCGGTGGGCACCACTTCGGTCAGCGAGACTGTCCTATGCGCCGGGCGCATAGGTTGGCCCCGGCGCCCCCTTGATTGCCGCCCGAATGGGCGGGATGGCGCCGAATCGGTCAGCGCTTGGGCGCGACGAGGGCAAACACGGCGCCCTGCGGATCGAGGCCCTGGACGACCCAGCTGCCGCCCGGCACCTCCATCGGCCCGAACAGAATTTTTCCACCCGCCGCCGTGACGCGGGCGGCCGCCGCGTCGATCGCCTCGGTGTTGAAATAGTAGCCCCAGTAGGCCACCGGCACCTCGGCGGGCTTCGTCATCATGCCGCCGACCGTCTCGCCGTTCTTGGCGAACAGCTGGTAGAGGCCCATCGGCCCCATGTCGTGCGCCTCGGCCTTGGTCCAGCCGAACTGCGCCGCGTAGAAGTCGAAGGCCGGCTGCCAGTCGGTCGCCATCAGCTCGTGCCAGCCGATGGTGCCCGGCGTTCCGGCGGGCGGCGCCGGCGGCCCCATGTCGCCGCTGCCGCGGAAGAGGCAGATCACCGCCCCCTGCGGGTCGGCGGCGACGGCGAAGCGGCCGATGCCGGGAATGTCGTCCGGGGCGCGGTAGATCGTGCCGCCGGCCGCGGCGAACGACTTCGCCGCGGCGTCGACGTCGTCGACCGCGACGTAGCCGATCCAGCCCGGCCGGGCGCCGGACTGGGCGGCCTCGGCGGGCAGCGTCATCAGCCCGGCGACCGGCGCGCCGGCGACCTCGAGCAGGGTGTAGGCCATGCCCGGCATGCCGGCGTCGCGCGTCTTCCAGCCGACCACGTCGCGATAGAAGGCCTCGGCGGCCGCGGCGTCGGTCGTCATCAGCTCGTACCAGACGAAGCTGCCGTGAGAGATGGCCATGGGGGGTCTCCAGCGTTGGTGGCGAAAGGGTGGGGTGGCGGGCTAGGCGATGCGCCGGTAGTGCGCCGTCATCAGCGGCTTCCAGCCGCCGTCGGCGGTGAGCACGCTGGCCGTGAGCGTGCGGTGGTCATCATCCTCGATCGTGATGATGTCCTGGTAACGGGCGAGCGCGCCTTCGGTTTCGAAGTCCGGCCCCTCGCTCGCGAGGGTGAGCACCCGGCCGCTCGCGTCGAGCGTGCCCTCGGAGAGCCAGAGGTGCGTCATCATCGAGGCGACCCAGGTGCCGACATAGCGCTGCCGGCCGGGGTCGTAGCCGATCGTCACCAGCGTCGTCACCGGCCCGCCGCCGTCCGGCATCTCGCCGCGGCCTTCGGCGACGACCCAGAGGCCGGAGAGCGAGCGCACGCTTTCGGTCCACGGCGGCGCGGGCGCGTCGTCCGCCGCGCCGGCATGGCGCGACGTCACGCTCCATTCGCCGACGAGGCGGTCGAGCCAACGGTGGGCGGCGGTCGGTTCGGGGAACATCACGGCCGGGCCTCCCGAGCGGCGCTCAGGAGGCCGTGCGGCGGGCCGCCGCTGCCGGCTCGGCCTCGTACTCGTCGTGGCGGCGCACCCAGTCCATGCCGTCCGCCTCGTTGCGGCCCTTCGGCGCCCGGTCGAGGATCATCAGCGTGCCGATCAGCTCCTCCGGGCCGCGCGCGTAGCTCGAATAGGTGTGGAACACCGTGCCGGCCTCGTCGCGATAGAAGGCGCTGAGGCCCGGCAGCTCGTCGTGCGCATTCGCCCGGTCGATGGCGGTGAAGTTGTAGTCGACCGTCTCCCCGGCGAGGTCCGCCGCGGTGAAGGAGACGTGGAAGTCGAAGTTGAAGTCATCGCCGAACGACGAGACCCACGGAAAGCGCCAGCCCATCCGCCGGCGATAGGCCTCGATCTCGGCGAGCGGCGCGCGCGAGACGGCGAGGAGCGTCACGTCGTGGTGCTCGAGGTGGGGGAGGGCGCCGTCGAGGTGGTCGGCGAGGAAGGAGCAGCCGGGGCAGCCGGCCTTCCAGCCGGGCCCGAGCATGAAGTGGTAGACGACGAGTTGGCTGCGCCCGCCGAAAAGCTCCGCCAGGGTCTTTCGGCCCTGCGGCGTGTCGAATTCGTAGTGCTTCTCGAGACGGACCCAGGGTAGCGCGAGACGTTCCGCGTTGATCTTGTCGCGCAGGCGGGTCGCTTCCTTCTCCTTGACCAGAAGCGCCTTGCGGGCGGCCAGCCATTCCTCGCGGCCGACGATGGGGTGTTCGTGCATTCGTCCTCTCCTCGCCGAGATTTCGTCAGCCTCTCCCTTGACTAAATAGGTTGATATCAATATTTTTGGGGCATGTCAAAGCCGGCCGAGGTTCCCTTCGAGACGACGCTCGTCGTCCGCGACACCTGCCTGTGCCTGCACGCGCAGCGGGCGGCGCGGGTGCTGGCGCGCCGCTTCGACGAGGCGCTGCGACCGGTCGGCCTGACCAACGGCCAGTTCTCGCTGATGATGTCGCTGAACCGCCCCGAGCCGCCGCCCATGGGCCCGGTCGCGGCGCTGCTGGCGATGGACCGCACGACCTTGACGGCGGCCCTGAAGCCGCTCGAGCGCCGCGGCCTCGTCACGGTCACGCCGGATCCTGCCGATCGCCGCGGCCGCCGCCTGGCGCTGACGCCGGCCGGCCGCGCGCTCCTCGCCGACGCTCTGCCGATCTGGCGGCGCACCCACGCCACCGTCGAGCAGCGCCTCGCCGACCCCGAGCGCCTCCGCGCCGACCTCAGGTCGCTCGGCTGAGCGGGCGGGGCCACTTCTCCATCACGACCACTTTGGCGCGCAGCCGGTCGAGGCGTTCGAGCCCCTGCGGCGTGCCGTCGTAGCGGCGGAAGGCGTCACGGGCGGCGTGGAAGCCGAGTGCCCGGTAGGCCTCGAACTGCTCCTCGGAGAAGAACTGGTCGCCCGTCGATTCGTGCGGGAACGACGGGTAGCGCCGCTCGTAGTCGAGCACGTAGGTGGGCTCGTCGCCGGTCACCGACGCCTTGATGTAGACGAGGAGGCCCTCCTTCTCGGGCGTCCCGTCCGTCTTCTCCGGGTAGAGGATGCGGCCGATGGCGGCGTGGCAGGACGGCGGCGAGCGGGGCGCCGGGGCGCCGGGCGCGTGGTTGCGCAAGGCGACGGAGCGGGCGTTCGCCGCGTCGCGGATCGGTGTCCAGTCGATGTCGATGCGGATGCCGAGGTCGATCCGCGCGAAACGCTCGACGTCGGTCAGCGCGGTGAAGGTCATCCCACCGTCGGCCTCGGCGTCGGAGACGATGATCACGTCGCACCGCCGCTGCAGCAGCTGGTAGAGGCCGAGGTTGTCGATGTGGCCGCCGTCGGTGACGTAGGACTTCGGCATCTGCTCGTCGAGCAGCCCGAACGCCTCGTTGAACAGATAGAAGAGCTTCCAGTCGTCCTTCTCGGCCGCCGCCCGGCTCTCCGCCGTCATGGCGTACATCGGGTTGCGCAGCCAGTAGCCGAGACGGAGGTTGAGCAGGGCGAGCGTCGGCGACAGCATGGCGATGCCGACCCGGCCCATGCTGGAGGAAACCGCGGCCGCCGACATCGCCACCGCGGTGGCGAGGTCGAGCCCCGGCTCCGCCGCCTGATAGGCGTCGGTCGGAGCGTAGCCGGTCGTGTTGCTGCCGACGAACTTCGCCGAGACGAGGAAGAAGTCGGCGTTGCGGGCGCGCCGGTTGCCGGATTTCGAGCCCTGGATGTTCATCGCCGCATTGACCAGGAGATAGGGGGCGCCGGGGTTCTTCCGGTAAAACTCGTCGAGCTCGGTGAGGGAAATCGGGGCCGCGCTCGGGTCCTTCTCGGCCGGGCCGTTGCGGCGGATGACGAACGATTCCTCGAGCCGGTCGCGATAGAGCCGATGCAGCGACGTGGCGTTCTCGGTGAACTGAAACCCGAAGGCGGCGAGGATCCCGGAGATGCAGCCGTAGACGATCGCCATCTCGACGCCGCCGCGGACGACCGCGAGCGTGACGAGGCCGAGCGCCGCGGCCCAGACGACGGCGATCGCCGCGGCGGCTCTTCTGCGGCGCCCGGCCGTCCGCCCGTCGCCGGAGCCGGCCACGAGGACGCTCGCCGCGAGGAGCACGGGAGCGACGACGACATAGGGCAGCAGCCAGTATGCACCGATCGCGATCGGTGCGACGAGCGCGGCGAGGTATGCCGCCAAGGTCATGGCCGCTTCGGCCTCCGGACGGGTGAGAGAGCGTCGCCGGGCGATCTGCGCGAAGGAGCGCCAGAGGCTGCCGACGGCCGCGCGCCAGAGGCCGGCCGACACCCCGACGAACCAGCAGATGAGGAAGATCCATACGAGCGGCCGGAAGTCGGCCGCGAGCGAGACGAAGAGGGCCGGGGCGTAGGGGTATGCCGCGCCGGCCGCAGCCGAGCCGCCGAGCACTCCCTCCGGATGGGCGACGCCGACGAGGGCGAGCCACAGATAGACGACGTAGATGAGCAGCGGCAGGGCGAGGGCGAGCGCGTAGAGCATGGCGCGCGCGATGATCGCCTTGAAGACGCCCTTCCAGTAGGGGTCGGCGGAGGCCGACTGCAGCATCGAGACGAGGGCGCGCCAGGCGATGCCGAGGATGCCCGTTCCGACCGCGAGGGCGGCGACCGCATCCGAGAAGAACGGGATCTTGCCGTCACCGCCGTCGCTCGACAGCACCTCGATGACGAGCTTGAGGATCTGGCTCTGGACGTCGCACACAGCGACGGCGAGGAGGACGATCAGCGACCAGGCGGCGATGCGCGACGCCGGCGACGCGGGCTCCGACCAGCGGGGCGCCGGCGCCGCCTCCTTCGCCCGGTACGCGGCGCGTGTCTCCTTCCGCCCGAAGGGCAGGACGGACCGCCAGATCGCCCAGACGACCAGGAAGACGAAGAGCAGGATCGCCCCGGCCTGCGTCAGGAGCAGTGGCGATTCCAGCAGCCACCGCCCGGCCGCGCCGCCCTCCGGGACGACGCCCGTCCGCAGGATCATCTCGCCGATCCACGCCGTCCTGAGCGCCGCGCCGTCCGGGTTGAAGGCGAGCGTGATCGCCGCCATCCCGAAGACGAGGCTCGCGATGAGGACGACGTTGACCGCGAGGCCGCGAAGGATGATCCCGAGCGAGACGACGAGGTCGAACCGTCCCTTCGGCATCAGGTAGCGGCTGCGGTCGCGCAGGGCGCAGACGAGTTGGCTGTCGGCGACGTCTGCCGCCCCGCCCGGATCGCCGCCGCGATGGTCGGCGCGCGTCGCCGCGACCGCGGCCGAGACCGAGAACGGAAACGCCATGTCGTCCCGCATCAGGCCGGCGACGAGCGATGCCCCGGTGAAGCCACCGCCCGACACGGTCGAGAGGTAGTGAATGGACTTGTAGATGCCGCACGCCTCGAGGGCCTGGACGACCCCGAGGCTGAAGGCGGCCGACCGGACGCCGCCGCCGGAGAGCGCCAGCCCGACCACGCACTGGCCGTCGCGCCTCGCCTGCTCGGCGCTCGGCCGACCGCTGTCCGCGACGAGGCCGAGGCAGCCGTATTCGGCTTCGATGACCTCCTGGAGGTTCGCCGGTCGCGCGGGTGGCGCCGCCTCACCGGGGCCCTCCGGTGTCGGCGTCTGGGCGGATGGGCGGCCGTCGTGCGGGTTCACCACCTCGATCACTCCGTGCAGCGGCGCGGGCAGTGGCCACCACTTTGCAGCGAAGTGAGAAAGACTACAACCACTGGCCGGCCCCGCCGCATGGGGCGGCCGGCGGGTTGAGACATGCCCCGGGTCGATGCGTTCGTCCGACGACGGGTCGCTTGGTTGCCGGGCGGAGGACCGCTCGGCCCGGCGGCTCGACTACTTGTAGACGGCGCGGCTCCAGATCTCGCTCGCCTCCTTGACCACCTTGTCGAAGTCGAAGGGTTCGTCGCCGGGTTCCCATCCGAAGGAGAGCCAGGTGTAGGCGGCGAACTCGACCATGATGACGAGCAGGAACGACGCAATCTGCGGGTCCAGATCCTGGCACTGGTCGCGGGCGATGCATTTCTCGAGATGGACGCGGATGCGCTCGATGAACTTGCCGCGCAGGCCGTTCAACGTCTTGGCGACGTCGGTGTCGAAGGTCGCGACCTGGATGACGCTGCGCATGAAGGCGCTGTGGCGCCGGAAGTTCTCCAGGTAGGCGCGGTTGGCGCTCTCGACGCGCTCGCGCGCGCTGCCGGTCTGGCGCGACGCCGACAGCATGAACATCTCGCCGACGACGCGCGACAGGATCGCCGAGAACACCTCCTCGCGATTCTTGAAATAGAGGTAGAAGGTGCCGCGGCTGACGCCCGCCCGCTCCACGATCTCGGCGATCGTCGTTCCGAAGAAGCCCTTCTGCGAGAACACCTCCTCGGCGGCGCGCAGGATCGTGCTCTCGGTGTCCGGGGCGGAGGGCCTGCGGCCGGGCTTGGCGCCGGCGGGCGGCTTTGCTTTCGACATTCTCGCTTCGCTGTCCGCTGCTCGTCATCCGAATGCTCGTTCGATGACGATCGTGTCAGTCTTGCCATTCTTCAGGTGCGGCACTCTATCAGGGCACGAGCGCCTTGTCATGATTGGATATTGCCGCGGATCGCCGGTCAGTGGGCATGACGGTGTCGCCGAAATGCGTTGCGGATCGACGGTTGACACTGACGTTAGTGTCAGTCTATCCCTCGGCCACAAGATCAACAGCAATCCGTGGCGGCCGAAGGAGGAAATGTCCATGCCGATTCGCCTGACCCTGCCGGCGGTGACGAGGGTCGCCGCCGCCGTTGGCCTGATGGGCGCGCTGATGTCGAGCGCCTGGGCCGTCGACCCCGTGAAGGTCGGCTACGTCATCCCGCTGTCCGGCAGCGCCGCGGCGTCGATCGGCCAGGAGATGAGCCGCGCGACGAAGCTCGCCGTCGAGCAGATCAACGCCGCCGGCGGCATCCAGTCGATGGGCGGCGCCAAGCTCGAGCTGATCGAGGTCGATTCGCGCGGCGATCCGAAGGTGGCGCTGACCGAGACCGAGCGGCTGATCACCGTCGAGAAGGTGCCGGTGATCATCGGCGCCTTCCAGAGCTCGGTCACCTTCCCGGCGACCGCCGTCGCCGAGAAGTACCAGGTGCCCTGGATCGTCGACCTGTCGGCCAAGGCCGACATCACCGAGCGCGGCTTCAAGTACGTGTTTCGGCCGACGCAGATCCCCTCGTCCGGCAACGCCGACAGCGTCGTCGACTTCATCGCCTGGGCCGGCGAGAAGACCGGCACGAAGCCGAAGACCGCGGCGATCGTCTACGAGAACACCGACTGGGGCCAGGATCTCGCCAACCGCATGCGCGACCGCTTCAAGGAGCTCGGCATCGAGATCGTGCTCGACGAGTCCTATCCACCGAACGCGCCGGACCTCCGGCCGCTGGTGCTGAAGCTGAAGGGCCGCAAGCCGGACGTGATCTCCGTCACCTCCTACGCCGCCGACGCGATCCAGATCCACAAGCTGATCGCCCAGATGCAGGTCGACGCGATGGCGGTGATCGGCAGCGGCGCCGGCCAGGTCGATCCGAGCTTCCTCGCCACCGTCGGCGAGAAGGCGGCCGACGGCACGTTCACCACGAACGGCTGGGCGGGCTACGAGTCGGCGATCACGACGCCCTTCGCCAAGCGCTTCTGGGACGAGTACGTCGCCGCCTACAAGGTGGAGCCGTCCGAGTTCTCCGTCGTCGGCTACTCGGTCGTCTGGCTCCTGAAGGACGCTCTGGAGCGCGCCGGCAAGGCCGACCCGCAGGCGATCCGCGACGCCATCGCCGCGACTTCGGCCAAGGGCGACGACGTCGCCAAGCTGCTCGGATACGACGTCGTCTTCGACGAGAAGGGCCAGAACACCGAGAAGCGCTTCGTCATGCAGCAGATCGCCGACGGCAAGTACCGCACCGTCTGGCCGCCGGCCGTGGCTGCCCCCGGCTACGAGATGACCTGGCCGGTGCCGGCCTGGTCGGCGCGAAACTGAGAGCCCGCGGGCGCGCCCCCGGCCCGCCGGGCCGGCGCGCCCCTCCTCGGACGCCCCGCCGCCGTGGAAACGGCGGCGGCCCTCCGGTCCCGAACCGATACGCGGGCGATCGATGTCGACAATCCTCCTCCAGGCCCTGGCCAACGGGATCGCGAGCGGCGCCGTCTACGGCCTGATCGCGCTCGGCCTCAGCCTGCAGTTCGGCGTGATGAAGATCATCAACTTCGCGCACGGCTCGTTCCTGATGATCGCGATGTACGCCGCCGTCTGGGCCTGCCGCTATCTCGGCCTGCACCCTCTGGCGCTCATCCCGCTCGTGGCGGCGGTGCTGTTCGTCATCGGCTACTACACGCAGATGCTGCTCATCGAGCCGATCTACCGCAAGGAGGCGACACGCGAGCCGATCGGCGTGCTGATCTTCACGACGGGCCTGTGGATCTTCCTCGACAACCTGTTCCTCATCGTCGCCGGGCCGGACTACCAGGTGCTGCCGGGCGACTGGTCGAACGAGATCGTCATCCTCGGCGACTACATCTTCTCCTATCCGCAGATCGCCGGCTTCGTGATCGCGACCGCCGTGACGCTGCTGGTCATCCTCTTCCTCGGCAAGACGCGCGTCGGCCGGATGATCCGCGCCACGGGGCAGGACCGCGAGGCGGCGAGCGTGCTCGGCGTCGACAGCAAGCGCGTCTACCAGGTCTCGTTCGCCATCGGCCTCGCGGTGCTCGGCGTCGCCGGCTGCCTGCTCCTGCCGCTCTATCCGGTCAACCCGTTCGTCGGCGACATCTTCGGGCTGCGCGCCTTCGTCATCGTCGTCCTCGGCGGCATGGGCTCGATCGGCGGCGCCTTCTGGGGCGGCATCATCGTCGGCGTGCTGGAGTCGGTCGGGGCGCAGTTCGTCCCGGTGTCGTTCGCCGAGGCGCTGATCTTCATCGTCTTCCTCGCCGTCCTCTACGTCAGGCCGGCCGGCCTCTTCGGATTGGAGCGGGAATGAGCGCCGCGAGAAAATGGGGCCCGGCGGTCGCCTTCGGCGTGGCCGTCTGCGCCGTCCCCTTCGTCCTGAGCAACCCCTACACGCTCTCCGTCGCGGTCGTGACGCTGCTCTACGCGTACCTCGCGCTGTCGTGGAACATCATCGGCGGCATCGGCGGCCAGCTCTCGCTCGGCCACGCGGCGTGGTTCGGCATCGGCGCCTACACCTCCACGGTGCTGTTCCTCAACTTCGGCCTCAGCCCGTGGATCGGCATGCTTGTCGGGGCGGCGCTGTCGGCGGTGATCGCCGCGATCATCGGCCTGCCGTGCTTCCGGCTGCGCGGCGCCTACTTCGCGCTCGCCACCATCGCGGCGACGATGGTGCTGCGCATCGTCGTCGAGAACACCCACGAGTGGCTGGGCGGTCCGCGCGGCCTCGAGATCTCGCTCCTGCGCGACGCGCCGCTCTATTTCCAGCACACGCGCAAGGAGTTCTACTACGCCGTCGCTGTCGCCCTCGTGGTGCTGGCGCTCGCGATCAACCGCCTCATCCTGCGGACGCGCTTCGGCGCCTACCTCACCGCCATCCGCAACGACCAGGAGGCGGCGCTGGCGCTCGGTGTCGACGTGCAGCGCTACAAGCTGCTCGCCTTCGTCCTCAGCGCCGCGATGACGGCGATCGGCGGCACCTTCTACGCGCAGTTCGTGCTGTTCATCAGCCCTGACAAGGTCTTCGGCGTCGGCCTCAGCGTGCAGATCGCCGTCGTCTGCATCATCGGCGGGCGCGGCACGGTATGGGGGCCGGTGCTCGGCGCGGTCCTGCTCCTCCTCGGCGAGGAGGTCGCCCGCCGCGTCACCGGCGGCATGGTCGGCGCCGACATGCTGCTCTACGGCCTCATCCTGATGGTGGTGATCGCCGTCGAGCCGCGCGGCCTCGTCGCGATCCTCGGGCGCCTCGCCAAGCGGTCGGCGGCGGGCACGGGGAGGGCGGCATGACGCTGCTCGAGTACAAGAGCGTCGCGAAGTACTTCGGGGCCCTCAAGGCCATCGAGGACATGTCGTTCACGGTCGCCGAGGGCGAGATCGTCGGCCTCATCGGCCCGAACGGCGCCGGCAAGACGACGTTGTTCGCCATGGCCTCCGGCTTCGCCCGGCCGACGCGCGGCGAGATCCGCTTCGCCGGCCAGCGCATCGACCGGTCCTCGCCGCCGGCGATCTGCCGGCGCGGGCTCTGCCGGACGTTCCAGATCGTGCGCCCGTTCGGCACCATGACCGTGCTTGAGAACGTCGCCATCGGCGCCTTCCTGCGCCACCGCGACCGGGCCGGCGCCGAGCGGCGCGCCCGTGCGGTGCTGGAGCGGGTCGGCATGGGCGATCGCCTCGACCAGGTGGCGCAGACGCTGACGCTCGCCGGCCGCAAGCGCCTCGAGGTGGCCAAGGCGCTCGCCACCGAGCCGCGCCTCCTCCTCCTCGACGAGGTGATGGCCGGCCTGACCGCGGTCGAGACCGAGGAGATGATCGCGCTCATCCGCGACCTGCGCGCCGACGGCCTGACGGTGCTGCTCATCGAGCACAACATGCACGCGGTGATGAGCATCTCCGACAAGATCGTCGTGCTCCACCACGGGCGGAAGATCGCCGACGGGCCGCCGGCGGATGTCGCCGCCGACCCCGCCGTCATCTCCGCCTATCTCGGCGAGGGCGACGACTGATGCTGGAGATCCGCGACGTCCACTCCGGCTACGGCGACATCGAGGTGCTGCACGGCGTCTCGGTGTCGGTGGAGGCCGGCGAGATCGTGAGCATCGTCGGTGCCAACGGCGCCGGCAAGTCGACCCTGATCCGCACGGTGATGGGCACCGTGCGCACCTTCGCCGGCGAGGTCCGCTTCCTCGGCGAGCGTATCACCGGCCGGCCGCCGCACGAGATCGCGCGGCTCGGCCTCGCCCAGGTGATGGAGGGCCGCCGGCTCTTCCTGCACATGACCGTCGAGGAGAACCTCCTCGTCGGCGGCGACATTTTGCGCGACGCGGAGCGGAGCCGGAAGAATCTCGACTGGATCTACGGGCTGTTCCCCCGCCTGCGGGAGCGCCGTCAGCAGTACGCGCGCTCGTTCAGCGGCGGCGAGCAGCAGATGCTGGCGATCGGCCGGGCGCTGATGACCTCGCCGAAGCTGCTGCTGCTCGACGAGCCGTCGATCGGCCTCGCGCCGGTCGTCGTCAAGGACATCTTCGCCAAGCTGCCGATCATCAACGCCGAGGGCGTGACGATCCTCCTCGTCGAGCAGGACGTGCGGCGCTCGCTGCGCCTGGCGCGCCGCGGCTACGTGATCGAGCAGGGCCGGGTCGTCATGGAGGGGGCGAGCGAGGCCCTGCTCGACGACGACCGCCTGCGCAAAGCCTATCTCGGCCTTTGAGGATATCGACGTGCTGACCATCGCCGACGCGCTCAGCGTCAATGCGCTCAAGTGGCCGGACCGGCTCTGCCTCGCCGACGCGACCCGCCGGCTGTCGTTCGCGGAGGTCGACGCGCGCGTCAACCGGCTGGCGAACGGGCTCCTGGCGCTCGGCTGCCGGCCGGGCGAGGCGATCGCCGTCTATGCGCGCAACTCCATCGAATACCTCGAGCTCTTCCATGCCGCGGCGAAGCTCGGGCTCCGGCTCGTGACGCTCAACGCCTGGCATCGCCTCGGCGAGATGGAGGTGCTGTTCAACCACTCCGGAGCCGCCTGGCTGGTGATCGGCGAGGCGGGCCAGGAGGAGGTCGCCGCCATCCGCGAGCGCCTGCCGAGGCTGCGCGGGCTCTTGGTGATCGGCGAGGCGCGCGTCACCGGCGCGCACGGGTGGGACGCGGTGACGGCGTTCGGCGGCGAACACCGGCCGGCCGTCTCCGTCGACCCGCAGGCGCCGTTCTGGATGATGTACACCTCCGGCACCACCGGCAATCCGAAGGGACTTCACCGGTCGTTCCTGCGCACCTCGCTCTGCCTCTGGGCCGGAATCATAGAATTCGGCTACCGCAGGACAGACAGCTTCCTGGCGCTTTCGCCGTTCTTCCACGGCGTCACCTTCATGCCGCTGATGGTCTTGCAGACCGGCGGCAGCATCTACGTGCAGCCGGAGTTCGCGCCGGAGGCGGTGATCGGGCTCCTGCAGGAGGAGCGCATCACCTGCAGCTTCATGGTGCCGACCATGCTGACGATGCTGATGCAGCATCCGGCGTGGCGGACGGCCCGCTTCGACGACCTGCGCGTGCTCGTCACCGGCGGCGCCGCGCTGCCCACCGCCGTGAAGCAGGAGGTGGTCCGGGTGATGGGGCCGGTGCTGCACGAGTTCTACGGCGCGAGCGAGAGCGGCTTCATCACCGTCCTCCACCCCGAGGACCAGATGCGCAAGGAGCGCTGCTGCGGCCAGCCGGCCTTCGGCGCCGAGGTGGAGATCCGCGGCGAGGACGGTGCCAGCCTGCCGCCGGACACCGTCGGCGAGGTCTACACCCGCTGCGAGGGCCGCTTCGACGCCTACTACGGCGACCCGGAGCGCACCGCGCAGGTGCTGCGCGACGGCTGGTTCACCGCCGGCGACCTCGGCCGGATGGACGAGGAAGGCTTCGTCTACATCGTCGACCGCAAGAGCGACCTCATCATCAGCGGCGGCGAGAACGTCTATCCGCGCGAGATCGAGGACGTGCTGCGCCACCACCCGGCGATCGCCGACTGCGCGGTCGTCGGCGTGTCCGACGAGGTGTGGGGCGAGGCGGTGAAGGCGGTCGTCGTCGTCCGCCCGGGCATGGCGCTCGGGCGCGACGAGGTGATCGCCCACTGCGCCGCCCGGCTCGCCGGCTTCAAGCGGCCGAAGCACGTCGAGTTCGCCGCCGAGCTTCCGAAGAACGCCTCCGGCAAGGTCGTGAAGGCCTTGCTGCGCCAGAAGACATAGTGCTCACAGGAGTCTAGCGATGCAGGTTCACATCAAGTTCGAGAAGCGCCTCGCGGCGTTTCAGCAAGAGATGCGGCGCAACGAGATCGATGTTCTCGTCGGGACACGGCTGAAGACCATCACCCACGTCAGCGGCGCCTTCGTGCCCTGGCGCAGCGTGGTCGTGGTGCCGGCCGAGGGCGAGATCCAGCTGATCACCGTCGGCATGGACGCGGCGCGCATCCTCGAGGAGGGCTGGTTGACGAACTGCGTCGGCTACGGTCGCCACCCGATGATGGAGATGGTGGTCCAGCGCATTCGCGAGCTCGGCCATGCGGCCGGGCGGATCGCCGTCGAGGACGGATACTCGTGGTATCTGCCGGAAGGCACGATCACCCACCTCGAATACAAGATGCTGCAGGATGGCTGCCCGGATGCGACGATCGTCAACCTGACGCAGGCGATCGACCGGCTGATGCTGATCAAGGAGCCGGAGCAGATCCAGCTGATGCGGCAAGCGACCGCGCTCAGCGACGCCGCGCAGGAGGCCGTCAAGGCCGAGGCGCGTCCAGGCATGACCGAGACGGAGATCGCCGGCATCGCCGAGCTCGTGATGCGCGACCTCGGCAGCGAGTTCGCCTGGACCTTCACCGGCGGACAGGAGATTGCCTCCGGCCACCGCACCTGGACCGGCGCCTGCACGCCCGCGAGCCGCAAGGTGGTGCAGCGCGGCGACTTCCTGCTGATCGACGTGCACGGCATGTACAACATGATGCTCGGCGACGTGTCGCACAACGCGATCATGGGCGAGCCGACCAGGGAGCAGCAGGCGGTGATCGACGCCTATGTCGAGAGCTGCAAGTACCTCGTCGGCAGCCTGAAGCCCGGTCGGACCATCGGCGAGGTGGCGAAGGACGTCCGCCGCTTCACGGTGGAGCAGGGCTGGGGCGACATGGTGCGCGGCTTCGGCCACGGCATCGGCCACTTCGGCAACGAGTGGTACCCCTCGTTCACCGACTTCGAGATGGCCTACGTGAGCGAGCCCGACTACGTGATGCAGCCGGGCTTCATGGAGATCATCGCGCTCACCTGCAACCTGCCGGGCGTCGGCGGGCTGCGCTACGAGCGCGCCTGGGTGATCACCGAGAACGGCGCCGAGTGCATGTCGAGCACGCCGATTGAGCCGTGGGTCTACGCCGGCTGAGTCCCGCCGGCCGAACCCAGACCCTCCAGAAGACGTCAATCCGGCGAGAGGCAGCGATGCGCGTGCTCGGCAAGATCTACATCGACGGTGCGTGGGTCGAGCCGCGCTACGCGTCGCGGTGGCTGAAGGTGGTCAACCCGGCGACCGAGGAGGTCATCGCGCGGATCCCCGGCTGCGGCGAGGCCGACGCCGCGGCGGCGGTGGCCGCGGCGCGGCGGGCGTTCGACGGCTGGGCGCGGACGGCGCCGGCCGAGCGGGGGGCGGTTCTGGCGCGCATCGCGAGCGGGCTCGAGGCGCGCGCCGAGGAGATGGCGCGCACCATCACCGCCGAGGTCGGCATGCCGGCGAAGCTCTGCGGCCGCATCCAGGTCGCCGGCCCCGTCGCCGCCTGGAAGCGCTACGCGGCGCGCGCCGCCTCCTTCGAGTTCGAAGGCGCCGTCGGCCACTCGCGGGTGGTGCGCGAGCCGGTCGGGGTGGTCGCCTGCATCACGCCGTGGAACTACCCCTTCCACCAGATCACCGCAAAGGTGGCGGCCGCGCTCGCCGCCGGCTGCACGGTGGTGCTGAAGCCGTCGGAGGTGGCGCCGCTCGACGCCTTCCTCCTCGCCGAGGTGATCCACGAGGCAGGGCTGCCGGCCGGCGTCTTCAACCTCGTCACCGGCGAGGGGGCGACGGTCGGCGAGGCGCTCGTCGGCGACCCCGGCGTCGACATGGTGTCGTTCACCGGCTCGACGGCGGCCGGGCGGCGGGTGGCGGCGACGGCGGCGGCGACCGTCAAGCGCGTCGCGCTCGAGCTCGGCGGCAAGTCGGCGGCGATCGTGCTCGACGACGCCGACCTCGCGGCGGCGGTCAAGGCCACCGTCAACGCCTGCTTCCTCAACTCCGGCCAGACCTGCTCGGCGATCACCCGGCTCATCGTCCCGGAGGGCCGCTACGAGGAGGTGAAGGCGCTGGTGGCGCCGCTCGTCGCCGGCTTCACCCTCGGCGATCCGGAGGCGGAGGGCACCAAGCTCGGTCCCCTCGTCTCCGCCCGCCAGCGCGACCGCGTGCTCGGCTACATTCGGCAGGGCATCCAGTCCGGAGCCGAGCTGATCGCCGGCGGCGCCGACGCGCCGGCCGGCCTCGAGCAGGGATGGTTCGTCCGGCCGACGGTGTTCGGCCGCGTCGACCCGGCCTCGGCGATCGCCCAGGAGGAGGTGTTCGGCCCGGTGCTGTCGATCCTCACCCACCGGAGCGAGGACGAGGCGGTCGCCATCGCCAACGGCACCGTCTACGGCCTCGCCGGGGCGGTGTGGTCGGCGGACCCCGAGCGGGCGATGGCGGTCGCGCGCCGGATGCGCGCCGGTCAGGTCGACCTCAACGGTGCCCCCTTCAACCTCGATGCGCCGTTCGGCGGCTTCGGCCAGTCCGGCTACGGCCGCGAGAATGGCGTCTTCGGGATGGAGGAATTCCTCGAGACGAAGGCGGTCCAGACACGCGCCGCGTAGGGGCGACCGACCGGTCGCCGTAAAGACCCGGCGCCATCGCGCCGGCACTGCCGCGAACGTAGCGCCGCGACGCGCGGTGGCGTCGTCGGCCGGATCCTGGCATTTCGGCAACACCGACCGCAGAAGCCGGGCGACGAGGCTGGGCGCCGACGGCCGGGCATTGCCGGTCGTGTCACGGGTATGCAAATTTCGACAACTATTGATGCATTGACTGTTTTGCGGCCAAGAGAGCGTTCCGTTGAGGCGGAAGGTTCGAACGGCCGACCGGCGAGCCCCGGGGGGAGGTGGGGCCGGTAGGCGCGCGGAGCGTTTCGGTTGCGGACGCTCGAACCGGCTCCGGCGGCGCTGCATCTGCGGCCGGCGAGGTCCGTCCACGCCCCGCCCGCACGATCGATCGTCTGCACTCGACCAAAGAGGGATCAGGTCATTCGGCCGGGGGGGCGTCCCTGGCCGTGCACGGTCCCGGCGACGGTCGGCGTCGGACGAAGGGAGAGCTGTCTCGGGCGAAGATCGCACGCCGTTCGCGGCGGGCGTGCGCCAACAACGTCATCGCCGCACACACGCGGCCATCAACGGCTCAGGGGGGCCACATGACATCGACCTACGACTTCACTGCAGCGACTCGCGCGAGCGGGCTCGCGTTCGCCGTGCTCGCCACGCTGGCGCTCGCGCCGGTGCCCGCTTCGGCCGCCAAGGTGGCGGCGGACACGCCGACCTACTGCACCGGATCGGATCCGGATGTCCGGCCGCAGCCGAACACCGGCATCCAGATCTGCTACGCCGGCATTACCGAGGGCCGGCTCCTGGTCAGCGGCAGGACGCCGTCCGCAAACCAGACCGTCACGATCGACGGCACCAAGAAGACCTCGGACGCGCGCGGCGTGTTCAACTACTACTCCAGCGTGCTGCCGGAGACCTGCGGCTTCGAGATCAAGCTCGGGGCGAAGGGAGACAGGATCGTCATCGCGGACTGCGGCCCGCGGGGCGAGGAGGGCCGGGCCGGGCCGAAGGGGCCGGCGGGCGCCACCGGGGCGACGGGCGCCCGTGGACCGCAGGGCGAGCAGGGTCCGCGCGGCGCGACGGGCGCGACGGGCGCCACGGGCGCGACCGGAGCGACCGGTGCCAGGGGGCTGCCGGGGCCGGCGGGCGGGGGCGTCTACGCTGGCCTCAAGATCGATGATCAGGTGACTATGCCGGGGAGCGCCATCGTCCCGACCGTCACGTCGCAGAGCGGCTCGTTCGCGGTGAGCGGCTCGGCCTTGTCCGTGCCCTCGGACGGCGACTACCTTCTGCAACTGGCCATCACCGCCGATCCCAGCGCGACGGCGGAAAGCACCTACGAGATCCGGGTGAACGGCACTACCGTTGCGACGGTGACCAGTCCGATCTCCGCGCAAGTCGGAGAGGACATGTCGGCGAACCTCACTCTGGTCCTCGGACTGCTCTCGACCGACGCGCTCACCATCGTGTCCGCATCCGCGAACTCGGCCCTTCTGGTGCGTGTCTCCTACGGCGCCATTCAGCGGCTCGGCGATACGCTCATTCCGTAGCGCTGCCCGGCGGCGGCCGGCCTCTCGGGAGAGGGTGCCCAGCCGCCGCCGACGGCGGGCTGACGTTTCCGAGAGTGTGCCGTGCCTGGTCCAGTCGACGCTCTCGAACCAGTCGCAGGCGCGCGTCGCCGCCGGCGACGCGATTGGTTCGGATGGGGGAGCCTCGCTCAGGCCCGTCACGCGGCCGCCGTGGTCCAGAGCCGGCACCGGCCTCTCCGTGCGCGCCGCGTGGCGGCGGGCCGGCGTCGCCGATGCCGAGTCGGCCGACCGAGCGAACTAGGGCCGCTCTGAACGGTCAGCCGATCGCCTTGCTTCTACCCCCTGTCGATTTTTGATCGCTTCGGCCGCCGACGCTCGACGGGGGGCCGGGTGTGGCGCGCGTGCACTTGCCACCCATTGGCGATCATGCAGAATCATTGAAGAATTTATGCAATGCCCTTCGGCATCGCGAACACGCTCGCCGAGCCTCCGCTCGGGCGGGTGCCGGCCGCGCGCCGGGGGGAGGTGGGACCGGCAGCGCGGGCTGCGCGACGAGGTCGGGCATCGGGCATCGGCCGCCCGGTCTGCGTCCCGTCGCCGAACCGGCATGCGCACGCCGGCAGGTGCGCGACAAACGAACCATCCGATCCGAACTGCGACCCGACCGGTCGGACGAGCGTCCGGCGGCCGCGTCCGCGGGACGGACTTCGCCACGAAAGAATCCATCCTCGACGGCTCAGGGGGGCCACATGATCGACGCCTGCCTCACACCCTCGCGTGCGCTCGCGCTCGCCACGCTCACCGCATTCACGCTCGCACCCGCGTCGGCGTCTGCCGCCCCGCTGGTGGCGGCCGACACGCCGACCTACTGCACCGGCTCAGAGACGGACATCAAGCCGCTGCCCAACACCGGCATCATGATCTGCTACGGCGGCATCTCCGAGGGGCGGCTCATCGTCAGCGGCAAGACGCCGTCCGGCAACGCGAAGGTGATCGTCGACGGCCAGTACGAGAAGACGTCGAACGCGCGCGGCGTCTTCAACTACAGCCTCACCATGCAGCCGGCGAACTGCCGGCTCGACATCAAGCTCGGGGCGAAGGAAGACAAGATCGTCGTGGCGAACTGTGGCCTGCAGGGCGACGCCGGCCCGAAGGGGCCGACCGGCGCCACCGGCGCCACCGGCGCTCGCGGCCCGCAGGGCGAGCAGGGCGCGCGCGGCGCGGCGGGGGCGACCGGTCCTGCCGGCGCGACGGGCGCCACCGGCCCGCAGGGGACGCCGGGGACGCCGGGGACGATTGGGCCGGCCGGGCCGGCCGGCGCCGCGACCTTCGCCGCCATCACGGCGAATGCGCAGCCCCTCATCCTCGGGGGGAACGTCTCCTTCGACCTTCGCCTGCAGAGTGGCGGCTTCACCGGCGCGGCCGGGGAACTGAGCGTGCCGACGAGCGGCAGCTACCTCGTGCAGTTCACCCTGGCGGTCGATCCCATCGCGGGGGCGCCCGGCTTCACCGTCACCGTGAACGGTGCGCCGACGTTGACGTTCACCGGCATTTATCCTTCCGTGCCGGGTCAGTCCACGCCCGTGACCGGCATGGTGGTGCTGAGCCTGATCCCGACCGACGTCGTGAGCGTCCAGTTCGCCAGTGGCAATAGCTTGGCGACCTTGACCGGCTTCAGCGGTGTCGTTCAGCTCCTCGCCGAGACGCCCTGACCGCTCTGGCGGCATGTCGCCGGGCCGGCGCGTCGAAGGCGCCGGCCCGGCGATGCGAGCGCGTGCGCATTGACGATCACGCGCACAATCCCGGCGCCAGGACACAGTCCACTTCGCTTGCGTGGGCGGTCGCGTCTCGGTTCTAACGGTCCCGCCTCGAGGGTGCGGACTGCGACCCTCGTGGCGACGCCGGATCCGCCGGGGGGCCCAGACCATGAACCGTTCGCCGATCGCTACCGTTGCCGCCGCGCTGCTCGCGCTCATCGCCGGTCCGCTCGCGACGGCCGCCGTCGCCGAGACGCCCGTCTCCGAGACGTTCGCCACGGATCTCTCCGACGAGCCGGAGGCCGGGACCGCCGGGCTCACGATCGGCACGGCGAAGATCGTCGGCGGCCGCCTCGTCATCGACGGCACGGCACGGCGCGCCGGGCTCGACGTCCGCATCGACGGCACCCGGTTCCACAAGCGCACGACGCCCGAGAAGACGTTCCGCTTCGCGCTGCCCTGGCGGCCGGCCGAGTGCCGCGTGACGCTGCTCGCCGGCGGCCGCCGCCAGAAGGTGGCGATCGGCAACTGCGGCCCACGCGGCGAGAAGGGCGAAGCCGGAGCCTCGGGCCCGCGCGGAGCGGCAGGTCCGCGTGGGCCACGCGGAATCGCCGGCGCGGCTGGGCCGCGCGGGGCGACGGGACCGCAAGGCGCCACCGGGCCGCAGGGCGCCACGGGGCCGCAGGGGCCCGCGGGGCTGCTCTCGGCCGAGGTCATCGGGTTCGCCATCGCCGCCGACGGCACGCTCTCCGGCGACTGGGCCGACGAGGTCGAGCTCGTCGTCGACTTCGCCCCCAACACGGTCCGCATCTACTTCTCGCGCGACGTGTCGGCGTGCGTCTTCCAGGTCACCGGCATGAAGACGTCGAGCACCGACCTGACGGTGGCGAGCTTCTCCTACTTCACCAACTACACCATCGAGGTCTCGACCTTCCTGACGACGACCTCCGGCGCGACGGCCGACTACGGCGGCGGCTTCCACGTCTTCGGCCTCTGCCCGGTGGAGTAGGCCGCGACGCGGTGCCTCGCCCGCGCGATCCGGCGGGCGAGCGGGGCGATCATCGGCTATGACGGAGCGCCGATGCCCGCGAAGGACCGTCCGATGCCGCGCCTCACCTACGCCGTCGCCGACCTGCACGGCCGCGCCGACCTCATCGCGCACGCCTACCGTGCCATTGCCGCGCATGCGGCGGCGGCCGCCGCCACGATCGTCCACCTCGGCGACTACATCGACCGCGGGCCGGACAGCCGCGGCGTCGTCGCCTTCCTGAGGGACGCCGCGACGCTGCCCGCCGGCTGGCGGCGCGTCGTCCTCAAGGGCAACCACGAGGAGATGATGGTCGAGGCCTCGGCCGGGCGCCGGTGGGCGAACGAGTGGGGTGCGAACGGCGGCGACGCGACGCTCACCTCCTATGGCGGTCTCGTGCCGCGCGCCGACCTCGACTGGGTGGCCGGGCTGCCGCTTCTCCACACCGACGCGCACCGCGTCTACGTGCACGCGGCGGTCGACCCGGCCGTCGCGCTCGAGGCGCAGGATCCACGCCACCTCCTGTGGGCGCGCTACCGGACGGGCGACCCCGGCGGCCACGGCGCCCGCCACGTCGTGCACGGCCACCAGCCCTACGAGGACGGGCCGCTGCTGCACCCCGGCCGCACCGACCTCGACACCCTCGCCTGGGCGACCGGCCGGCTCGTCGTTGGCGTCTTCGACGACGCGGCGCCGGGCGGGCCGGTCGATTTCATCGAGGTGCGGCCGCCCGATTGATCTGCGGCCGCCTCCTGCTCGACGATGGGCGGGGTGCGCCGCCGGTCGAGCGCTGCGGGCGGCACGACGTCCAAGTCAAAAGGTCACGCTCCGGCGGGCCGAAGCAGTCGAGAAGGAGAGAAGACGTGGCGAGGTTCGTTTCCATAGCCGTCGGAGCGCTGATCGGCCTCGTCGTTCTGACGACGCTGCTCGGATCGTGGTACACGATCGACGAGGGCGAGCGCGGGGTGCTGCTCCGCAACGGTGCCGTGATCGGCGTCGCGACGCCGGGGCTCGGCTTCAAGCTGCCGTGGATCGACAGCGTCGTCCGCATCTCGGTGCAGGACCGCAAGGTCACCTATCCCGACGTGCAGTCCTACAGCCGCGACCAGCAGCCGGCCAGCATGCAGGTCAGCGTCAACTACCGGATGCTGCCCGACCAGGTGACGGAGATCTACCAGCGCTTCGGCTCGGAGGAGGCGCTGGTGTCGCGCCTCATCGATCCGCGGGTGAACGAGGAGCTGAAGACGATCTTCGGCCAGTTCAACGCCGAGGCGGCGATCCGCGACCGCGGGCGGCTCAACCTCGAGGTCATGGAGGCGATCGCCAAGGCGGTCGCCGGGCCGGTGGCGATCGACGGCGTGCAGATCGAGAACATCGATTTCTCGGACGCCTACGAGCAGTCCGTCGAGCAGCGCATGCTGGCCGAGGTCGAGGTCGCGAAGCTCCGCCAGAACGCCGAGCGCGAGAAGGTGCAGGCGCAGATCACCGTCACCCAGGCGGGCGCCAACGCCGACGCCGTGCGGGCGGCCGCCGCCGCCAACGCCGATGCGGTCCGCGCCGCGGCCGGCGCAGAGGCCGAGGCGATCCGCCTTCGCGGCGACGCGGAGGCGTCGGCCATCCGGGCGCGCGGCGACGCGCTGCGCGAGAACCCGAACCTGATCGGGCTCGTCCAGGCCGAGCGCTGGGACGGCAAGCTGCCGAGCACCATGCTGCCGGGCAGCGCCGTGCCGTTCCTCAACGTGAACCCGGCCGGCGCCCCCTAGAACCTCTCCGGGCGGGCGGGGGAGGGGTCGAGGCTGTGCCGCGGCTTGCTCGCCGATCGCCCGGCGCCTTGCGGCGGGGGCGGGCGCGGCCCAAAATCAGGGCCGATGTCGTGGCTCGGAGGGGCGCCCCGTGACGAAGGACTGGTTCCAGCACAACTGGATGTACGCCGGCTTCGTCGCCGGCCTCTTCCTGTTCGCGATCGTGCCGCTGCTCGTCACGGCGTGGTCGTTGCCGCTGCTGCTCGTCTATCTCCTGCTGCCGGTCTACATGGTGCATCAGCTCGAGGAGCACCACGACGACCGCTTCCGCCGCTGGGTCAACGAGGTGATGTTCGGCGGCCGCGACGTGCTGACGACGCCCGCGGTGGTGGTGATCAACGTCGTCGGCGTGTGGGCGGTCGACCTCGCCGTCGTCTACCTCGCGGCCTTCGTCGGCCTCGGCCTCGGGCTGATCGCGGTCTATCTCACCCTCGTCAACGGCGTCATCCACATCGCCGCCGCGGTGGCGAAACGGGCCTACAATCCGGGGCTCGTGACGTCGGTCGTGCTGTTCCTGCCGGTCGGCCTGTGGGCGCTCGTCGCGATCTCGGCGGCGCCGGGCGTCGGCCCCGCCGACCAGGCGATCGGCCTCGGCGCCGCGCTCCTCGTCCATGCGGCGATCATCGTCCACGTGAAGCGCCGCGCCGCCGCGATGGCCGGTTGAACCTTGAGGCGCCGCCGAGCGTTGCGTCGAGTGGAAGGTCCGCATGGTGGGCGGTACTGGGATTGAACCAGTGACCCCTGCCGTGTGAAAGCAGTGCTCTACCGCTGAGCTAACCGCCCATGCCCCGTGGCCGCGGCTCGCGTCGAGCCGGCCCGTCGGATGCGCGGATATAAGGGGCGGCCCGGCTCGAAGTCAAGCAAGCGCGGCGCCCGTCGCTCGGCCGTCGCCGGCGCCCGACCGTCGTATTGGCGCAGTGCCGGGGCGATAGGCTAGTCTGCCGGCGAGCCGCCCCGGGGCGGGCGCCGTCCCGTCAGTCCGAGCCGAGAGAAAACCGCATGTTCCCCACGCCGAAGCCTCTCCTGACGCCGAACACCTACGCCTACGAAGCCGAGCCGATGGTCAAGGCGACGGGCTTCCGCGAGTACGACGCCCGCTGGCTGTTCGGCCAGGAGATCAACTTGATGGGCGTGCAGGCGCTCGGCATGGGCCTCGGCACGCTGATCCACGAGATGGGCGTGAAGCCCGAGCTCGTCACCGGCCACGACTACCGATCCTATTCGGCGTCGATCAAGATGGCGCTGATCAACGGCCTGATGGCGGCGGGCGTGAAGGTGCACGACATCGGCCTCGCGGTGACGCCGATGGCTTACTTCGCGCAGTTCGCCCTCGACGTGCCATGCGTCGCCATGGTCACCGCCTCGCACAACGAGAACGGCTGGACCGGCGTCAAGATGGGCGTCAACCGGCCGCTCACCTTCGGCCCGGCCGAGATGACGCGGCTGAAGGAGATCGTGCTCGGCGCCGCGTTCAAGCTGCCCGGCGGCGGCGCCTACCAGTTCGTCGAGAATTTCCGCGCCCGCTACATCGCCGACCTCACCGACCGGCCGAAGATCAAGCGGCCGCTTAAGGTGGTCTGCGCCTGCGGCAACGGCACGGCGGGCGCCTTCGCGCCGGACGTCTTGGCGAAGCTCGGCGTCGAGGTGGTGCCGCTCGACACCGAGCTCGACTACACCTTCCCGCGCTACAATCCGAATCCCGAAGACATGAAGATGCTGCACGCGATCCGCGACGCGGTGCTCGAGGCGAAGGCCGACGTCGGCTTCGGCTTCGACGGCGACGGCGACCGCTGCGGCGTCATCGACGACACCGGCGACGAGATCTTCGCCGACAAGGTCGGCGTGATGATCGCGCGCGACCTCGCCAAGCTGAACCCCGGCGCCACCTTCGTCGTCGACGTCAAGTCGACCGGCCTGTTCGCCACCGATCCCGAGCTTCTCGCCACCGGCGCCAAGGCCGACTACTGGAAGACCGGCCATTCCTACATGAAGCGGCGGGTCAACGAGATCGGCGCCTTGGCCGGCTTCGAGAAGTCGGGCCACTACTTCTTCAACAAGCCGGTCGGCCGCGGCTACGACGACGGCCTGATCTCGGCGATCGCCATCCTCGACATGCTCGACCGCAGCCCGTCGAGCTCGATGTCCGACCTCAAGAACGCCCTGCCGAAGACCTGGGGCTCGCCGACGATGTCGCCGCACTGCGCCGACGAGATGAAGTACGGCGTCATCGACAAGGTAGTCGCCCGCTTCGAGGCGATGCAGAAGGCGGGCGAGAGCGTCGCCGGCCAGCCGATCACCGGCCTCGTGACGGTGAACGGCGTCCGCGTCACGACCACCGACGGCACCTGGGGCCTCGTCCGCGCCTCCTCGAACAAGCCGGAGCTCGTCGTCGTCGTCGAGAGCCCGGTCTCGGAGGCGCGCATGCGCGAGATGTTCAAGGCCGTCGACGGCGTGCTCCGCGAGAACCCCGAGGTCGGCGAGTACAACCAGACGATCTGATCGCCGAGGTGCTTCGCTTCCCTCGCCCCGCTCTTGCGGGGAGAGGGTGGCGGAGGCGAAGCCGACGCCGGGTGAGGGGGCCACGGCGAGACGGTGCGTCGCACAGGCGAAATTCAAGGCCTACGTCGTGGGGCGCCCCTCATCCGGCGCTGCGCGCCACCTTCTCCCCGCAAGCGGGGCGAAGGGAAGAATGCCCCGCGCACGCAACGGTGAGACAGGCCTCCCCCGCTCACTCCCCGTGCCGGAACGGCGCGTGCTCGGTGAGGATCTCGACTTCGGCGGCGACGGCGGCGCGTTCCTCGCGCAGGTAGCGCTCGACGGCGCCGGCGAGGCGCGGGTCGGCGATCCAGTGCGCCGATCCGGTCTCGACCGGGCGGTAGCCGCGGGCGAGCTTGTGCTCGCCCTGCGCACCCGCCTCGACGCGGCCGAGGCCGTGCTCGATCGCGTACTCCACCGCCTGGTGGTAGCAGACCTCGAAATGCAGGAACGGGTGGTCCTCGATCGCGCCCCAGTAGCGGCCGTAGAGGGTGTCTGAGCCGATGATGTTGAGCGCGCCGGCGATCCAGCGGCCCTCGCGGCGCGCCATCACCAGCAGCACCCGGTGCGCCAGCCGCTCGCCGAGGAGCGAGAAGAAGCGGCGGTTGAGATAGGGTCGGCCCCACTTGCGCTCGCCGGTGTCGCGGTAGAAGCGGTAGAAGGCGTCCCAGTGCGCCTCGGTCAGCGCCTCGCCGGTCAGCCGCTCGATCTCGACGCCGGCCGCCACCGCCTCGCGGCGCTCGCGCTTCACCTGCTTGCGCTTGCGCGAGGCGAAGCAGCCGAGGAAGTCGTCGAACGTCGTCCAGCCCTCGCCGACCCAGTGGAACTGCCTGTCGGTGCGCGCCAGCCAGCCCTCGGCGGCGAGGAGGGCGCGCTCCTCGGGGGTGGCGAAGGTGACGTGCACCGAGGAGGCGTCGTCCTGGCGGGCGAGGGCGACGAGCCCGCCGGCGAGCCGGCCGCGGACGGCCTCGACGCCGGGACCGGCGCCGGCGAGCAGGCGCGGCCCGGTCGCTGGGGTGAACGGCACCGCCACCTGCAGCTTCGGATAGTACTGTCCGCCGGCCCGCTCGAAGGCGTCGGCCCAGCCGTGGTCGAACACGTACTCGCCGAACGAGTGGCTCTTCAGGTAGGCCGGCGCGGCGCCGAGGAAGCCGCCGTCGCGCCCGGCCAGCAGGAGGTGGCGGGGCAGCCAGCCGGTCTCGGCGCGGACGCAGCCGGCCTCCTCGAGGATCGACAGGAAGTCGTGGCAGACGAAGGGGTTGAAGGGGGCGGCGGGCGCCTCGGCGGCGAGCCGGCCACGCTCGCCCAGCCGCCAGCCCGGGTTGGCGAGCGCGTCCCAGGCCGCGCGCGGCACGGCCTTGACGGCGCCGGCGATGCGCAGTTCAGCGGAGGCGATCTCGTCGGTCATCAGGGTCTCGCGGGGAGGGCCGCTCCCGTCGAATGTAGGGCGTCCGGCGGCGATGTCACCTGTCTGCCGCCTGCGCCTCAGCGCCTCGCCGCCGCGAGCGCGTTGGCGAGGGCGACGAAGCCGGCGACCGGGATCTCCTCGGCGCGCCGCGTCTCGGCGATGCCGGCGGCGGCGAGGAGGGCCGCGGTGTCGGCGCCGAGGCTCTTCAGGCTCTGCCGCAGCATCTTGCGCCGCTGGCCGAACGCCGCCGCGGTGACGCGGCTGAGGAGCGCCGCCGCGCAGGATAGGGGGTCCGTGCGCGGCACCAGGCGCACCACCGAGGAGGTCACCTTCGGCGGCGGCGTGAAGGCCTGCGGCGCGATGTCGAACAGGATCCTCGCCTCCGTCCGCCAGCCGGCGAGCACGCCGAGGCGGCCATAGGCGTCGTCCGCCTCGGTGGCGACGATCCGCTCGGCCACCTCGCGCTGGAACATCAGCACCGCGCGCGACCACCACGGCGGCCACGGCTCGCCTTCGAGCCAGCCGACGAGGAGGGCGGTGCCGACGTTGTAGGGCAGGTTGGCGACGATCGCGACGTCGCCGGAGACGAGCGCCGCCATGTCGGTCTCGAGGGCGTCGGCGGCGACGACGTCGAGGCGGCCCGGATAGCGGGCGGCGATCTCGGCGAGGGCGGCGAGGCAGCGCTCGTCGCGCTCGATGGCGACGACGCGCTTCGCCCCGGCGGCGAGGAGCGCCCGCGTCAGCCCACCCGGGCCGGGCCCGACCTCGAGCACCGTCGTCTCCTCGAGCGGCCCGGCGGCGCGGGCGATCTTCGAGGTGAGGTTGAGGTCGAGCAGGAAGTTCTGGCCGAGCGCCTTCTTCGGCGCCAGCCCGTGGGCGCGGATCACCTCGCCGAGCGGCGGCAGGTCGTCGATCGCAGCCATCGCGGCTAGGCCGCGACCGCTGGGGCGTGCCGTGCCAGCCGGTCGGCCAGCCGCATCGCCTCGAGCGTGCTCGTCCGGTCGGCCCGGCCGGTGGCGGCGAGATCGAGCGCCGTGCCGTGGTCGGGCGAGGTGCGCACGAACGGCAGCCCGAGGGTGACGTTGACGGTGCGCGCGAAGTCGAGGGTCTTCACCGGGATCAGCGCCTGGTCGTGATACATCGCCAGCATCGCGTCGTAACGGGCGCGCGCCTCCGGGTGGAACAGCGTGTCGGCCGGCAGCGGCCCCCGGGCGTCGATGCCGGCGGCGACGAGCGCGGCGACGGCCGGGCGCACGATCTCGTCGTCGGCGGTGCCGATGGTGCCGTCCTCGCCGGCGTGCGGATCGAGGCCGGCGACGGCGAGGCGCGGCCGGGCGATGCCGAAGCGGACGGCGAGATCGGCCGCGACGATGCGGCCGACGGCGACGATGCGCTCGACCGTGACGAGCCCGGGCACCGCAGCGAGGGCGACGTGCACCGTCACCGGCACGGTCCTGAGCTCCGGCCCGGCGAGCATCATCACCGGCGTCCACGGCCCGCCGCCGAAGCCCTCGGCCAGCGCGCCGAGATATTCGGTGTGGCCCGGGTGGGCGAAGCCCGCCGCCGCCAGCGTCGCCTTCTGAATCGGCAGGGTGACGACGGCCGCGGCTTCGCCGCGGCGGACTGCCTCGACGGCGAGATCGATCGCCGCGATGACCGCCGGCGCGTCCTCGACGCCCGGCCGGCCCGGCAGGCCGGACATCGTCCGGCCGACCGGCATCACCGGCAGGGCGCTCTCGAACCGGGCGGCGGCGCCCGCGGCATCGGTCTCGGCGATCGTCACCGGACGGCCGAGCGCCTTGGCGCGGCGATCGACGAAGGCCGGGTCGCCGACCAGCAAGAAGGTCGGCGTCGCCGTCTCGAAGCGGCGGTGCCAGATCTCGATGGCGAGGTCGGGGCCGATCCCGGCGGGCTCGCCGATGCTCACGGCGAGCGAGGACGGCCGCGGCATCAGCGGTACTCGATGGCCGCGTTCGAGCGGAGGTCGCGGAGATAGCGGCGGGCGACGAGGTCGCCCTCCGTGCCCATCAGCTCGTCTTCCATGGTCCGCCGCGCGGCGGCGTCGCTCTCGATCGTCCGCTTGTTGCAGAGCGCCACCACCTCGAAGCCCGACGGCGTGCGCTCGACCGGCGTCAGGCGGCCGACCGGGGTTTCGTCGAGCAGCTTGGTGAGCTGAGGGCCGATGTCGGATTCGAGCCGGCGGCCGAGCGGCTTCACCACCACCTCCGGCAGGGATTTCGCGAACTCGAGGCCCTCGGCGCAGCCGTTGAACCGGGTGCGCAGGCTCTCCGCCTCCGCCTTGCGGCGCGCCACCTGCGCATCGGTGGACTTGCCGGGGACGACGAACACCACCTGCACCACCTCGAACTCGAGCGTCTTGCGCTCGACGGTCTCTTCCTTCGCCTGCAGGGCGGCGATGACGTCCTGCTCGGAGACGAGGACCTCGCGGTTGAAGCGCTGGCGGACCACCTTGCTCCAGGCGATCTGGGCCCGGAGGCGCGCCATCAGCGTGCGGGAATCGACGCCCGACTGCTGCAGCGCCTTCTTGAGCTGGTCGGGCTTCAGCTTGATCCGCTCGGCGATCGAGGCGAAGGCGTCGTCGACCTCGCCGTCGCTGACCTCGACGCGCATCCGCTTGGCTTCCTGCAGCTTCAGCACGTCCTCGATCAGCTCCTGGGTGGCGAGCTGCGTCGCATTCGAGGCCTTGGTGGTGAGCTGGATCAGCCGGGCGCGCTGGGCGATGGCGTAGGTCGTCACCGGCTGGTCGTTGACGATGACCTTGATGGAGGCCTGGGCCGAGGCCGGCGTCGTGCCGGGGGCCGACAGCGCCGCCGCGACGATGAGGGTGCCGAGAATCGCCGGCCGGACGGCGGCAGCGAGCGATTGAAACATCGTCTTCTCCCTTGGCGGAACTCCGCGCGGCGATCCGTGACGAGGATCCAGCCCCGCCTGCCCGGCCGGTATGGCGAAAGCATGACTCGCCGCGCCGCGGGCCGCAATCGGTGGTCGTGCCACCTCAGTTGCCCGAGGACAGTTCCGCGTCGCCGATCGTCCGCAGGCCGAAGCGGAAGAACACCGTGCGGTCGACCTTGAGGCCGGTCGAGCCCGAGCGGTCCTCCGCGTAGGACACGGACGCCGAGAAGCTGTCGTCGTCGAAGGCGAGGCCGTAGCCGTTGGCGACGACGTTGTCGCTCTCGAGATCGTAGCGCAGCGTCCCGAAGGCGCGCCAGTTCTTGATGATGCGCACGGCGGCAGAGCCCTGCACCTCCTGGCGGTCGTCGGTGATGCCGAGGCCCGGCTGGCGGCCGAGATAGGCGTAGATGACCTGCGCCGTCAGCGGCCCGGCGGTGCCGGTGGTCGACACCTCGACGCGGCGCATGTCGAAGGTGCGGTCGTCGAAGCGGGCGCGGGCGCCGGCCCGCAGGCCCGCCTGGGAATCGACGGCGAGCCGGGTGACGTAGTCCGAGGCGTTGGTGTTGAGGCCGGAATCGTCGGTCGAATCGAGGATGTCCGGAACCTCGAAGGAGTTCACGCCGGCGAGGTGGTAGGAGCGTCCGAACATCGCCGTGACGGCGCCGCCGCCGTCGAGCTGGGCCGTGTAGTTGACGCCGATGTTGGCGCGCGTGCCGCCCTCGACGCGATCGAAGCCGGAGAACTTGTCCCACTCGAACAGGGTGGTGTCGTCGAAGACGATGCTCTGCGCGTCCTCGTTCGGCAGCTTGCCGATGCTGGTCTCGCTCGGCCGGGCGATGATCTGCGCCACCGGCTCGATCACCTGGGTGACGCCGCCGCCGGCGACGAGCCAGGGATAGCGCCACTCGACGCCGACCATCGGCATGGCGCGCACGACCGTGGTCTCGCCGCGCAGCGGCTTCACCGAGGAGTCCGGCGAGGACAGCACGAACAGATCGCCGCTGACGCCGGCGAAGGGCGTGAACACCTGGCCGAGCGGGCCGTCCATCTGGCGCCGCCACGTCGTCGCGGCGGTGAAGCGCGAGAACGTGCCCTCGACGCCGCGGTAGCGCGTCGTGCCCTGGGCCCGGAAGGCGTCGGTCTCCTCGCGGGTGAGCGAGGTGATGTTGGCGTCCCAGGCGAGCTCGCCGCCGGCCACCGGTTCCGACCAGATGCCCGTGTAGTCGAGCACCGGGTGGACGATCGGCTGCTTTTCCTGCTGCTGCAGGCCCGGGGCGGTGAACGGCGACGGCGGGATGTTCTTCTTGTCCACCAGCACCATGTTCTGCTGGTAGACGCGGAAGGCGTAGGCCCGCACGTCGAAGTAGTTCCGCTCGCCGAGCCCGGTGAGGTAGAGGGTCGAGACCGCCTCGTCCAGGCCACTGCCTTCGCGCTTGTAGTCCTTCACGAAGGTCGGGTCGGTGGTCCAGGTGGCGTCCCAGCCCCACTTCCAGCGCTGGTTCAGCCAGAACTCACCCTTCGAGGCGGCCGAGCCGCGGAACTGGCGGTCGCCGTCGGTGCCTGCGAAGGCGTCCGGGTCGGCCTGGAAGATGCCGGCGAGGCGGATGTCGTAGGCGCCGGTGATCATCCGCTGGCGCCAGTTGCCCTCCATCAGGAGGCCCTGGCGGGTGAGGCCGGTGGCCGTCATCGTCAGGTCGTAGTTCGGCGCCGGCGCCCAGAAGTAGGGCACGGCGACGCCGAAGCCCATCTGCTCGGAATAGATCGTGGTCGGCGCGAGGACGCCGGTCTTGCGGCGCACCGAGGGGTCCGGCATCGACAGCCGCGGCGCCCAGGCGATCGGCACGCCGAGAAACTCGAGGTGCGGCTCCTCGTAATAGACCGTCTGCTCCGACTTCTTGTGGATGATCCGGCGCGCCTTGATCTGCCACAGCGGCTTCTTCGACGGGTCGGCGAGGCAGGACGAGCAGGCGGTGTAGACGCCCTTCTCGAACACCACCGTCTCGCCGTCCTGCCGCGTCGCGCTCTCGGCGGCGAAGCGGGTGCGCTGGATGGTGTCGACGCGCAGCGAGGTGATGAAGCCGTTGCGGAAGTCGTCGGAGAGGTCCATCGACGCGGCGGTGACGACGTTGCCGTCCGGCTCGGTGAGCTGCACGCCGCCGTCCGCCTGCAGCCGGTTCGTCTTGCGGTTGAGCGTCACCCGCCCGGCGATCAGCGTGTAGCCCTGGTAGTAAATCTCGACATCGCCGACCGCCGACACCACGTCGGCGTCGGTGTCGTAGACGAGCTCGTCGGCCTGCAGGAGCATCTTGGCGTCGGGGGACTTGTCCACCCCGAGCTCGGCCGCGAGGTCGTCGACCTGGGCGGTCGCCGGCCAGGCCGCGGAGAGGGCGCACAGCATCGTGGTCGCGGCGGCGATCCGCGCAACCCAGCGTCTCGGCGATCGGGCTCCCGGTTTCCCGGCGGCGTCCGGCCGACTCATCCGTCCTCCAGATTGAGCAGGACCGTCGCGCCGAGAAGGGCGGCCACGACCCCGGGCGACCACGCAGAAATGGTCGGCGGGACGATGCCGACCCCGCCGAGATCCCGCATGACCTCCGTTGCGACATAAAGCACGAAGCCCGCAGCGACGCCACTCGCCACAAGTCGTCCGGTACCGCCGAAGCGAGCACTCCGCATGGACACCGTCGCGGCGATCAGGACCATCGCCGCGAGGAACAGCGGCTGGGCGAGAAGTGCTTGAAACTGCTGGCGATAGGGATAGAGCGACAGGCCTTCGCGGCCGGCCCGGTCGATGAGCCCCGGCAGCGCCCAGAAGGACACCGTGTCGGGCTGGCCGGCGGTCTCCAGCACCTCGTCGGGATGCAGCTCGGTGGCGACCAGGAATCGCTCGTGCTGCTCCGGCTCGGCGGCGGCCGCGTAGACCGTCGCCTGGTCGAGCTCCCAGTTGCCCTCGCCGAGGGTCGCCTCGCGCGCCTCGATGCGCTCGCGGAAGCGCCCGTCGGGATCGAAGGTGAACACCGTGACGCCGACCAGGACGCGGCCGCGGTCGCGCGTCTGGCGGCCGTGCAGCACGGATTCGCCGTCGACGCCCTTCTGGCGCAGCCACACCTCCTGGGAGGTCTGCAGCAGCACCACCTGCTCGCGCCCGAGCAGCACGACGCCGAGCTCGTCGGCCTGCTGGCGCAGCCAGGCGGCGACGGGGTTGTAGACGGTCGTGGCGACGATGCCGAGGGCGAGCGCGAGGGCGACCGGCGGCAGCAGGAACTGCCACACCGAGACGCCCACCGAGCGGATCACCACGAGTTCCGAGCGCCGCGCGAACTCGATGAAGGCGGCGATGGCGCCGAACAGCGTCGCGAACGGCAGCAGCCGCTCGGCGAGGGAGGGGGTGCGCATCACCGACATCAGCACCGCGCGGCCGATGGTGAAGGTGTCGCGGTCGCCGGCGCGGCGGACGAGCTCGAAGAAGTCGACGACCAGGATGAGCGCCATCCCGATCAGGAAGACCGTCAGGATCCAGCGGCTGAAGCGCCGGACGAGGTAGGTGGAGAGCGTCATCGGAACCATCGCGCCCTCCTCACGAGCGCTCGCCGGCGAACCGGCCGGCGAGACGTTGCACGAGGTCGCCGGCGGCGTCGGCGAGGCGCGCGAGCGGCGCCGGCAGGAACAGGCGGGCGTCGGACAGGATGATCGCCAAGGCGGCGACGATGGCGCCGATTGGAACGGCGTACATCGCCACCACGGCGGCCGGGAAGCGAATCGCCAGCGTCGAGGCGCCGAAGCCGGCGAGGCGGATGACCGTCACCGCGACGATGGCGCCGAGGATGGCGAGCGACCGGCCCTGCCGCGTCGTCCGCGGCTCGCCGAGGAACAGGAACACCACGACCGCGAAGGCGACCGGATAGAGCGGCTGCGTCAGCCGGTCGTGGATCTCGGCGCGGATGCGGCCGAGGTTGTTCTGCACGTACTCGTCGGCAAGGTCGGGGAAGAGCAGGGCGTCGGTCGGCCGCTCGCTCGGCCGGTAGACCGGGCTCTCGTCCTCCGGCACGAGGTTGGTGAGGTCGAAGGCGTAGGCGTCGAAGCGGATGATCTGCAGGGCGCCGTTGTGCGCGGTGCGGCGCTGTATGGTGCCGTTGGTCATCACGAGGAGCGTCTTGCCGAGCGCCTCGACGATCGAGCCGCGCTCGGCGAGGTAGGTCATCGAGCGCTCGGGATCGCGCTCGTCGTCGAGCAGGATGCCGCCGATCGAGCCGTCCGGCTGGCGGTCGCTGATGTGGAAGGTGAGGCCCTCGTCGATCTCGATGAAGCGGCCGGGCCGGACGATCGAGGCGACGAGGTCGACGCGGATCGCCCCGAGCGCCTCGCGCACGGCCCGGAGGCCGGCCGGCGCCGCCCAGAGCGACAGCACCGCAGCGAGCAGGCCGACCGCGACGCCGAGGGCGAGGATCGGCGTCAGCACGCGCCAGCGCGAGGCGCCCGCGGCATGCATCACCACGAGCTCGCTGTCGCCGTTGAGCCGGGTCAGCACGGCGATCACCGCGATCACCACCGCGAACGGCGAGATCAGCAGGATCAGGAACGGCACGGCGAGGAGGGTGATCTCGAGGAAGGCGGTGAGGGCCTGGCCCTTGGCCGTGACGAGGTCGAGCTGACGCAGAGCCTGCGTCATCCAGACGACACCCGCGAGAACGGACAGCGTCGCCACGAACGCCACACCCGCGCGTCGCACGATGTACCGCTCGATCAACCCCATGCGACACCACTCCGACTCTGCCGAGCAATAGCGGCCGGCCGGTCTGTGTGCAACGCACCGTGGGTCGGCGGACGTGCGTTCGCGACAGGTTGTCCGCCGGCGTGGCGCGGCGGCCTCATCTCATGGTTAACCGCGCCCTACCGCCGGGCCTTGTCGCGGCGCGGCGCGCGGGCCATCTTCGCTGCGCCCATCCAGCCGGCCGGCGACTTTGCCGCCCGTCGTCGCCGCCGTTCGCACCGTCCGAGGTCTCCCCGATGTCGTCTCCGATCCGCGTCTCCTTCGCCAACGCCGCGCCGCCGTCCGGCCCGCACGCCGTGATCCTCTGCGGCGCGTCGGTCGCGCTCGGGCCCGTGGCGGCCGCAATCGACGCGGCCGGGCAGGGCATCGTCCACCGCGCGGCCGAGACGGCGCGCTTCACCGGCAAGCGATTCGCGGCGATCGACCTCATCGCGCCGGCCGGCGCCGGCGTCGATCGCCTCGCGGTCGTCGGGCTCGGCGCGGTCGGCGAGCTCGCCGGCAACGACTGGGTGCGGCTCGGCGGCGCCGTCGCCGCCAAGGTCCTCGCCGCCCGCGCCGCCGCCTCGACGGTCGTTCTGGAGCTGCCGGGCGAGGCGTTCGACCCGGAGCGCGCCGCCGACGTGGTGCTCGGGCTCGAGATGCGCGCCTACGATTTCGACCGCTACAGGTCGAAGCGCGGCGAAGACGACGAGCGCCCGGACGCGATCGCCGTGACGGTGATGGTCGCCGACCCGGCCGCCGCCGACGCCGCCTGGACGAAGCGCCAGGCGCTCGCGAGCGGCGTCACGCTCGCCCGCGACCTCGTCAACGAGCCGGCCAACGTGCTCGGCCCGGTCGAGTTCGCCGAGCGGGCCGAACGCCTCGCCGACCTCGGCGTCGAGGTCGAGGTGCTGGGCGAGCCGGAGCTGAAGGCGCTCGGCATGAACGCCCTCCTCGGCGTCGCCCAGGGCTCGGTCCGCCCGCCGCGCCTCGTCGTCATGAAGTGGAACGGCGGCAAGCCGGGCGACCGGCCGGCGCTGTTCGTCGGCAAGGGCGTCGTCTTCGATTCCGGCGGCATCTCGATCAAGCCGGCCGCCGGCATGGAGGACATGAAGGGCGACATGGGCGGCGCCGCCGCGGTGACCGGCCTCATCGCCGCGCTCGCCGGCCGGCGGGCGAAGGCGAACGTCGTCGCCGTCGCCGCCCTCGTCGAGAACATGCCGGACGGCGCCGCGCAGCGGCCGGGCGACATCGTCGCCGCCCGCTCGGGCACCACCATCGAGGTGATCAACACCGACGCCGAGGGCCGCCTCGTGCTCGCCGACGCCCTCGACTACGCCATCGAGCGCTTCGAGCCGTCGTTCGTCGTCGACCTCGCGACGCTGACCGGCGCGGTGATCGTCGCCCTCGGCCACCATCACGCCGGGCTGTTCGCCAACGACGACGGCCTCGCCGACGGCCTCCTCGCCGCCGGCAAGGCGACGGGCGAGGCGGTGTGGCGGCTGCCGCTCGGGCCGGACTACGACAAGATGATCGAATCGAAGGTCGCGGACATCAAGAACACCGGCGGCCGCTACGGCGGCTCGATCACCGCGGCGCAGTTCCTGAAGCGGTTCGTCGGCGAGACGCCGTGGGCGCACCTCGACATCGCCGGCACCGCGATGGGCTCGCCGCAGACCGACATCAACCGCTCGTGGGCCTCGGGCTTCGGCGTCCGCCTGCTCGACCGCCTGGTCGCCGACCGCTGCGAGGGGTGATCGCCCGCCGATGACCGAGGTGCTGTTCTACCACCTCGAACGCCAGCCGCTCGAGCGGGCGCTGCCGGCGCTGCTCGAGCGCTGCCTGGCGCGCGGCTGGCGGGCGGTGGTGCAGGCCGGCTCGGTGGAGCGCCGCGACGCCATCGACGCGCACCTGTGGACCTACGCCGACGACGCCTTCCTGCCGCACGGCACGGCGCAGGACGGCCCGGCCGAGGACCAGCCGGTGTTCGTCACCGCCGAGGCCGACAATCCGAACGGCGCCGCCGTGCGCTTCCTGGTCGACCGGGCGGCGCCGCCCGATCTTTCCGGCTACGAGCGCGCGGTGTTCCTGTTCGAGGGCGCCGACGAGGAGGCGCGCGACGAGGCGCGCCTGCGCTGGAAGGAGGCCAAGGCCGCCGGCCACGAGGTCACCTACTGGCGCCAGAGCACCACCGGAAAGTGGGAGAAGGCCGGCTGATCAGCCCGTCGCCGCGCACGCCTCCATCGCCCGCTCCAGCACCTCGAAGACCCGTGGCGCCGACGACTGCGCGACGTTGAAGCGCAGGTACCGGCCGGCGGTGCGCGAGACGCTGAAGACGTCGCCGGGCGCCAGCAGCACGCCCTCGGCGAGGGCTGCGCGCGAGACCGCCGCCGAATCGAGCCCCGCCGGCAGCCGTGCCCACAGGAACATCCCGCCGGCCGGCGGTGCCCACAGCGTCAGCCCGGCGGCGGCGAGGCGCCGGACGACGGGTCCGGTCGCCGCGGCGAGCCGGCTCCTGAGTCCGTCGACGTGGCGACGGTAGGAGCCATCCGTCAGGAGGGCGTGCACCAGCCGCGCCGACGGCTCGGCGTTGCCGAAGGTGGTCGCCAGCTTGAGGTCGGTCAGGCCCTCGATCCAGTCGGGGCGGGCGGCGACGTAGCCGACCCGGACGGCCGCCGACAGCGTCTTCGAGAAGCTCGCGAGGTGGACGACCCGCTCGAGCCCGTCGAAGGCGGCGAGGCGCGGCCCAGGCGCGGTCTCGAAGTCGGCGAAGATGTCGTCCTCGACGACGACGATGTCGTGCGCCTCGGCGAGCTTCAGCAGGCGGTGCGCGACGGCCGGGGCGAGGCAGGTTCCGGTCGGGTTGTGCAGCGCCGCATTGGTCAGGTAGAGGCGCGGCCGATGCTCGGCCGCGGCGCGGTCGAAGGCCTCGAGGTCGGGCCCCTCCGGCGTGCGCGGCACGCCGACGGCGACCGCACGATGGGCGCGCAGCACCGCCTGGAAGTTGAAGTAGCAGGGGTCGTCGACGAGGACGGCGTCGCCCGGCTCGATCAGGTAGCGGCAGACGAGATCGATCGCCTGGCTGCCGCTGTCGGTAAGGAGGATCTGGTCCGGCGCGGTGGCGATGCCGCGCTCGGCGAGGCGGCGGGTGATCTGCTGGCGCAGCGGCGCGAAGCCGAGCGGCGGGCCGTACTCGGCGAGCGTCGCCGACGAGGCGCGGGCGAGGGCGCGCGTCGCCCGGCGGATCGCGGCGATCGGCATCCAGTCGTCGGGCAGCCAGCCGCAGCCGGGCTTCAGCAGGTCCTCGCTGGCGTCGAGCGACTGGCGCATGATCCACAAGGGGTCGATCGCCCGGTCGAGGCGCGGGCCGAGCGCGGCGAGGCTGAGCGGCCTGAGTTGCGGGGCGACGTAGAATCCCGATCCGCGCCGCGCGACGACGGCGCCTTCGGCGACGAGGCGGTCGTAGGCCTCGACGATCGTCGACGGCGACACCGCGAGCGCGGCGGCGAGCCGACGGATCGACGGCAGGCGGGCGCCGGGCGCGAGCTCGCGTGCCGCGATGCGGCCGGCGACGTCGGCCATCACCCGGTCGACCAGGGATCGCGGCTCGGATTCGAGAGAGCGGGCATCCATTTGTATGACCGTTCGTAACAGTACAGTTTCATGGAATTGTATCGAACTGTGTCTGGCCTGGCCAGCCAGGGTGGGGAAGGGTGGCGGCGAAACGCAGCGCGGGCCTCGTCGCCCCGGTCTCCTCGCCGATGAGTCACCCATGAATCGCAGCACGGTCGGATTTCTCAACGGCATCGTCGGGGTGGTGATCTTCAGCGGATCGCTGGTGGCGACCCGGCTCGCCGTCGCCGACATCGGGCCGGTGTCCCTGACCGCCGGCCGCGCGGCGGTCGCCGGCGTTTGCGGAGGCGCGCTGCTGCTGCTCGCGCGCGAGCCGCTGCCGCGGCGCGGCGACCTCGCCGTGCTCGCCGTCGTCGCCCTCGGCGTCGTCGTCGGCTTCCCGCTGCTGTCGGCGCTGGCGCTGACCGAGATGAACGCGGCGCGCGCGACGGTGTTCACCGGCCTCCTGCCGCTCGCCACCGCCGTCGCGGCGTCGCTGCGCGCCGAGGAGCGGCCGCAGCCGTCGTTCTGGGTGTTCGCCGTCCTCGGCAGCGCCATCGTCGCCGGCTTCGCGGCGAGCGGGGCGGCCGGCGGCAGCATCGCCGCCGACGGGGCGATGCTCGGCGCGGTCGTCACCTGCGGCATCGGCTACGCCGAGGGCGCGCGGCTGACGCGGCGCCTCGGCGGCTGGCAGGTGATCTCGTGGGCGCTCGTCCTGTCGCTGCCGGTGACGGTGCCGATCGCGGTCGCGACGGCGCCGGACCTGTCCGCCGTCGGGGCGCCGGCGCTCGCCGGCTTCGCCTACGTGTCGCTGTTCAGCATGCTGATCGGCTTCGTGTTCTGGTACCGCGGCCTCGCCCTCGGCGGCATCGCCGCGGTCGGACAGGTGCAGCTCCTGCAGCCGTTCCTCGGCCTCGCGGCGGCCGCCGCGATTCTCGGCGAGCCGGTCGGGATCGGCGTCGTCGCGGTGGCCGCCGCGGTGCTCGCCTGCGTCGTCGCCGCCCGCCGCGCCGCGGCGGCGCCGCGGTCGCGTTGACCGGTCAGGTCGCCTCGCGGCTGACCGTCATCTCGTTGCCGCGCCAGACGAAGTCGTCACCGATCCACGCCTCGACCCACAGCGCCGGCAGCAGGAGGTCGCGGACGATCCAGGCGACCGGCGCGCGCCAGCCGAGGTGCCAGCCGGCGACGGCGGCGAGGGCGGCCTCGACGGCGTACCAGCCGGCAAGATAGAGGGCGAGGAGCGGCATCACCGGCAGCCCGGCCTCGCCGGCCGCATAGGCGAGGGCGAGCGCCGGCGGCAGCGCGCCGGTCAGGATCTCCGGCGTGAAGAACAGCGGGAAGGTGGCGCGCCTGAGCCGTGCCCAGCGGACCTGGCGGCGCCATACCACGCCGAGAGACCGCCGGCCGAGGGGCTGCAGGAACGGCCGGTCGGAGAGGTGCACCTTGAGGCCGGCGGCGCGCACCACCTTGGTCGCCGCGGCGTCCTCCGCCGGTTCCAGGCCGAGACGCTTGAGCCCTCCGGCATCGTCCACGATGTCGCGACGGAAGAACATCACCTTGCCTTGCGCGAAGCCGAGGCCGACGGCGTCGGCGGCGTACTGCCAGCGGCCCTGGAAGGTGTTGAGGAAGGCGCACTCGAGCTCCGCGGCGGCGCTCAGCGGATCGATGCCGATCGGCGGCGAGCAGACGAGGCCGGTGTCGGCCCGCCACGAGCCGCGCAGCCGCTCGAGCGAGTCCTGCCCGAGCACGACGTTGTCGTCGACGACGGCGATCCACGGGTGAGCGGCCGCGCGCCAGGCCTTCTCGAGGTTGTTGAGCTTCGGGTTGCGGCTGATCAGGTCCTCGCCGACGAGGAGCCGGGCGGGTGCCCCCGGGTGTTCGGCGAGAAGGCGGCGCACGAACGGCACCACGGGATCGCTCGCGCTCGCGGCCGCGAAGATGACCTCGTGCGGAATGCCGGCGAGGCGGAAGGTCGTCGCGAGCGTCGCCTCGACCACCGGGTCGAGGCCGCACACGGGGCGCAGAACGCTGATCGCCCGGATGTCGGGCAGGTCCCGCGGCGGGGGCGCATGACGCCAGCGGGCGCAGCGCCAGCCGGCGAGGGCGGAGCTCGCGAGATGGAAGGCGGTCGCGAGGAGGCAGAAGGCGATGGCGAAGGTGCTCATCGGGCTACCACATCCGACGCTCGTGACGGCGTGGTGACGGGTAGGGGCCGGCGCCGCCGCGAAGCGCTGAGGCGACTAACTAATACGTCCATTCCTCGGATTTCGCGACCAGGAAGTCGCGGAAGGCGCGCACCCGGGCGGTCGTCTTCAGCTCGGCCGGATAGACGAAGTAGGTGTTGTACTCCGGCAGGTCGGCCTCGGGGATGAGCTGCACGAGGCCGGAATCCGATTCGACGATGTAGTCGGGCAGGAGCGCGATGCCGATGCCGCGCTGCACGGCCCGCTTGATGGCGACGACGCTGTTCACCTTGAGGGTCGGCAGGCGCGGGTTGTCCGGCGAGCGGCCGGCCGATTCGAGCCAGTTCATCTCGCGCAGGTAGGCGGCGCCCTGCTCGCCGAAGGTGACGATGCGGTGATGGTCGAGGTCGGCGATCGTCGCCGGCGCGCCGAAGCGCTTCAGGTAGGTCGGCGAGGCGTAGAGGTGGAAGTGCACCGTGAACAGCCGGCGCTGGATGAGGTCCGGCTGCACCGGCTGGCGCAGGCGGATGGCGACGTCGGCCTCGCGCATGCCGAGGTCGAGCTCGGTGTCGTCGAGGATGAGCTGCACGCGCACGTCCGGATAGAGCTCGACGAACTCGTGCAGCCGGGCGGTCAGCCAGGTGGTGCCGAGGCCGACGGTGGTCGTCACCTTGAGGACGCCGGAGGGCTTCTCGCGGGTGTCGGCGAGGCGCGCCTGCACCGCGTCGAGCTTCATCGTCACCTCGCGGGCGGCGCGAAACAGCAGCTCGCCCTGCTCGGTGAGGAGGAGGCCGCGGGCGTGGCGATGAAAGAGGGGGACGCCGAGCTCGCTCTCGAGGGCGCTCACCTGGCGGCTCACCGCCGACTGGCTGAGGCCGAGACTCTCACCGGCATGGGTGAAGCTGCCGGCCTGCGCCGCCGCCTTGAAGACCCTGAGCTTGTCCCAGTCCATCGCCCCATCGCCCCGTCCGTCCCGACGGGACGATGTTATTCGGCCGCGGCCACCGCGTTCGGAGCCGCCGTGTCCTCGACCGCCGCGACCGTCGCCAGCCAGCGCTCGGCCTCGAGGGCCGCCATGCATCCCATCCCGGCCGCCGTCACGGCCTGGCGGAACACCTCGTCCGTCACGTCGCCGGCGGCGAAGACGCCGGGAAGGCTGGTCATCGTCGAATCCGGCGCCGTCCAGATATAGCCCGACGGCTTCATCCTCAACTGATCTCGGAAGAGTTCCGAGGCAGGACTATGGCCGATGGCCACGAAAACGCCGTCGGTGCGGATCTCGGAGAGCGCACCGGTCTTGAGATTCTTGATGCGCACGCCGGTGACGCCGGCCGGCTCGCCGCCGCCGAGGATCTCGTCCACCGCGCTGTCCCAGATCACCTCGATCTTCGGGTGGGCGAACAGGCGGTTCTGCAGGATCCGCTCGGCGCGGAACGAGTCGCGGCGATGCACCACCGTCACCTTGGAGGCGTGGTGGGTGAGGTAGAGCGCCTCCTCGACGGCCGAGTTGCCGCCGCCGACCACCACCACCTCGCGGCCGCGATAGAAGAAGCCGTCGCAGGTGGCGCAGGCCGAGACACCGAAGCCCTGGTAGCGCGCCTCCGAGGGCAGCCCCAGCCACTTCGCCTGGGCGCCGGTGGCGATGACGAGGGCGTCGCAGGTGTAGGTCGTGCCCGAATCGCCGACGAGGGTGAACGGGCGCTTCGAGAGGTCGGCCGAGACGATGGTGTCGCCGATGATGGTGGTGCCCATGTGCACGGCCTGCGCGCGCATCTGCTCCATCAGCCACGGCCCCTGGATCGCGTCGGCGAAGCCCGGATAGTTCTCGACGTCCGTGGTGATGGTGAGCTGGCCGCCGGGCTGGATGCCCTCGACGATGATCGGCTCCAGCATCGCGCGGGCGCCGTAGATGGCGGCCGTGTAGCCGGCCGGGCCGGAGCCGACGATGAGGAGCTTGGCGTGGGTCGTCGGGCGGGCTTCGGCGGCGCTCATGTCGCTATTCCTCGGATGCCTTCGGCGCGGTCTCGGGCGCCCGACGGGCGGGCCGAGTCGCACCGTCCGGCAGCATGACACGGCATCGCCGGCGAGGCGATGACGCTCGACAGGCGGGCGAACTTCGCCTATGTCGGATGCTGCGAACCGTTGTCAAGGTACCGCCGCTCCGCCGGACGCGGGCGGGCCCCGCGGCCGACACGAGGCCGGCCGCGCACGCGCCGGATGCCCGAGTCGCCGGGCGGCGGTTGAGAGAAAGACCGGATCACTCCATGCCCAGCCCCAACGCCGCCGCGGAAGCGGACGTCCTCCGGACGACCTTCGTCTCGGCCCTCGCCCGGTCGCACCGGTCGACGGAGCCCTATCCGCACTGGCTGCCGGAAGCCGTGTTTCCGGAACCCGCGCTGGAAGAGCTGAAGCACCTGCCGTTCCCGGCGCCCTCGCTCGACGGCGTCTCCGGAACCCGCGAGGCGCACAACGCGACGCGCGTCTATTTCGACGCGGACAACCGCGAGCGGTTCCCGGTCTGCGACGCTGTGGCGCTGGCGTTCCAGGACGGCCGCATGGTGGCGAGCCTCGCGTCGGAGTGCGGCACCAATCTCGACGGCACCTACCTGCGCATCGAGTACGCCCAGGACATCGACGGCTTCTGGCTGAAGCCGCACACCGACATCGGTGTCAAGCGCTTCACGATGCTGGTCTATCTGTCCGATGAGCCGGGTCAGCACGTCCTCGGCACCGATATCTACGCGAATGCCGAAACCTGGGTCGGGCGCTCGCCGTTCGCGCCCAACAAGGGAATGATCTTCGTCCCGTCGGACCGCAGCTGGCACGGCTTCGAGCCGCGCCCGATCCCCGGCGTGCGCAAGTCGCTGATCATCAACTACGTGACCAACGACTGGCGCGCCCGCGAGCAGCTGAGCTTCCCCGACCAGCCCGTCGCCGCCGCCTGAGGCGGCGGCGCGGCGGTCGTCAGGCGAACCCGTGCGCCGCCCGTAGGAACTCGTCGACCGGCATCGGCCGGGCGATGAAGAAGCCCTGCACCTCGTCGATGCCGATGTCGGCGATCGCCGTGAACTCCTCGCGCGTCTCGACGCCCTCGGCCACGACGCGGGCGTGGTGGAAGTGCGCGAAGTCGCGGATGGCCTTCAGGAAGATGCGGATGCTCTCGTCGGTTTCGCAGTCGCGGATCAGGCTCCGATCGATCTTGATCTCGGCGAACGGGATCTGCCTGAGGCGCGCGAGCGAGGAGTAGCCAGACCCGAAGTCGTCGATCGAGATCGAGACGGCCTGCGCGTGCAACTGGCGGATCACCGCGTGGATGAGCTCGACGCGCTGCACGATCTCCGTCTCGGTCATTTCGATCGTCATCCCCGGCCAGAAGGGATGATCCGGGCGGAGCCGCTCGAGCAGCGCCGGCAGCGCCGACCGCTCGAGGGTCGACGGCGGTGCGTTGACCGACAGGCGCACCGGCCGCCCGGCGGCGGCGAATCTCTGCCAGTCCACGTGCGCGCGCTCGACCACCCAGGCGGTGAGCGTCGCCAGGTCGCCGGCATCGAGCGACGGCAGGAAGGCGCCGGGCGCGATCAGCCCGAACTCGCGATCCTCGAGGCGCACCAGCGCCTCGGCGCCGCACAGCCGGCCGGTCGATACCTCGACCTTCGGCTGGTACCAGAGGACCAGGCGGTCCTCGCTGATCGCCCGGCGTACGTCGGCGGCCGTGAAGTGCGGTCCGAGGGGCGGCTCCTCGCCGGCGAATCGCGCCGGGAAGAGGGGTTCGAACGGATCGAGCGCATGCTGACCGCGAGTGGTCGCGCCGCCGCCGGGGCGCGCCAAGTCCATCAATCCAATCACTGACGCTCCTCAAGACCGGTCGATGTGGTGGCGACCGGCCGCCCCCCATGGCGCGCTGGCTCGCGATCGGCCGAGATGCCGAAGCATTCCGGTCGGCGGCGATGATCGTCAGTTTCTTGAGATCGGTCAACAGTTTGTGATGCAACCTACGGCCGCCGAGCGGCGCGGTTGCAAGGCCGCGGCAGCACCCCGGGGGCGATATCCTAGGCGATCGGAACGCCCGCCGCGCTCTTGCTCTGGCGGATGGCGAGGGCGGTCCTGACGCCGGCGACATTCGGCGCCGCGGCGAGCTCGTCGACGACGAAGGACTGGAAGGCGCGCAGCGTCGGCGCCCGGCAGAGCAGGGTGAAATCGGTCTCGCCCGACAGCATCCACGCCTCGCGCACGATCGGCCAGCCGCGGATCAACGCCTCGAACGCGGTGAGGTCGGTCTCGGCCTGGCTCGTGAGCGAGATGAAGGCGAAGGCGGTCAGCTCGAAGCCGAGGCTCGGCGCATCGAGGAGCGCGCGGTAGCCGAGGATGATGCCGGCCTCCTCGAGCGCCCGCACACGGCGCAGGCACGGCGGCGCCGACATGCCGACACGACGGGCGAGCTCGACGTTGGTGATGCGGCCGTCGTCCTGAAGCTCCCGGAGGATCTTCCAGTCGGTCGCGTCGAGCTTCACCTTCACCGTCGAATCCTTCGCATGAGGTTCTCGGGCCGCCGTACGCGAACGCCTTGCCGCCGGCCAAGCGAATAGCATGCAAGCCGTCGGCCGCGAAGCGTCACGGGCTGCGACCTCGGCCGCATTGACCGGCACCGCCGGCGGGGATATGCCGCAACGCACACCCGCTGTTCCGGAAGTCCCTTGGTCATCGAACAGAGCCTCTCCGCCTGGGCCCTGACGCCCGGCAGCGCCGGTCACGAGGTGCAGTGCGTCGGTGTCGTCGAGGCGCTCGGGCTCGCGCCGACGATCAAGCGAGTGTCGCCCGGCGCGCCGTTCTCCTGGATGGCACCCTGGGGGCCGGCCGCACCGGATCCGGCGATCGCGCAGCCCTGGCCCGACCTCGTGGTCGCGTCCGGCCGCCAGGCGATTCCGTACGCCCGGTCGATCCGGCGGGCGAGCTGCGGGCGGACCTTCGTCGTCGCCCTGCAGCACCCGGCGGTGCCGGCGCGATCGTTCGACCTCGTCTGGGTCAACGAGCACGACGGCCTCGCCGGCAGCAACGTACTGCGCACGCTGACCTCGCCGCATCCGTTGACCGCCGCCAAGCTCGCCGCCGGCGCCGCCGCGTTGGAGGCTCGGCTCGGGCCGTTGCCGCGCCCGTGGATCGGTGCGGTGCTGGGCGGCACCAGCGGCGCCTACCGATTCGAGGCGGCCGACGGGGCGGCCCTCGGCCGCGCGCTCGCGGCGCTCGCCGGGGCGGTCGGTGGCTCCGTCGTCGTCACGCCGTCGCGCCGCACCGGCGCGGACGCGCGGGCGGCGTTGGCGGCCGAGCTCGCCGCGGTGCCGTCGTGGACGTGGGACGGGGAGAGCGGCGAGAATCCCTATTTCGGCATCCTCGGCGCGGCGGACCTCTTCGTCGTCACCTGCGATTCCGTCAACATGCTCGGTGAGGCGGCGTTCACCGGCCGGCCGGTGTTCGCCTGGCCGCTCGAGGGCGGCACGCAGAAGTTCCGCGATTTCCACGCCGGGCTCGCGGCGGCAGGGGTGATGCGGTTTCTCGACGCCGCGGCGGTCGCCGCCCAAGTTGCGACTCGTTCTCTTGCGAAGTGGGACTACCGGCCGCTAAATGCGACGGCGGTGATCGCCGAGCGCATCCGTGCGGAGCTCGCGCGGCGTGGCCGCCCGATCGGTGGAGGCGGCGCGCCGGCTTGATCCAGTTCGCCTTGGTCCAATTCGCCTTGGTCCAGGTCGCCTTGGTCCAGGTCGCCTTGGACCAGGTCGACTTGGACCAGGTCGACTTGATCCAGATCGTGGCGCGGCGCCGCCGCCCTCCGGCAGGGTCGCTCCGAGGCCCGCGGAAACAGACAGGAGGCGGGGAGCACCCGCACGCCAGATGAGCCAGCCCGACGACGGCTATCTCGACTATGCGGCGCTCGCGGCGACGCCGCTCGCGCGCGATCCCTACGACCACTTCGTGGTGCCCGGCTTCGTGCGGCCAGACCGCCTCGCCGGCGTCATCGACGACTATCCCGAGGTGCCGGGCCCCGGCTCGCACCCGCCGTCGGAGCTGACCATCGCCGGGCGCTTCGCGGCGCTCCTCGCCGAGATGGACGGGCCGCGGTTCCGCGCCGGCATCGAGGAGAAGTTCGGCATCGATCTCACCGGCCGGCCGACGATGTTCACGGTGCGCGGCTACTGCCGGGCGACCGACGGCAAGATCCACACCGATTCGAAGACCAAGATCGTCACCGTCCTGCTCTACCTGAACCAGGCGTGGGACGTCGACGGCGGCCGGCTGCGCATCCTGCGCTCCGGCGACGACCTCGGCGACTACGTGGCCGAGGTGCCACCGCACGGCGGCACGCTGCTCGCCTTCCTGCGCTCCGACACCTCCTGGCACGGCCACGAGCCGTTCGAGGGGCGGCGGCGGGCGATCCAGATGAACTGGGTCACCGACGCCGACGTCGTCGCCTACGAGCAGCGCCGCCACCGCATCTCGACCGCGGTCAAGAAGCTCAACCCGTTCCGCAAGGCGGGCTGAGCGGCGCGGCGATCCCGGGCCGCCGGCGGCCCGCGAGAGGAAACGCCCGATGGACCGTGTCGTCGCGCGGGCGCTCGCGGTCCTGGCCGTGCTCATGTGGGGCGCGTCCTACGTCCTCGTGAAGCTGTCGCTCGCCTGGCTGCCGCCGATGGATGCCGCGGCCGTGCGCTACGGCGGCGCGGCGGTCATCCTGGTGGCTCTCTGCGCCGTCCTCGGCCTGCCGTTGCTCGCGCCGCTGCGCCGCCATTTCATCGCCTACGTCGTGCTCGGCGGGGTCGGCATCGCGGCCTTTCAGGCGTTCCTCTTCCTGGCGATCGCCTGGACGTCGCCGGTCACGGTGGCGGTGGTCATGGCGACCACCCCGGTCTGGACGCTGGCGGGCGCGGCGCTGATCCTCCGCGAGCGGCTCGACCGCCTGTCGCTCGTCGGTGCCGCGCTGGCCCTCGCCGGCGCGCTCATCGCGGTCGCCGGCAAGGCGGACGCCCTGTCCGCCCACGATGCCCTCTGGGGCGACGCGATGGCGCTTCTGGCCGCACTGAGTTTTTCTTTTTATATCATCGGCATGCGGCGATCAGCTCCAGTATCGGTTCCGATCCTGTCGACGACCGCGCTGGTGATGGTGGTCGGCGCCGTCTGCCTGCTGCCGCTGGTGCCCCTCGATGGCCCCGTCACGGCCGCGGCGGCGCCGTCGGCGGTGTGGGCGACGGTCGTGCTGATCGTCGGCACGGTGGCCGCGTACCTGGCGTGGAACCGGGCGATCGGCGTCCTCGGCGCGTCGGAGCCCACGATCCTCTACAACGCGACCCCGGTGGTGGCGATGGCGATCGCCGCGGCCGCCGGCATGCCGCCGACGGCGATGCAGGTCATCGGCGGCGGGCTCGTCGTCGTCGGGGTGTCGCTGGCGGTGCTGCGGGCACGTCCGATCACACCGAAGCCCTGACGGGCGCCGGCGCGGCGGGACTTCGGCGGGCAGGGAGGCTCGGCGCTCAGGCGCCGAAGCGCACGCCGACGATCTCGAAGGAGCGGGCGCCGCCCGGCGCCGCCACCTCGACGGTGTCGCCGACGGTCTTGCCGATCAGCGCGCGGGCGATCGGCGAGGAGATCGAGACGCGGCCCTGCTTCACGTCGGCTTCGACGTCGCCGACGATCTGGTAGACCTTCTCCTCCTCGGTGTCCTCGTCGAGGAGCTTCACCGTGGCGCCGAACTTCACCGTGGTGCCGGAGAGCTTCGAGACGTCGATGATCTCAGCGCGCTGCAGCTTGTCCTCGAGCTCCGCGATGCGGCCCTCGTTGAGGCTCTGCTGCTCCTTGGCCGCATGGTACTCGGCGTTCTCCGAGAGGTCGCCGTGCGCGCGCGCCTCGGAGATCGCGTTGATGATGCGCGGCCGATCGACCGAGGTCCGCAGCTTGAACTCCGCCTCCAGGGCGGCGTAGCCGGCGGCGGTCATCGGGATCTTTTCCATCGCGCTCAAAGCCTCTCCGAGCCCGGGCAGGTGCCCGGTTGCAGCAAGATCTCGAGAACGGGTCAGACCGTCCTCGCGCCGGGCCTCACGTCCGGCGAGAGCACGAGTCTACTCGGGCCGCCGGCCTCTCAAAGGCCGTGCGGACCGCTCGTGCTCGACATCAAAGGTCCGTTGCGAAGTAGGATTGCAGGGGCCGGACTTCAAGGACCCCGGTGCTCCAGGCCTCGATTCCCCGGGCCGCTGCCTCCGCTCCGGCGACGGTCGTATAGTACGGCACGCGGTGCAGGAGGGCGGCGCGCCGAAGAGAGCGACTGTCGGCGAGAGCCTGGGCGCCCTCCGTCGTGTTGATGACGAGCTGCACCTCGCCGTTCTTGATAGCATCGACGATGTGCGGGCGGCCTTCAAGAACCTTGTTGATCTTCGAGCAGGGCACGCCGCCGGCCTCGAGGAAGCGCTGGGTGCCGCTCGTCGCGATGATCTTGAAGCCGAGGCGCGACAGGCTGCGCGCCGGCTCGAGCATCCGCGTCTTGTCGGCGTCGCGCACCGAGATGAACACCGTGCCGCCGGTCGGCACCGGCGTGCCGGAGCCGAGCTGCGACTTGGCGAAGGCGAGCGGGAAGGTGCTCGCGAGGCCCATCACCTCGCCGGTCGAGCGCATCTCCGGGCCGAGCACGGTGTCGACGCCGGGGAAGCGGGCGAACGGGAACACCGCCTCCTTGACCGCCACGTGGTCGCGCTGGACCACCGTGAGGTCGAGGTCGGCGAGCCGCTCGCCGGCCATCACCCGGGCGGCGAGCTTGGCGAACGGCACGCCCATCGCCTTGGCGACGAACGGCACCGTGCGCGACGCGCGCGGGTTGACCTCGAGGACGTAGATGTCGCCGTCCTTGATCGCGAACTGGATGTTCATGAGGCCGCCGACCTCGAGGGCGAGGGCGAGGGCCCGCGTCTGCGCCTCGAGCTTGGCGATGGTCTCGGGCGACAGCGAGCGCGGCGGCAGCGAGCAGGCCGAATCGCCGGAGTGGATGCCGGCCTCCTCGATGTGCTCCATGATGCCGCAGACGAACACGTCCTTGCCGTCGGAGAGCGCGTCGACGTCGATCTCGATGGCGTCGGCGAGATAGCGGTCGAACAGCAGCGGCGTCTTGCCGAGCACCGTGTTGATCTGGCCGGTCTTGTCGTTCGGGTAGCGCGCCTTGACCTCCTGCGGCACCAGCGCCGGCAGGGTGCCGAGCAGGTAGTCGGAGAAGGTCTCGTCGTCGCGGATGATCTCCATCGCCCGGCCGCCGAGCACGTAGGAGGGGCGGACGACGAGCGGGAAGCCGAGCTCGGCCGCGATGAGCCGGCTCTGCTCGACCGAGTAGGCGATGCCGTTCTTCGGCTGCTTGAGGCCGAGCTTGTCGAGGAGCCGCTTGAAGCGGTCGCGGTCCTCGGCGAGGTCGATGGCGTCAGGCGAGGTGCCGAGGATCGGGATGCCGGCCGCCTGCAGCCCTTCGGCGAGCTTCAGCGGCGTCTGGCCGCCGAACTGCACGATGACGCCGACGAGGGTGCCGTTGGTCTGCTCGACGCGCAGGATCTCGAGCACGTCCTCGACCGTCAGCGGCTCGAAATAGAGCCGGTCGGAGGTGTCGTAGTCGGTCGACACGGTCTCCGGGTTGCAGTTGACCATGATCGCCTCGAAGCCCGCGTCGCGGAGGGCGAAGGCGGCGTGGCAGCAGCAGTAGTCGAACTCGATGCCTTGGCCGATGCGGTTCGGGCCGCCGCCGAGGATCACCACCTTGCGGCGGTCCGACGGGCGGGCTTCGTTCTCCGGCACGCCGAGGAACGGGCGCTCGTAGGTCGAGTACATGTAGGCGGTCGGGGCGGCGAACTCGGCCGCGCAGGTGTCGATGCGCTTGAACACCGGCCGGACGTCGAGGCGGTCGCGCAGGGCGGCGACGTCCGCCTCCGCGAGGCCGGAGAGGCGCGCCAGGCGGGCGTCGGAGAAGCCCATCGCCTTGAGGCCTCGCAGGCTCGCCGCCGTGGTCGGCAGCCCGTGCGCCCGCACCTTCGCCTCGGTGTCGACGATCGCCTGGATCTGCTCGATGAACCACGGGTCGATCCGGCAGGATTCCTGGATCTGGTCGTGGGCGACGCCGAGGCGGAGCGCCTGCGCCACCTTGAGCAGGCGGTCGGGCGTCGGCACCGCGAGGGCGGCGCGGATGGCGTTGCGGTCATCGCCCTGGCCGAGGCCCGGGATCTCGATCTCGTCGAGGCCGGTGAGCCCGGTCTCCAGGCCGCGCAGCGCCTTCTGGAGCGATTCGGCGAACGAGCGGCCGATCGCCATCACCTCGCCGACCGACTTCATCGAGGTGGTCAGCACCGCCTCGGCGCCGGGGAACTTCTCGAAGGCGAAGCGCGGGATCTTGGTGACGACGTAGTCGATGGTCGGCTCGAAGGAGGCCGGGGTGGCGCCGCCGGTGATGTCGTTCTCGAGCTCGTCGAGGGTGTAGCCGACGGCGAGCTTCGCGGCGATCTTGGCGATCGGGAAGCCGGTCGCCTTGGAGGCGAGCGCCGAGGAGCGCGAGACGCGCGGATTCATCTCGATGACGATGAGCCGGCCGTCGTCCGGATTGACGGCGAACTGCACGTTCGAGCCGCCGGTCTCGACCCCGATCTCGCGCAGCACCGCCAGCGAGGCGTCGCGCATGATCTGGTATTCCTTGTCGGTCAGCGTCAGCGCCGGCGCGACGGTGATGGAATCGCCCGTGTGGACGCCCATCGGGTCGATGTTCTCGATCGAGCAGACGATGATGCAGTTGTCGTCCCGGTCCCGGACGACCTCCATCTCGTACTCCTTCCAGCCGAGCACCGATTCCTCGATGAGGACCTCGCTGGTCGGGGAGGCGTCGACGCCGCGCTCGACGATCTCGATGAACTCGGCCTTGTTGTAGGCGATGCCGCCGCCCTGGCCGCCGAGGGTGAACGACGGCCGGATGATCGCCGGCAGGCCGATCAGGTCGAGGGCGGGGAGGGCCTCGCTCAGCGAGTGGGCGAGGATCGAGCGGGGGGTTTCCAGCCCGATGCGCTTCATGGCGTCGCGGAAGAGCTCGCGATCCTCGGCCATGTCGATGGCCTCGGCGGTGGCGCCGATCATCTCGACGCCGAACTTCTCGAGCACGCCCATGCGGCGCAGCGACAGCGCGGTGTTGAGCGCGGTCTGCCCGCCCATCGTCGGCAGCAGCGCGAAGCCGCCCTGAACGTTCGGCCGCTCGACCTCGATGATTCGGGCGACGACCTCCGGCGTGATCGGCTCGACGTAGGTCGCGTCGGCGAGGTCCGGGTCGGTCATGATCGTCGCCGGGTTCGAATTGACCAGGACGATCCGGTAGCCCTCGGCCTTCAGGGCCTTGCAGGCCTGGGTGCCGGAATAGTCGAACTCGCAGGCCTGGCCGATCACGATCGGACCGGCCCCGATGATGAGGATGGTGTGGATGTCGGTGCGTTTCGGCATGGTCGCCCGTTGCGGGCCGGCCGGCGGCGCGGGCGCCGGCGGGATCGCTCCGCTTGTCGGTTGTCGAGGGGATGCGAAACGCGCGGGCTTCGCGAAGCTCGCGGGCTTATAGGGGAAAAGCGGCGCCGCGCAAAGGCCCGAACGACGGTCCGGCCGCCGGCGCCGCGATGCGGCGGTGGCCGGCCGTCGCCGGGCGGGTCAGGGCGTGGGATCGCCCGGCTGCGGCGGGGTGTCGAAGCCCGGCGGAGCGATGCGGGCGATCTCGCCGTCATAGTCGACGACGCCGTTCGCCAGCGCGTAGCAGGCGAGGCGGACGGTCTTCGAGATGGTCACGTCCTTCCCGTCGCGCCGGCCCTTCTCGTAGTACTGGATCATCCGCTTCTTGAGGCCGAGCCGGTCGGCCGCCTCCTTCTGCTTCAGCCCCAGGCGCTTGCGCCAGTTGCGGAAGCGCTCCGGCGTCATCGGCCCGTCGGCGTCCGCGGCATCGAGTTCGTCGTCGGCGGGTTCGGCGCTCTTCTTCGGCATCGGCGTCGTCGCTCCGTTTGTCCGGCCACTGATAGCGGGACGATCGAGGGAACAAAAGCGCGCTGATTGCGCTTTTAAGGCTTGACCGCAGCGCACTCGGTGCGCACATTCACATCAGAAGCGCACTCTGTGCTTCCTTGTCAAGCGCCGCCGGGCGTGGCGCTGCCGAAGAAGCACGGCGCGCGCCGGCGGCAATGGAGGAGGTGCCATGCTCACGACCTTGATCCTCGGACGGGCGGTGCTCGTGCCCGTCCGCCTCGACGGCGACCGGCGGACCGCGCAGCGTCCGGCGGTCGACGGCTTCACCTGGCTGAAGGCGATCTTCGGCTGACCTCGATATCCACGCCGGCGGCGTCTGCCCGCCGGCGTGGAACCTGCTAAGGTCGACCGCGTTCAGGACGGGACGGAGACGGTCGGCGGATGCGGTGGCAGGGCAGGCGAGAGAGCCAGAACATCGAGGACCGCCGGGGTGACTCCGGCGGCGCCGGCGGCGGCTTCGGCGGCGGTTTCCCCGGCCTGCCGGGCGGCCGCGGCGGCGGCGGCCCGATCCGCATCGGCGGCGGCAAGGGCGGCATCGCCATCCTCATCGTCGCGGTGATCGTTCTGTGGTTCCTCGGCATCAACCCGCTGACCCTGCTCGAGGGAGGTCTCGCGCCGACGCAGCCTGATCCGGGCCAGGTCACCCGGCAGGCGCAGGCGCCGCAGGCGGGCGGCCGGCAGACGGCCGCCGACGAGATGAAGCGCTTCGTCGCGGTCGTCCTCGCCGAGACCGAGGACGTGTGGACCGAGCTCTTCCGTGCCTCCGGCGAGACCTACGACTATCCGACGCTGGTGCTCTTCTCGGGCGAGGTGCAGTCCGCCTGCGGCTTCGCCTCGGCGGCGAGCGGCCCCTTCTATTGCCCGGGTGACCGCAAGGTCTTCCTCGACACGGCGTTCTTCGAGGAGCTGAGCCGACGCTTCGGCGCGCCGGGCGACTTCGCCGACGCCTACGTCGTCGCCCACGAGGTCGGCCACCACGTCCAGAACCTGATCGGCATCCTGCCGAAGTTCAACGAGATGCGCCGTTCGATGAGCGAGGCCGATGCCAATGCGATGTCGGTGAAGGTCGAGCTGCAGGCCGACTGCTTCGCCGGCGTGTGGGCGTTCCACACCGACAAGAAGGGCATCCTCGAGCCCGGCGACGTCGAGGAGGCGCTCAACGCCGCCCAGCAGATCGGCGACGACACGCTGCAGAAGCGCATGCAGGGCTACGTCGTGCCCGAGAGCTTCAACCACGGCACGTCGGCACAGCGCGTGCGGTGGTTCAAGAAGGGCTTCGAGACCGGCGATCCGAACAGCTGCGACACCTTCAGCGCCCGCTCGCTCTGAGGGCCGACCCCTCCGAGTGGATGGCTTGCGGCGAGCGTCGCGACCGGCCACGGTGCGGTCGACCAAACGTCATGAGCCGGGTGCGCAGATGAGCGAGGATCAGGTGAGGGCGCTGGCCAAGCGCCTGCTCGATTTGGGATTGAAGGATCTCACGGCGCGCGAGCGGCGGATGATCGAGCAGATCGCCGCCAGGCACGCAATCTCGCGCGACGTGCAGGCGGAGTTCGACGCGCGACTCACCTTCGGCGAGCACCTCTCCGACCGGGTCGCCGAGGTCGGCGGCTCGTGGGGCTTCATCATCGCCTTCGGGGTGGTGATGGTCGTCTGGACCGGCCTCAACTCGTTCGTGCTCGGCGCAGGGCTGGTCTTCGATCCCTATCCCTACGTGTTCCTGAACCTGCTGTTGTCGCTGCTCGCCGCCATCCAGGCGCCGATCATCATGATGTCGCAGAACCGCCAATCGGATAAGGATCGTCTGGCGGCGAGGCACGACTACGAAGTCAACCTGAAGGCTGAAATCGAGATCATGGCGTTGCACGACAAGGTCGATCAGCTGCGCTCGCAGGAGCTGAGCTCCCTGCTGGAACGTGTCGAGCGGGCCCTCGCTCGGGCCGAACGCGGGGCGGAGCCGGAATGACCTCGCGCCAGACCCCGCCGCCGGTCGGACCGCGTCGCCGCCCACAGGCCCCGCCGCCCGCGCGCCCGGCCGAGCCGGCGCGCGACCGCCGCCGCCTCGCCGGCGGCGGCGCGGTCGAGCTCGTCGGCTTCCCGCGCAGCTTCACCGACGAGCGCTGGGTGATCGACCGGCCGATCGACGTCATCCGCTACGAGAAGGTGTCGGCGACCCCGTTCCTGCCGGTCACGACCGTCGACGGCGCCGCCTCGGTCGCCGGCGCGCTCTACGACGCCCGCGGCAGGCTGATCGTCGAGTCGGAACGGGCGGTCGCGCGCGGCCGCCTGTCGAGCAATCCGCCGACGCTCGCCGATCCCCCGCGCGCCCCGGTGCTGCCCGGCGAATACGTCTATGTCGGCTTCGCGATCCAGAGCTACGGCCACTTCCTGGTCGAGATCCTGTCGCGGCTGTGGTGGGTCGCCCACCTCGACGACCTCAAGGGCGTGAACTTGCTGCTGCACGGCTGGAAGGGTCGCGAGGGCAGGGCGCGCGAATCGCGCCCGCCGACGTTCCTCGCCTCGCTCCTCACCCGGTTCGGCATCAACCGGCCGCCGTCGGGGGCGACGAACTTCCTGTCGGCGTCGTGGGTGAAGGGGTTCTTCGAGATCCTCGGCATCGAGCCGGGGCAGGTGAGCTTCGTGTCGCCGATCGGGGCGCAGATCGAGGCGGTGCGGGTGCCGGCGCCGGCGCTGGTGGTGAACGGCCACGCGCACCCGGAGTTTCCGCGCCTCTATCGGCTGATCGCCGACAAGGTCGCCGGCGACGTCGGGCCGGGCAGCGCGCGGCTCTACCTCAGCCGCTCGAAGCTCACCTCGCGGCGCGGCGGCGGACCGGCGAAGCGCCCGGCCGACAACGAGAAGGCGCTCGAGGCGCTGCTGGCGCGGCACGGCTTCTCGATCGTCCACCCGCAGGAGATGCCGCTCGCCGAGCAGATCCGGTTGATGCGGTCGGCGGCGGTGGTGGCCGGCTGCGACGGCTCGGCGCTGCACAACGTCGTCTTCGCGCGGCCGGGCACGCGGGTGCTCGCCTTCGACAGCCGGGTCGTCGAGAACCAGTTCGCCATCGAGGAGGCCTGCGGCCTCGAGGCGCGCCACCTGTGGATGGGCGGCGGCATGCCCTATTCGAAGCCGAACGGCGCCTGGTCGATCGACCTCGACCGCGTCGAGCGCAACCTCGACTTCGCGCGCGGCGGCTGAGCCGCCGGGCGATCAGGCGGCCGGCGGCCGCTCCGGCGCCGGCGCCTCGCCCTTGCGTTCGCGGATGAGGTTCACGAAGCGCGTGAACAGGTAGTGGCTGTCGCGCGGGCCGGGCGACGCCTCGGGGTGGTACTGCACCGAGAACACCGGCCGGTCCTTCAGCCGGATGCCGCAGTTCGAGCCGTCGAACAGCGACACGTGCGTCTCCTCGACCTCCGCCGGCAGGCTGTCGCGATCGACGGCGAAGCCGTGGTTCATCGAGGTGATCTCGACCTTGCCGGTGGTGTGGTCCTTCACCGGATGGTTCGCGCCGTGGTGGCCCTGGTGCATCTTCGTCGTGCGGCCGCCGAGCGCGATGCCGAGCATCTGGTGGCCGAGGCAGATGCCGAAGACGGGAATGCCGGCCTCGACGACGCCGCGGATCGCCGGCACGGCGTATTCGCCGGTCGCCGCCGGGTCGCCCGGTCCGTTCGACAGGAACACCCCGTCGGGGGCGTGCGAGAGGATGTCCTCGGCCGTCGCCGTCGCCGGCACGACCGTGACGCGGCAGCCCTGGGCGGCGAGGAGGCGCAGGATGTTGCGCTTGATGCCGTAGTCGACGGCGACGACGTGATGGCGCTGCCCCTCGGCGCGGCCGTAGCCGCGGCCCCAGACCCACGGCGTCTCGTCCCACTGGTAGGTCTGGCGGGCGCTGACGTCCTTGGCGAGGTCGAGGCCCTCGAGGCCGGGCCAGGCGGCGGCCGCGGCCTTCAGCGCCGCGAGGTCGAAGCGGCCGTCCGGATCGTGGGCGATGACGCCGTTCGGCATGCCCTTCTCGCGGATCAGGTTGGTCAGCGCGCGCGTGTCGACGCCCGACAGGCCGATGATGCCGCGCGCGGCGAGCCAGCGATCGAGGCGGCGGGTGGCGCGCCAGTTCGACGGCTCGGTGACGGCGTCGCGCACGACGACGCCGCGCACGCCGACGACGTCGGCCATCGACACCGTCTCGACGTCCTCGTCGTTGACGCCGACGTTGCCGATGTGCGGAAAGGTGAAGGTGACGATCTGGCCGGCATAGGAGGGGTCCGTCAGGATCTCCTGGTAGCCCGTCATCGCCGTGTTGAAGCAGACCTCGGCGACCGCATGGCCCGTCGCCCCGATTCCGGCCCCTTCGATCACGGTGCCGTCGGCGAGGACGAGGAGCCCGGTCGGCACCGGGTCGCGCCAGGGGGACGAGGCGGTCGCCTCTTGCATCGCATGCTCCGAAGCTCATTTAGGAACCGCACCGCGACACGATGGATTTCTACACGGGGCCGGTCCGGCCGTCGGATAGGCCATGTGGCGTCGCAACGCAACACGAGGTCTGCTCTAAGCCTCTGCAGAATGTGCAGAATCAGCGGCGCGGGTACGGCGAGAAGATGGCGGCCGCGCCCGACGCGAATGGGCCTCTTGTAAAAAGTCTAGAAAGATCAAGATGATGGACGAGTTCGGCCGGTTTGCCAAGGCGGCGCCGGCGGGCTATGGTGAGCGCCCAGCCGAGTCCCGGGACGGTCGCCCGAAGATGGATCAGTCGATGCGTGATCGGATCTCCGCTGCCCTCAAGGGCGCGGTGGACGAGGATGATCGCCGCCGCGCCTGCACGCTGCGGCTCATCGGCGCGGCGATCAAGGACCGCGATCAGGCGAGCCGCGCCCTCGGCAAGGACGGCATGTGCGACGATGACGTCCGCCGCCTCCTGGCGACCATGATCAAGCAGCGCGAGGAGCAGGCGGCCACCTACGAGAGCGCCGGCCGCATCGACCTCGCCGAGGAGGAGCGTCAGGAGATCCAGGTGATTCGCAAGCTGCTGCCGCCGCAGCTCGACGAGGGCCAGATCCGCTCCGCCTGCGCCGAAGTGGTGCACGAGATCGGCGCCCAGGGCCTGCGCGACGTCGGCCGCGCGATGACCGCCCTGAAGCAGCGCTACCCCGGCCAGATGGACTTCACCCGCGCCAGCAGCCTGGTGAAGGAAATGCTCGGCTGAGCCGGGCTCGCCGAGCGACGTCCCGTCGCCGGGCTTGATGCTGGTCTCCCGATCTCGTTGATGGCAAAGTGCACGCGTGCGGCCGGGATCGTAGCGCCCGCCCGCGACGCCGCTCCATCTTCTGCCGCCGCCGCGACGGCGATCCGGCCCGCCGCGGCGGGGGCGGTCGCCGAAGCGGTTCGCCGGCCATGTTCCCGGACGGCGAGGAGGCCGGCCGACCCGATGCGCATTCCCGACCACGTCCTCGACGAGATCCGCGCCCGTCTGCCGCTGTCGGCTGGCGTCTCGGCCGGTCACTTGCTGGGAAGCGGTAGCACGACCAGGCGTTCCGGGTGCTCCTCGAGATATTCGCCGAGGGCCGCATCGATGCGGCTCTGCCAGCCGGGGCCGGTGGCGCGGAAGGCGGCCACGACCTCGGCCGACAGGCGGATGTTGATCGGCACCTTCGGGTTCTCGGCCTTCGGGCGGCCGCGCCGCACCACCGCGTCGCCCTTCTGGAGCGTCGCGGCGTCGAACCACGCGGCGTCGAGCTCCGGCGCGTCGTCCGGATCATGGAAGGCGGGCTTCGTAGAGCGCACGTTCTTTGCCATTGGCATGCCTCATCGAGATGATCCGCCGCGCGTCCTCGCGCGGCGTCCAGACCACGACCACCACCGCCGCTCCGAGCCGGCCGACCGAGACGAAGCGCGGCTCGCCGTAGTCCAAGCGCTCGTCGGCGAGGGTGAGGTGAAAGTCGTCGAACACCATGCCGGCGTGCGCGAAGTCGAGCCCGCGGGCTTCGAGCGTCGCCGCACGCTTCGCCGGATCGAAGGCGATCTTCATGAAATTAATGTATCTACGAGAAATGTCGCAGGCAACATAATTGTAGATACGGAAATTCGTTCGGCGAACCGCCCGACATGACCCGCATCCCCGACCACGTCCTCGACGAGATCCGCGCCCGCCTGCCGCTGTCGGAGGTGGTGGGGCGGCGTGTCTCGTGGGACCGGCGCAAGTCGCAGCCGGCGCGCGGCGACTTCTGGGCCTGCTGCCCGTTCCACCAGGAGAAGTCGCCGTCCTTCCACGTCGACGACCGCAAGGGATTTTATCACTGCTTCGGTTGCGGGGCCTCGGGCGACCACCTGCGCTTCGTCATGGAGACCGAGGGCGCCTCGTTCATCGAGGCGGTCGAGCGGCTGGCGAACGATGCCGGCGTGGCGCTGCCGGCGCGCGACGCGGCGAGCGAGCGGCGCGAGGAGCGGCGCAAGGGCCTCGGCGAGGTGGCAGAGCTCGCCGCCGCCTTCTTCGAGGCGGCGTTCCGGGCGACCGTCGGCCGCGGCGCCCGCGAATACGCCGAGCGGCGCGGCCTCACGGCCGAGACGCTGCGCGCCTTCCGCATCGGCTACGCGCCGGCCGAGCGCGATGCGCTGAAGCGTCATCTCCTCTCCAAGGGCGTCGACGAGGCCGCGCAGGTCGAGGCCGGCCTCCTGATCCGCCCGGACGACGGGCGGCCGGCCTACGACCGCTTCCGCGGCCGCCTGATGATCCCGATCCACGACCTCAGGGGCCGTGTCGTCGCCTTCGGCGGCCGGGCGCTCGACGGCGACCAGGAGCCGAAGTACCTCAACTCGCCGGAGACGCCGCTGTTCCAGAAGCGGATGCTGCTGTTCAACGCCCACCGCGCCCGCGAGGCGGCGCACCAGTCGGGCTCGATCATCGTCGTCGAAGGCTATCTCGACGCCATCGCCGTCTGGCAGGCCGGCATCAAGGGCGTCGTCGCCTCGCTCGGCACCGCCTTCACCGAGGACCAGATCCGCAGCCTGTGGCGCCTCGCGCCGGAGCCGGTGATCTGCTTCGACGGCGACCGCGCCGGCATCGCCGCGGCGCACCGCGCCGTCGATCGCATCCTGCCGCTCGTCGAGGCCGGCCGCTCCTTCAACTTCGCCTTCCTGCCCGACGGCAAGGACCCGGACGAGCTGATCGGCCTCGGCGGGCCCGACCGCTTCCTGGCCGAGATCAAGGCGGCGGCGCCGCTCGTCGACGTGCTGTTCGAGCGCGAGACGGCCGGCGGCCGCTTCGAGACGCCGGAGCGCCGCGCGGCGCTGGAGAAGCGGCTGGAGGATCTCGTCGCGACGATCCCGGACGCCCGCGTCGTGCGCGGCTACCGGATCGCGTTGCGGCTGCGGCTCTCGGAGATGTTCGACCGGCTCGCCGGCAACGACCGGGCCGGCCCCGGCGGTCGGCGCCGCCCCTGGCGGCCGGACGGGGCCGGGGTACCTCCCGCGGCCGAGCGGGTCGCCATGGCGGCGCCGGCCTCCGAGCCGACGGGTGTCGAGCGCCTGCTGCTCGGGCTTCTCGTCGAGTATCCCGGCCTCGTCGCCGGCCTCGGCGAGCGGCTCGCCGCCGCGCCGCTGCGCTCCGACGGCCATCGCCGCTTCCGCGATGCCTTGGTCGCCCTCGCCGAGGGCGACGACGCCGAGGCCGGCCAGCGCCTCTCCGGCCTCGACGCCGGCATGCTGCGCCTCCTGCGCGACGTGCATGGCAGCGGCGAGCCGTCGGCGCGCGGCCGCCGGCCCGGCGAGCGGCTGCGCCAGGCCTTCGGCCTCGTCGCCTTTCATCCGAGCGAGGAATTCATCGAGCGCTACGTCGCGCACCTCCTCGACCGGCTCGACCTCGCGGCGATCGCCGAGGAGCTCGCCCAGGCCGTCGCCCGCGCCGGCGCCGACCCGGACGAGGCCGCCTGGCAGCGCATCGCGGCGCTGAAGCAGGAGCTGCAGGCCGGCGAGGAGGCGTGGATGGCCGATGCGCGCGAGCTCGCCGAGGAGGCGCGGACGATCCGCATGGCCTATGGCTCGCGCGCCGGCCTCGAAGCCGCCGCTGGGTAGCCGCCGACGAGGAAGTTGTGGGCATTCCGCCCGCGCCGGCGGGATACGACCGGTGCGCGCTTGACCGCGACCTTCGGCCATGGCCAAGAGAACGAATCCGGCTTGCAGATTCGGTGCGGGACGCTATCTAAGCGGCTCGACCGGTTAGAGGTCGCGACTCTATTCCGCCGCACGGCGGCCCTTCGACCCGGCGGACCGCCTCGACGGCACGGCGCTGAGCTCGCCCGGACGGGACGCTCGCGTGTCGCGACCGACCGCCCGGCGACCGGCCGGTGATGCGGCGAAGGCTCTGGAGACCTGACAATATGGCAGCCAAAGCGACCGAGACCGAGGAAGCGCCGGAGCCCGTCGCCGAGACCACCGACGGCCCGCTGCTCGATCTTTCGGACGCGGCGGTCAAGCGGATGATCAAGGCCGCGAAGAAGCGCGGCTACGTCACCTACGACGAGCTCAACGAGGTGCTGCCCTCCGAGGAGGTCACCTCCGAGCAGATCGAGGACACGATGGCCATGCTCAACGACATGGGCATCAACGTGATCGACGCCGAGGAGGCCGAGGAGGCCGAGGCCGAGGGCGCCGAGGAGGAGGGCGGCGAGCTCGTCGAGGCGCAGCCGACCGCCGTCGTCCGCACCGCCACCGTGCGCGAGCCGACCGAGCGGACCGACGACCCGGTGCGCATGTACCTGCGCGAGATGGGTTCGGTCGAGCTCCTGTCGCGCGAGGGCGAGATCGCCATCGCCAAGCGCATCGAGGCCGGCCGCGAGGCGATGATCGCCGGTCTCTGCGAGAGCCCGCTCACCTTCCAGGCGATCATCATCTGGCGCGACGAGCTCGTCGAGGGCCGGGTGCTGCTACGCGAGATCATTGATCTCGAGGCCTCCTACGCCGATCCCGACGCCAAGCCGCCGGGCAGCGAGGAGGAGGGCCTCGAGGCCGCCGAGCCGATGCCCGGCGCCGGCGAGGACGGCGACGGCGACGACGAGGACTTCGAGTCGAACGTTCCGCTCGCCGCCATGGAGCTCGAGCTGAAGCCGAAGGTGCTCGCCACCTTCGACGGCGTCGCCGAGAACTACAAGAAGCTGCGCCGCCTGCAGGACCAGAACGTCGAGCAGCGCCTGCAGAACAAGCTGCTGTCGCCCTCGCAGGAGCGCCGGCACAAGAAGATCCGCGACGACATCGTCACCGACGTGAAGAGCCTGTCGCTCAACCAGAACCGCATCGACGCGCTGGTCGAGCAGCTCTACGACATCAACAAGAAGCTGATCGGCAACGAGGGCCGGCTGCTCCGCCTCGCGGAATCCTACGGCGTCAGCCGCGAGGACTTCCTGCGCCAGTACCAGGGCTCGGAGCTCGACCCGAACTGGATCCGCCGCGTCGCCAACCTGTCGTCGCGCGGCTGGCGCGACTTCGTGCAGCGCGAGAAGGAGCGGATCCGCGCCATCCGCCAGGACATCCAGACGCTCGCCACCGAGACGGCCCTCGAGATCACCGAGTTCCGCCGCATCGTGCACATGGTGCAGAAGGGCGAGCGCGAGGCCCGGCAGGCGAAGAAGGAGATGGTCGAGGCCAACCTCCGCCTCGTCATCTCGATCGCCAAGAAGTACACCAACCGCGGCCTGCAGTTCCTGGACCTGATCCAGGAGGGCAACATCGGCCTCATGAAGGCGGTCGACAAGTTCGAGTACCGCCGCGGCTACAAGTTCTCGACCTACGCGACGTGGTGGATCCGCCAGGCGATCACCCGCAGCATCGCCGACCAGGCGCGCACCATCCGCATTCCGGTGCACATGATCGAGACGATCAACAAGATCGTCCGCACCTCGCGCCAGATGCTGCACGAGATCGGCCGCGAGCCGACGCCGGAGGAGCTGGCCGAGAAGCTGGCGATGCCGCTCGAGAAGGTGCGCAAGGTCCTGAAGATCGCCAAGGAGCCGATCTCGCTCGAGACCCCGATCGGCGACGAGGAGGATTCGCACCTCGGCGACTTCATCGAGGACAAGAACGCGATCCTGCCGATCGACGCGGCGATCCAGTCGAACCTGCGCGAGACGACGACGCGCGTGCTCGCCTCGCTCACCCCGCGCGAGGAGCGCGTGCTGCGCATGCGCTTCGGCATCGGCATGAACACCGACCACACCCTCGAGGAGGTCGGCCAGCAGTTCTCGGTGACGCGCGAGCGCATCCGCCAGATCGAGGCGAAGGCGCTCCGCAAGCTCAAGCACCCGAGCCGCTCGCGCAAGCTCCGCAGCTTCCTCGACAACTGAGGCGCGGGCAGGGGAGGCCGGAATGTCGTTCCTGAAATCCCTGTTCGGGCGGCGTGAGGCGGCGCCGGTCGATCCGGCGGCGGCGAAGGTCGTGAAGGAGATCGAGCACGCCGGGTTCGTCATTCGCGCGGCGCCGTTCGCCGAGGGCGGGCAGTTCCAGACCGCCGGCGTCGTCGAGAAGGTGATCGACGGCACCCGCCGCGAGCACCGCTTCATCCGCGCCGACCGCTTCCCGAGCCTCGAGGCCGCCGCCGACCACGCCCTGCACAAGGGCCGCCAGCTCGTCGACGAGCAGGGCGACCGCCTGTTCGGCTGAGCGGCCCGGCCGGGCCGCAGGCCCGCCGCCGACAGCGCCTCCCGCCCCTCCGTTGTCGCCCCGGCGGCCCTCGCCTATAACCGACGGGTTACCAGCGGCGGGGGACGGGCGGATGCTCGAGGACGGAAAAGTCTTCATCGGCAAGAGCGTGAAGCCGGAGTACCTCGCGCTGAAGCTCGCCAACCGGCACGGCCTCGTCGCCGGCGCCACCGGCACCGGCAAGACCGTGACGCTGCAAGTGCTCGCCGAGGGCTTTTCCGCCGCCGGCGTGCCGGTCTTCTGCGCCGACGTGAAGGGCGACCTCTCCGGCATCGCCGCGAAGGGCGAGATGAAGGACTGGCAGGTGAAGCGTGCCGAGGAGATCGGCTTCACCGACTATCGGGCCGAGACCTTCCCGGTGATCTTCTGGGACTTGTTCGGCGAGCAGGGCTGCCCGATCCGCGCCACCGTCTCCGAGATGGGGCCGCTGCTGCTGTCGCAGCTGCTCGAGCTCAACGACACCCAGGAGGGCGTGCTCAACATCGTCTTCAAGCTCGCCGACGACGAGGGGCTGCTGCTCCTCGACCTCAAGGACCTCAGGGCGCTGCTCGCCAACGTCGCGGCGCGCGCCGAGGAGATCGGCCGGCTCTACGGCAACGTCTCCAAGGCCTCGGTCGGGGCGATCCAGCGCCAGCTCCTGGTGCTCGAGAACCAGGGCGGCGACAAGTTCTTCGCCGAGCCGGCGCTCGCCATCACCGACATCATGCAAATCTCCTACGACGGGCGCGGCTTCATCAGCGTGCTCGCTGCCGACAAGCTGATGGCGAGCCCGCGGCTCTACGCCACCTTCCTGCTCTGGCTCCTGTCCGAGCTGTTCGAGCAGATGCCCGAGGTCGGCGACCCGGAGAAGCCGAAGCTCGTCTTCTTCTTCGACGAGGCGCACCTCCTCTTCAACAACGCCCCGAAGGCGCTGCTCGAGAAGGTCGAGCAGGTCGTCCGGCTGATCCGCTCGAAGGGCGTCGGCGTCTACTTCGTCACCCAGAACCCGCTCGACGTGCCGGAGACGGTGCTGGGCCAGCTCGGCAACCGCGCCCAGCACGCGCTCAGGGCCTTCACCCCGCGCGACATGAAGGCGGTGAAGGCGGCGGCCGAGACCTTCCGCCCCAATCCCGACCTCGACACCGCGAAGGTGATCACCGAGCTCGCCGTCGGCGAGGCTCTGGTCTCGACGCTCGAGGGCAAGGGCACGCCGTCGATCGTCGAGCGCACCCTCGTCCGCCCGCCCTCGGCGCGCGTCGGGCCGCTGACGCCGGAGGAGCGCGCGGCGGTGATCGCCGCGAGCCCGATGAAGGGCAAGTACGACCAGATGATCGACCGGGAATCGGCCTACGAGGTGCTCATCGCCCGCACCGCCGTCACCGCCGCGCCCGCCGGCACCGCGCCGGCCGGGCCGTTTCCGGAGGGCGCGCCGGCCGGGAGCGAGGCCGCGGGCGGCGGCTTCTTCGCCGGCATCGGCAGCGTGCTCGGCTCCGTCTTCGGCACGACCAACGCCCGCGGCGAGCGGCTGACCGCCACCCAGACCATCGCCCGCGACCTCGTCCGCTCGTTCTCCGGCCAGGTCGCCGGCAAGGTCGGCCGCCAGGTCGGAGGCCAGGTCGGCTCCACCGCCGCGAGGACGATCGTCCGCGGCGTGCTGGGGTCGATCCTGAGGCGGTAGGGGCGGGCGGGTCGGCGCCGCCAGATCTAGCCTCGGAGCGCGTTGACGATCTCGAGCGTCACGAGGGGCTCGACTTCGCCGCGCGGCAGCAGCGGAACGTCGTTGCGGCTCGCCGGAGCCTGCGGGCGATGCAGCGCGCGGCGCGCGAGGTCGGACACCACCTCGCCGACGCTGCGGCGCTGCGCGCGGGCGATCGCCCTCGCGGTCTGCAGCACGTCGTCGTCGATCGCCAGGGTGGTGCGCATGGATCGCTCCCGCAGAGCATCGGTCGTCGCGCATCGGATAGCGTCCTCGGCGACCGATCTCAACACCCGCCGTGCTGGGGCCGGTGCGCCTGACGTGACGACGCCATTGCTCCGGCCTATGCTCGCCGCCCGTCGAATCCCGGCCGCCAGCGCGGCCGGCGTCCCCCGAGCCGCCCGGAGTGTCCGCCATGCTCGAAGCCGTTCTCGATCGCGTCGACAAGAACCTCGAGATGAGCCTCGTCAGGCTGTTCGAGCTCATCCGCATCCGCTCGATCTCGACCGATCCGGACTATGCCGAGGAGTGCGACAAGGCGGCGGCCTGGTGCGCCGAGACGCTGGCCGAGCTCGGCTTCGAGGCCGCGGTGCGGCCGACGCCCGGCCGGCCGATGGTGGTCGGCCACCGCACCGACGGCACCGGCCCGAGCGTGCTGTTCTACGGCCACTACGACGTGCAGCCGGTCGATCCGGTCGAGCTCTGGGACACCGACCCGTTCGCGCCGCGGATCGTCACCCGCGACGACGGCTCGAAGATGATCGTCGCCCGCGGCGCCTCCGACGACAAGGGCCAGCTCCTCACCTTCGTCGAGGCCTGCCGGGCGTGGATCGACGTCGCCGGCAAGCTGCCGGTGCCGGTCTCGATCCTGTTCGAGGGCGAGGAGGAATCCGGCTCGCCGAGCCTCGCGGCGTTCCTCACCGAAAACGCCGGCGAGCTCGCCAAGGACATCGCCCTCGTCTGCGACACCTCGATGTTCGACCGCGAGACGCCGGCGATCGCCATCGCGCTCCGCGGCCTCGTCGGCGAGGAGATCGAGATCATCGCCGCCGACAAGGACCTGCACTCCGGCCTCTACGGCTCGGCGGCGCGCAACCCCAACCACGTGCTCGCCGCGATCCTCGCCGCCCTGCACGACAGCGACGGCAAGGTGACGGTGCCCGGCTTCTACGCCGGCGTCGAGGAGCCGCCGGCCGAGGTCAAGGCGCAGTGGGCGGCGCTGCCGTTCTCGGCCGAGGAGTTCCTCGGCGGCGTCGGGCTGCGCATCCCGGCCGGCGAGCGCGGCCGCTCGGTGCTGGAGATGATCTGGTCGCGGCCGACCTGCGAGATCAACGGCATGATCGGCGGCTACACCGGCGCCGGCTTCAAGACGGTGATCCCGTCGAAGGCCTCCGCCAAGGTGTCGTTCCGCCTCGTCGGCGAGCAGGACCCGGTGGCGATCCGCGAGGCCTTCCGCCGCTTCGTCACCGAGCGCGTGCCGGAGGACTGCCGGGTCGAGTTCCACGCCCACGGCGGCAGCCCGGCGATCACCATTCCGGCCGACAGCCCGGCGCTCGCCAAGGGCCGCGTGGCGCTCGAGGCGGAGTGGGGCCGCCCGGCGGTGATGATGGGGATGGGCGGCTCGATCCCGGTCGTCGGCGCCTTCAAGCGGATGCTCGCCATGGACACCATGCTGGTCGGCTTCGGGCTCGACGACGACCGCATCCATTCGCCGAACGAGAAGTACGAATTGTCGAGCTTCCACAAGGGCATCCGCTCGTGGGCTCGCATCCTGGCCGAGCTCGCCGCGTGATCGGGTCGGTCTGCGTCTATTGCGGCTCGAACGCCGGCGTGCGGCCCGACTACCGGGCGCTCGCCGAGGCGCTCGGCCGCGCGCTCGCCGGCCGCGGCCTGACGCTCGTCTACGGCGGCGCGCGGGTCGGGCTGATGGGGGCGGTCGCCGACGCGGCGCTCGCCGCCGGTGGCCGGGTCGTCGGCGTCATCCCGCAGTCGCTGGTCGACCGCGAGATCGCCCACGCCGGCCTCAGCGAGCTCCACGTCGTCGCCTCGATGCACGAGCGCAAGACGATGATGGCCGACCTCTCGGGCGGCTTCGTCGCGCTGCCGGGCGGCATCGGCACGCTCGAGGAGATCTTCGAGATGTGGACCTGGGGCCAGCTCGGCCACCACGGGAAGCCGTGCGCGCTGCTCGACACCGCCGGCTACTGGACAGGCCTCGCGACCTTCCTCGACCACCAGGTGGCCGAGGGCTTCGTGCGCGCCGACCACCGCAAGATGCTGATCGTCGAAGAGGACGCCGAAAGCCTGCTCGACCGGATGGCCGCCTACGAGGCGCCGCAGGTCAAGAAGTGGATCGCCGCCGGCGAGCGCTGACCCTTGCCGCCACCACCGCTAGCGCCACCACCGCGCGATCAGGTGGTCGAGCGACACCACGCCCGGCCCGCGCGCGACGACGACGAGGAAGCAGGCGGCCCACACGCCGTGCGTCGGCCAGGCGTCTGGGTAGACGAAGATCTCGATGACGAGCGTCATGCCGAGGAGCCCGAGCGCCGCGAAGCGCGAGGCGAGGCCGATCACGAGCAGGATCGGCAGCAGGTGCTCGGCGACCGCCGCGCTGTAGGCGGCGATCGTCGGGTCGACGAGCGGCAGCTTGTACTCCTCCTGGAACAGGAACACCGCGCTGTCGGACAGCCCGAAGCCGTCGACCTTGGTCTGGCCGGACTGCCAGAACACCGCCGCCGGGAACACCCGCGCCGCGAGCGCCAGCACCGAGTAGGGGATCCGCTCGAAGAGCGCGACGAGGCGCTCGATCAGAGCCGCGAGGCCGCCCGAGCGGGCGGCGTGGCTTGAGGGCGAGGCGGCGGTCATCGGGACGTCTCCGGGGCGGCGGGGCGGGTGAAACCGGCCGCGAGGCCGGCCTCGATCAGGCCGGCGAGGTTCAGCGTGAGGTCGAAGCCGGGCACCGTCGCGGCCGCCGCGGCGGCGTCGGCGAGCGTCGCCCCGGCGGCGAGCGCGGCGAGGAAGCGGGCGCCGCCCGCCGGCAGGTGGCGGACGTGCACCTCGAGGACGGGGCGGACGACGACGGCGTCCTCCGCCGACCAGTCCTCGATCGGCGCGAGCGCCATCTCGCCGGCGTTCATCGCCCAGAGGGTGACGACCGGATGGACGGAGGCGACGACCTCGAGCGAGGGGTGGAGGCGCAGGCCGAGCCCGGCGAGGTCCGCCGGGTCGATGGCGGCGAAGGCCTCGGCGCCGAGCGGTTCGGCGTCGGCGGCGTGGTAGGCGCGGGTGCGCGCCGCCTCGAGCCGGGCGACGTCCGCCGCGTAGGGCACGGCGGCCAGCGCCGCGACGCCGCCGAGGAAGGCCGGGAAGTCGTCGCCGTAGGTCATCATCAGGGGCGAGCGCGGCGGATGCGCCGCCACATAGGCGCGGGCGAGGCCGGTGAAGAACGCCTCGCCGACGATCCGTCGCAGCGCCGGAAAGCGCGCCTCGATGGCGCCTATGAGGGCGACGGCGACGTTGTTGCGGTAGACCGCGAAGCGCTTCTCCGGCGCGCGGCCGCCGGACCGGGCGAGGTCGGCCGGCACGGCGGCGGCGGGGTCGCGCAGGGCGGCGGCGAAGCGGTGCTGGACGGCGGCGGACATCGGCGCCTCACGCCGCGCGGGCGCGGGCGGCGCGCCGGATCAGCCGCTCGGCGGCGGCCGCCTCGGCGGCGAGCGCCGGCCAGGCCGGCACGTCGTTGTCCCACTCGATCAGCGTCGGCAGCGGCCCGGCGTCGCGCAGCACGCCCTCATAGAGCGCCCACACCGGGTCGGCGACGGGCGAGCCGTGCGCGTCGATCAGAAGCCGCTCGCCGGCGTCGCCGGTCGCCTCCGAATGGCCGGCGAGGTGGATCTCGTCGACGAGGCCGAGCGGGAAGGCGGCGAGATAGGCCGTGGCCGAGGTGCCGTGGTTGGTGGCCGAGACGACGACGTTGTTGACGTCGAGCAGCAGGCCGCAGCCGGTGCGGGCGGCGATCTCGGCGAGGAAGTCGGTCTCGGGAATGTCGCTCTCGGCGAACAGCACGTAGGTCGCCGGGTTCTCGAGCAGCATCCGCCGGCCGAGGGCCGTCTGCACTTGGTCGACGTGCTCGGCGACGCGGCGGAACGTTTCGGCCGTGTAGGGCAGCGGCAGCAGGTCGTCGAGGAAGACGCCCTCGTGCGTCGACCAGGCGAGGTGCTCGGAGAAGCTCTCCGGTTCGTAGCGGTCGCAGAGCGTCTTCAGCCGGGCGAGATGCGCCCGGTCGAGCGGCTCGGCGCCGCCGATCGACAGGCCGACGCCGTGGATGGAGAGCGCGTGGTCGCGCCTGAGCCGTCCGAGGGCCGTGTGCGGCGGCCCGCCGGCGCCCATGTAGTTCTCGGCGTGCACCTCGAGGAACCCCTCGAACGACCGGTCGGCCAGGAGGTCGGCGAGGTGCTCGGGCTTGAAGCCGACGCCGGCCGTGCGGGGCAGGGTCGTCGGGATCGCGGCGGGGTGGGGCATGGCGGTCGTCCGTGCCGGGGAGGGGCCGCGCGGGCCGGGCGAGCCGGCCCGCGCGAACGTGGCGTCAGGACTTGATCGGCTCGAGCGAGCCCATGCCGTTCGGCGTCTTCATGGTGGTGCAGGTGCCGGCCGGCACGGCCTTCCAGGCGTTGCCCTGGTAGTCCATCTTGGCGGTGCCCGCGCAGGTCGTGCCGGCGCCGGCGGCGCAGTCGTTCTGGCCCTTCAGCGCGACGCCGTAGCACTTCTCCTTGCCGGCCATCTCGACGGCCGAGGCGGAGCCGGCGACGGCGATGAGGGCGGCGGCGAGCGAGCCGGCGAGGGCGAGGTTGACGGAACGACGGTTCATGGTGTTGTCCTCCTGGTGGCGGCGAGCCGTGCTTGGCTCGTGACCAGGACTTCGCGGCGGCGGCGGCGGCCGTTACATCGGCTCACGCATCCGTGACCGATCCGGTCGGTTCCGCTCGTCGACCTTCGCCGCGTAACGAACGTGCGCTGCGCCGCGTATTGCTGTCCGAGGACCTGGGTGAACGAACGCGAGCGGGACTGGGCGGCCTGGATGGCGGCGGCGGACGCCGGCGACGCGGCCGCCTATCGTCGCCTCCTCGCGGCGCTGGCGACGTTCCTGCGCGCGGTGGTGCTGCGGCGGGCGGCCGCCTATGGCGTGCGCGACGCCGACGTCGAGGACGTGGTGCAGGAGGCGCTGCTGGCGATCCACCTGAAGCGCGGCACGTGGGATGCCGGCCAGCCGGTCGGCCCCTGGGTGGCGGCGATCGCCCGCAACAAGCTGGTGGACACGCTCAGGCGGCGCGGCCGCCGCGTCGACGTGCCGATCGAGGATTTCGCCGAGGTGCTGCCGGCGCCGGAGGCGGAGGAGGGGTTGTCGGCCGGCGAGGCCGAGCGGCTGCTGGCGGTGCTGAAGGGGCGCCAGCACGACGTGGTGAAGTCGATCTCGGTGGACGGCGCCGACATCCGCGCCACCGCCGAGCGCTACGGGATGAGCGAAGGCGCCGTGCGCGTCGCGCTGCATCGCGGGCTCGCGGCGCTCGCCGTGGCCTACAGGAGTTTTCGCGAATGAGGACGTCGAGGCTCATCGATACGCTCGCCGCCGACGCCGCCACCCCGCCGGCGCGGCTGTCGCGCGGCTTCCGCGCGGCGCTGGCGGTGGCGATCGTGGCCGCGGCGGCGGTCTTCTGGGTCCTGCTCGGACCGCGTCCCGACGCGCTCGTGGCGATCGGGACCGTGCGCTTTCCCCTCAAGTTCGTGGTGACGGCGCTGCTCGGCGTCGCCGCGGCGGCCTTGGCGCTGCGGCTCGTGCGGCCGGGCGCCGAGGCGGCCGCGGCGCGCCTCGCGCTCCTCGCCGCGCCGATCCTGCTCGCCGCCGCCGTCGTCGCCGAGCTCGTCGCCGTGCCGCGCGAGCTCTGGCTGACGCGCCTCGTCGGCACCAACTGGCTGGTCTGCCTCGTCTACGTGCCGACCATCTCGGCGCTGCCGCTCGCCGCCATCCTGTGGGCGCTCAGGCGCGGCGCGCCGGCCTCGCCGGCCTGGGCCGGGGCCGTCGCCGGCCTCCTCGCCGGCGCGGTCGGGGCGACCTTCTACGCCGCCCACTGCCCGGACGACTCGCCGCTCTTCGTCGCCGTCTGGTACACGCTGGCGATCGGCATCGTCGCCGCCGTCGGCGCCGCGATCGGCTCCCGCGTGCTGCGCTGGTGAGGGCGGGTCAGAGCCCGTCGATCACCGCCTTCAGCATCGCCCGCACCTCGCCGGCCGGCCCGCGCAGGCGCGGGTTGTCGATCGCCTGCATCGAGGCGACCGGGTCGATGGCGGCGACCTCCGTCCGGCCGTCGCCGGCGTCCTGCACGATGACGTTGCACGGCAGCATCGTGCCGACCTTGTCCTCGATCTCGAGCGCCGCGTGCGCCATCGCCGGGTTGCACGCCCCGAGGATGCGGTAGTCGCGGAACTCGGCGCCGAGCTTCTTCTTGAACGTCTCCTTGACGTCGATCTCGGTGATGATGCCGAAGCCCGCCGCCTTCAGCGCCGCGACCGTGCGCGCGAGGCCCTCCTCGAACGGGCACGGCAGCGTCTTGGCAAAATAGTAGCTCATGGCGCGTCTCCTCCAGAGGGGGCGTCCCCGTCGAGGCCTGCCCCACCTCGTGCCCATCCTATCGGACGGCGCGCCCTGCGCCGATGCGGGACAATCGGTATGCCGCGCCACCGCCCGTCGGCCAGCCCTCGCGGGGCGGCTCTTGCGGCGGCTCGGTCCGTTCCGGCAATGTGCCGGCCCCGAGCGGTTCCCGCGGAGACGACCCATGATCCTGATCGGCCAGTTCGACTCCCCCTTCGTCCGGCGCGTCGCGATCGCCATGCGGCTCTACGGGATGCCGTTCGAGCATCGTCCGTGGTCGGTGTTCGGCGACGCCGAGCGCATCGCCGCCTACAACCCGCTGACCCGGGTGCCGACGCTGGTGCTCGACGACGGCGAGGTGCTGATCGAGAGCACCTGCATCCTCGACCATCTCGACGAGGCGGCCGGCCCGGCGCGCGCGCTCATCGCCGGGCGTGGCGCCGAGCGGCGGGCCGCGCTGAAGGTGGCGGCGCTCGCCACCGGCCTCGCCGACAAGGCGGTGAGCCTCGTCTATGAGCGGGTGCTGCACCCGGAGACGTCGCAGGTCTGGATCGATCGCTGCGAGGCGCAGATCGGCCGCGTGCTCGGCATGCTCGAGGCCGACCGGGCGGCGCGGCCGTCGGCCTACTGGTTCGGCGCCTCGATCGGCCACGCCGACATCGCCGTCGCCTGCGCCTGCGCCCTGCGCTTCCTCGGCGAGGCGCACCCGAAACTCTTCGACGCGCGCCGCCGCCCGTCGCTCGCCGCCCACGCGGCGCGCTGCGAGGCGCTCGATCCCTTCCGAGAGATCGTCCAGCCGTTCATCCCGCCGGCGTGACGCCGCCCGTCAGCCGAGCGTGTTGCGCGGGGCGCCGGCGAGGAAGGCGTCGATGTTGCCGGTGACCTGGTCCCACAGCGTGCGCATAGCGCTCTCGCTCGCCCAGGCGACGTGCGGGGTGACGATGACGTTCGGCCGGCCGGCGACGGCGAGGAGGGGGTTGCCGTCGACCGGCGGCTCGCGCGTCAGCACGTCGAAGCCGGCGCCGGCGATGAGGCCCTCGTCGAGGGCGGCGACGAGGTCGGCCTCGTCGACGAGGCCGCCGCGCGAGGTGTTGACGAGGATCGGCCGGCGGCGCATCCGCCGGAACTCCGGCATTGCGATCAGGCCGCGCGTCGCCTCGGTCAGCGGGCAGTGCAGGGAGATCACGTCGGCGGTCTCGAGCATCTCCTCGAAGGGCACCAGCGGCGCCTCGGCGTGTGCGACGCCCTTGCGGCCGGCGTAGATCACCCGCATCCCGAGCGCTTCGCCGATGCGGCCGACCGCGCCGCCGATGGCGCCGCGGCCGACGAGGCCGAGGGTCGCGCCGGCGATGTCGCGGATCGGGTGGTCGAAGAAGCAGAAGTGGCGCGAGGCCTGCCACTTGCCGGCGATCACGTCGTCGCGGAAGGCGGCGACGGCGCGGCTGAGCGCGAAGATCAGCGCGAAGGTGTGCTCGGGCACGGCGGTGACCGCGTAGCCGCACACGTTCGACACCACGATGCCGCGCTCGCGGCAGGCGGCGACGTCGACGCAGTCGTAGCCGGTGGCGGCGACGGCGATCATCCGCAGGTCCGGCAGCGCCTCGAGGGCGGGGCGGCGGATCGGCACCTTGTTGGTGATCGCGACCGTCGCGCCGGCGAGCCGCGCGACGACGTCGTCCGCCGTCGAGTGCTCGTGCTCGGTCCAGTCGTGCGCGGTGGCCGGTCGCGTGAGCTCGATCGAGGGCGCGATCGTGCCGCGGTCGAGGAAGACGATGCGTGTCATGCCGGAACTCGCGCAAGTGGCCGTCGGCCCGCTCATAGAGCGGGTCGGGCGCGCTGTCGACCGATCTCAGAACCCTTCGAGCACGATCTTGCCGCGCGAGCGGCCGCTCTCGATCAGGGCGTGCGCGCGCTTCAGGTTCGCCGCGTCGATGCGGCCGAAGTTCTCGGCGAGCGTCGTGCGCAGGGTGCCGGCCCCGACGAGATGGGCGACCTCCGCCAGGAGGTGGTGCTGGGCGATCATGTCGGCGGTCTCGAACATCGGCCGGGTGAACATGAACTCCCAGTGGATCGAGGCGCTCTTGCGCTTGAAGGGAAGCGCGTCGAGGCTCGCCGGGTCGTCGATGAGGGCGAAGCGGCCCTGCGGCGCGACGATCTCGGCGATCTCGGCGAGGTGCTCGCCGGTCCCGGTGAGGCTCGCCACATAGCGGGCGTTGGGCGTTCCGATGCGCTTCATCTCGCCGGCGAGCGGCTTCGTGTGGTCGACGACCTCGTGCGCGCCGAGCTCGCGGCACCAGGCGGCGGTCTCCGGCCGCGAGGCGGTGGCGACCACGGTGAGGCCGGTGAGCTGCCGGGCGAGCTGGATCAGGATCGAGCCGACGCCGCCGGCGCCGCCGATGACGAGCAGCGTGCCGTGGTCCGCGGCGGTACCGCGGGCGACGCCGAGCCGCTCGAACAGCAGCTCCCAGGCGGTGATCGCGGTCAGCGGCAGCGCCGCCGCCTCGGCGAAGGAGAGGCTCTTCGGCTTCGGGCCGACGATCCGCTCGTCGACGAGGTGGAGCTCGGCGTTGGTCCCCGGCCGCGGCAGCGAGCCGGCGTAGAACACCTCGTCGTCCGGCTTGAACATCGTCACCGCCGGGCCGACGGCCTTGACCGTGCCGGCGGCGTCCCAGCCGAGCACGCGCACGGCGCCGGGGGCCGGCGTCTCGCGCACCCGCACCTTGGTGTCGACCGGGTTGACCGACACCGCGGCGACCTCGACGAGGAGGTCGCGCGGGCCGGGCTCCGGCGCCGGCAGCTCGACGTCGATGAGCGCGTCGGGATGATCGATCGACAGCGGCGCGCGGAAACCGACGGCCTTCATGGCGGTGCTCCTCCTCGGGGCCGGGCGACCGGCTACTGCTGGCCGTTCGCCACGACGTCGACGTTGAGGACCTGCGGCAGCGTCTGCGGCGCCATCATCGCGGTGCCGAACAGCATCGCCACCGGCACCGGCGCCGCCGGCTTGGCGGTGGCGACCAGCGACACCGGCTCGCGCAGGAAGAGCGCGCCGGCGGCCGCGAGCTTCGACTGGAACTCGGGGTTCTTCAGGATCGCCAGCATCGCCGGCAGCGCCGTGGCGAGCTGGTCGGCGAGCGTCTCCGGCGTCGTGCCGGCCTCCTTCGCCTGGGCCGCGAGCATGCGGTTCACCAGCGTCTCGTTGTCGAAGGCGATCGACACCTCGGCGATCGTCAGGCCCTGCAGCAGCTGCGTGGTCTCGTCCTGGTCGGACGGGTTGCGCAGCTTCTCGACGACCTCCTCGGTGAGCCCGCCGATCGTGGCCGAGACCGTCAGCTTGCCGATGCCCTCGGCGGAGAGCTCGAGCTTCTCGATCCTGCCGGTGGCGGTCGCCGGGTCCCAGCTGCCGGCGGAGGCGAACGACAGCGTCAGCCGGTCGTAGCCGAGGCGGGTCAGCTCCTTCTTGGCGTCGTCGGCCGGCATCGAGGCGACGTCGAGGACGATGCGGTCCGCGGCGATCGTGCCGCGCGTCACGGTGCCGTCGTCGCCCTGCTCGGCGGTGAACGACACGCTCTCCACCGGTACGGTGTAGCCGTCCTCGCCCGAGATCACGATGCCGTCGACCCGGGCGCCGTCGTAGTCCGCCTCGGCGGCGATGGCGTTGGCGCCGCTGGAGATGTCGCGCGGAGAGGGGAACCGGACGCCGGTCGCGGCGGCGCGGCCGGCGGTGAACTTGCCCTTGCCGTTGCTGATGGTGACGCCGTTGAGGGTGACGGTGCCGGCCTCGATGCGGTCGTCGGCCAGCGCGGCGTCGTCGATCACGATACGGTCGATCGCCATCTCCGACTTCTCGCCCTCGTCGTCGAGGGTGGCGGAGAACCCGACGATCTCGGCGGTGTCGTCGTCGCCGGTGACCGACTCGACGACGAGCGCTTCGGCGCCGCTCGCCTCGACGCCAGCCAGGAAGGCGTCGGCGATCGCGTTGCCGGTCGGCTCCACGGCGCGGGCCGGCAGCACGGCGGCCGACGCCAGCAGGGTGGCGAGGGCGAAGCGGCCGATCAGGGGCCGGAGGGCAGGGCGCATTGGAGGCTCCATCGTGGCGGTCGGTCGGTCGACGTGTCCGGAGAATGTGGGCAAGAGTACGTCGGCCGCAAGGCACCGCGGCGCCGGCTTGACGGGCGGCCGCTCCGGCGGCGACAACGCGCGCCGGACAACCGATGCGCGGGAGCCGCGAGCATGACGGACAGCACCACCGCCGAGAAGGCCGGCGCCGAAGACCGGACCTGCCTCGCCGTCGTCCTGGCGGCCGGCGAGGGCACGCGCATGCGCTCGTCGAAGCCGAAGGTGCTGCACGCCGTCGGCGGTCGGCCGATGATCGGCCACGTCGCCGCCGCCGCGGGGGAGGCCGGCGCCGGGCGGATCGCCGTGGTGGTCGGCAACGGCGCCGAGGCGGTCGGAAAGTATCTCTCGGCCGTCGCGCCGGCGGCGCGGACCTACGTCCAGGCCGAGCGGCGCGGCACCGCCCACGCCGTGCTCGCCGCCCGCGAGGCGCTGGCGGAGGCCGCGGACGACGTCGTCGTGCTCTGCGGCGACGCCCCGCTCGTCACCGCCGAGACGCTCCGCCGCGTCCGCGCCCGCCTCGCCGAGGGCGCCGACCTCGTCGTCGTCGGCTTCGAGGCCGACGACCCGACCGGCTACGGCCGGCTCATCGTCGACGGCGGCCGCCTGGTGGCGATCCGCGAGGACCGCGACGCGAGCCCGGCCGAGCGGATGGTGCGGCTCTGCAACGCCGGCCTGCTGGCGTGCCGCGGCGAGCATCTGCTGTCGCTCCTCGAGGCGATCGGCGACGACAACGCCAAGCGCGAGTTCTACCTCACCGACGCCGTGGCGATCGCCAACGACCGCGGCCTCGCGGTCACGACCGAGATCGTGCCGGAGGCCGAGGTGCTCGGCGTCAACGACCGCGCCCAGCTCGCCGCCTGCGAGGCGGCGTTCCAGGCGCGCGCGCGGCGCGCGGCGATGGCCGGCGGCGTGACGCTGGTGGCGCCCGAGACGGTGTTCCTCGCCTTCGACACGATGCTCGCGAGCGACGTGGTGGTCGAGCCGAACGTCGTCTTCGGTCCGGGCGTACGGGTCGAGGCGGGGGCGGTGATCCACGCCTTCTCGCACCTCGAGGGCGCCCGCGTCGCCGCCGGGGCGAGCGTCGGGCCGTTCGCCCGCCTCCGGCCCGGCACCGACCTCGGCGCCGGCGCGCGCGTCGGCAACTTCGTCGAGACGAAGAACGCCGTCGTCGACGAGGGCGCCAAGATCAACCACCTGAGCTACGTCGGCGACGCCCACGTCGGGGCGGGCGCCAACGTCGGCGCCGGCACCATCACCTGCAACTACGACGGCGCCGGCAAGCACCACACCGAGATCGGCGCCGGCGCCTTCATCGGCTCGAACTCGGCGCTCGTCGCCCCGGTCGCGATCGGCGCCGGCGCCTATGTCGGCTCCGGCAGCGTCGTGACCGAGGACGTGCCGGCCGACGCGCTGGCGATCGCCCGCGGCCGCCAGGTGGTGAAGCCCGGCCGGGCGACCGAGATCCGCGCCCGCGCCAAGGTCGAGCGGGGCTGACCGCCCGAGCGCGTCTGCCCGGGCGCGTGTCATTCGGAAACACGGTTTGATTGGCGGGACTTGCGCCGGGCCTCTAGACCGGGTCCGCAAGCGTTGCGGACGAAGGAGAGCGGTCTCATGTGCGGCATCGTCGGGATTCTGGGCACGGGGCCGGTCGCCGGGCGGATCGTCGAGGCGCTGAAGCGGCTCGAGTACCGCGGCTACGATTCGGCCGGCGTCGCCACCCTCGAGGACGGCCGGCTCGACCGCCGCCGCGCCTCCGGCAAGCTGAAGAACCTCGAGGCGGTGCTCGCCGCCACGCCGCTGCCCGGCGCCGCCGGCATCGGCCACACCCGCTGGGCGACGCACGGCGCGCCGACCGAGCGCAACGCCCATCCGCACGCGACCGACCGCGTCGCCGTCGTCCACAATGGCATCATCGAGAACTTCCGCACCCTGAAGGACGAGCTCGTCCACGCCGGGGCGACCTTCGAGAGCGACACCGACACCGAGGTCGTCGCCCACCTGATCGGCCGCGGCCTCGCCGAGGGGCTGTCGCCGCGCGAGGCGATGGCGGCGACGCTGAAGCGGCTCAAGGGCGCCTTCGCGCTCGCCGTCCTCGTCGAGGGCGTCGAGGACCTGATGCTGGCGGCCCGGCGCGGCTCGCCGCTCGCCATCGGCCTCGGCGACGGCGAGAACTATCTCGGCTCCGACGCCATCGCGCTCGCCCCCTTCACCACCCGCATCATCTATCTCGAGGACGGCGACTGGGCCGTCGTCACCCGCCATTCGGTGCAGATCTACGACGAGGCGGACCGCCCGGTCTCCCGCCCGGTGCAGGCGGCGCCGGCCGCCGCCTTCCTGATCGACAAGGGCAACCACCGCCACTTCATGGCGAAGGAGATCCACGAGCAGCCGGAGGTAATCGGCCACACCCTCGGGCACTATCTCGACTTCGGCGCCGAGGCGGCGCGGCTGCCGGGGCGGCTGCCAGTCGAGTTCGCCGCCCTCGACCGGCTGACGATCGTCGCCTGCGGCACCGCGAGCTACGCCGCGATGGTCGCAAAATACTGGTTCGAGCGCTTCGCCAAGCTGCCGGTCGACGTCGACGTCGCCTCCGAGTTCCGCTACCGCGACCCGCCGCTGGCCTCGGGCGGCCTCGCGCTCTTCGTCTCGCAGTCGGGCGAGACGGCCGATACGCTCGCCTCGCTGCGCCACTGCCGGGCCGAGGGCGTCAACACAGCGGCGATCGTCAACGTGGCGACCTCGTCGATCGCGCGCGAGGCCGACGTCGCCTTCCCGACGCTCGCCGGCACCGAGATCGGCGTCGCCTCGACGAAGGCCTTCACCTGCCAGCTCGCGGCGCTCGCCTGCCTCGCGCTCTACGCCGGGCGCGAGCGCGGCACCCTCGACCGCGCCGACGAGGTGCGCCTCGTGCGCGCCTTCGCCGAGGCGCCGCGGCTCGTCGCCGAGGCGCTCCGCCTCGAGCCGGCGATCGAGGCGATCGCCCGGCGCATCCACACCGCGCGCGACGTGCTCTATGTCGGCCGCGGCACCAGCTACCCGCTCGCCCTCGAGGGCGCGCTGAAGCTGAAGGAGATCTCCTACATCCACGCCGAGGGCTACGCCGCCGGCGAGCTGAAGCACGGGCCGATCGCCCTCGTCGACGAGACGGTGCCGGTGGTGGTGCTGGCGCCCTCCGACCGCTGGATCGAGAAGACCGCCTCCAACGTCCAGGAGGTCGCGGCGCGCGGCGGCCGCATCCTGATGATCACCGATGCGCCCGGCCGCGCCGCGATGGGCCTCGAGCCCGAGGAGACGGTGATCCTGCCGGAAATGCCGGAGGAGATCGCGCCTCTCGTCTACTCGGTGCCGGTGCAGCTCCTCGCCTACCACACGGCGGTGGTGAACGGCACCGACGTCGACCAGCCGCGCAACCTCGCGAAGTCCGTCACCGTGGAGTGACGCGGCGCGGGCGCCGGCGGCGCACGAGGGAGGCCGGCGGTCGAGGTGCCGGTCGTGCGCGCCCGCGCGCAACGCTGGGCGGTTTTCATCCCGACCGGTCCGGCGTACGATCTGGAACAAGAATAATTCACATGGGGGAGGGCCGATCGCCGTGGCCTCGGGGCTCGACCGCCGAAGCGTCCTCGCCGCCACCGTCGGCCTGGCCCTCGCCTCGGTCGCCGGCGCACCCGCGGCGCACGGCACCGACGCCACGATCCGCTTCGGGCTGACGCCCGTCTTCCTGACCTCCGATCTCGAGCTGCTCGGGCGTCTCCAGGCCTATCTCGAGCGGGCGACGGGACGGCCGGTCGCGCTGGTGACGCGCCGCACCTACCAGGAGATCACCGCGCTCCTCGTCTCCGGCGAGCTCGATGCCGCCTGGATCTGCGGCTACCCGTTCGTCGCCCATCGAGAGGCGCTGCGGCTCGTCGCCGTGCCGCTGTGGCGCGGCAAGCCGGTCTATCAGTCCTACCTCATCGTCGATCACGCCCGGCGGGCCGAGGGGCTCGCCGACCTGCGCGGCGACGTGCACGCCTTCTCCGATCCCGACTCCAACTCCGGCTTCCTCGTGACCCGCGCGGCCCTCGCCGAGATGGGTCTGCGGCCCGAGAGCTTCTTCGCCCGGGCCTTCTTCACCTACGGGCACCGGAACGTGATCCGGGCGGTGGCGTCCGGCCTCGCCACGTCCGGCTCCGTGGACGGATACGTCTACGAGGTCGTCGCGGAGATGGAGCCGTCGCTGACGGCGGGGACGCGCGTGCTTCGGGCCTCCGAGTGGCTGGGCTTCCCGCCGATCGCGGCGCCGCGCGTTCCGGCCGACGAGGTCCGCCTCGCCGCGCTGACAGCCGCGCTTCTGGGCATGGGCGGCGACGACGAGGGGCGCGCCGTGCTCGCCATGCTCCGGCTCGACGGCTTCTCGCCCGAGGACCCGGCGCTCTTCGACACGATCGCGGCCAAGGCCGCCCTCGTGGCCGCGGCGGGATAGCGCCGTGGGCCGCCGCCTCGACCCGCGGGCGTGGCCGATCACCGTCAAGGTGCCGCTGGCGGTCGCCGCCCTGATGATGCTCGTCGGCGTCGCGCTGTCGGAGCGGGTGCTCGACCGGCTCGCCGAGACCCAGGAGCGGCATCTGCGCGATCTCGCCCAGAGCTATCTCGACGGCCTGTCCTCCTCGGTGGCGCCGTCGATCCTGCGGGACGACGTCTGGGAGGTGTTCGACGCCATCGGGCGTGCCGAGGCGCTGAACAAGAGCCTGCGCCCGCGGGAGACGATCGTCACCAACGGCGAGGGGCTGGTGATCGCCGCGTCCGATCCGCGGCAGCACCCCGTCGGGTCCCGCGTCACCGCCGCCGACGTCGACGGCGAGAGCTTCGGCTTCGAGGCGGGTGCGGACACCGCCAGCGCGGCGCGTCGTCTCTCCTATCCCGGTCGCACCGTCGGCATCATCCGCGCCACCTTCGACACGACGCACCTGGCGGCCGAGCGGCGCGACGTGCTCGTTGCGCTCGTCATGACGAACGGCATCATGACGATGGCCCTCGCCGTCGCCGGCTGGCTCGTCGTCGCGCGGATGATGCGGCCGGTGCGAATCCTGTCCGAGCATCTCGGCGCGGCGCGGGAAAGCGCCATGGTGCCGATCGACGACGTCATCGTCGCCCGGACGCGTGGCGAGTTCGGGCAGCTCTTCCGGAGCTACAACGGCCTCGTGCAGTCGCTGCGGGAGCGGGAGGACCTCGCCGACCGGCTCGCCGAGGAGGAGCGGCTCGGCAGCCTCGGCCGCCTCGCGTCGGCGCTCGCGCACGAGATCAACAACCCGCTCGGCGGGATGTTCAACGCCCTCTCGACCCTCAAGGCGCACGGGCACCTCGCCCATGTCCGGCGGGACTCGATCGGACTGCTCGATCGTGGCCTCGTCGGCATCCGCGATCTCGTGCGCACGACGCTCGCCCTCTATCGGACGGACCTGGCGAAGCGGGACCTGACTGCCGCCGACGTCGACGACCTGAAGCTCCTCGTCCGCCCCGAGGCGCGGCGCAAGGCGGTCACCGTCACGATCGCCAACGGCCTGGCGGAGCCGGTGCCGCTGCCGAGCGCGCCCATCCGGCAGGCGGTCCTCAACCTCCTTCTCAACGCCGTCGCGGCCGCGCCGGAAGGGTCGACGGTCGAGCTCGCGGTCGCCGTCGACGGCGCCGCGCTCAGGCTGTCGGTCCGCGACTGCGGGCCGGGCCTGCCGGATCCCGCGGCCGACGTGCTCGTCGGCCGGTCGAGCGTGACGCCGCTTCGGCAGGGCGGCGGGCTCGGGCTTTGGACGACCCGCCGTCTCGTCGCCGAGCTCGGCGGTGCCGTCGACGTCGCGCGCCCGTCGACCGGCGGCACGGTCGTCTCGCTCGCCGTCCCGATGCCCACCTCGGAGGATATGCCCCATGTCGCCTGAGCCGCGCGTCGTCGGCCTCGTCGAGGACGATCGGATCATGGGCGAAAGCCTCGTCCAGCGGCTGGCCCTCGAGGGCGTGACCGTCAAGTGGTGGCAGCGTGGACGCGAGGCCGCCGCGGCGCTGCCCGCGTGCCGCCTCGCGGCCGTCGTCTGCGACATCCGCCTGCCGGATCTCGACGGCGAGGCGCTGTTCCGACAGTCCGGGCAGGCGCCCGGGGCGCCGCCGTTCCTGTTCATCACCGGCTACGCCGACATCGATCAGGCCGTGCGGCTCATGCGAGCCGGCGCGGCGGACTACGTGACGAAGCCGTTCGAGATGGACGACTTCCTCGCTCGCCTCGGCGACCTGATCCGTCCGCCCGGCGCGCCGGCCGCCTCGGTGCTCGGCGCCTCACCGGCGATGCGCGAGGTGGAGGGCCTGCTGCGGCGCCTGGCCCGCGTCCGGTCGAATGTCCTGATCACCGGGGAGACCGGCACGGGCAAGGAGGTCGCCGCCCGCTTCCTGCATGCGGTCGCCCACGCCGACCTGCCGTTCATGGGCGTCAACTGCGGGGCGATCCCCGGCGAGCTCATGGAGAGCGAGCTGTTCGGCCACGAGCGCGGCGCCTTCACCGGGGCGACGCAGCGCCACCTCGGCTATGCCGAGCGTGCGGGCGAGGGAATCCTGTTCCTCGACGAGATCGCCGAGCTCAGGCCGGAGCTGCAGGTGAAACTCCTCCGCCTCATCGAGGAGCGCACCTTCCACCGCGTCGGCGGCGAGCACCCGCTGCCGTTCCGCGGCCGCCTCGTCGCGGCCACCAACGGCGATCTCGGCAAGCTCGTCGAGAGCGGGCGGTTCCGCGAGGATCTCTACTACCGCGTCAATGTCGTCGCCGTCCGGATGCCGCCGCTGCGCGACCGGCCCGACGACATTCCCTGGCTGATGGAGCGCTTCTTCGCCGAGTTCTCGGGCGAGGTCGACACGGACCTGCGCGGCGTCGGCGCGCACGCCGAGGAGGCCGCGCGCGCCCATCCGTGGCCCGGCAACGTCCGCGAGCTCCGGAACCGCATGGAGCGCGCCGTGGCGCTCGGTCTCGGCCCGTGGATTTCGCCGGCCGACCTGTTCCCGGATGCGGACGTCCGGTCGCAGGGCGGCGCGGACCGCCTCGGTTCGCTCGAGGACGCCCGCCAGGACGCGGAACGCCGCCACATCCTACGGGCGCTGCAGGCGACCGACGGCGAGATCGGCGCGGCGGCGGCGCTTCTCGGGATCGGCCGGACGACCCTCTGGGAGAAGATGCGCCGACTGGCGATCGGCGGCGACGGCTGACGGAGCGTTCGGGCCGCCGAACGCACGGCGGCGCAGCATGTTCGGAGATCCGGACGCGGCCGCCCTGGCGGATCTGCGCTCGGCTAGATAACCTCTTGGATTCCCATCTCTTTCTTCGTTGGCCTGCCCCCTGCAACTGGTCTTCCGTCCATCGGACTCGAGACCTTTCTGGGGAGGAAGCCAATGAAGGGGTGCAACGCCCTCATCGACGTCGGACGCCGCCGGTTCCTGACCGGCGTCGGCGTCGCAACCGCAGGCGCCGCCGCCGCGGCCGTGATGCCGACGCCGGCCAAGGCCGCGCCCGGCGCGGCGCTCGTGAAATATCCGGCGAACCGGCTGGCGAACGTGAAGGACCTCGTCGTCGACGAGCCGCTCGAGGTCGCCTACCCGGACGACGACGCGCCGGGCGTCCTCCTGAAGCTCGGCACCCCGGTTCCCGGCGGCGCCGGCCCCGACGGCGACATCGTCGGCTTCACGACCGTCTGCCCGCACAAGGGCTTCCCGCTCGCCTACAGCGCGGCCGACCGCACGCTGAACTGCCCCGGCCACTATTCGCGCTTCGACTGCGAGAAGGGCGGGCAGCAGGTCTGGGGGCAGGCGACGCAGAACCTGCCGCAGTACGCGCTGCGCGTCGACGCCAACGGCGACATCTACGCCGAGGGTGTCGACGAGCTGCTCTATGGCCGCCTGTCGAACGTGCTCTGAAGGAGGGAACGATGGCCTACAAGCGCCAGATCGGCCGGCTGCCCATCATCCCGGCCAACGCCACGCAGCACACCGTCGTCTGCCACTACTGCATCGTCGGCTGCGGCTACAAGGCCTACTCCTGGGACGCCTCCTACGAGGGCGGCACCGCGCCCTCTGAGAACGTCTTCGGGGTAGACCTCGCCGAGCAGCAGCCGGCGGAGACCGCGGCGTGGTACCCGCCGTCGATGTACAACATCGTCAGGCAGAACGGCCGCGACGTCCACATCATCATCAAGCCGGACAAGGACTGCGTCGTGAACTCCGGGCTCGGCTCGGTGCGCGGCGCGCGCATCGCCGAGATGAGCTATTCGCGCCAGCGCAACACGCAGCTCCAGCGCCTCACCGACCCGCTCGTCTGGCGCTACGGCCAGCTCCAGCCGACGAGTTGGGACGACGCGCTCGACCTCGTCGCCCGGGTGACCGCCGCGGTGATCGCCGAGCAGGGCGAGGACGGCCTCATCGTCTCGGCCTTCGACCATGGCGGCGCCGGCGGTGGCTACGAGAACACCTGGGGCACGGGAAAGCTCTACTTCGAGGCGATGAAGATCCGGAACATTCGGATCCACAACCGCCCGGCCTACAATTCCGAGGTGCACGGCTCGCGCGACATGGGCGTCGGCGAGCTCAACAACTGCTACGAGGACGCCGAGCTCGCCGACACCATCGTCGCCGTCGGCACCAATGCGCTCGAGACCCAGACGAACTACTTCCTGAACCACTGGGTGCCCAACCTGCGCGGCACCTCGCTCGGCAAGAAGCGGGCGGAGTTCGGCGGCGAGGCCGTCGGCAAGGGCCGCGTCGTGATCGTCGATCCGCGGCGCACAGTGACCGTGAACGCCTGCGAGATCGAGGCGGGCAAGGGGAACGTCCTCCACCTCGCCATCAACTCCGGCACCGACCTCATCCTGTTCAACGCCTGGCTCACCCACGCCGTCGAGCGGGGCTGGCTCGACCGCGACTTCATCGCGGCGTCGACCTCCGGCTTCGACGAGGCGGTCGCCGCGAACAAGGTGACCGTCGCGGAGGCGGCCGATGTCACGGGCCTTTCGGCGGACGACATCGTCAAGGCGATCACCTGGATCGCCGAGCCGAAGGAGGGCGGGGCGCGGCGGCGGACGATGTTCGCCTACGAGAAGGGGCTGATCTGGGGCAACGACAACTACCGCACCAACCAGGCGCTGGTGAACCTCGCCCTCGCGACCGGCAACATTGGCCGCCCCGGCGGCGGGTGCGTGCGTATGGGCGGCCACCAGGAGGGCTACTCGCGGCCGTCCGACGGCTTCATCGGCCGCCCGGCGCCCTACGTCGACAAGCTCCTGATCGAGGGCAAGGGCGGCGTCCACCACGTGTGGGCCTGCGACCACTACAAGACGACGCTGAACGCCATGGAGTTCAAGCGCGTCTACAAGAAGCGCACCGACCTCGTGAAGGATGCGATGAACGGCGTGCCCTACGGCGATCGTCCGGCGATGGTCGAGGCGATCATGGGGGCGATCCGGCAGGGCGGGCTCTTCACCGTCGACGTCGACATCGTGCCGGCGAAGATCGGCGAGGCGGCGCACGTCATCCTGCCGGCCGCGACCTCCGGCGAGATGAACCTCACCTCGATGAACGGCGAGCGGCGGATGCGCATCACCGAGCGCTACATGGATCCGCCCGGCCAGGCGATGCCCGACTGCCTGATCGCCGCCCGCATCGCCAACAACCTGGAGCGGGTGTTCCGCGACATGGGCAAGGCCGACGTCGCCGACAAGTTCAAGGGCTTCGACTGGACGACCGAGGAAGACGCCTTCATGGACGGCTACCACGGCCACGAGCGGGGCGGCGAGTTCGTCACCTACGAGCGGCTGCGCGCCATGGGCACGAACGGCTTCCAGGAGCCGGCCGTCGCCTTCGAGGGGGACAGGATCGTCGGCACCAAGCGGCTCTTCGCCGACGGCAAGTTCAACAAGCCGGACGGCAGGGCGACCTTCGCCAAGACCGAATGGCGCGGGCTGCAGGCGCCGGGCAAGCAGGCCGAGAAGGACAGGTTCGCCTACCTCATCAACAACGGCCGCGCGAACCTCGTCTGGCAGAGCGCCTATCTCGACGTCGAGAACGAGTTCGTCATGGACCGCTGGCCCTATCCGTTCATCGAGATGAACCCGGACGACATGGCGGAGCTCGGGCTGAAGCAAGGCGACCTCGTCGAGGTCTACAACGAGAACGGCTCGACCCAGGCGATGGCTTATCCGACCCCGTCGGCGAAGCGGAAGCAGGCGTTCATGCTGTTCGCCTACCCGACCGGGGTGCAGGGCAACGTCGTCTCCGCCGGGGTGAACGAGTTCATCATTCCGAACTACAAGCAGACCTGGGGCGACATCCGCAAGATCTCCGACGCGCCGGAAGCGGTGAAGCACCTGACCTTCAAGTCGAAGGAATACATCGCGTGATCTCGACGGGCGGCCGCCGCCACGGCGGCCGCCCGACCGTCCGCGCCGCCGCCCTTGCGGTCGGCGGATCGCCGACGCCGTCTAGCGTCGGCCGCCGGGCGTCCAGGGACCGCGCTCGATGCGCTCGGCGAGGAGGCCGAGGAAGCTCGCGCCGCGCACGCCGTCGATCAGGCGGTGGTCGACCGAGTAGGTGAGGTGCACGCCCCTGGCGATGGCGATCGCGCCGCCGCGGGCGATCACCCGCTCGTGCGCGCGGCCGACCGCCAGGATGCTCGACTGGCCGGGGCTGATGATCGCCTCGAAGCGGTCGGCGCCGCCCTGGCCGAGGTTCGACAGGGTGATCGCCGGCGGCTCGGAATCGGCGGCCGAGAGGCGTCCGGCGCGCACGCGCTGCACCGCGTCCTGGCGCGCCTGCGCGATCTCGGCGAGCGAGCGGCCGGCGAGGTCGCGCAGGACCGGGATCATCAGCCCGTCCGGCACCGCGACGACGAGGCCGATGTCGACGCTGGCGGCGGGCAGCCGGGCCGGGCCGCCGGGGCCGTCGACGAGGCGGTCGGTGATGCCCGGCACGCCGCCGATCGCGTCCGCCATCGCCTGGAGCAGGAAGTCGGTGACGGTCGGCTTCACCCGCGTCTCGCGCTCGATCTCCGGGTCGAGCAGGGCGCGGGCGGCGTCGAGCCCGGTCGTCTCGACCCAGCGGTCGAGGGCGAAGGCCGGGATCGTGCGCCGGCTGAGCGCGACGGATTCGGCGATGCGCGCCCGCATCGGCGTCAGCGGCACAGCGCCGGCGACGGGCGCCAGGGGCGCCTGGTGCGCGGCCGCGGCCGCGACGGCGGCAGGGGCGGACGTCGCCGCGGCCAGCACGTCGCGCTTGCGCACGCGCCCGCCCGGGCCGGTGCCGGCGAGGGCGGCGAGTTCGAGGCCGCGCTCGCTGGCGAGGCGGCGGGCGAGCGGCGAGGCCGGCACCCGGCGCGGCTTCGGCGCCGTGACCGGTGCCGTCGCGGCAGGCGCCGGCGTGGCCTGGGTGGCGGACGCCGAAGCGAAGGACGGCCCGGCCGCGGCAGCCGCGGCCTTCGCCTGGCCGATCGGGGTCAAGCGGGCGAGCAGGCCGCCGATCGGCAGCGCCGCGCCCTCCGGCGCCAGCACCTCGTCGAGGGTGGCGTCGACCGGCGCCTCGACCTCCATCGCCGCCTTGTCGGTCTCGATCTCGACGAGCGCCTCGCCCATCTTCACCGGCTCGCCGGGCCGCTTCAGCCAGCGCAGCACGGTCGCCTGCTCCATCGTGGCGCTGAGCTTGGGGACGAGGAAATCCATCGCCCTCACTCCCGGACGAGCGCGCGCGCCGTGGCGGCGATCGCCTCGGGCGTGGGAATCAGCGCGTCCTCGAGCGGCGGGCTGTAGGGCAGGGGGTGGTCCGGCAGGCTGAGCCGTGCCGGCGGCGCGTCGAGGTCGTCGAAGGCGTCCTCGACGATCTGGGTGATCACCTCGGCGCTCCAGCCGCCGACGCGCGCCTGCTCCTCCACGGTGACGAGCAGGTTGGTGCGCCGCACGCTCTCGGCGATCGGGGCGGTGTTCATCGGTCGCAGCACCCGCATGTCGATCACCTCCGCGGCGATGCCCTCGGCGGCGAGCAGGTCGGCGGCGGCGAGCGCCCGGCCGAGCATCGCGAGGCTCGCGACGATCGTCACGTCGCCGCCGGCGCGCACGACCTTCGGCCCGTCCGGCATCGGCGGGGCGTCGCTGCCGACCGGCACCGGCCCCTTCGACGACAAGAGCGCCTTGTGCTCTAGGATCAGCACCGGGTTGTCGTCGCGGATCGCCGCCTTCAGCATCCCGTAGGCCTCGGCCGGCGTCGACGGCACCAGGATCTTGAGGCCCGGCACCGACAGCATCCACGACTCGGCCGTCTGCGAGTGCTGCGCCCCGAAGCGCAGCCCGGCGCCGCCGATCGCCCGGATGACGAGCGGCACCTTGACCTTGCCGCCGGACATGAAGCGGTGCTTGGCGATGCCGTTGACGATCTGGTCGAAGCAGACGCCGAGGAAGTCGGCGAACATGATCTCGGCGATCGGCCGGTAGCCGGTGAGCGCGAGGCCGAGGGCGGCGCCGACGAAGCCGGTCTCGGCGATCGGCGTGTCGCGCACGCGCGCCGCGCCGAACTCTTCGTAGAGGCCCTGGCAGGTCTTGAACGGCCCGCCGGAGGGGCCGATGTCCTCGCCCATGATCAGCGTGGTCGGGTCGCGCCGCATCTCCTCCTGGAGGGCGGCGACGATCGCCTCGCGGTAGGTGATCTCGCTCGTCATCGCCGGCTCCCCCTCACGCGAACGTCTTGGCCATGAAGTCGATGTCGAGGCCGGGCCACGGGCCGGCCGCGGCCCGCTCGGCGGCGGCCCTCGCCTCGGCGCGGCTCTCCTCGACGATGGCGTCCGCCGCCTCCTCGCCGAGGATGCCGCGGCCGACGAGGGCGGCCCGGTGGAGCACGATCGGGTCGCGCGCCAGCCACGCCTCGACCTCGGCCGGATCGCGGTACTTCGCTGGGTCGGTGCGCGAGTGGCCGCGGTGGCGGTAGGTCTTGCACTCGAGGAAGCTCGGGCCGCCGCCGCCGCGCGCCCGCGCCACCATAGTCGCCGCCTCGGCGTAGACCGCCTCGACGTCGTTGCCGTCAACCTTGGCGGCGTTCATCGCGTAGCCGGCGGCGCGGATCACGAGGTCTTCGTAGGGGGTCGTGTGGTTGATGCGGGTGAACTCGCCGTAGAGGTTGTTCTCGCAGACGAAGATCACCGGCAGGCGCCACACCTGGGCGATGTTCATCGCCTCGTGGAAGGCGCCGATGTTGGTGGCGCCGTCGCCGAAGAAGCACACCGAGACCTGCTCGCGGCCGGCGAGCTGCGCCGAGGTGCCGGCGCCGACGGCGACCGGCAGCCCGGCGCCGACGATGCCGAAGGCGCCGATCAGGCCGCGGTCGATGTCGGTCAGGTGCATCGAGCCGCCGAGCCCGCCGCAGACGCCGGTGGTGCGCCCGAACAGCTCGGCGAAGGCGGCCTCGAAGTCCATGCCGCGGGCGAGGCAGTGGCCGTGGCCGCGGTAGGTGTAGGTGACGTAGTCGTCGTCGCGCAGCGCCTTGGCGACGCCGGCCGACACCGCCTCCTGGCCGTTGCAGAGGTGCGTCGTGCCGTGCACGAGGCCGTCCAGGTAGCTGCGCTGCACCTGCTCCTCGAACTCGCGGATGCGCACCATCGCGCGGAAGAGCGCGACGCGCTCGGCGTCGGTGAGCGGCGGCGCGGCGGCGTTGCTCGCGGTCGCGGCGGTCGGCGGGACCGTCATGTCGGGCGCCTCCTCGGGCAGAGATCGTTGTCGTCGTTCGGTGTCGCGAATGTAGGGGGGTGGCGGGCCCGCTAGACGCGGTAGCGCCGGATCACGTCCTCGTCGAGCGCGAGCCCGAAGCCCGGCCCGGTCGGCACCGCGTAGCGGCCGTTCTCGAACGGCGAGCGGTTGGCGACGAGGCGGTAGAACAGCGGGTCGCGGTCCGGGTGAAAGGTTTCCAAATAGGTGCCGTGCGGGATCGAGGCGAGCAGGTGCGCGGCGATCTGCGGCTCCTCGTGGTGGCCCATCTCGACGGTGAAGCAGTCGGCGAGCGCCGCCACCCGGCGCCACTCGGTCGGTCCGCCGCCCCAGCTCGCATCGAAGTTGCAGACGTCGATGGCGCCCGACGTCATCAGGTCGCGGCAGCCGGCGCGGCTGATCTCGCTCTGGCCGGCGCACACGGGGATGCCGGTCATCGCCCGCGCCGAGGCCATGTCGAGGCGGTCGTTGTACCAGCGCACCGGCTCCTCGAACCAGCGGATGCCGAGGTCGGCGGCGCGCTTGGAGAACTCCACCGCCTGGCGCAGCGACCAGCCCTGGTTGGCGTCGACGAGGAGCACGAAGTCGTCGCCGACCGCCGCGCGGGCGGTGCGCACGCGCTCGGCGTCCTCGGCCGGGGTGCGGCCGCCGACCTTGAACTTGCAGCCGGCGAAGCCGTCGGCGCGGATCGCCTCCATCTCGCGGCCGAAATCGGCCAAGGTCTTGTTTTCCTCGTAGTATCCGGCGATGCAGACGACCGGCAGGCTGTCCGTGTAGCCGCCCCAGAGGCGATAGAGGGGCTGGCCGAGCGCCTTGCCGAAGGCGTCCCAGACGGCGCTGTCGACGCAGGCCTGCGCGCACATCGCGAGCTTGCGGTCGCGCAGGATGTTGTAGCTCGGCGGCCGCATCGCCTGCCAGCAGCCCTCGACGTTGAACACGTCCATGCCGACGAGGCGCGGCGCGATCTCCTCCAGGATGATCCGCACCACCTCGGCCTGCGTCTCGAACTCGTCGCCGTTGTAGCACTCGCCGACGATGCCGCCGGACGTGTAGAGGCGGGTGATGATCGTGCAGCGGTGCGTCATGAAATAGCTGCTGCCGCGGAAGGTGCGCGGCAGCGGCATGCACAGCGGCACGCACTCGATCCGTTCGATCTTGAGCTCAGGCATCGGTGCGTCGCATCCGCTGAAGGGTCATCGAAACGTTTCCAACGCTAGCGACGGGAGCCGATCCGGTCAAGCCGCCGTGACGCGCCCGTGTCCGGATTGCGCGGAGCGGGCGCGTCGTCCTATATCTGAGGCGGAATGCGGCGGGTTCCGGCGGGTCCGGGGAGCAGCGGCGGCGAGCAGCGGGCAGGGTGGGGTGAGCGGAAAGCCTTCGACGATCCGGGAAGTTGCGCGGGCGGCGAACGTCTCCGTCGGAACCGTTTCACGCAGCCTTAACGCCCCGGACACGGTTCGGCCGGCGACCCTCGAGAAGGTCCGGGCGGCGATCCAGGCGCTCGGCTTCCAGCCGGACGTCCGCGCGCAGAACATGCGCCGCCGGCGGACGCTGACCATCGGCTTCATCATCGACGACATCACCAACCCGTTCCACGCCCTGACCTTTCGGGCAGCGGAGGCGGAGCTGCGCGAGCAGGGCTTCTTCCTCCACCTCGTCTCGACCGACGGCAAGGCGAGCCGCGAGGCCGAGGCGATCGACATGCTGCAGCACGGCCGCGTCGACGGCCTCATCATGACGATCAACAGCGAGCAGGACCCGCGCTGCCTGCGCCACGTCGCCGAGCTCAGGGTGCCCTCGGTGCTGCTCGACCGCGACCTCGATCTCGCCGTCGACGCCGTGCTGACCGACCATGCGACCGGCATCGAGCAGGCCACCTCCTACCTCCTCGACCTCGGCCACCGCCGCATCGCCATCATCACGGCGGGGATGGAGATCCGGCCCGGGCGCGAGCGCCTGCGCGGCTATCTCGACGCCTTCGCGAAGCGCGGGCTGGAGCCGCCGCGCGGCCTGGTGCGGGCGCAGAGCCTTGCTGCCGAGTTCGGCTTCCGCGAGGCCTCGGCGCTGCTGCAGAGCGACGAGCCGCCGACCGCGCTGATCGCCGCCGGCAACCGCATCCTCGTCGGCGTCTTGCGGGCGATCCAGCAGCAGGGCGTCTCGATCCCCGGCGACCTGTCGCTCATCGCCTGCGACCGCAGCGACCTCACCCGCGTCTATCCCGGCCCGATCACCCTTATCGAGCGCGACATCGAGGACATCGGCCGCACCGCCGCCCAGCTCCTGCTCGAGCGGCTTTCCGGCCCGGCCGACCGGCCGGCCCGGCGCGTCACCTTCCAGACCCGGCTGACCCTCGGCGGCTCCTGCGCGGCGATCGGCTGACGCGCGAATTCCGGGCGCGCGGGATCAGATCGGCAGCGCCGTCGTCTTCTTGACGGTGCGCAGCGCCAGCGTCGACTGCACGCGCACGACGCCCGGCAGCTGGGTAAGGATGTCGGCGTGCAGCCGCTCGAAGTCCGCCGCGTCGTGGTAGGCGACGTGCAGCAGATAGTCGGCCTGGCCGGCGATCAGGTAGCAGGCGAGCACTTCCGGAATGAGCTTCACCCGCGCCTCGAAGCGGTCGAGGGCCTGGCGGCCCTGCTGGTCGAGGCTGATCTGCACGAAGGCGTTGCCGGGCAGGCCCGCCGCCTTCGGGTCGAGCAGCATCGCGTAGCCGGCGACGAGCCCGCTCGCCTCCAGCGCCTTGACGCGCCGGAGGCACGTCGAGGGCGACAACCCGACCCGCTCGGCGAGGTCCTGGTTGGTGATCCGGGCATCCGCCTGCAGCATGCGGACGATCGCCCGGTCGGTCTCGTCGAGGAGGATCATGGCTCGAACCGGATGTTGCGGCGCATCGGCCTTGCGCTGAATTTTATTGCATGCCTCGACCTCTGAACGCAATCAAGTGCCGAAATCTCGCGCTTGGGGACCGCGCTTGACCAAACATTGCGGGCCGTCCGTGACATCCTCGCACATTCGAAATTCGGGCAGGAGGAGGACCGTCATGCGCATCGGTGTCCCGAAGGAAATCAAGATTCACGAGTACCGCGTCGGTCTCGTGCCATCGAGCGTGGGCGAGCTCGTCCACCACGGCCACGAGGTGCTGGTCGAGACCAATGCCGGCCTCGGCGCCGGCCTCTCCGACGAGGACTACGTCCGCGCCGGCGCGCGCATCGTCGCCACCGCCGACGAGGTGTTCGCGGCCGCCGACATGATCGTCAAGGTCAAGGAGCCGCTGGCGGTCGAGCGCAAGAAGCTGCGCCGCGGCCAGGTGCTGTTCACCTACCTCCACCTCGCTCCCGATCCGGAGCAGGCGCGCGACCTGCAGGCCTCCGGCGCGATCTGCATCGCCTATGAGACGGTGACCGCCGCCGACGGCTCGCTGCCGCTGCTCACCCCGATGTCGGAAGTGGCCGGGCGGATGTCGGCGCAGGTCGGCGCGTCGTGCCTGGAGAAGGCGCACGGCGGCCGCGGCGTGCTGCTCGGCGGCGTGCCGGGCGTGCCGCCGGCCAACGTCGTCATCCTCGGCGGCGGCGTCGCCGGCTCGAACGCCGCGCTGATCGCCCTCGGCATGGGCGCGGCGGTGACGGTCGTCGACCGCTCGGCGCCGGCGCTCCGGCGGACGGCGGAGCGCTTCGGCACGGCGGTGCGCACCCTCTACTCGACGCGCGACGTGATCGACACGCTCGTCACCAGCGCCGACCTCGTCATCGGCACGGTCCTCGTGCCGGGCGCCGCGGCGCCGAAGCTCGTCACCGCCGACCTCGTCAAGCGGATGAAGCACGGCTCGGTGATCGTCGACGTCGCCATCGACCAGGGCGGCTGCTGCGAGACGAGCCGGGCGACGACCCACGCCGAGCCGACCTACGTCGTCGACGGCGTCGTCCACTACTGCGTCGCCAACATGCCGGGCGCGGTGGCGCGCACCTCGACCTTCGCCCTCAACAACGTGACGCTGCCGTTCGCGCTGGCGCTCGCCGACAAGGGCTGGGCGAAGGCGCTCGCCGACGACCCGCACCTGCGCGCCGGCCTCAACGTCGCCGACGGCCGCATCACCCACCCGGCGGTCGCCGAGGCCCTCGGCGAGGCGCTGACCCCGGCGGAGATCGCCGTCGCGGCCTGAGCCGCCGTCGCTGCAAGCGTTCCGGGCGGGGCCGGGCGGGTGAACCGCTCGGCCCCGTCATCTTTGGCTGCGCCTCAGCCGGCGAACGCCGCGTCCCAGCGCTTCTGCATCTCGGCCGGCGTCACGTCCTCGATGCGGCTCGCGAGGAACCAGGAATAGCCGAACGGGTCGGCGACGAGGGCGGTGCGCTCGCCGTAGAACTGGTCCTGCGCCGCGCGCACCACCGTGGCGCCGGCGGCGACCGCGCGGGCGAGCGCGGCGTCGGCGTCCGCGACCTGGAGGTGCAGCTTGATCGGCGAGCCGCCGATCGACTGCGGGCCGAGGGCGCCGAAGTCCGGGTACTCGTCCGAGAGCATCAGCACCGATCCGCCGATCGTCACCTCCGCGTGGCCGATGCGCCCGTCCTGGCCGGTGAGACGGAAGAGCTCGGTCGCCCCGAAGGCGCGCGCATAGAAGTCGATTGCCGCCGCCGTGTCCGACAGCGTCAGATAGGGAACGACGGCGGGCAGCGTCGCCGGCAGCGGCACGGCGGCGTCGGCGGGGCGGGAGGCGGGCTTGCTGGCGCTCATGGGGAATCCTCGCGGGGTTGCGCGGTGATTTTAATTACGTTACGTAGTGTTTCGTAAATGAGCGCCTCCGTCAAGAGCCGACGATGAAGTCCGACGAGACCGAACCGCGCCGCCGCGGCCGCCCGCGCAGCGAGACCGCCCGCCGGGCGATCCTCGCCGCCGCGCGCGATCTGCTCGCCGAGGGCGGCCTCGCCGCGGTGACGATGGAGCGCGTCGCCGCCCGCGCCGGCGTCGGCAAGCCGACCGTCTACCGCCATTGGTCGAACGGCCACGAGGTGGCGATGGCGGCGCTGATCGACGCCGCGCCGTCGGCGGACGATGCGCCCGCGGCGGCGACCCCGCTCGCCGCGCTGCGCCAGCAGCTCGCCGCCGTCGCGGCGCTGTTCGCCTCGCCGATGGGGCGCAGCGTCGCGACGATGCTCGCCGCCGCCGACCAGGAGACCGAGATGGCGCGCGCCTTCCGCAGCCACTTCATCCGGGCGCGGCGCGAGGAGGGCAGGGCGCTGCTCGAGGCGGCGGTCGAAGGTGGCGCGCTGCGCGCCGACATCGACCTCGAGGTGGCGCTCGACCTCGTCTACGGGCCGCTGTTCTACCGGCTGATGATGCGGCACGGCCGGCTCGACCGCGCCTTCACCGATGCCCTCGTCGACGAGGTGGTCGAGGGCCTCGGCGCGCGCTGAACTTGCGAAGCCGGCGGCCGAGGTCGTCGCGCGCGGCGAGTCGCGCTATGGTGCCGGCGCTGGCAGCGGAGAGGCGTGACCGACGTGAGTGGCGTGGCCGACGGGCTCGATACCCTGATCTACGAGAAGATCCTCGCCAACATGCGCGACGGGGTCGCGACCGTCGACCTCACCGGGCGGATCATCACCTTCAACGAGGCGGCGGGCCGCATCCTCGGCCTCGACCCGCAGGAGACGGTCGGCCAGTCCTTCGCCGAAGTGTTCCTCATGGAGGAGAGCTTCGACGACTTCAACGAGGTGCTGCTGAAGGCCGTCTACGAGAACGAGACGACCCACTCGCGCGAGGTTTCGATCGTCGTCCGCGATCGCCGCGTCGACCTCCACGTCAACTCGACCTTCCTGATGCTGGAGCGTAACGGCGTGCCGGAGCGGCGCGGCGTCATCGTCGTGTTCTCCGACGTCACCGAGGAGCGCAAGCGGCGCAAGATCAAGCGGCTGTTCGGCGAGTACGTCGACCCGAGGGTCGTCGAGCGCATCCTCGGCCGCGGCGACGTCGCCGACCAGCGCGGCCGGCGCGCGGTGATGACGGTGTCGTTCGCCGACCTGCGCGACTTCACCGGCTGGTCCGAGCGGCTCGATCCAGAGGCGCTCGTCGCCCTCGTCAACCGCTTCCTCGGTGCCATGACCGCCTCGATCGGCGCCGCCGGCGGCATCACCGACAAGTACATCGGCGACGCGGTGATGGCCTGCTGGGGGCCGCCCTTCACCGATCCGGAGACGCAGGCGGCCGACGCCTGCACCGCCGCCCTCGGCCAGGTGGCCGGCCTCGACGAGGTTCGCGCCGCGTCCGCCGAGGCCGGAACGCCGGGCGCCCAGTCGATCGACGTCGCCATCGGCATCGGCACCGGCGAGGTGATCTCCGGCGACATCGGCACCGAGCAGAGCCGCAACTTCACGGTCATCGGCAACGCCGTCAACGTCGCCGCGCGGCTGCAGGACGCGGCCAAGCGCTACGGCCAGCGGGTGCTCGTCTCCGAAGAGACCCGCCGCGCCGCCGGGCCGGACTTCGTGTTCCGCGAGATCGACCGGGTGGTGCTGCGCGGCCGCAGCGCCGCCGAGCCGATGCACGCGCTGATCGGCCGGGCCGGGTCCGTCGAGCGCGCGGTGCTCGCCGTCGCCGAGGCGCACGAGGCGGGCGTCGCGGCGCTGCACGCCGGCGACTGCTCGGCCGCCGCCGCGCGCTTCCGCACCTGCCTCAGCCTCGATCCGGCCGACCGCGCCGCGGCGGTGCTGCTCGAGCGCTGCGCCGGCTGAGCCCCGTCAGGCCGTCGTCCGGCCGCGGCCGAGGCGGCCGTGCAGGGCGAGGATGGCGAGGCCGGCGACGAGGCCCCAGAACGCCGAGCCGATGCCGGCGAAGCTCGTTCCGGACGCGGCGAGCAGGAAGGTGACGAGCGCCGCCGTGCGGTCGTCGGCGTTCTCGAGGCCGGCGAGCACCGAGGTCGCGAAGGCGCCGAGGAGGGCGAGGCCGGCCACCGCCTGGATCAGGATCGGCGGCGAGACCAGCACCAGCGCGGCCGCGAGGCCGGCGAAGAGGCCGATCACCACGTAGGCGGCGCCGGTCGTCGCCGCGGCGATCCACCGCCGCGACGGGTCCGGCCCGGCGTCGGGGCCGGCGCAGAGCGCCGCGGTGATCGCCGCGAGGTTGATCGACATCGCGCCGAACGGCGCCACCACCACCGAGGCGATGCCGGTCGCGGTCAAGAGCGGCCCCGGCGGCGGGTGGTAGCCGTTGGCGCCGAGCACCGCGAGACCCGGGATGTTCTGCGAGGCCATCGTGACGATGAAGAGCGGCAGCGCGATGCCGACGAAGGCCTCCCACGAGAAGCTCGGCACGACGAAGACGAGGCTCGGCCACAGCGAGGCGGGGTCGGCCGGCACGCCTTCGCCGGGCGTGAAGGCGATGATGAGGATCGCCGCGAGCACCGCCGCCGGCACGGCGTAGAGCTTCGAGATGCGGCCGACGGCGAGCCACACCGCGATCACCGGCAGCGCCTGCAGCGGGATCTGGCCCACCGCCTTGAACGGGGCGAGGACGAGCGGCAGCAGGATGCCGGCGAGCATGGCGCTCGCGAGCGGCTTCGGGATCGCCGCGACGATGCGGCCGAACGGCCGCCAGACGCCGGTCGCGGCGATCATCAGGCCGGCGATCAGGAAGGCGCCCACCGCGTAGGAGAAGCCGCCCGGCACGGCGGCCGAGGTGGCGAGCAGGGCGGCGCCTGGCGTCGACCAGGCGATCGAGATCGGCATCCGGTAGGCGAGGCTCGTCGCGAGGCCGACGGTGCCCATGCCGAAGCACAGGATGACGAGGCCGGAGGCGGCTTCGGCGGGGCTCGCCCCGACGGCGGTGATGCCGGCGACGACGACCGCGAAGGACGAGCCGAAGCCGACCACGGCGGCGAGGAGCCCGGCGACGATCGGCTGCACCAGCGGGGTGGGGGCGGTCTCGGAGGAGGACGACACGGGCGGCGGGCTCCTGCGGCACGAAACAGCGCGCGTCCGTCGCCATCGTGCGGCGGAACCAGGAGCGTGGTGTGTCAGGCCGGGCGTCGCCTCGTCAAGCCGGGTGCATGCTTCGATCTCGATCAATGTTCGGCCACGGCATCGGCCTAGGATGGCGCCGAACCTGACATCACGGGAGCCTCGCCATGCCGAAGATGAAGGCCGCGATCTTCGTCGAGCCGAACCGCATCGTGCTCGACGACAAGCCGATCCCCGAGGTCGGCGCCAACGATGCGCTGATCCGCGTCACCACCACGACGATCTGCGGCACCGACGTCCACATCCTCAAGGGCGAGTATCCGGTCGCCAGGGGGCTGACGGTCGGGCACGAGCCGGTCGGCGTCATCGAGAAGCTCGGCCGCAACGTGCTCGGCCTCAAGGAGGGCGAGCGGGTGATCGCCGGGGCGATCTGCCCGTGCGGCTACTCGCACGCCTGCCTCGACGGGCTAGGCTCGCAGGACGGCCAGTCGAGCCGCCACGGCCTGAAGCCGATGGGCGGCTGGCGCTTCGGCAACACCATCGACGGGGCGCAGGCCGAATACCTGCTGGTGCCGGACGCCATGGCGAACCTCGCGCAGATCCCCGACGGGCTCAGCGACGAGGAGGTGCTGATGTGCCCGGACATCATGTCGACGGGCTTCGCCGGCGCGGAATCCGCCAACATCAAGATCGGCGACATCGTCGCGGTGTTCGCGCAGGGGCCGATCGGGCTCTGCGCGACGGCGGGCGCGAAGCTGCGCGGCGCCACCACCATCATCGCCGTCGACGCGGTGCAGGAGCGGCTCGACATGGCGATGAAGCTCGGCGCCACCGCGACGGTGAACTTCAAGGAGGTCGATCCCGTCAGCGAGATCCTGCGCCTCACCGACGGTCGCGGCTGCGATTCGGCGATCGAGGCGCTCGGCACGCAGAAGACGTTCGAATCGTGCCTTCGGGTGCTGAAGCCGGGCGGCACCTTGTCGAGCCTCGGCGTCTACTCGAGCGACCTCACGATCCCGCTCGACGCCTTCCACGCCGGCCTCGGCGACAACAAGATCGTCACCTCGCTCTGCCCCGGCGGCAAGGAGCGGATGCGCCGGCTGATGAACGTCGTGGCGAGCGGCCGCGTCGATCTGAAGCCCCTCGTGACGCACCGCTACAAGCTCGACGACATCGAGGCGGCCTATGCTCTGTTCGCCGGCCAGAAGGACGGCGTCATGAAGATCGCGATCACGCCCTGATCCGGCGGACGCGGACGGGGGGCGAAGGATGGTGAAACTCGCAGGCGGGCATCTCGGCCGCCTCGCCGCGGTGGCGCTGGCGCTCTGGCTCGCCGTCGCCGGCGGTGCGGCGCTCGCCGGGCCGAAGCTGCCGTTCGGCTCGCACCGCGAGGCCTATGCCGCCGGGATGCTGCGGCCCTCCGGCGGCCAGGCGGCCGCCGACCGGGCGACCGCCGCGGCCTACGACCTCTGGAAGAGCCGCTACCTCGAGCGTGGCTGCGGCGCCGGCGAGTACCGCGTCGCGGCCGACACCGGCGAGGCCTGGGTCGTCTCCGAGGGCCAGGGCTACGGCATGCTGATCGCCGTGATGATGGCCGGCCACGACCCGGACGCGCGGGCGATCTTCGACGGCCTGCACCGCTACAACCGCCGCCACCCGAGCCAGAACGACCGCCGCCTCGTCGCCTGGGCGCAGGACGCCGACTGCAACGACATCCTCAACGCCGATTCGGCGACGGACGGCGATCTCGACATCGCCTACGCGCTGCTCCTCGCCCACCGGCAGTGGGGCTCCAAGGGGGCGATTGACTACGCCGCGGCGGCGCGCACGGTCATGGCGGCGCTGTGGCGCCGCAACGTCAACCGCTCGACGCGGCTCGTGAACCTCGGCGACTGGGTGACGCCGTCGTCGAAGCGCTATGCCGGCGGTACGCGCAGCTCCGACTGGATGCTCGGCCACTTCCGCGCCTTCACGGAGACGGCCGGCGGCGCGCGCTGGGCCTCGGTGCTCGAGGCGCACCAGGATGCGATCGCGACGATGCAGGCGGATTCCGCGCCGAAGACCGGTCTGCTGCCCGACTTCATGGTTGCCGAGGACGGGTCGATCGAGCCGGCGCCGCCCTTCTATCTCGAGGCGAAGAGCGACGGCAGCTACTCCTGGAACGCCTGCCGCACGCCCTGGCGGATCGGCATCGACGCGGCGATGAGCGGCGACCCGCGCTCGGTCGCCGCGGTGCGGCGGATGAGCCGCTGGATGCGCTCCACGGCGAAGGGCGATCCCGCCCGCATCCGCGACGGCTACACCCTCGCCGGCCGGGTCATCGAGGGCGGCAACGACCTCGCGTTCCTGGCGCCCTTCGCCGTCGCCGCGATGGCCGATCCGGGCGCCCAGCGCTGGCTCGACGCGCTCTGGCGCGAGATGACGCGGCGCGGCCCGGAGGGCTACTACGGCGACAGCATCCGCCTGCTCTCGATGCTCGCCGTCTCGCGCAACTGGCTGACGCCCTGAGCCGCGCGGCGCCGGCGGGTGCGGCCGGGCGACATCCGCTCGCCTTGCAAAAGCCCGCTCGTCGACTAGTGTCCGCGGCGCCCGGCGATCGGCCGGGCGTGCAGGCACGGCGGATCTCGTGAGCGGCGGCGACGGCGAACGGCAGGACGAGGCGGTCGGGGCGGCGGCTCTCCAGGCGGGCCACCCCGAGGTCGCGGTGGTGCTGCCGACCTACAACGAGCGCGACAACCTCGAGGAGGTGATCCGCCGGGTGGGCGTGGCGCTCCACGGCGTCGCGTGGGAGGTCGTCGTCGTCGACGACGATTCGCCGGACGAGACCTGGAAACTCGCCCACGAGATCGCCGAGCGCGATGCGCGCGTCCGATGCATCCGCCGCATCGGCCGGCGCGGCCTCGCCGGCGCCTGCATCGAGGGCATGCTGTCGGCGACGGCGCCCGTCGTCGCGGTGATGGACGCCGACCTGCAGCACGACGAGACCCTGCTGCCGCGGATGCTCGAACGGCTGAAGGCGGGCGACGCCGACCTCGTCGTCGCCAGCCGCTTCCTCGAAGGCTCCGCGACCGACGGCCTCACCGCCCAGCGCCGCGCCGCGAGCGGCATCGCCAACGGGCTCGCCCGCATCGCGCTGGGTGCGAGACTCTCCGACCCGATGAGCGGCTTCTTCATGCTGCCGCGCGCCCGCGTCGAGGCGATCGCGCACCGCCTGTCGCCGCAGGGCTTCAAGATCCTCCTCGACATCATCGTCTCCTCGCGGCCGCGCCTCAGGATCGCCGAGCTGCCGTTCGTCTTCCGCGAGCGGATCGCCGGCGAGAGCAAGCTCGACAGCGTGGTGATGTTCGAGTTCCTCGGCCTCGTGCTGTCGAAGCTCGTCGGCGGTGTCGTCGGCGTGCGCTTCGTGCTGTTCGGGCTCGTCGGGATGTCGGGCGTCGTCGTGCACCTCGCGACCCTCCGGACGATGCTCGCCTTCGATCTTCCCTTCGACGCGGGACAGACGATCGCCACCGTGACGGCGATGACGACCAACTTCTTCCTCAACAACCAGCTGACCTACCGCGACCGGCGGCTCGGCGGCTGGAAAGCGCTGCGCGGGCTTCTCAGCTTCTATCTGGTGTGCAGCGTCGGAGTCGTGGCCAATGTCGGCGTCGCCGGCGTCGTGCACGGCTATGATCAGGTCTGGTGGGTCGCCGGCATCGCCGGCGCCGTGGTCGGGGCGGTTTGGAACTATGTCGCCAGCGCCGCCGTCACCTGGCGCGTCCGCTGAGCCGCCCGGCCTTTTGGCCGGGCCGGGCGCCGTCGCGGTCGTCGTCTTCGCGCTGACGCTCGTCCGCCTGGCCTTTTCGGCCGTCGTGCCGATCACCGAGGACGAGGCCTACTACCGGCTCTGGGCGCTCCACCTCGCGCCCGGCTACCTCGATCATCCGCCGATGGTGGCGGTCTGGATCGCCGGCGGCATGGCGATCGCCGGCGACAACGCCGTCGGCGTCCGCCTCCTCTTCGTGCTCGCCCCGCTCCTCGGCTCGCTGGCGTTGTGGCGGACGGCCCGGCTCCTCTTCGACGACGCCGCCGTCGCCGGCCGCGCGGCGCTCTGGCTCAACGCCACGCTGATGGTCGGGGTCGGCGCCCTGATCGCCACCCCGGACGGGCCGTCGACGCTGTTCTGGGGCCTCGCCCTGTGGGCTGTCGCCGAGGCGCGCGCCTCCGGCCGCGGCGCGTGGTGGCTCGCCGTTGGCGCCTTCGCCGGGCTCGGCCTCGCCTCGAAATATTCGGCGCTCTTCCTCGGCGCCGGCCTCGTCGTGTGGATCCTCGTGGAGCCTCGCCGGCGCCGCCTCCTGCTCGATCCGTGGCTGTGGGCCGGCGGGGTGCTGGCGCTCGCGCTCTTCGCGCCGGTCGTCGCCTGGAACGCCGGGCACGGCTGGGCGTCGTTCGCCAAGCAGTTCGGCCGCGCCGCGCCGGACGGGCTGACGTTCGCCTACCTGCCGGAGTTCCTCGGCGCCGAGACCGGGCTCTTGGGGCCACTGATGCTGCCCTTCCTCGTCCTCGGCGTCGTCGCCGCGTTCCGCCGGCGGGGCGGGGACGACGGTGCGAGGCTCCTCGTCTGGACCTCGCTGCCGTTCCTCGCCTACCTCCTTGTCCATGCCCTGCACGCGCGGGTGCAGGCGAACTGGCCGGCGCCGCTGTTCCCGGCCTTCGCGCTCCTCGCCGCGGCGGCTGCCGGCGGTGTCTCGGCCGGATGGATGGTGCGGCTGCGGGCGTGGGTGGCGCCCGTCGGCATCGCCCTTTCGCTCCTCGCCCTGGTGCTCGCCGCGGTACCGATCCCCGGCCTCGCCCGTCTCGACCCGATGGCGCGCTATCGCGGCTGGCCGGCGGCGGCGGCCGAGATCGAGGCGGCGCGCCGGGCGGCCGGGGCGGCGTGGATCGCGACCGCCGCCTACGGCCCGACGGCGATGCTCGCCTGGCACCTGCCCGGCGTGCCGGTGGTGCAGCTCGACGAGCGCCTGCGCTACGCCAACGCGCCGCCGCCCGCCGCGGCGCTCCTCGCCGAGCCGGCGCTCCTCGTGATCGATGCGCGGGCGCGCAAGGCCGACGCGCTCGCCGCCCGCTTCGGCGCCGTCACCGACGCGGGCACGGTGGAGCGCCGCGCCGCCGGCGAGCCGGTCGCGCGCTACCGGCTGTGGCGGGCCGCGGAGCCGGCCGGCGACCCGCTCGGCGACGACGACCGGTAGCCGTCGTCCGTCCACCTCGGGCATAGTCGTGGGACGGGAGGGGCGGGAATGCTGATCGAGGCCGGGTTCTTCGAGCGGAGCGTGCTCCTGGAGGGGCTGCCGGAGACGCTTTCGGTCGGGCTCGCGGCGCTCGCCCGGCCGGTGGCGCTCGCCGACGACGAGGTGCTGTTCTCCGCCGGCGACCCCGGCGACGGCTTCTACGCCCTCCTCGACGGCTCGCTGAAGGTCGTGCTGTTCTCGGCCCAGGGGCAGGAGCAGCTCCTCGCGGTGCTCGGGCCGGGCGCCGTCGTCGGCGAGCTCGCGCTGTTCGACGGCCGGCCGCGCTCGGCGACCGTCGTCGCGGCCCGGCCTTCGCGCCTCGCCTTCGTCGAGCGCCCCGCCTTCGAGCGCTACGCCGACGACAACCCGGCCCTCTATCGCCACATGCTGAAGATCGTCGGCGGCCGCCTGAGGCACGCCAACGACGTCGTCGCCGCGCGCGCCTTCCTGCCGCTGCCCGGCCGCGTCGCCCAGGTGCTGCTGCAGCTTGCCGACGACTTCGGCCGGCCGCTCGACGGCGGCCGGGTGCTGATCCACACCCGCCTGTCGCAGGCCGAGATCGCCCACATGGCGGGCGCCGCGCGCGAGAACGTCAGCCGGGTGCTGAACGAATTGAAACGCACCGGGGCGGTGAGCCGGATCTCCGGCTACTACTGCATCGAGCGCCCGGCGGTGCTCGCCGCCGCGGCGACCCTGTGACGGGCCGCCGGCTCAGTGGTAGCCCTCGCCGGGCTTCAGCTTGCCGCGGAAGGTCCAGTACACGAAGGCCGTATACATGAGGATGATCGGCACCATCGGCACCGCGCCGAGCAGCACGAAGATCTGGCTCTCCGGCACCGCCGCCGTCTCCCACAGCGTCATCGTCGGCGGCACCAGGTAGGGGAACACCGAGATGCCGAGGCCGATGAAGCAGAGCAGGAACAGGCCGACAGAGGCGACGAAGGTGCGCAGCCCCTTGCCGCGCTCGATGCCGCGCAGGGCGACGAAGGCGAGGAGCGCGGTGAGCAGCGGCACCGGCCACAGATAGTAGATCTCCGGCGTCGAGAACCAGCGGTCGGCGATGTGCGGCACGGCGAGCGGCGTCCACACGCTGACGATGGCGATGAAGGCGAGCATCGCGACGAGCAGCGGCAGCGCCCAGCGGCGTGCCCGCTCGGCGAGCGGGCCGTCGATGCGCGTCATCAGCCAGCCGGAGCCGAGCAGCGCGTAGCCGGCGACGAGGCCGACGCCGCAGATGAGGCCGAACGGCGTCGCCCACTCGAAGGCGGTGCCGGCGAACTGGCCGTTCTCCACCGGCACGCCGTCGATCAGCCCGCCGAGGATCACGCCTTGGCAGAACGCAGCGACGATCGAGCCGCCGGCGAAGGCGACGTCCCAGGCGTGGTGGTTCGGCTTCGAGACGAAGCGGAACTCGAACGCGACGCCGCGGAAGACGAGCGCCAGGAGCATGAAGATCACCGGCAGGTAGAAGGCCGGCATGATGATCGCGTAGGCCTTCGGGAAGGCGACCCACAGGCCGCCGCCGCCGAGGACGAGCCAGGTCTCGTTGCCGTCCCAGAACGGGGCGACCGAGTTCATCATCTGGTCGCGGTCCTCTTCCTTGCGGGCGAAGGGAAAGAGGATGCCGACGCCGAGGTCGAAGCCGTCGAGGATGACGTAGAGGCCGATGGCGGTGGCGATCAGGAGCGCCCAGATCACCGGCAGGTAGAATTCCATGAACAGGCTCATGGTGCTCACTCCCCCGGCTGGATGGCTGAACGGCCGGCCTCATGGGCGGCCGAGAGCGGGCGCTTCAGCCCCTCGTCCTCGCCGTCGACGTGCGGCGGCGTGGTGATCGGCCCCTTCTTCAGCAGGCGGTTGATGTAGTAGATGCCGGCCGAGAAGACGATGCCGTAGACGAGCACGAACAGGATCAGCGTCGTCAGCACCGAGCCGCCGCCGACCGGCGAATGGGCCTGGTCGGTCCTCAGGATGCCCGTCGCCACCCACGGCTGGCGGCCGACCTCGGTGACGTACCAGCCCGACAGCACCGTCACGAAGCCGATCGGCCAGAGGTGCGAGGCGAACTTGAGGTAGGGCCCGGTGGCGAACAGCCGGCCGCGCCACCACATCACCGCGCCGACGATGACCGTCAGGAGCATGATGCCCCACAGCCCGACCATGATCCGGAAGCCGAAGAACGGGATCGCCAGCGGCGGCCAGTCCTCCTTCGGGAAGTCCTTGAGGCCCTGGATGTTGCCGTCGAGGCTGTGCGTCAGGATCAGGCTGCCGGCGTAGGGGATCTCGATCTGGAAGTCGTTGCGCTCCTCCTCGGCGTTCGGCCAGCCGAACAGCACCCAGGGAAGCGGCGGCTGGGAGTCCGGCCCGCCCCAGTGGCCTTCCATCGCCGCGAGCTTGACCGGCTGATACTTCAGCGTCTCGAGGCCGTGCTGGTCGCCGATCACGCCCTGCAGCGGCACGAGCACGATGAGGAGGCCGAGGCCCATCTTCACCATCGTCTCGGCCTGGTCGATCGCCTTGCCGCGCAGCCAGTAGCCGGCGCCGACGGCGAACACGACGAAGGCGGTGGTGATGTAGGCGGCCGTCACCATGTGGGCGAGGCGCCAGGGGAAGGTCGGCGAGAAGACGATCTCCATCCAGTCGACCGGCACCGCGATGCCGTCGCGGATCGCGTGCCCGGCCGGGTACTGCATCCACGAGTTCGCCGAGATGATCCAGAACGCCGACAGCGTCGTGCCGACGGCGACGCAGAGGCAGGCGACGAAGTGCAGCCAGGCCGGCACGCGATTCCAGCCGAACAGCATGATGCCGAGGAAGGTCGCCTCCAGGAAGAAGGCGGTCAGCACCTCGTAGCCGATCAGCGGCCCGACGACGTTGCCGATCACCTCCGAGTAGCGGCTCCAGTTGGTGCCGAACTGGTAGGAGAGCACGATGCCGGAGACGACGCCCATCGCGAACGACACCGCGAAGACCTTCGTCCAGAAGCGCGCGAGTAGGTGATAGCGATCGTTCGAGGTGGCGAGCCACATGCCCTCGAGCGTCGCGATCCAGGCGGCGAGGCCGATCGTGAACGACGGGAAGACGATGTGGAAGGAGACCGTGAACGCGAACTGGATGCGGGCAAGAAGAACCGGATCGAGGTCCATTCGCGTCCTCCGTCGGTAGCCTTCGCCGACGCGAGGCCGCGCGGCGAGTCGTTTTCAATGGTTCTACACTATCCGGCTGCCGAATTCGCGCCACAATCGCGTCGACCACAGGGACCACCCGTCGCGCGGCGCCGCGCCGCATCGGTCGATGTCCTTGCGACGGCACGCGTGTCATGTCGAGGGTGCACGCTGGCCGACCGGCGCGGCCGCCGGGCCGCTCCGCAACGCGCGGCGGCGCACGAAAAAGCCGGCGGCATCGCTGCCGCCGGCCTCGCGTCGCTCGAAGCGGTGAGAAAGGACTACTCGGCGGCGACCGACACGTCGCCGAGCCCGAGCTTCTGCGCGACGCCGCGGCCGTAGGCCGGGTCCGCCTTCGAGAAGTGCTCGATCTGCCGGCGCATGATGAACTCCGGCACGCCCTCCATCGCCGCGGCGATGTTCGCGAACAGCTGCTCCTTCTGGTCCGGCGACATCAGCCGGAACAGGTCGCCCGGCTGCTTGTAGTCGTCGTTGCCGTCGCGGTGGTTGTAGCGGTCCGCGACGTCGCCGACCGGCAGCGGCGGCTCCTTGAACTTCGGATCCTCGACCGGCCCGCCGAACGAGTTCGGCTCGTAGTTCACCGAGCCCTTGCCGTTATCGTCGAAGCGCATGGCGCCGGCGCGGTGGTAGGTGTGCACCGGGCAGCGCGCCTTGTTTACCGGCAGGCTCTCGTGGTTGGTGCCGACCCGGTGGCGGTGCGCATCGGCGTAGGAGAAGATGCGGAACTGCAGCATCTTGTCCGGGCTGTGGCTGATGCCCGGCACGACGTTGGCCGGCGAGAACGACGACTGCTCCACCTCGGCGAAATAGTTGTCCGGGTTGCGGTTGAGCTCGACGATGCCGACGTCGATGAGCGGGAAGTCGCCGTGCGGCCACACCTTGGTGAGGTCGAACGGGTTGTACCAGGTCCTCTCGGCCTGCTCCTCCGTCATGATCTGCACCGCCATCCGCCAGCGCGGGAAATCGCCGGTCTCGATGGCGTGGAAGAGGTCGCGCTGGTGGCTCTCGCGGTCAATGCCGATCAGCGTCGTCGACTCGCCGTTGGTGATGTTCTGGATGCCCTGCAGCGACTTGAAGTGGAACTTCACCCACACCCGCTCGCCGCTCGCGCTGATGAGCGAATAGGTGTGCGAGCCGAAGCCGTGCATGTGGCGCAGGCTCGCCGGGATGCCGCGGTCGGACATCAGGATCGTCACCTGGTGCAGGCTCTCCGGAGACAGCGACCAGAAGTCCCACATGTGGGTCGGCGAGCGCAGGTTGGTGCGCGGGTCGCGCTTCTGGGTGCGGATGAAGTCCGGGAACTTGTACGGGTCGCGGACGAAGAACACCGGGGTGTTGTTGCCGACGAGGTCCCAGTTGCCCTCCTCGGTGTAGTACTTCATGGCGAAGCCGCGCACGTCGCGCTCGGCGTCGGCGGCGCCGAGCTCGCCGGCCACCGTCGAGAAGCGGAAGAAGCACTCGGTCTTCTTGCCGATCTCGGAGAAGATCTTCGCCTTCGTGTACTTGGTGATGTCGTGCGTCACCGTGAAGGTGCCGTAGGCGCCGGAGCCCTTGGCATGCACGACGCGCTCGGGAATGCGCTCGCGGTTGAAGTGGGCGTGCTTCTCGAAGAGCTGCCAGTCCTGCACCAGGAGCGGCCCGCGCGGGCCGGCGGTCAGGCTGTTCTGGTTGTCGCCGACCGGGATTCCGGCCGCGGTCGTCAGTGTCGGTCGTTCGGACATGTCTTCTGCCTCCGTCGTCGACGAACCCACCCCTAGCAGGGTCCTGGATGCCCCGGTTCCGGGGTCAGGAGGCGACCCTAGCTGGACCGCTTCTAAGTTGAAATTCGATTGTTCCGATGGTGACGATAGATGGTGTCAATGATCGACGGGCAGATGGACCGCGTCGGGCAGCGACCGCCGGATCGTCTCGGCGAGCGCGCCGAAGTCGCCGGCGCGCGGATAGCTCGGCCGCCACACGAGGCCGATGCGGCGCGACGACGGGCGCGCGAGCGGCCGGATCACCACGTCGTCGGAGGGGCGGCGATTCACCGCGAGCGCCGGAAAGAGCGTCGAGCCCATGCCGGCGGCGACCATCTGGCGGATCGTCTCGAGGCTCGTGGCGCGGAAGTCGCCGGCCTGGCCCCGGCCGGCGTCGCGGCGGCAGATCGCCAGCACCTGGTCGCGCAGGCAGTGCCCGTCGGTGAGCATCAGGAGATCGTCGCCGTCGAGATCGGTCTCGCTCACGGCGGCCGCATCGGCCAGCCGGTGGCCGGGCGGGCAGGCGAACCAGAACGGCTCGTCGAACAGCGGCTGCGCCACCACCTCGTCGTCGCCACCGAGCGGCAGCGCGACGAGGGCGGCGTCGATGCGGTGCGCCTTCAGCCGCTCCATCAGCGCGGCCGTGAGGTCCTCGTGGATGATGAGCTCGAGGCGCGGGAACGCCTCGCCGAGGCGCGGCACCAGCCACGGCAGCAGGTAGGGCCCGAGGGTCGGGATGACGCCGAGCCGGAGCGGGCCGGACAGCGGGCCGGCGCAGGCGCGGGTGAGGTCGAGGATCGCATCGACCTCCGACAGGGCCTGGCGCGCCCGCGCGACGACGGAGGCGCCGACGGGCGTGATCTCGACGCGCTTGTTGGTGCGCTCGAACAGCGTCGCGCCGAGATAGCCCTCGAGCTTCTTCACCTGCGTCGAGAGGGTCGGCTGGCTGACGTTGCACGCCGCCGCGGCGCGCCCGAAGTGGCCGTGGTCGGCGACGGCCACCAGATAGCGCAGGTCGCGGAGGTTCATGGCGGCGGCGTTCCCGGCGACGGCTTTCGATCGACGTCGTCTATGGATGTAGGCCTCCCGATCGTCCGTGCAACCGTGGCGGCGGCCGGACGCGCCCGACCCCTGCGGCGAAACGGCCGGGCTTCGATCCCTCCACCTGCGTAGGGGCGGGCTCGACCGGCCGTTTCACTGCTGGGTAGGGGACGACCTACGGCGCCGCCTCCGGGCGGTTCTGGCGTCAATCTTGAAAGGCCAAATCCATGTTGCACAGGCTCGCACTCTTCGGCGCCGCGACGATCATCGCGACCGGCGTCGCCTTCGCCCAGTCGCCGGATGACGGCACGGCCGACGATGCGGCCGGTGGCCCGGCCGCCGCCGAGACCGCTCCGGCCGACGACGCGACGCAGATGCCGCCGATGATGCGGCAGCGCAATCCTCAGATGGGAATGGGTATGGGCATGGGCATGGGGCGTCCGGACGGCGGCGGCCCCGGCTGGCGCCAGGGCGGGCCCGGGATGCCCGGTCCCGGCATGATGCGGCACGGCATGAAGGGCCACGGCCACGGCATGATGCGCGGCCTCGCGATGACCAAGGGCGCGGTGTTCGCCTTCGATCGCGGCGGCCCCGGCGGCAAGGTCATGATCAAGTGCGCCGACGAGGATTCGACCCTCGAGTGCGCCACGGCGGTGCGCCCGATCCTCGAGATGATGCTCGCGGCCCCGCCGGCTCCCCCGGCCCCGCCGAAGCCCTGACCGCACGGGCGGGCCCCGGCCGTCGGCCGGGGCCCGTCGCCTCGCCGCGCTCTGCTGATCGTGCCCCGCCCACGGTGTTCGTGCTAAGACGTGCGAGCCGTCGTCGGCGGCGGCCGCGAGGGACGGCGCGATGGACGACTTCGACGAGCGGATGATCGAGGCGCGGCCGGAGGAAGCGGCGGAGACCGATCCCGTCGCGATGCTCGGCCCCCAGATCCGCGACCTGCGCAAGGCGCGGCGCCTGACGCTCACCGACCTCTCGCGGCGCACCGGCCTCTCGATCGGCCACCTGTCGCAGGTCGAGCGCGGGCTCTCGACGCCCACCATCCGCCAGCTCCAGCAGATCAGCGCCGCGATGGGCGTGCAGATCGGCTGGTTCTTCCGCGGCGAGAACGCGGCCGAGAGCGACGAGGGCGCCGTCGTCGTCCGTGCCGACCGGCGGCGGCGGATCGGCATCGGCGAGCTCGGCATCGTCGACGAGCTCCTGGTGCCCGACCTCGAGGGCAAGCTCGAGCTGATGCTGTGCACCATCGAGCCCGGCTGCGGCAGCGGCGACGATCCCTACACCCACGACGGCGAGGAGGCCGGGCTGATGCTCGCCGGCGAGCTCGACCTGTGGGTCGACGACCGCTGCTATCACCTCAAGACCGGCGACAGCTTCGCCTTCGCCAGTACCCGCCCGCACCGCTACCGCAATCCCGGCCCGTCGGCGGCGCGGATCGTCTGGGTGATCACCCCGCCGAGCTACTGAGCCGATCTCATCGGCCGATGCGGGCGCGCACCGCCGAGAAGGCGAGGATGCCGCTCGCCATGATCATCGCCGCGCCGACGAACACCGGCTGCCCCGGCACGTCGCCCCACACCAGGTAGCCGATGACGAAGGCCCAGATCAGCGCCGTATATTCGAACGGCGCCAGCACCGAGGCCGGCGCCCGGCGGATGCCCTCGAACGCCGTCATCTGCGCCAGCCCGCCGACGAGGCCGAGGGCGGCGAGCAGCCCGATCTGAGGCCACGACGGCGTCGTCCAGGTGAGCCAGGTGCCGACGCCGGTCACCGGCAGGTAGACGAGGTTGGCGACGAAGATCTGCATGAAGGTGCCGGCGCCGAGCGACGTCCGCCGCATCAGGATGATGGTGCAGGCCCAGATCGCCGAGGCGGCGAGCGCGAGCAGCGTCGCCGTGCCGAAGCTGCCGCCGGTCGGTCGGCAGGCGATGATGACCCCGACGAAGCCGAGGGCGACCGCCACCCATTGCCGCCCGCTCACCCGCTCGCCGAGGATCGGGATCGCGAGCAGCGTCACGAGCACCGGCGAGCCGAAATAGATCGTCGTCAGCTCGGCGAGCTGCAGGTCGGCCGAGGCCGAGAAGTAGCAGAGCCAGGCGAGCAGCAGGAGGCCGGCGCGGATCAGGAGCGGCACCCGGTAGGGCGTCTCGATCGTCCGCACGATGATCTCGCGCCGGCCGACGACGAGGCAGCCGGCGACGATCGCGAGCGACCGGAAGAACAGGATCTGCCAGACCGAGATCGAGGCGACGAGCCACTTCACCAGCGCATCGTGGACGGAGAACAGCAGGAAGCCGACGACCGCGAGCCCGATGCCCGACAGCACCGTCGGCAGCGCGTCGCCGCCCAGTCCCGATCGCTCTTCGGTCGCCGCCATCGCGCCTCGCCGCCGGCTCAGGCCGCCGGCGTCTCCCGGGCGAAGAGGGCGGCGATCGCCGCGCGGGCCGACGGCCGGCCGGCGACGGCGTCACGATCGAGCGGGCATCGCAAGGGGAGGGCCTCCGGCGCAGCGGCGTCCGGCGCGCCGCGGGCGGCCCGGACCGGTCGATGTCGCGAAGCTCTACCCGATCCGCCGGCGGAAGTCGCCGGCCGGATGCGCCGCCCGGCAGCGGCGCCTCGTCGCCGCTACTCGGCGGCGAGACGTCGCTCGGCCGGGTCGCCGCCCGCGAGCGCGTCGCGGCACATGTTTTGGAAGCCGAGCACCGCGTGCTCGTACTTCGCCGACAGCGGGCCGCGGTCGTAGACGCCGGCGTTCAGGTTGCGCTGCACGCCGGTGATGATGTCGAGATCCTCGGTGACGATCTGCGCCGACCACTCGGCCGAGCGGCGGTTCTCCTCGGCCTTCTCCGGCGACACGTCGGTGAACAGGTACCAGTTGACGTGGCGGATGCGGCCGGGGCCGAGCGGCTCGACGGTGGCGATCGACGAGCCCCAGTCGTAGAGGTTCAGCATCAGCACCGGGAAGCGGTAGAAGTAGAGCCCGCGGGTGAAGCCGCCCTCGCGCTTCGGCGCGTGCAGGTGGAAGAAGCGGTCGTCGTAGTGCACGTCGATCTGGTACTTGTCGATGTCGAGCGAGGCGCACAGGCCGGGGTGCATGGTCTGGCAGTGGTAGCACTCGAGGTAGTTGTCGCCGTAGGTCTTCCAATCGACGTCGACCTCGCGGTCCTTCGACATGAAGTAGTGCTGCTGCTCGAGCGGGTAGTCGGCGGCCATCGCGTCGATCGGGCCGAGCCACGTTTTCAGGCTCTCGCCGCCGCGCTCGATGCGCAGGAAGACGAGGCCGCGCCACTCGTCGCAATCGACGGCGTAGAGGCCCCACTCGTCCTTGTCGAACACCGCGTCGCCGCCGAAGTCGCGCGCCTTGGCGAGGCGGCCGGCGCGGTCGTAGGTCCAGGCGTGGTAGGGGCAGACGACGAGCTTGCCGCAGTGCCCGTCCGCGCCGTCGAGGAGCTGCGCGCCGCGGTGGCGGCAGACGTTGTGGAAGGCGCGCACGCGGCCGTCGTCGCCGCGGATCGCGAACACCGGGTAGCCGGCGATCGTGCCGGTGACGTAGTCGCCCGGCTTCTTCAGCCGCTCGCTCCAGGTGAACAGCATCCAGTTGCGCGAGAAGACGAGCGCGCGCTCCTTGGCGAAGATGTCGGGGCTGCGATACCACTCCGCCGGCATCGTCCAGGTGAAGTCCGAGCTTTGGGGCAGGGCGGCATCAGGAAGGGCGGCGGCTTTGGGCAGGGAAGCCATGGCGTCCACCTCGGCGGGGCCGGTCGCCACGCGGCCGGTCGGCGGTGCACGCACCGCCCGGCGGGCGACGGCAGTTTCAGCGTCGTGAAATGCACTATGCGCCCGTCGGCGGCCGTCTGACAAGGACCACGGCCGGCCGGCCCGGACGGGTCCGCGCGCGCACGTCGTCCGGCGATCGCTCGCTTCACTGCCGTGAAAGCCCGTGAAATCGCGGCCGTGTGCTACGGCTCGGGCGACGTCGCCGTGGGCGGGCTCCAGGAACGACGGCGAGGCGCCGCCGTGGCGGCCGGGTGCGAGGGCGCGAGATTGCGCTTGAACTCGGGCCCCCGCCCGTGCCTCACTTTCATTCTCGTGAAATGGCGCCGGCCTGCCGGCGCCGCGGCGGGGAGGGAAGGGCGATGACGTCCTACGATGCGATCATCATCGGCGCCGGCCACAACGGCCTCGTCTGCGCCAACTACCTCGCCCGCTCCGGCATGAAGGTGCTGGTGCTCGAGCGGCGCGACGTGATCGGCGGCGCCGCCGTCACCGAGGAGATCGCGCCGGGCTTCCGCGCCTCGATCTTCTCCTACCTGATGAGCCTCCTGCACCCGCGCATCATCCGCGACTTCGACCTCGCCCGGCACGGCCTCGTCGTCCTGCCGTGCTCCGACATGGTCTCGCCGGTCGGCGGCGACGACTACATCGCCTTCTCGGCCGACATCGCCAAGACGCAGGCGAGCTTCGCGCGCTTCTCGAAGCACGACGCGGAGATCTACCCGGCGTTCGACCGCTATTTGACCGAGGCGGCAGACATCGTCCGCAAGCTCCTGTTCGAGACGCCGATCGACCCGGCCCGCCGCGACTGGAAGACCTTCAAGGACGCCGCCCGGCTCGCCTGGAAGTATCGCAAGGTCGGGCGCAAGATGTACCGCATCGTCGATCTCCTGACGATGAGCGCCTACGACTTCCTGAAGGAGTGGTTCGACGACGAGCGCGTGATGGCGGTGCTCGCCTACTACGCCTCGATCGGCACCTTCGCCGGCCCGAAGACGCCGGGCTCGGCCTACGTGATCATGCACCACGTGATGGGCGAGCACGAGGGCGCCGGCGGCTGGGGCTTCATCAAGGGCGGCATGGGCGCGATCACCCAGGCGCTCGCCTCCTACGGCCGCACCGTCGGCGTCGACATCCTGACCGGCCGGGAGATCGCCGAGATCCGCGTCACCGGCGGCGCCGCCTCCGCCGTCGTTACCACCAAGGGCGAGGTCTATACGGCGAAGGTGATCGCCTCGAACGCCAACGCCAAGCAGCTCTACCTCGACATGCTCGCCCCCGAGCACGTGCCGCCCGAGGTGCTGCGCGAGATCCGCGGCTACCGCACCTTCTCGACCGCCTTCAAGATGAACATCGCCTGCGAGCGGCCGCCGCAATACCGCATCCTCGACCGCATCCGCCGCGAGGGGGCGATCGGCGACTTCCCCTATCCGACCTACATGCACATCGCGCCCGACATCGAGTGGCTGGAGCGGGCCTACGACGACGCCAAGCACGGCTGGTACTCGTCGCGCCCGTTCATCACCCCGGTCTGCCCGACGATCGTCGACGACACCCTGGCGCCGCCCGGCAAGCACGTCGTCAACCTGTTCGGCGGCCACGCGCCCTACACGCTGAAGGGCGGCGACTGGGCGAGCGAGAAGGACAATTTCCGCAAAGCGGTGCTCGACACGATGGAGGAGTTCGCGCCGGGCTTCTCGAGCGACATCATCGAGGCGCAGCTCCTCGTCGCGCCGGACATCGAGCGCATCGTCGCGCTGCCGCAGGGCCACATCTTCCACGGCGAGCTGTCGCCCGACCAGCTGTTCTTCCAGCGCCCGGTCTCAGGCTTCGCCGACTACCGCACGCCGGTGAAGGGCCTCTACGTCTGCGGCTCCTCGATGCACCCCGGCGGCGGCGTCTCCGGCATCCCCGGCCACAACGCCGCCCGCGAGATCCTGAAGGACCTGAAGCGCAAGGCGGCGTGAGGGGGAGAGGCGGGGCGGCCGGGCGGGTGTTTGCGCGTTGCCGGGCGGCCGGCGCGTGGTATCGTGTCGGCATGTCAGCGAACGGCACCCGCACGCGGAAGACGGCTGCCGGCGGCGCCTTCAGCGTCGGCCGGGACGGCATCGTCAAGCTCAATCAGGTCGAGGGGCTGACGCCGTCGAAGTCCTCCGAGCGGATGTTCGAGGACTTCGATCGCCGGGGGCTCTCCGCGGAGTCGCGCCGGCGGGCGATCGTCGAGAAGCACGCCCGAAAGCCCTGAGCATCGGCGTGTACGGCGCCGTCGACGACCCACGCTCGCAGCGATGATCGCCGGCTTCCACGGCGACGTGTCGGTGCTGGAGGAGCAACTCTCCTCGATCACATAGTGCGTGCCTCGGAGCGGGCCGTGGTGGGGCCGGCGCGGTCGCGCGCCTGGCCCCGCCGCGGATCAGGCTTCGTTCTGCTCCTCGATGAGCGCCTCGGTGGCGACGATCGCCTGCTCGAGGTCGGCGATCTTGCGCAGCATGCCGTCGGACGGCAGCACGGGCTGGCTGGCGGCGCTGCGAAGGAGGTCGCGCTGCGCGTTCTTCAGCCGCTCGAGCAGGGATCGGAGGTCTTCGCTCATCTAAGGTCCTTCGAGGAAATCAGGGGCGCGGCGTGCCGCCACAGCGGCGGCAGCCGGCCGAGGGTGCGAGAACTATATCGGCCGGGCCGCGCCAGCAACCATGACGACGCCTCGACGGTTCGGCTATGCGTTGGGCGCGGCCTTCGGACGATGCGCCGCGCCGATCGGGAGTGCCGACCTTGCGAGCGACGAGCGCCGACGACCAGAGCGAATCCGTGCGCTTCCTCAAGGGCCTCGCGGCCGATCCCCGCGTCGTCGAGACGCACGCTGCGATCGTCGTCCTCGCCGGTGAGCGGGCGCTGAAGCTGAAGCGGGCGGTCAAGCTGCCCTATCTCGATTTCTCGACGCCCGAGCTGCGCCTCGCGGTCTGCGAGCGCGAGCTCGCGCTGAACCGGCGCACCGCGCCCGCCCTCTACCGCGCTGTGCGGCGGATCACCCGCGGCGCCGACGGCCGGCTCGGCTTCGATGGCGAGGGGCCGCTCGTCGACGCGGTGGTCGAGATGGCGCGCTTCGACGAGGACGGGCTGTTCGACCGCCTGGCGACGCGCGGCGCGCTGACGCCCGCGCTCCTCGCCGAGCTCGCCCGGTCGGTCGCCGATTTCCACGCCGAGGCGGAGGTCGCGACGGACCGCGGCGGCGCGGCGATCATGGCCTCGGTGCTCGACATCAACGCGCGGGCGCTCGCCACCACCTCGGTGTTCGCGGCCGACCGCGTCGCCCGCTTCGACGCCGCGTTCCGGGCGGCCCTCGACCGGCACGCGGTCCTCCTCGACGCGCGCGCCGCCGCGGGCTTCGTGCGCCGCTGCCACGGCGACCTGCACCTCCGCAACATCTGCCTCCTCGACGGCCGGCCGACGCTGTTCGACTGCCTCGAGTTCGACGAGGCGATGGCGACCATCGACGTGCTCTACGACCTCGCCTTCCTCGTCATGGACCTCTGGCACCGCGACCTGCGGGCCCTCGCCAACCTCGTCCTCAACCGCTACCTCGACGCGGCCGAGGAGGAGGACGAGGCGGCGGCGGACGGGCTGCCGCTGCTGCCGTTCTTCATGGCGGTCCGGGCGGCGGTGCGCGCCCACGTCGGCGCGACGCGGATCGAGTCCGGCGGCGACACGCCGGCGGCCCGCGCCGAGGCGGAGGACTACTTCGCCCTCGCCGAGCGCCTGCTCGTGCCGGCCGCGCCGCGCCTTGTCGCCGTCGGCGGGCTCTCCGGCTCGGGCAAGTCGACGGCGGCGGCGGCGCTCGCCGACGCGGTCGGCCCGGCGCCCGGCGCCCGCGTTCTGGCGAGCGACCGGCTGCGCAAGCGGCTGCACGGCGTATCGGCCGAGACGCGGCTGCCGGCCGAGGCCTACCGCCCCGAGGTGTCGGAGAAGGTCTACGGCCAGATCTTCGAGCGGGCGGCGCGGCTACTCGCCGCCGGGCACGGCGTCGTCTCCGACGCGGTGTTCGACCGCGCCGAGGATCGCCGCCGCATCGCTGCGGTGGCGGCGGCGGCCGGCGTGCCGTTCCGCGGCGTCTGGCTCGAGGCGCCGGCGGCGACGCTCGTCGAGCGCGTCGAACACCGCCGCGGCGGGCCGTCGGACGCCACCGGCGACGTCGTGCGCGGCCAGCTCGCCCGTTTCGACGGGGCGATCGAGTGGACGCGGATCGACACCGCCAGCGGCCGCGACGAGACCGCCCGGCGGGCGCGGGCGGCGGCCGTGGAGACCGGCGGCTGAACGATCGGGCGCCCCGAGCGTTGGCCAGCCGGGGCGACGCGACCGAAGGAGCCGTCATGCACGACGCGCCGAACGACCACGACATCGCGCAGATCCCGTCTCGGGCGGCCTGGCCGGACGACCCGCCCGAGCCGCGCAAGCCCGTGCCGCCGGACCCGACGCGCGGGCCGCGGCCCTATCCCGTCGACGATCCGGGCATCGGCGAGCCGGACAACAAGCCCGGCAGCGAGCCGGACTACGTGCCCGGCCGGGTCGACAGCCCGCCGACACGGATCTGACCGCGCCGCTCGTCCGTTCCCGATCGTTCACCGGTCGGCGGTGATTGTTCATGCCCGTTGCACGGTTCGTCACCCGCCGCCGCGTCGCCGGGCGCTGGCCCGCCGCGCCGGTGTCGCCTACATCGGCAGCAGCGGCGGGCGAGGGGCCTCCGCCGGCCGCTCGGGCCGGCCGGTCCGGCGTCCGCCGAACCGCAGCACGCGGGTGCGATCCCCGCCTGGCCAAGGAGCCGGACCGATGCAGCTCACGGGCATTCACCACCTGACCGCCGTCTCGGCGAACGCCTCCGGAAACCACGCCTTCTACACGGGCGTGATGGGGATGCGGCTCGTCAAGAAGACGGTGAACCAGGACGACACCAGCGCCTATCACCTGTTCTATGCCGACAAGGACGCGCGCCCCGGCACCGACCTCACCTTCTTCGACTGGCCGGTGGCGCGCGAGCGCCGCGGCGGCAACACCGTCACCCGCACCGCCTTGCGCGTCGCCGGCGAGGACACGCTCGACTTCTGGCGCGCGCGGCTCGCCACGGCGGGCGTCGCGACCGGCGACATCGCCCTGCGCGACGGCCGCGCCACCCTCGACTTCGAGGATCCGGAAGGCCAGCGCCTCGCCCTCGTCGACGACGGCGGCGCCGGCGACGCGCGCCCGTGGGAGCGGAGCCCGGTGCCGGCCGAGCGGCAGGTCCGCGGCCTCGGCCCGATCACCATGACGGTGCCGGACCTGAAATACACCGACCTCGTGCTGACCCGCGTCACCAACATGCGCCCGGTGCGCACCTATCCCGACCCGACCGCGCCGCAGCACACCGTGCACGTCTACGAGATGGGGCCGGGCGGGCCGGCGGCCGAGCTGCACGTCGCGGTGCGGCCCGACCTGAAGCCGGCGGGGCAGGGCGCCGGCGCGGTCCACCACGTCGCGTTCCGCACCCCGGGCGAGGCCGAGTACCACGCGTGGACGGAGCGGCTGTCGGAGTTCCGCATCCCGCACAGCGGCGAGGTCGACCGCTTCTACTTCCGCAGCCTCTATTTCCGCGAGCCCTCGGGCATCCTGTTCGAGATCGCGACCGACGGGCCGGGCTTCGCCACCGACGAGCCGGCCGAGTCGCTCGGCGAGAGGCTCGCCCTGCCGCCGTTCCTCGAGCCGCGGCGGGCGCAGATCGAGGCCGGGCTGAAGCCGCTGTAGGTCGCACGACCCGCGAATGCCCAGGCCGCACGATGCGGCCTGGGCGATTTCTGGACCTTCCCCGGTCGGCCCGAAGCCGATCCGATCGTCCTTCGGGCGACGCGCACCCGGTAGGGCGTCCCGCCCGGAAGAGGGGAGATTTCCGATGCCCGTGATCACGCCGGACCGCTTGGTCAGGGAGGAAGGGTCCACGGACAGTCCCTGCGGCCCGAATCTGGCGCTCTGGATCAGCGAAGCCGGGGGCCTGACGCAGTTCGGCGCCTTCATCGAGATCCTGCCGCCGGGCTCCCGCACCTCGATCAAGCACTGGCACAGCGCCGAGGACGAGATGATCCTCGTCCTCGAGGGACTGATCACCCTCGTCGAGGGCGGCACCGAGACGATGCTCCGCCCCGGCGACGCGGCGACATTCCGGGCGGGCGAGCCGGTCGGCCACTTCCTCGAGAATCGCAGCGAAGCGCCGACCCGGTGCCTCGTCGTCGGCACCCGCGCTCCCGTCGACCGGATCACCTATCCGGACGACGACCGGGTCTGCCTCCGCGACCGATCGCTGCCCGACGACATCTGGACGGACGGCGCGGGGAAGCCGGCGTCCAGTCCCTATGGCTAGCATCGCCCGCGCCACCGCGTCGCCTGGACTTGGCGCGGTGGCGGTGGCATGGTCCGGCGAAATTCGGTCCCCCGTGGCGAGATCCCGATGCGCAGCTTCCTGGTGCACTTCTTCACGTGGTGGAACAGCTGGACCTACGGGCTCAAGCTGTTCACCTGGCAGACCGGCGAGCGCGTCGGCGAGGACGAGTTCGGCAACGTCTACTACCGCACCCGCGGCCGCAAGGTCGATCCGACCCTCGGCTTCGAGCGGCGCTGGGTCGTCTACAAGGGCCTCGCAGAGGCGAGCACCATCCCGCCCGGCTGGCACGGCTGGATCCACCACAAGGTCGACCTCGCGCCGCCGGAGGAGACCTACGTGCCGCACCCCTGGCAGAAGCCGCACGTCGAGAACCTGACCGGGACGCCGTTCGCCCACCGTCCATCGGGCTCGATCCTCAACGAGGATCCGCAGCGGCCGCCGGCGACCGGCGACTATCAGCCGTGGACGCCGGCCGCCTGACGAGGGCCGGCCGCGATCGCGCCGAGCCGGGGCAACCGGCCGGCGCCGCCCGGCGCGCATCGCCGGGCCGGAGGAACTTCCGGGGGAGGGGCTTGGCGTGAACCGGATCTTTGCCGATCTGCCGACGACGATCTTCGAGGAGATGTCTGCCGCCGCGCGCCGGCACGGCGCCATCAACCTCGGCCAGGGCTTCCCCGACGGGCCGGGCCCGGAGGACGTGCGCCGCGCCGCCGCCGACGCGGTGATGAACGGCAACAACCAGTATCCCTCGATGATGGGCACGGCCGAGCTCCGCGCCGCCATCGCCGAGCACTACGGCCGGCTGCAGGGTGTCCTCCTCGACCCCGAGAGCGAGTGCCTCGTCACCTCCGGCGCCACCGAGGCGCTCGCCGCCTCGATCCTCGGCCTCGTCTCGCCGGGCGAGGAGGTGGTGCTGTTCGAGCCGGCCTACGACGCCTACCTGCCGCTCGTCCGCCAGGCCGGCGGCATTCCGGTGCGCGTCAAGCTGAAGCCGCCCGCGTGGCGCTTCACCGCCGAGGACTTGAGGGCGGCGATCGGCCCGAAGACCGGGCTCGTCATCATCAACAACCCGCTCAATCCGGCCGGCGCCGTCTGGCCGCGCGCCGACCTCGAGCTGCTCGCCGCGGCGATCGAGGGCACGCCCGCCGTCGTCGTCTCCGACGAGGTGTGGGAGCACGTCGTGTTCGACGGTCGCGCGCACGCCTCCGTGCTGTCGGTGCCGGGCCTGCGCGAGCGGGCCGTGAAGATCGGCTCGGCGGGCAAGATGTTCGCGCTCACCGGCTGGAAGGTCGGCCTCGTCGCCGCCGCGCCGCCGCTCCTGCGCGCCGTCGCCAAGACGCACCAGTTCCTCGCCTTCACGACGCCGCCGAACCTGCAGGCCGCCGTCGCCTACGGCCTCGCCAAGGACGCGCGCTTCTTCGCCGATGCGCAGGCCGGGCTCGCCCGCAGCCGCGACCGCTTCTCGGCCGGCCTCGCCGCCGCCGGCTTCTCGGTGCTGCCGAGCGCCGGCACCTACTTCGTCTGCGTCGACCTCGCGCCGCTCGGCCTCACCGACGACGCCGCGTTCTGCCGTCGCCTCGTCGCCGAGGCGAAGGTCGCCGCGGTGCCGGTGTCGGCGTTCTTCGCCGACGATCCGGTCAGGAACGTCGTGCGCTTCTGCTTCGCCAAGGCCGACGCTGTCCTCGACGAGGCGATCGAGCGCCTCGCCCGCGCGGCCCCGGCGCTCGCCGCCTGACGCGGCAGCCGGCGCTCAGCCGAGCTCGAGGGTGGTGATCCCGTAGGTGCGGCCGATCGGCAGCACCGGCGCCGGCCCGCGATACATCCGGGCCGTCTCGAACACCGGCGCGAGCCCGTGCCGCGCTGCGAACGCGGTCGCCGCCGCGTTCTGCTCGGGCGGATCGACGACCACCTCCTCGCCCGGATGGACGGCGGCGAGCGCTGCGAACAGCGCGTCGGCGACCGCCTCGTCGTCGGCGAACAGCGGCCCGATCTTCACGCCCGACCGGCAGCGCCGGACGACCCCGTAGCCGGCCACGGCGCCGTCCCTCAGATAGGCGAGGGCGGTGCGCGGCGGCGCCAGCCATGGGCGCAGGAACCGCTCGCGCGGCCCGGCGAAGAACGGCCGGTCGTAGGCGACGACCGCCTCCACGATTTCACCCGCCACCGGCACCACCGCCGGCGACCGCGGGCCGGTCGCCTCCGGCCGTCCGGCGTAGCGGATGTTGCGGCCGGCGAGCACGAAGCCGGAGCGGGCGTAGTTCGCCTGCTGGTCGACGACGCCGTCGAGGCCGACCGTCCGATCGCCGGCGTGGGCGAGCGCCGCGCGCCAGGTGGCGAGGCCGTGGCCCTCGCCGCGGTGGCCGGGGGCGACGATGTAGAAGCCGAGGAAGGCGAAGCGGTCGCCGTAGTTCACGACCGAGATCGCCGCCACCGGCGTGCCGCCGCGAAAGCCCATGAAGTAGCCGTCCGGGTCGGCGGCGTGGAACGGCGCGACGTCGTCGAGGCCGGGGTTCCAGCCCTCGGCCGCCGCCCAGTCGACGGCGAGCGCGAGGTCGGCGACGGACATCGTGCGAATGTGAAACGGCTCGGTCATCGGCGGCTCCGGTCGATTCCTCCGGCGATCTTCGCCGGAACCGCCGCGCCGCGCCATCGCCCGCGGCGGCTCGATCGCGTCGGCGCCCTCGCCCATAGGCTCCGTCTATCGTTCCACGGGAGGGGAATCTTGAAGCGCTCCAAGGAGGTCCCTACGTTTCAAGCGTTCAAAAGCGGATCGCCGCGGCGGCAGCGCCGACAGGAACGAAGCCGCGCGGGGGGAGGGATACGGTCGACATGGCGAACACGAGCGCCGCGGATTCGAGCGCGCCGATCTCTGGCGTAGCCGGCTTCGGCGCGCGCGCCGTCTTCGACGAGGCGCGGGCCGCCACGATCATCGCCGAGCACGCCGGCCGCCCGGGCGCCATGCTGCCGATGCTGCACGCGATCCAGGCGGCGTTCGGCTGCGTGCCGGAGGCGGTGAAGCCGATGATCGCCGCCGCGCTGAACCTGTCGCGCGCCGAGGTGCACGGGGTCGTCAGCTTCTATCACGACTTCCGCGCCGCCCCCGCCGGGCGCCACGTCATCAAGCTCTGCCGCGCCGAGGCCTGCCAGTCGATGGGCTCGGAGAGCCTGCATCGCGGCGTGCTCGATCGTCTCGGTATCGCGCTCGGCGAGACGACGCGCGACGGCCAGGTGACGGTCGAGGCGGTCTACTGCCTCGGGCTCTGCGCCACCGCGCCGGCGGCGCTGGTCGACGGCCGCCCGGTCGGCCGGCTCACCGCGCAGCGCCTCGAGGGCCTGGTGCGGGAGGCGATCCTCGCATGAGCGGCGCCATGCCCATCCGCATCTTCGTGCCGCGCGACATGGCGGCGCTCGCCGTCGGCGCCGACGCGGTCGCCGCGGCGATCGGCGACGAGGCGCGCCGCGCCGGGCGGGCGGTCGAGATCGTCCGCAACGGCTCGCGCGGCCTGTTCTGGCTGGAGCCGCTGGTCGAGGTGGCGACGCCCGCCGGGCGGATCGCCTACGGGCCGGTGGCGCCGGAGGACGTCGCGGGCCTCGTCGCCGACGGCCTCTTCGAGGGCGCCGGCCATTCGGCGCTCCGCCTCGGGCAGACCGAAGAGATCCCCTGGCTCAAGCGGCAGACGCGGCTCACCTTCGCCCGCTGCGGCATCGTCGATCCCTTGTCCTTCGACGACTACCGGGCGCACGGCGGCGGCGAGGGGCTCGCGAAGGCGATCGAGATCGGCCCGGCGGCGACCATCGAGACGGTCACGGCCTCGGGCCTCCGGGGCCGCGGCGGCGCCGGCTTCCCGACCGGCATCAAGTGGAAGACCGTCGCCGACGCGACGGCCGGCCAGAAGTTCATCGTCTGCAACGCCGACGAGGGCGACTCCGGCACCTTCGCCGACCGCATGCTGATGGAAGGCGACCCGTTCGTCCTGGTCGAGGGCATGGCGATCGCCGGCCTCGCCGTCGGGGCGACGCGCGGCTACGTCTACTGCCGCTCGGAGTATCCGCAGGCGATCGAGGTCTTCGACGCCGCGCTCGCGGTCGCGCGGCGCGAAGGCGTCCTCGGCCCGCGGGTGCTCGGCTCGTCCTACGCCTTCGACATCGAGCTCAGGGTCGGTGCCGGCGCCTATGTCTGCGGCGAGGAGACGGCGCTGCTCGAAAGCCTCGAGGGCAAGCGCGGGCTCGTCCGGCCGAAGCCGCCGCTGCCGGCGCACAAGGGGCTGTTCGGCCGGCCCACCGTCATCAACAACCTGATCTCGCTCGCCACCGTGCCGATGATCCTGGCGAAGGGGGCGGCGTTCTATCGCGACTTCGGCATGGGCCGCTCGCGCGGCACCATGCCGATCCAGCTCGCCGGCAACGTCCGCTTCGGCGGCCTCTACGAGACCGCCTTCGGCGTCACCCTCGGCGAGCTCGTCGACGAGATCGGCGGCGGCACCGCGACCGGCCGGCCGGTCCGCGCGGTGCAGGTCGGCGGCCCGCTCGGCGCCTACTTCCCGCGCGCCCTCTTCGACACGCCGTTCGACTACGAGGCCTTCGCCGCCCGCGACGGCCTCGTCGGCCACGGCGGCGTCGTCGTCTTCGACGACACCGTCGACATGGCGGCGCAGGCGCGCTTCGCCTTCGCCTTCTGCGCCATCGAGTCCTGCGGCAAGTGCACGCCCTGCCGCATCGGCTCGACGCGCGGCGCCGAGGTGATCGACCGGATCGTGCGGGGCGAGGACGTCGACGACAACCTGACGCTCGTCGCCGACCTTTGCGAGACGATGAAGTTCGGCTCGCTGTGCGCGCTCGGCGGCTTCACCCCCTATCCGGTGATGAGCGCCATCCGCCATTTCCCCGAGGACTTCGACCGGCCGGCCGTCTCGGCGGCAGCCTGAGGAGAAGCATCGATGGACCGCTACGAGCACCAAGAGCCGCCGATGGGCCTCGTCGAGGAGATCGACTTCGGCACCCCGGCCTCGACCTCCGAGACGATGGTGACGCTCACCGTCGATGGCTTCCCGGTCACCGTGCCCGCGGGCACCTCGATCATGCGCGCCGCCAAGATGGCCGGCGTCTCGGTGCCGAAGCTCTGCGCCACCGACATGGTGGAAGCCTTCGGCTCGTGCCGCATGTGCCTCGTCGAGATCGAGGGCCGCAACGGCACGCCGGCCTCGTGCACCACGCCGGTGGCGCCGGGCATCGCGGTCAGGACGCAGACGCCGCGGCTGAAGAAGATCCGCAAGGGGGTGATGGAGCTCTACATCTCCGACCACCCGCTCGACTGCCTCACCTGCGCGGCGAACGGCGACTGCGAGCTGCAGGACATGGCGGGCGCCGTCGGCCTGCGCGACGTGCGCTACGGCTACGAGGGCGAGAACCACGTCTTCAAGACGGCCGAGGGCGAGGCGAATCCGCTCTGGGCCGCGAAGGACGAGTCGAACCCCTACTTCACCTACGATCCGTCGAAGTGCATCGTCTGCTCGCGCTGCGTGCGGGCGTGCGAGGAGGTGCAGGGCACCTTCGCGCTCACCATCGAGGGCCGCGGCTTCGGCTCGCGCGTCTCGCCGGGCATGCACGAGGACTTCCTCTCCTCCGAGTGCGTCTCCTGCGGCGCCTGCGTGCAGGCCTGCCCGACGGCGACGCTCTCCGAGAAGTCGCTGATCGAGATCGGCCAGCCGGAGCACTCGGTCGTCACCACCTGCGCCTATTGCGGCGTCGGCTGCGCCTTCAAGGCCGAGATGCGCGGCACCGAGGTGGTGCGCATGGTGCCGTGGAAGGACGGCAAGGCGAACCGCGGTCACTCCTGCGTCAAGGGCCGCTTCGCCTGGGGCTACACCACCCACCGCGATCGCATCCTCAATCCGATGATCCGCGCCAAGATCACCGATCCGTGGCGCGAGGTCTCGTGGGAGGAGGCGATCGGCCACGTCGCCTCGGAGTTCCGCCGCATCCAGGGCACCTACGGGCGCGGCGCGATCGGCGGCATCACCTCGTCCCGGTGCACCAACGAGGAGACCTACCTCGTCCAGAAGCTGGTGCGGGCGGTGTTCGGCAACAACAACGTCGACACGTGCGCCCGCGTCTGCCACTCGCCGACCGGCTACGGCCTGAAGACCGCCTTCGGCACCTCGGCCGGCACGCAGGACTTCGATTCGGTCGAGGACGCCGACGTCATCGTGGTGATCGGCGCCAACCCGACCGACGGCCACCCGGTGTTCGGCTCGCGGATGAAGAAGCGGCTGCGCGCCGGCGCCAAGCTCATCGTCGTCGACCCGCGCCGCACCGACATCGTCCGCTCGCCGCACGTCGAGGCGTCGTTCCACCTGCCGCTCACCCCCGGCACCAACGTCGCGATGGTCAACGCGCTCGCCCACGTCGTCGTCACCGAGGGCCTCTTCGACGAGGCGTTCGTGCGCGAGCGCTGCGACTGGTCGGAGTTCGAGGGCTGGGCGGCGTTCGTCGCCGATGAGCGCAACAGCCCGGAGGCGATGCAGGCGGTCACCGGCGTCGACCCCGCGCTCGTGCGCGGCGCCGCGCGGCTCTACGCCACCGGCGGCAACGCGGCGATCTACTACGGCCTCGGCGTCACCGAGCACAGCCAGGGCACGACGACGGTGATGGCGATGGCGAACCTCGCCATGGCGACCGGCAACCTCGGCCGGCGCGGCGTCGGCATCAACCCGCTGCGCGGCCAGAACAACGTCCAGGGCTCGTGCGACATGGGCTCGTTCCCGCACGAGCTGCCGGGCTACCGCCACGTCCACGACGACGCGACGCGCGAGATCTTCGGCACGCTGTGGGGCGTCGAGCTCGACCGCGAGCCGGGCCTCCGCATTCCCAACATGCTCGACGCCGCCGTCGACGGCTCGTTCAAGGGCCTCTACGTGCAGGGCGAGGACATCGTCCAGTCCGACCCCGACACCAAGCACGTCGCCGCCGGCATGGAGGCGATGGAATGCGTCGTCGTGCAGGACCTGTTCCTGAACGAGACGGCGAACTTCGCCCACGTGTTCCTGCCGGGCTCGACCTTCCTCGAGAAGGACGGCACCTTCACCAACGCCGAGCGGCGGATCAGCCGCGTCCGCAAGGTGATGCCGTCGCGCTCCGGCATGGCCGACTGGGAGATCACCCTCGCGATCGCCAAGGCGATGGGCTACCCGATGCACTACGACCACCCGTCCGAGATCATGGCCGAGATCGCCGCGACGACGCCGTCGTTCAAGGGCGTCTCCTACGCGCGCCTCGAGGAGCTCGGCTCGGTGCAGTGGCCGTGCAACGACGCGGCCCCGCTCGGCACGCCGATCATGCACACGGCCGGCTTCTCGCGCGGCCGCGGCAAGTTCATGATCACCGAATACGTGCCGACCGACGAGCGCACCGGCGCCCGCTTCCCGCTCCTGCTGACGACCGGCCGCATCCTCTCGCAGTACAATGTCGGCGCCCAGACGCGGCGCACCGACAACGTCGTCTGGCACGCCGAGGACGTGCTCGAGATCCACCCGCACGACGCCGAGAACCGCGGCATCCGCGACGGCGACTGGGTGAAGCTCGAGAGCCGGGCGGGCGGAACGTCGCTGCGGGCCAAGATCACCGACCGGGTGGCGCCGGGCGTCGTCTACACCACCTTCCACCACCCGGAGACACAGGCGAACGTCGTCACCACCGACTTCTCCGACTGGGCCACCAACTGCCCCGAATACAAGGTCACCGCGGTGCAGATCGCGCCCTCGAACGGCCCGTCGGAGTGGCAGCGCCACTATCGCGAGCTCGCCGACACCAGCCGGCGCATCGCCGACCCGGTTCCCGAGGCGGCGGAGTAGCGGCATGGCGCGGCCGCCGTCCGTCGCGGCGAGCCGCCTCGCGGTGCGCGAGGGCGGCCGGGTCTCGTCCGGCATCCGGCGCGTGCCTGAGGAGACGGCGGTGGCGCTCGCCTTCAACGGCACCGCGCACGCCGTGATGATGGCGACGCCGGCCGACCTCGAGGACTTCGCCGTCGGCTTCTCCCTCGCCGAGGGCATCGTCGCCGCGGCGGGGGACATCCGCTCCATCGACATCGTCGAGCATGATCTCGGAATCGAGCTCCGGCTGTGGATCGCCGAGGAGCGGATGGCGGCGCTGCTCGATCGCCGCCGCTTCATGGCTGGCCCGACCGGCTGCGGTCTCTGCGGCATCGAGAGCCTCGCCGAGGCGGTGCGGTCGCTGCCGACGGTCGGCGAGGGGCGGGCGGTCGCGCCGGCCGACATCGTCGCCGCGCTCGAGGGCCTCTCTGCCGCGCAGGTGCTCGGCGGCGAGACCCGCGCCGTCCACGCCGCCGGATTCTGGCGGCCGGGCGAGGGCCTCGTCGCGGCGCGCGAGGACGTCGGCCGCCACAATGCCCTCGACAAGCTCGTCGGCGCGCTGGCGCGCCGCTCGGTGCCGGCGGGCGAGGGCCTCGTCGTGGTGACGAGCCGGCTCTCCGTCGAGATGGTGCAGAAGGCGGCGATGGCCGGCGCGCCGGTGCTCGTCGCCGTCTCGGCCCCGACGGCGCTCGCCATCCGCACCGCCGAGGCCGCCGGCATCACCCTCGTCGCCGTGGCGCGCGGCGCCGAGTTCGAGGTGTTCACCCATCCGCACCGCATCGCCGGCCTCGTGTCGGGCGATGGCATGAGAGAGAGTTTCGCGAATGTCGTCTGAGGGTTCCGAGGCGAAGCTCGTGCGGATGGCGAATCAGATCGGCGCCTTCTTCGGCCACCAGGGCAATGGGGCCGCGGCCGACGAGGAAGCGGTCGCCGCCATCACCCAGCATCTCCTCGACTTCTGGGACCCGCGCATGCGCCGCCAGATCCTGGCGCACCTCGCCGCCGGCGGGGCGGGCCTCGACCCGCTCGTCCTCGCGGCCGTCGAGCGGCTGGCCGAGAAGGCGCCGGCCGCCTGAGGCGTGGCGCGCCGGGCGCGGTCCCGCTGAACGATGCGGCCGCGCGCCGGCATCGTCTTTTCTCTATGCGTTCACGCCCCTATCCTGCCGGCCGCGCCGGCCGCCGGGTCCGGCGGAATCGCGCGACGTCCGGAGGAAAGTGCGTGAGTCTCGATGAATCCATGCGGGCGGTCGCCCGGTCGGCCGCGATCGCGGCGCTCGCGCTGTTCGGCGCTCCCATCCTCGACGCGGCGGCCGCGCCGACGGTCGACTGGAGCTGCCACGCGAACGGCGCCTTCCTCGTCGTCGCCGCGGACAAAGAGGACGAGGTCGGCCAGCGCATCATCGTCCGCCGCGCCGACGCGGCGCCGAAGCCGGTCTGCTCCCTCGACGCGCACAAGGACGACGTCGTCCTCGGCGACCCGGCGCCCGGCAGCGACGACATGGACGCCTTCTACTACATCGCCCTCGAGGGCCATGCGCTGCTGCTCGACAACGGCTCCGGGCCGGGGCGCACCCTCACGATCTTCGACCTGAAGTCCGGCAAGCGGGTGCTCGACGCCCCCTATTCGCTGCAGGACGACAACTGCCAGCCGACGAACGGCTGCTACTCCCCCGACGAGTTCGCGCTCACCGACCGCGGCGTGACCTTCTGGCGCGCCACCACGACCGCCGTGACCGCCAAGAACTGCACGAAGATCAAGTCCATGCAGAAGGACGGCTTCACCCCGACGATCGAGGAGAAGTCGTCCTACGACTTCGCGACCGGCAAGCTCGCGGGCCTCAAGACGACGCGCTGCGTGCCGTACCAGTAGGCCGGACGGGAGGGGGAGGGTCGCACGCCGGGCGCGATGGACCGCCGCCCCGGCGAGCCGACGCTCAGAGATAGGGCGAGGCGAGCCAGATGGCGCGGTTGCGGATGCGGACCGGCAGCGACCGGGCCCCGAGCGTCGCCATCGTCTCGGGCAGCGCCGTCGAGATCTCCTGGGCGATGTAGGCGTCGACCGCGGCGGCGGTCGCCGGGTCGTGGATCTCGAGGTCGAGCTCGAAGTTGAGGCGCAGGCTGCGCGGGTCGAGGTTCGAGGAGCCGACATAGGCCCACACGCCGTCGACCGCCATCAGCTTCGAGTGGTCGAAGGGGCCGGTGGCGCGCCACACCCGGCAGCCGCTCGCGACGATCTGGTCGAGCTGCGCCGTCATCGCGTAGTCGACGAGCTTCAGGTTGTTCGCCGAGGGGATGACGACGTCGACCTCGATGCCGCGCCTGGCCGCCACCACCAGCGCGCCGATGAGCTGCTGGTCGGGCAGGAAGTAGGGCGAGGCGATGCGCACGCGCGAGCGGGCGACGGCGAGCGCCGCCATGATCATCCCGTGCGTGCAGGCGAGGTTGCGGTCGGGCCCGGAGGGGATGACGCGGGCGGCGACCGCGCCGGCTGCCGGCGGATGCGGCTCCGCCCGCGCCCAGGCGGCGCCGTCGAGGCTCTCGCGGGTGGTGAAGCGCCAGTCGTGCGCGAACACCGTCATGAGCTGGGCCACCGCCGGCCCCTCGACCCGGAAGTGGGTGTCGCGCGCCGGCGCGCCCTCGGTGTGGGCGGCGACGAAGCCCTCGCGGATGTTCATGCCGCCGGTGAACGCCACGGCGCCGTCGACGACGAGGATCTTGCGGTGGCTGCGCAGGTTCGCATAGGGCAGCTTGAAGCCGATCAGGTTGCCGAGGAACAGCGCCGTCGGCACCTTGTCGCCGCGCAGCCGGTGGGTGATCGGCGGGCGCGAGTAGCGCGCGCCGACGGCGTCGATCAGCACCCGCACCTCGACGCCGCGCTTCACCGCCGCCGCCAGCGCGTCGGCGAATCGGCCGCCGACGTGGTCGTTGTCGAAGATGTAGCTCGCCATCGCGATGTGCTTGCGGGCGCCCTTGATGGCCGCCAGCATCGCCGGATAGGCCTCGTCGCCGCCGGACAGGAGGTCGACGCGGTTGCCCGCGGTGAGCGGGAACGCCGCGACCGCGTCGCCGACCCGCTTCATCGACTGGTAGTCGGGGTCGAGCCGGTCGTCCACCTCGACGTCGGCGGGGTCTGCGGGATGGAACCGCCCGCCCTCAGCCTCGGCGCGCCGCTGCCCGATCGCCGTCCGCCGCACGCGGTTGATGCCGGCGAGGAGGTAGAGGATGGCGCCGATGAACGGCGAGAAGATGATGACGCCGACCCAGCCGATGGCGGCGCGCACGTCGTCCTTGGTCATCGCCGCGTGCACCGCCGCCACCACGCCGACGACGGTGGTGACGACCAGCACGACGTGCGGCCAGTAGGTCTCGAAGAGGATCGTCAGCTCGGATTCCAAGTCGGCCCGCTGATGGTCGTCGCCGGCCCCCATCGGCCGACAGCGCGTGACCATGCCACAGCTCGGCATGCGGGGAGAATGGGGGGAGCGATCACCGTCGTCGGCGCGGGAAGCGGACCCCGGCTACGCACGGTCCGTCGGCGGCGACGGAATGCCGCCACCGGGCGCGCGAGGCGGCGCCCGGTGCGTCCTGGTCACTCGGAGACGACGACCGCATAGGCCACCGTCGGGCCGTTGTCGAGGTTCTCGCCGGTCTCGAGATAGGCGCACATGCCCACCTTGTAGGAATCGCCGGCGGGGAACGTCGTCGTCGCCGCCGTTGCGACGGCTTGGAACGACAAGGACGACGGGGTCGTGACCTGTACGGCCGTGCTGCGATCGAGGAACGGCGTGATCGCCCCGCCCGGATCCGCCTGGTAGCAGAAGGTGAGCTCGTATTCGAAGCCCGTGCCGAAGGTCCCCAGCGCGGCGGTGCCGAAGGCAGTGAACCGTCCGTAGCCGGTCGTCACGCCGGATGGCGTGCTCGCGGACAGGAACTGCCAGTCGCCGGCACCCGTGTTGACCGCGCGGTCGCCCGAATAGTCGATCATCCCCAGAACCGACGCGTTCGTGCCGCCGGTGCCGCGGGCGCCGGTGGCACCCGCCGGCCCCGCCGGCCCCGTCGCGCCGGCGACTCCCACTGGGCCCCGTGCGCCCTGTGCGCCGGTCGCACCCTGCGCGCCCCGGGCGCCGGGTGCGCCGTTCGGGCCGGTGGCCCCGGTCTCGCCGGTCGGGCCGCAACCGCCGACGATCACCTTCTGCTGCTGCGTGCCGACGACGAGCTTCACGGCGCAGTCGTCCGGCCGCCAGCGCAGGCTGAACCGGAACGCACCCGTCTTGTCGGCGGTCGCCTCGTTGGTGCGCCCTTCGATCTTCACGACCTGGCCGGCCTTCGCCGCGGTGCCGGCGATGAGGAGGCGGCCCTCGCTCAACTCTGCCGTGTCGATCGTCAGGCCGGCGGAGCCGGCGACGGGGCTCTTCCCGGCCATTGCCGCCCCGTTTCCTCCGATCAGCACAGCGGCGAAGGCCAGCCCGAGCGCGCCGGTGTTGGTTCCAGACATCCGATGTCCCCGATACCGATGAAGATGAGCCGCGAGCGCTGCTCTCCCTGCCGCGCCGGTCATTCGATCACCTGGAACCAGCCGTTGAATCGGCCGCCCACGGTGAGGGCTTCTCCGGCGTCCAGGTAGACGCACAGCCCCACGCCGTAGGTATCGGCCGTAGTGATCGTCGTCGTGGAGGTTGCCGACATGAGGTCCGCCACGCCGCCGCCCGTGGCCCTGACGGCGGTCGTGTCGGTCCTCACCAGGAATGGCGTGATCGTTCCGTTCGTCGCATCTTGGTGGCAGAAGCCGAATTCGTAGCTGAAGGCGGTGCCGCTCGCGCCCATGGCAGCCACCCCGCCGGCGATCAGCCGTGTGTCCGCGTCGACGGCCGCCGTGGGAACTGGCAGCCTCGAGATGAACTGCCAGCTGCCCGTGGTCACCGAGGTCGAGACGGTTCCCGTCAGGCTCACGACCTCGAGCAGGTTGTCGGTGCCGGCGATGCCGGCCGATCCGGCCGGTCCGGCGGCGCCCGCCGCCCCCCGCGGCCCCGTGGCGCCGGCCGCGCCTTGCGGCCCGGTCTCTCCCGTGGTGCCGGTCGCGCCCTGGGGCCCGGTGAGCCCGGTGGCGCCCGCCGCCCCGGTCTTCCCGGTCCCGCCGACCGCAGTGCAGTGGTCGATCGACACCTTCTGCGTCCGCCCGCCGGCGACGAGCGTCGCGACGCAGTCGGCCGGGCGCCAGACGGGGGTGAAGCGGAATCGGCCGTTCGCGTCCGCCGTGCTCTCGTTGCCGAGGTCGTCCAGCGTCACCACCTGGCCGGCCTTGGCGGCGAGGCCGACGATGAGGAGCCGGCCGCCGCTGATCTCGGCGGTCTCGATGGTGAGGCCGGCGGCCCCGCCGGCGGCATTGGACGTGGTCGCCGCGAGCAGCATGGCCGTCGCCGCGGCGAAGCCGACGGCGATCGTCCGTGACATAACGGGACCTCGCGCTGTCACAGGGCTCGAAAGCAGCATGGCGTTGGCGGACGTCGGACGCTCGATCATTGCAGCACCTGAACCCAGCCGTTTACCTTGCCCGGCATGTTCAAGTATTCGGGTCCGGAACCGAATACGCATAGCCCGATATCGTAGCTGTCGGAATCCGGAAGGTAGAACACGCTGGAAATAGAGATCGTTTGTGTGGCGCCACCGCCAACGGCATAGTTCGGATTATAAAAGTTGGTCGAAGACGGTGACTCTCCCGGGGTCGATGTCTTGCGGTAGCATATTATGTATTCGTAATAGACACTCGATCCAGCGGCACCGATGACGGCGGTCGCGCTGGCCAGGATCGGCTTGTTGTAGGCGTTCGAGACGGTGCCGAGGCCCGCGCCGGAACTGATGAACTGCCACTGGAAGGGGAGTGCCTGGATCGACGTGTCGCCGGCGAACCCGGACAGCGAGATGATCGTCGACTCGCCGGCTCTCCCCTGCGCGCCCGTCGCCCCTGCCGCGCCCGCCGCGCCCGCCGCGCCGGTCGCGCCCGTCGGGCCGGCCGGCCCTCGGGCACCCGGCACTCCCTGGACGCCACGTGCTCCGGTTGCTCCGGTCGCTCCCTTCGCTCCGGTCGCGCCGACAGGGGCGCAATCGGCGATCAGAACGTCTTGCGTGTCCCCGCCTGCGACGAGCGTCACCAGGCAGTCCGGCGGCGTCCAGGCGAGGTCGAAGGCGAACGCCCCGGTCTTGTCGGCGGTCGTCTGGTTCGATCGGCCGTCGATCTTGATGACCTGCCCGCTCTTCGGCGCGGTGCCCTCGATCACGAGCCGGCCGCCGCTGATGGCTGCCGTGGAAATGGAGAGATCGGCCGCCTCCTTGCCGGAGGATGCCTTCGACCGCGCCGCCGCCATGCCGTCGCCCGCAGACAACAGCATTGCCGCGGCCGCAAGCGCGACCCCGTACGTTCGTGACATGTAGTCTACCCCCGCAGACCGATGCATCGTCCCAGAGACGACGATGCGCGTCGAACAATTACTACGCGCATCTTTGGTTGTGCCGCAATAGGCAAGACTGCGTGTGACTGTGTCGCAGACCGTCCCGGGAGCCCCGGCGCGCGGCGACGCGGTCGTCCGTGATCCCCTCCCGCCCGCACCGGCGCGCGTGCTAGGCTTGGGGTTTCCGCCCGCGGCGTGCATCGCGGGCGGTCATGGTGAGGCTCTTCGATGACCACGCCCAATCGCACCACGCACATCCGGCTGACCTCGCACCCCGGCGCCGGCAGCCCGGTCCGGTTTCCGATCCACTGGGGCGCCGCCGATCCGCGCGAGCGCGGGCCGATCGTCGCCAGCGTCACGCGGCCGGGCGACCGCAACGTCGTCGGTACCTACGGCGGCGCCTATGCGCTCTACCGGGCGCTCGCCGTCTCCTCCGGCACGCTTAACCCGATCCAGCGGCCGGACCTCACCGACACCGCGCCGGTGGTGCAGCTCGGGCCGCACCCGCAGTGGGCCGACCCGGCGCGCATCGTCTCGCTCGACCCGTGGGGCCACCTCGCCGGGCCGGTGTTCGCCGACCTCATCGCCGAGGGTGTCGACATCCGCCCGACCATCGCTGTCACCCGCGCCCACATTTCTCTGCTGGAGATCAACCAGGCGATCGACAAGGGCCGGCTCAAGGCCGACGGCACGGTGATGCAGGCGAACGGCGACGTCGCCGTCGTCAAGGCGGCGATCGATCCGGTGTGGTACCTGCCGGGCATCGCCGAGCGCTTCGGCGTCTCCGACGAGGCGCTCCGCCGCGTGCTGTTCGAGCAGACGGCCGGCATGTACCCGGAGCTCGTCACCCGGCCGGACCTCGACGTCTTCCTGCCGCCGATCGGCGGCATGACGGTCTACATGATCGGCGACCCGGCGAAGCTCGGCCGCGTGCCGCTGACCTGCCGGGTGCACGACGAGTGCAACGGCTCGGACGTGTTCGGCTCCGACATCTGCACCTGCCGGCCCTACCTCGTGCACGGCATCGAGGAGTGCGTGCGCCAGGCGCAGGAGGGCGGCGTCGGCCTCATCGTCTACAACCGCAAGGAGGGCAGGGCGCTCGGCGAGGTGACGAAGTTCCTCGTCTACAACGCCCGCAAGCGCCAGCAGGGCGGCGACCAGGCGGCGACCTACTTCGAGCGCACCGAATGCGTCGCCGGCGTGCAGGACGCCCGCTTCCAGCAGCTGATGCCGGACGTGCTGCACTGGCTCGGCATCCGCCACATCGACCGCTTCGTCTCGATGTCGAACATGAAGTACGACGCGATCGTCGGCTCCGGCATCACCATCGGCGAGCGGGTGCCGATCCCGGCCGACCTCGTGCCGCCGGACGCCCACGTCGAGATGGAGGCGAAGAAGGCCGCCGGCTACTACGCCCCGGAAGGCGCCGCCGACCTCAAGACCGTGATCGGCCGCCCGCTCGAGGGGTGATCGCTGCGGGCGAGGGGTGCCTCGGCCGTGCTATGCTGGCCGCGGTCGAGATCGACAGGAGCGAGAGATGACCAGTATCGTGCGCGTCAGCCACCGCACCACCAGCGGAGCCGTCGAGGTGCGCCTGCCGGCCGAGTTGGCCGATCGCCTGGACCTCGCCGCCGGCGGCTCGCTCGTCGCGGTGGCGACCGACGACGGCATCCTGATCACCACCGAAGCGCACGCCGACTATGCCGAGCAGATGGCGCACGGTCGTGATTTCATGACCGAGTTCGAAGAGACGTTCCGCGCGCTGGCGAAGTAATGTCGCCGCCGCGCTGGCTCCGCCGGGATGCCGTCGTCGACCTGCAGGCGGAGACGATCGCCCGGCACGGCGGTGCGCACGGGGTGCGCGACCCGGGCCTGCTCGAGTCCGCGCTGATGCGGCCCGAGAACGCTCACGCCTACGCGGGCGTCGACGACCTGTTCAGTCTGGCCGCGCTCTATGCGGCCGGTATCAGTGGCAACCATCCGTTCATCGACGGCAACAAGCGGGCGGCGTTCGCCGCGGCGGGCACGTTCCTGCGCATCAACGGGTTTCGCCTGCGCGTCGCGCAGGCGGAGGCGACCGAGAAGATGCTGGCGCTGGCCGCCGGGATGATGGACGACGTGGCGTTCGCCGATTGGCTCCGATCGATCGCGGTCGCCGCGGACGATGGAGCGCGAGGAGAGACGAAGCCTTGATCGACGAGACGGAAGACCACGACGCCGCCCTCGCGCGTACCCTCCTCACCGCCGGGGCGGTGCGCGAGCGGGCGCACCGGATGCTGGCGCTCGCCGAGGCGGGGGCGCTCGCCGAGCTCTCCGTCGATCTTTCGAAGCTGCCGGTGGCGACCGATCTCGTCGTCGCGGTGACGCGGGCGGCCTATCCCGACCTCGTCGTGCCGCCGCACGCTCGCTGGCGGCACATCGCGGCCGGCGGCTACGACCGCTGGGGCGCGCTCGCCGGCGCGCGCGGCTTCGCGAGCGGCCGCGAGGCCGCCCGCGCCGCCGCCGACCTCGCGATCCTCTCGGTGCTGCTCGACGCCGGCGCCGGCCCGCGCTGGCGCTACGAGGAGGGGGTGACGGGCGAGACCTACGCGCGCTCCGAGGGGCTGGCGGTCGCGAGCGTTGCGATGTTCGCCTCCGGCCTCTTCTCGGCGGTGCCGGCCGACCCGCTCCGCGCCGACGCCGTGGCGCTCGCGACGATGACGCCGGAGGAGATCGCCGCCGGCTTCCAGGTCTCGGACGACAACCCGATGGTCGGGCTCGACGGCCGCGCCGCGCTGCTCGCCCGCCTCGGCATCGCCTGCGCCGACCGGCCCGACGTGTTCGCCCTCGAGGACGAGCCGCGCCCCGGCGGCATCGTCGACGCGCTCGCCGCCAAGGCCGCGGGCGGCCGCCTGCCCGCGGCCGAGATCCTGGCGACCGTGCTCGATGCGCTCGGTTCGATCTGGCCGTCGCGCATCGTCCTCGCCGGCGTGCCGCTCGGCGACACCTGGCGCCATCCGGCGATGACGACCGACGACGCGACGAGCGGGCTCGTGCCGCTGCACAAGCTGTCGCAGTGGCTCTCCTACTCGCTGATCGAGCCGCTCGAATGGGCCGGGGTCGAGGTCGTCGAGCTCGACGGCCTCACCGGCCTCGCCGAATACCGCAACGGCGGCCTCTTCCTCGACACCGGGGTGATCCGCCTCGCCGATCCGGCCGACGCGGAGCGCGTGCACGCCGTCGGCTCGTCGCTGGTCGTCGCCTGGCGGGCGCTCACCGTGGCGCTGCTCGACCGGCTGGCGGCGGAGGCACGCGTGCGCCTCGGCCGCACGGCGGCCGAGCTGCCGCTCGCCGCGGTGCTCGAGGGCGGCACCTGGGCCGCCGGCCGCCGCGCCGCGCGCGAGCGCCGCCCCGACGGCGGCCCGCCGCTGCGGATCGAGAGCGACGGCACGGTGTTCTGACGGCATGATGGTCTGACGGTCGCGGCGCGCCTCGGCCGGGGCGGGGAGGGCGGAATGGCGGTGCGGCTCTGCAAGGCGGCGCTGGTGGCGACCGTCGCCCTCCTGTTCCTCTTGTTCGCCTTCGGCAACCTCACCGACTACGGCTCGAACCGGGCCTTCGTGCAGCACGTGCTGTCGATGGACACGATCTTCCCGGATTCCACCCTGCGCTGGCGGGCGATCACCGATCCCGGACTGCAGACGGCGGCCTACTGGCTGATCATCGCCTGGGAGCTCGCGACCGGGCTCGTGCTCGCCGTCGCGACCGTCCGGCTCGTCGCGGCGTCGCGCGATGCCGGGGCGTTCGCCACGGCGAAGCCGCTCGCCGTGGTCGGGCTGACGATGGGGCTCCTGCTCTATGGGCTCGGCTTCGTCACGGTCGGCGGCGAATGGTTCGCCATGTGGCAGTCGCACGACTGGAACGGGCTCGAGGGCGCCACGCGCTTCATCGTGCTCGGCGGCGTCGTGCTGCTGGTGCTGCTCGCGCCCGACGACCGCTGACCGGTGCCGGATCGGCGCGATCGGTCACACCGCTTTTCCCCGGCTCGTCCAACGCCGCGCTTGAGCGGATGCCGCGACCGGCTAAAGTCCGGCTGACGGCAGCGAGCGGGCGGGGAGTTTCCATGGCGCTTCAGTGGGCGGAGGGGGTGACGGTCATCGATCACCCGCTGGTGCAGCACAAGCTCACTTTGATGCGCGAGAAGGACACGCCGACGGTCGAGTTCCGCCGGCTCCTGCGCGAGATCTCGATGCTGCTCTGCTACGAGGCGACGCGCGACCTCGAGCTCACCACCACCACCATCGAGACGCCGCTGGCGCGGATGGAGGCGCCGGTGATCGCCGGCAAGAAGCTCGTCTTCGCCTCGATCCTCCGGGCGGGCAACGGCCTCCTCGAAGGCATGCTCGACCTCGTGCCGGCCGCCCGCGTCGCCCATATCGGGCTCTACCGCGACCCGAAGACCCTCGTCGCCGTCGAGTACTACTTCAAGGCGCCGCCGGATATCGCCGAGCGGCGGGTGATCGTGCTCGACCCGATGCTGGCGACCGCCAACTCCGCCGTCGCCGCCGTCGACCGCCTCAAGGAGCGCGGCGCCTTCGACCTGAAGTTCGTCTGCCTGCTCGCCGCCCCCGAGGGCGTCGCCCGGCTGCGCGACCACCACCCCGACGTGCCGATCGTCACCGCCGCGATCGACGAGCGGCTGAACGAGAAGGGCTACATCGTCCCCGGCCTCGGCGACGCCGGCGACCGGATGTACGGCACGAAGTGAGCCTCGCTCGACGGCGGAGTTCGCTCAGGCGGGCAGCGCGACGGCCTCGACCTCGACACGGTTGCGGCCGCTGTGCTTGGCGCGATAGAGCGCCTTGTCGGCGGCCTTGACCAAGTCCTCCGCCGACGTGTCGTCGTCCGGGATGGTGGCGGCGACGCCGACGCTGATGGTGACGTCGATCGGATCGTCGTTTTTCGCCCGCGCCTCTTTCTCGACGCGTGATCGGATCTCCTCGGCGATCGCTCTCGCGTCGCCGGCGTCGGTATTGGGCAGGATCGCAGCGAACTCCTCGCCGCCGTAGCGCGCGGCGATGTCTCCGGGCCGGCGGATCGAGGAATCGATCGCCCGGGCGATCGCCTTCAGAACCTCGTCGCCGCGCGCGTGGCCGAACCGGTCGTTCAACTGCTTGAAGCGGTCGGCGTCGATCATCAGCAGGGCGAGCGACGCGCCGGTGCGCTTGGTGCGCCGCCACTCGCGGGCGAACATCTCGTCGAAGCGGCGTCGGTTCGCGAGGCCCGTCAGGCCGTCGGTGATCGACAGGAAGGCGAGATCGGCCTCCACCCGCGCCCGGCGGATGATCTCGCGGCGCAGACCGATCACGAGCACGATGGCAGCGAGGCAGATGGCGACCGTCAACCCTCCGATGACCATCGACCGGCGCCACCAGTCCGAGAAGATCTCGTCGGTGGACCGGGCGACGGTCATGATCAGCGGAAAGCCCGGAACGCGCGTATAGGTGTAAAACCGATCAACGAGATCGATCTGCGCGGTGCCGGAGAAGGACCCGGACGGCGCCTCCGCCGTCTTGAGGAAGTTCGGGCTTCGGGAGACGTCGCGGCCGACGTCGCCTTTCCCGTCGGTCGAAGGCTGTCGTATCACGACGAAGCCGTCGGACCTCACGAGGACGAGCGTACCGCCGGACCCCACGTCGATCTTCTCAAAGAGGTCTTGCAGATAGCGGAGGCTGACGGCGACCACGAGGACGCCGGCGAAATCCCCGTTCGGCCCGTCGATCCTGCGGCTGATGGCGACGCTCGGGTCGCCCCCGCGCAGGCCGCTCTCGTAAGGGTGGCTCATGAAGGAGCCGAGTCCGGCCTGCTCGCGCTGCGCGCGGAAATAGTCGCGGTCGGAGAAATTGCCGCTCCGCGGCTCGGGCGACGCCGAATCCGCGATGACGTCGCCCGCCGCGTCGAGCAGGAGGATCGATTCGATGTGCGCCGACGTCTCCAAGGCGCGGCTCAGGAACCGGTGCTGAACGGCCGGTGTTCGGTCGACGCCGGGATCGAAGAGATCGTCGGTGAGATCCTGCAGCACGAGGTCGTAGAGATCGAAGTTGCGAGCGATGTCGTTCGCTATCACCTCGACGAGGTTCTCAGACGACCGTGCGGCGTTCGCCCAGGTGTCCGCTCGGCTCTGCCACAGGGTGAACGAGACGAGCACCAGAACCGCGGCGGACAACAGCACGCCGGCGACGACGATGAGGTTCGCTTGCGGGGGCACGGCAACTGCCGTCGGCACGAGGCCCGGATCGCCACCCACCTTTGACATCGTCTTCGCCGCTCCCAGTCTCTGCGGCCATGGGCACGGCAAGAAATAAGCTTAGCATGACCGGAGCGGACTTGGAGATAGGTCGCCGTGCCAGTTCGGCAAGGGCGCGGTGGCTCGCGCGGCGCGGCGCCCTCCGCGACACGCGCCGCACCCTCGTCATCCCGTCTCCCGCATTCGACCACATTACCGATCCGTAATGTGCGCGGGCGACTCGAAGACAGACGGCCGGCGCGGGCAGCGCCGTGCACGAGGGGAGTGACGGCGTGAGGAACATCCTTCTCGGCGTAGTCGGATCGGCGCTTATCCTACCGGCGGGCGCACTGGCGCACGGCTCCATGGAGGTGCCGATCAGCCGCGTCTACCAGTGCTATCTCGAAGGGCCGGAGGCGCCGAAGAGCGGCGCCTGCAAGGCCGTCGTCAAGGTCGGCGGCACGCAGCCGCTCTACGACTGGACCGAGGTCAACCAGTTCGAGGCCAACGGCCACCACAAGCAGATCGTCAAGAACGGCACCCTGTGCGCCGGCGGCCGCGACAAGTATGTCGGCCTCGATCTCCTGCGCAAGGATTGGCCGGTGTCGAACCTGCGGCCGGACGCGAACGGCAAGTTCACGTTCAAGTTCCACGCGATGACGCCGCACGCGACGAAGTACTTCAACTTCTACATCACCAAGGACGGCTGGACGCCGACCAGCCAGCTCGACTGGCGCGACCTGAAGAAGTTCGCGTCCGTCGCGGCGCCGACCGCCGACGGCAACTACTACAACATGACCGTGAAAATGCCGAAGGGCATGACCGGGCGGCGGCTGATCTACGTCGTCTGGCAGCGCTCGGACAGCCAGGAGGCGTTCTATTCCTGCTCCGACGTCAACGTGCGGGCGCCGAAGAAGGCGAGCGCCGCCGAGTCCACCGCGGCCTGGGAGGACGTCGGCCGCGCCATCGCCCACAACGACCTGAAGTCCGGCTCGACGGTCGCCTTCCGCGTCTTCGGCGCCGACGGCGCCGACATCGAGCGGCACGTGATCGAAGTCACCGCCAAGACCGGCGCCGCCACCGCCTGGCCGGCCGCGCTGGCGAAGAAGGTGAACGCCACCTCGTCGATCTTCCGCATCGGCGTCGTCGGCGCGAACGGCGAGGTCGAGCCGGTCGAGGCGGCGAGCGGCAACAGCGTGTTCCTGAGCGACGGCTACCCCGGCTACAGCTTCCAGATCGACATCGACACGCCGGGCGGCAACCAGGGCCACGCCGCCCATGCCGGTCACGGCGCGGCGAGCACCGCTTCGAGCCCGACGTCCCAGTAGGGCTCGGGCCCGTACCGGCCGGCGAGGTGCTCGATGAACACGCGCACCTTCGCCGGCAGGAACGCGCGGCTCGGATAGACCGCGTAGACCGCGACCTTGCGTGAGGCGCGGTAGGCCGGCAGCACTACCGCGAGGCGGCCGGCCGAGAGCTCCGGCCCGACGTCCCAGGTCGAGCGCAGCGCGATGCCGAGGCCGGCGACGACGGCCTCGCGCACCACCTCGCTCGAATTCGTCCGGAGCCGCCCGGCCGAACGCACCTGCACCGGCCCCTCCGGCCCCTCGAGCTGCCACGGGTCCTGGTGGCGGGCGGCCAGCAGTTCGTGCCGGGCGAGGTCGGCCACCGTCTCCGGCCGGCCGCGCCGGGCGAGATAGTCCGGCGCCGCGCACAGCACCCGGTGCACCGGCGCCAGCCTGCGCGCGACGAGGCTCGAATCGGGCAGTTCGCCGATCCGGATCGCCACGTCGTACCCCGCGCCGACGATGTCGACGAACTCGTCCTGGAGCTCGAGGTCGATCGCGAGGTCCGGGTGGTCGTCGAGGATCGGCCCGAGGTGCGGCGCGATGTGCATCCGCCCGAACGAGGTCGGCGCGGCGACCCGCAGCGTGCCGGCGACGCGGCCGGAGCGGCCGGCGACGAAGCCCTCCGCCTCCTCGATCGAGGCGAGGATCGCGACGACGCGCTCGTAGAAGCCCTGGCCGGCCTCGGTCAGCGCGATCCGGCGGGTGGTCCGCTGCAGCAGCCGCGTGCCGAGCCGCTCCTCGAGGCGCTGCAGCCGCCGCGACACCACCGCCGGCGACAGCCCCATCTCGCGGCCGGCCGCCGACAGGCTCTCGGCGGTCACCACGCGGGCGAAGATTTCGAGGTCGACGAGGTTGCTCATTGTTGCGCCTGCGGCAAGGAACCCGTGGCATCTTCGACCACTATGACGGAGCCGGCGCTGTGGCATAGTCCCGATGCGCGCCGGCGCTCGCCGCCGGCCGAACGGACCGCCGCGAGAACGGCCGGGGAGGAAGCGGATGTCGGGGCTCAGGATGCCCGCGGCCGACGAGGCCGTGCTGGCGCGCCGGGCGGAGATCGTCGCGGCGCTCGTCGAGCGCACGGCGCGCGAGCGTGTCGTCGCCGACGAGACCTCGATGCGCGTCTACGAATCCGACGGCCTCACCGCCTACCGCCAGCTGCCGCTCGTCGTCGTGCTGCCGGAGACGGTGGCCGAGGTGAGCGCGATCCTCGCCTACTGCCACGCCGAGGGCATCAAGGTGGTGCCGCGCGGCGCCGGCACCTCGCTGTCGGGCGGCGCGCTGCCGCTCGTCGACGGCGTCCTGATGTCGATGATGAAGTTCAACCGCATCCTCGACGTCGACTTCGAGAATCGCGCCGTCGTCGCCCAGCCGGGCGTGACCAACCTCGGCATCACCCGCGCCGTCGAGCACGAGGGCTTCTACTACGCGCCGGACCCGTCCTCGCAGATCGCCTGTTCGATCGGCGGCAATGTCGCGGAGAACTCCGGCGGCGTGCACTCGCTGAAGTACGGCCTCACCACCAACAACGTGCTCGGCCTGGAAATGGTGCTGATCACCGGCGAGGTGATCCGCCTCGGCGGCAAGCACCTCGATTCGGAAGGCTACGACCTGCTCGGGCTGATGGTCGGCTCGGAGGGGCTGCTCGGCGTCGTCACCGAGGTCACGGTGCGCATCCTGAAGGCGCCGGAATCGGCGCGCGCCGCCCTCATCGGCTTCCCGACCAGCGAGGAGGCCGGTGCCTGCGTCGCCGCGATCATCGCCGCCGGCATCATCCCGGGCGGCATGGAGATGATGGACCGGCCGGCGATCGCCGCGGCGGAGGACTTCGTCCACGCCGGCTACCCGCTCGACGTCGAGGCGCTCCTGATCGTGGAACTCGACGGGCCGCCGGTCGAGGTCGACGCGCTGCTCGCCCGCGTCGAGGCGATCTCGCTCGCCAACGGCGCCACCGAGTGCCGCATTTCCGTGACCGAAGCGGAGCGGATGACCTTCTGGGCCGGCCGCAAGGCGGCGTTCCCGGCCGCCGGCCGCATCTCGCCCGACTACTACTGCATGGACGGCACCATCCCGCGCAAGGCGCTGCCGATCGTGTTGGCGCGCATGCGCGAGCTCTCGCAGACGCACGGGCTCCGGGTCGCCAACGTCTTCCACGCCGGCGACGGCAACCTGCACCCGCTCATCCTCTACGACGCCAACATTCCGGGCGAGCTCGAGCGGGCCGAGGCCTTCGGCGCCGACATCCTGACGCTCTGCGTCGAGGTCGGAGGCGTCCTCACCGGCGAGCACGGCGTCGGCGTCGAGAAGCGCGACCTGATGGGCACGATGTTCGACGAGACCGACCTCGACCACCAGATGCGGGTGAAGTGCGCCTTCGATCCGAAGCAACTGCTGAACCCCGGCAAGGTCTTCCCGCAGCTCCGCCGCTGCGCCGAGCTCGGCCGCATGCACATCCACGCCGGCGCCCTGCCGTTCCCCGACATCCCGCGGTTCTGAGGGGAGGGGCGTGCGGATGATCGGATTGCGGACCGTGCTGGATCCTGTCGCTTTCTCGGGTAGGGCACCTTTCACCGTCCACGAGTGTGTCCCCCGTTCGGAGCCCATGCGATGACCGGCTCCGTCGTCACCCCGCGCGACGCCGGCGAGGTTCGCGACGCCGTCGCGTGGAGCCTCGCCAACGCGACGCCGGTCGAGGTGCTCGGTCACGGCTCGAAGCGGGCGATCGGCCGGCCGGTGCAGGCGGGGCTGACGCTCGACCTCTCCCGGCTCGCCGGCATCACCCTCTACGAGCCGGAGGAGCTGGTGCTCGCCGCCGCCGCCGGCACGCCGCTCGCCGCCATCGAGGCCGAACTCGCGGCGCACGGCCAGGAGCTCGCCTTCGAGCCGATGGATTACGGCCCGCTCCTCGGCGGCGCGCCCGACCGCGGCACCGTCGGCGGGCTGCTCGCCGCCAACCTCGCCGGCCCGCGACGGATCAAGGCCGGTGCCGCGCGCGACCACGTGCTCGGCATAAAGGCCGTCTCCGGCCGCGGCGAGGCGTTCAAGTCCGGCGGCCGGGTGGTGAAGAACGTCACCGGCTACGACCTGCCGCGCACGCTCGCCGGCTCCTGGGGCACGCTCGCCGTCTTCACCGAGGTCACGCTGAAGGTGCTGCCGCGCGCCGAGACCGAGACCACCCTCGTCCTCACCGGCCTCGACGCCGCCGCGGCGGGCCGGGCGATGCGCCGCGCCATGGCCGGCCCGGTCGACGTCTCCGGCGCCGCCTTCCTGCCGGCGCCGTCGGTCGCGACGGTCGATGCGCTCGCCGCCCTCGGCACCAGCGCGACCCTCATCCGCCTCGAAGGCGTCGCGCCGTCGGTCGAGGATCGTCTCGCCCGCCTCGGCGCGCTCCTCGCCGGCCTCGGCCCGGTGGAGCACCTCGCGGAGGCGCCGTCGCGGGCCGCCTGGCGCGCGGTGCGCGACGTGCTGCCGCTCGCCGTGCCCTCGTCCGACCGGCCGGTCGCCGCCGCGCCGGCCGGCGCGGTCGTCTGGCGCGTCTCGGTCGCTCCGACCGCCGGGCCGGCCGTCGCCGCCGCCGTCACCCGCGCGACCGCCGCCGAGGCGCTGCTCGATTGGGCCGGCGGCCTCGTCTGGCTCGCCCTCGCCGCGCCGGGCGACGACGGCGGCGCCGCCCTCGTCCGCGGCGCGGTCGCGGCCGCCGGCGGCGGCCACGCGACGCTGATCCGCGCACCGGCCGAGCTGCGCGCCCGCGTGCCGGTGTTCGAGCCGCAGCCGGCCCCGCTCGCCGCGCTCGCCGGCCGCCTGAAAGCCGAGTTCGACCCCGGCGGCGTGCTCAATCCGGGCCGGATGGTGCTCTGACATGCAGACCAATTTTACTCTCGCGCAGCTCGCCGACCCGAAGATCGCCGAGGCGGAATCGGTGTTGCGCAAGTGCGTGCACTGCGGCTTCTGCACGGCGACGTGCCCGACCTTCGTGCTGCTCGGCGACGAGCTCGATTCACCGCGTGGCCGCATCTACCTGATCAAGGACATGCTGGAGAACGACCGGCCGGCGACGGCCGAGGTGGCGCTCCACGTCGACCGCTGCCTGTCCTGCCTCTCGTGCATGACGACCTGTCCCTCCGGCGTCGACTACCGCCGCCTCGTCGACACGGCGCGCGCCCACATCGAGGAGACGTGGACGCGGCCGCCGCTCGACCGGCTCCTGCGCGCGGTGCTCGCCGCGCTCGTGCCGCACCCGGCGCGCTTCCGCGTGGCGCTGACGCTCGCCGGCCTCGGCCGGCCCTTCGCGCCGCTCCTCGCCCGCCTGCCGGCCGTCGGGCCGCGGATGGCGGCCCTGTTCGACCTCGCGCCGCGCCGGCTGCCGCGGCGGCCGGCGGCCTTGCCCGTCGCCCCGGCGGCCGCGCCGCGCGGCCGCGTCGCCCTGATGGCCGGCTGCGCGCAGTCGGTGCTCGCCCCCTCGATCAACGCGGCAGCGGCGCGGCTCCTCGCCCGCGCCGGCTACGCGGTCGTGGCGGCGCCGGGGGAGGGCTGCTGCGGCTCGCTCGTCCTCCACCTCGGCCGCGAGGCCGACGCCAAGGCGGCGGCGCGGGCGAACGTCGACGCCTGGACGGCGGAGATCGCGCGCGGCGGCCTCGAGGCGATCGTCATCACCGCGTCGGGCTGCGGCGCGACGGTGAAGGACTACGCTCACCTCCTCGCCGACGACCCGGCCTATGCCGCGAAGGCGGCGCGCGTCGCCGCGCTCGCCAAGGACGTGAGCGAGGTGCTGGCGACGGCCGAGCTCGGCGCGCCAACCCGCGAGACGGGCCTCGTCGTCGCCTATCACGCTGCCTGCTCGATGCAGCACGCGCTGAAGCTCAAGACGCAGCCGAAGGCGCTGCTCGCCGCCGCCGGCTTCACCGTGCGCGAGCCGGCCGAGAGCCACCTCTGCTGCGGCTCGGCCGGCACCTACAACATCCTGCAGCCGGAGATCGCCGGGCGCCTGCGCGCCCGCAAGCGGGAAAACCTCGAGCGCACCGCGCCGGCGGTGGTCGCCACCGGCAACATCGGCTGCATCACCCAGCTCTCGAGCCGCGCGGGCGAGGCCGCAGGCCCGCCGGTGGTGCATACCGTCGAGCTGCTCGACTGGGCCTACGGCGGCCCCGCCCCCGCGGGCCTCGCGGGGTAGGGGCGGGGCCGGCGGGAACGGGCAGGGCCGGGGCCGGCGGGGAACGCCGGGCGCGGCCTCGTCTCAGCGGCAGTCGGGTCGCCATGAGCGATCCCCGCGCATCGCGATGCTCAGGCGGGAAGCTCTTGGGCCAGCGCCCGTCCGGCCAGGCGCGCGATGGCCAGGAGGCGGCCGAGGTCGAGCCCATCGCGGGCCTTGGCGGAAAGACCCGCCATGGTGGTGCCGACGAAGTCCGTCAGGCGTTCTGCCTCGTCCGGATGACGCGCGGCAATGTAGCCACGGATCATGCCCTCCGCGGCCGCGCGGAAGACGCAGGCGGCCGCGCGCGCTTCATGGTCATCGCTGCGGGTGCCTTCCAGCACGAGGCAGCCGGCGGTGGCGGGATCGGCGGCATAGCGCCGGGCGGCCTCTTCCAGCACCGCTGCGAGGCATTCGGCGACCGGGCGGTCTCGCCGCAGAAGGTCGGGAAGGGGAATTGCTTCGGTGGCGGCGTAGTGGTCGAGAACCCGGGCGAAGAGGCCGGCCTTGTTGCCGAAGGCGGCGTAGAAGCTGGGCGGGTTGATGCCGAGGGCCGCCGTGACGTCCGCAACGCTGACGGCGTCGTAGCCGCGCGCGTGGAACAGGCGCTGGGCGGTCGCCACCCCTTGGTCGGGATCGAAGCGGCGTGGACGGCCGCGCGGGCGCGAATTATTTGTAGTGGCCATTACAAAAAATGTTGACGAGTGTGGTGCGGTATTTATATAGCATCCACTACGTTAATCCTCAAGGAACGCAGATGTCTATCTCTCAGGGTAAATCCGTTCTGGTGCTCGGCGGCAGCCGAGGTATCGGAGCAGCCATCGTACGGCGGTTCGCGGCCGATGGCGCGACGGTGACCTTCACCTATGCCGGATCCCGGGGGGCGGCGGAACAGCTGGCTGCCGAGACGGGCAGCACGGCCGTTTGGACGGACAGCGCGAACCGCGATGCGGTGATCGCCCGGGTGCGCGAAAGCGGCCCCTTGGATGTCCTGGTGGTCAATGCCGGGATTGCCATTTTCGGCGATGCTCTGGAACAGGATCCGGATGCGATCGACCGGCTTTTTCAGATCAATATCCAGGCCCCCTATCATGCCTCGGTGGAGGCGGCGCGGCAGATGCCGGAGGGGGGACGGATCATCGTCATCGGGTCGGTCAATGGTGACCGGATGCCGGTCCCGGGCATGGCGTCCTATGCGGTGAGCAAGTCCGCCCTGCAAGGATTGGCGCGTGGGCTGGCGCGCGATTTCGGGCCCCGCGGGATCACGGTCAATGTCGTCCAGCCGGGACCGATCGATACCGACGCAAACCCGGAAAACGGGCCGATGAAGGACCTGATGCACAGCTTCATGGCCATCAAGCGCCACGGGCGGCCGGAAGAAGTCGCGGGAATGGTCGCTTGGCTCGCAGGCCCGGAGGCCGGCTTCGTGACGGGAGCGATGCACACGATCGACGGCGCGTTCGGCGCCTGATCACCAAGGCGCGGCCACCGGCGCCCGGACGACGGTTCGGCGCGGGCGAACCTTCCCGAGCGGCGTCGCCCCTCGCTACTGCGGCACCAGGAAGTAGTGCCAGGTGCCGTCCGGGCCGATGCCGATCTTGAAGAACAGCCAGGCGTCGTAGGCGCGCATCTCGTCGACGTCGGCGGCGGTCAGGATGCGGTAGAGCCCGACCATCTGCGACGGCGTCAGCCGGTCGATCGGGATCTCGGCGAAGTACGGCCAGACATACATCTCCTGCGGCGTGCCGGCGTCCTTCAGCACCCAGCCGGCCTCCAGCAGGTCGGCGAGGATCGCCAGGATCTCGCGGCCGTCCGGGTCGCCCGAGGTGCTCTTCAGGAAGTCGATCGGGTCGCCGATGGCGAGCTCGGTCGACAGGCTCGGCGGCACCTCGTTCATCTCGAGCACGGGACGGAGCGCCTCGATGTCGCCGGTCGCCGCCGCGTCGAGGATCGCCCGGCGGGTGCGCTTGACGGCCTCCGGCAGGCCCTCCTCGCCGTAGTGGATCTCGGGCAGCGGCGGGGCGTCGGGCCCGAGCGGCGCGGCGCGCTGCTGGCCGGGGGCCGGCTGGTCGTCCGCTGGTGTCTCGTCGGCGGGCATGTCGCCCGGCGCCGCGCCGTCGGGGGAGGCATCCGGCGACGCGGCGTCCGGCGATCCGGCGTCGGGCGGCACCGCGTCGGCCGGCGTGTCCGCCGCTGGCGGGGCATCCGTCGAGGGGGCGGCATCGGCCGGCGGCGCCGGCGTCGGCGAATCGGGCGCGGCGTCCGGTGCGGCCGGCTCGTCGGCCGCCGGCACGTCGTCGTCGGGAGGCGTCGCCGACGGCGGGCCGACCGGCTCCGGCACCGTCTCGATCGACGGCACGGCGGGCGGCTCGTCCTGCGGCGCGAAGGGCACGGCCGCCGGTCCGTCCGGCGCGCCCGGCATCGGAAGGGGCGGCGTCTCCTCGCCCGCGTCGTCGCCGACGATCGAGGGCATGCCGAGGCGCGCCGGGCCGAGGCCCTCGCTGCCCTCGCCGAGGCCGCTCGCGGCCGAAGGCGGCGCGCCGGCCACCGTCGCCGAGACGGCGGAGCCGGCGGCGAGCAGGAGGAGCGCCGCAGCGAAGGCGGCGGCGAGAGGCCGATCTACCACGCGCGCCATCCTTCCGAGTCGAGGGTCGCTCATGCCGATGAAGCCGCCAGTGTAGATCATTTTCGCGCGCTGTGCAGGTCGGCCGGCGCAAGTGAAGACATGACGGGTCAACGACATAGGGCGCCCCGCCGAAGTTGCGGCGGCCCCTCGTCGCACGCGCGCTGCATTCGGCCGCGGGAAAAATCACGCCACCTCGATTGTTCGCCTCCCGCCCATCCCGTATGGCTTCAGGGCCCGCCGCTCGTTGCCGATCCACCGCGGAACCGCCGAATTTGTCCGACCTCAGCCTGCTGTCCCTCGGCGTCGCGATCGGCGTCGCCACCGCCGCCCCGGTCGGGCCGGTCAACATCATGACGCTCAGCCGGACGCTCCGCAGCGGGTTCTGGGCCGGGCTGGCGGTCGGGCTCGGCGCGGTCCTCGCCGACGCCCTGTTCGCCGCAGCGGCGCTGTTCGGCGTCGCGGCGATCACCCTCTTCGTGGAGGGCCACGAAGGGCTCATCCGGCTCGTCGGCGGCCTCGTCCTCATCGGCTTCGGCGCCGTCATCATGCGCGCCCACCCGCACCTCAGCGGCGCCCGCGAGCCGCGCGGCACCAGCCACCTCGCCGGCACGGCGACGGCCTTCGCGATGACTGTCACCAACCCCGGCGCCGTGCTCGGCTTCCTCGCGATCATCGGCGGCCTCGGCGATCTCGGGCCCGACCCCGGCAACCACGCCCAGGCGCTCATCGTCCTCGCCGGCGTGGTGATCGGCGGCTTCGCGTGGTGGCTGACGCTCTGCGCGATCGTGACGCGGCTGCGCGCCCGCATCACCGACGCCTGGCTCGACCACATCAACCTCGCGGCCGGCCTGCTGCTCGTCGTGCTCGGGCTTGCGATCCTCGGTCACCTCGCCATCCGCACCGCCGGATGGTAAGAGGCGGCAACTCCCGCGCTCACGCCGTGCCGTCTCGCCGACCGCCTGCCGAAAGGCTCCGATGAACGCTCCCGTCGCCCCGCCGTCCGCCGAGGGCTTTCGCCCGCCGGCGCCGGTCCGCCGCTCCGAGGCGGCCGTGCTCGCCCGCGCCCTGTTCACCCGCCGGCGCGACCTCCTGGCGCTGCTGCCGGCCGAGGCCTACCGGGTCAAGATGGCGCGCGTGCCGGTCGGCAAGCGGCGCATCTGGATCGTCAACGACCCCGCCGCCATCCGCGCCGTGCTGGTCGACAAGGTCGACAACTACCCGAAGAGCGACCTGATGGTGTCGGCGCTGGCGCCCCTCGTCGGCGACGGCATCTTCATCTCCAACGGGCCGGTGTGGCGGCGCCAGCGCACGATGATCGAGCCGGCGTTCGCGCACATGCGCCTCACCGGCGCCTTTCCGCAGATGGTCGGCGCCGTCGACACCCTGATCGACGAGCTCGCCGCCGCCCGCGGCCCGGTCGAGATCGACGCCGCGATGAGCCGCGTCACAGCCGACGTGATCTTCCGCACCATCTTCTCCGAGCCGCTCGCCTCGGACGATGCGCGCGGCGTCTTCGACGCCTTCCAGCGCTACCAGGACATGGTTCCGCAGGTGAGCCCGAAGACCGTGCTGTCGACGCCGGCGAACGCCGAGTTCGACGTCGATCCGGAGGTCGAGCGGGCCTGCGAGCGCATCCGCTCGGTGCTCGGCCACGTCGTCGACCGCCGGCTCGCCGCCGGCGGCACGCACGACGACCTCGCCGGCGCGATCATCGCCGCCCGCGACAAGGCCGACGGCACGGGCTTCAGCCGCGACGAGCTGATCGACCAGGTGGCGGTGTTCTTCCTCGCCGGCCACGAGACCTCGGCGAGCGTGCTCGCCTGGTCACTGTTCATCCTCTCGCGGGCGCCCGCCGCTGCCGAGCGCATCCGCGCCGAGGTGGCCGAGGTGGTCGGCGACGGGCCGATCGCCTACGCCCACATCGCCAAGCTCGCCTTCACCCGCGCCGTCTTCAAGGAGACGATGCGGCTCTATCCGCCGGTCTCCTTCATCACCCGCATCGCGCGCGAGGCCGACACGCTGCGCGACCAGGAGATCCGCCCGAACGACCTCGTCGTGGTGTCGCCGTGGATCGTCCACCGGCACGACAAGTACTGGGAGGAGCCCGAGCTCTTCCGCCCGGAGCGCTTCCTCCCGGAGAACGAGCGCACGATCAAGCCGGATACCTACCTGCCGTTCGGCCTCGGCCCGCGCGTCTGCCCCGGCGGCGGCTTCGCCCAGACCGAGGGCGTGCTGATCCTCGCCGCGCTGATGCGCCGCTTCCGCTTCGAGACGCTGGCGCCCGACAAGGTGGCGCCGATCTGCCGCATGACGGTCCGCCCCGAGACGGCAATCAAGGTCCGCGTCGTCGATCTCAGGGCTTGAGCCCGTCGAGCACCGCGCGGCCGGCGGCGATCACCTCGGCGAGCCGCGGCGTCGTCTCGTAGAGCGTGAGATCGTCCGCCCGGCACCACGTGGTCGCCGCGGCGTCGTCGCCCGGCACCGGCTCCCCGGCGATCCAGCGCCCGACATAGGCGGCGAGCACGAAGTGGCGGGCGACCTCGCCGTCCGCCGTGCGGCCGATCTGGTCGACCACGTCGACCAGCCCGACGATCTCGGCCGCGACCCCGGTCTCCTCCGTGAGCTCGCGCAGCGCAGCCTCGCGCGCGGTCTCGCCCCATTCGATTCGCCCCCCGGGCAGGCTCCACAGCCCGACCAGCGGCGGCCGCCCGCGCTGCACGAGCAGCACCTCGTCGCCGCGCCAGCAGGCGATCGAGACGGCGGCGATCGGGCGCGGCGGCGGGCTGTTCGACATTTCGTGTCCTCGCGATCCGACGTCCTCGCTACACCGGCGCGCGCGGCCGGGCTAGAGCGCTTTCCGACCAGATGGAATCATCTGGTCGATCAGAAATCGCTCCAGAGTCATAGGCTTGAGCATATCCCTATCGTTCAGATCGTTTCGATCTGAACGGGATATGCTCTAGGCTCGACCCGGACAGGGAGTTCTCGAATGTGTGGACGCGTCGTGCTTCTGGCCCCGCGGGAGGAGGTGGCGCGGCTCTTCGCCGTGCCCGTCGCCGAGCCGTTTCCGCCGCGCTACAACATCGCCCCGACCCAGCCGATCGCCATCGTGCGCGCCGACGGCGGCGGGCCCCGGCGGCTCGACCTCGTGCGCTGGGGGTTGGTGCCGGGCTGGGTCAAGGACCCGTCGTCGTTCTCGCTCCTCATCAACGCGCGTGCCGAGACGGCGGCCGAGAAGCCGGCCTTCCGCGGCGCCATGCGGCATCGCCGCTGCCTGGTGCCGGCGAGCGGCTTCTACGAGTGGCGCAAGGGGCCGGGCGGCAAGAGGCTGCCCTACTACATCCGCCCGCGCGACGGTCGCCTGATCGCCCTCGCCGGCCTCGCCGAGGAGTGGATCGACGCCGACGGCGGCATCCATGATTCGGGCGCGATCCTCACCACCGCCGCCAACGCCACCGTGGCGCCGCTGCACGACCGCATGCCGGTGATCGTGCCGCCCGAGGCCTTCGAGCGCTGGCTCGACGTCCTGCGCTACGACGTGCGCGACGTCGTCGACCTGCTCGCGCCGGCGCCCGACGACCTGCTCGAGGCCTACCCGGTCTCCACCCGCGTCAACACCGCCCGCGACGACGACCCCGGCCTGATCGCGCCGCTCAATGCCGATCACGAGCCGCCGGCCGAGGGGCCGGCGCCGCCGCAGCTCGGGCTCCTCTAGGGCCCGCAACGCCTTGGTCCGTCCGTGCCTTTCGGTAAGACCACCGCCATCATCGGCGGATAGCGTGCGCATCGATGCGGGGGAGCGCTGGTCGGGCCGTCCGGCGCGGACCGCCGAGGCGGATCGACCCGGATCTCGTCTCCACCGAACCCGACAGCCAACGAAAGGACCGCCCAAATGCCGATGATCACCACGAAGGACGGCGTCGAGATCTACTACAAGGACTGGGGCCCGAAGGACGCGCAGCCGATCGTGTTCCACCACGGCTGGCCGCTCAGCGCCGACGACTGGGACACCCAGATGCTGTTCTTCCTCGGCGAGGGCTACCGCGTCGTCGCCACCGATCGGCGCGGCCACGGCCGGTCGGCCCAGGTCGACGTCGGCCACGACATGGACCACTACGCCGCCGACGCCTCGGCCGTCTTTGAGCACCTCGACCTTCGGAACGCCGTCCACATCGGCCACTCGACGGGCGGCGGCCAGGTCGCCCGCTACGTCGCGAAGTTCGGCGAGCCGCAGGGGCGCGTGGCGAAGGCGGTCCTCGTCAGCGCCGTGCCGCCGCTCATGCTGAAGACCGCGGCGAACCCGAACGGCCTGCCGATTGAGGTGTTCGACGGCTTCCGCGCCGCGCTCGCCGCCAACCGCGCGCAGTTCTATCTCGATGTCGCCGCCGGCCCGTTCTACGGCTTCAACCGGCCCGGCGCGAAGGTGAGCGAGGGGGCGATCCGCAACTGGTGGCGCCAGGGCATGCAGGGCGGCGCCAAGGCGCACTACGACGGCATCAAGGCGTTCTCCGAGACCGACCAGACCGACGACCTGAAGGCGATCTCCGTCCCGACGCTCGTCCTGCACGGCGAGGACGACCAGATCGTCCCGATCGTCGCGTCCGCCCCGCTGTCGGCGAAGCTGCTCCGGAACGGCACGCTCAAGACCTATCCCGGCTTCCCGCACGGCATGCTGACCACGCACGCCGACGTGCTCAATCCCGATCTCCTCGCCTTCGTCCGGAGCTGATCGCCGCAGCGCGGCGACGCACCGGGATGGCCGCCCGCCCGCCGGGCGGCCATCGCCGAACACGACTGCCGGCGTGCATTGCTCGAGGGCGGGGCGTCAGAGCACCCGCCCGGGATTGAGGATGCCGTTCGGATCGAAGGCGGCCTTCAGCCGGCGCATCATCGCGAGCTCGACGGGGCTCTTGACGGTCGGCAACAGGTCGCGCTTCAGCCGGCCGACGCCGTGCTCGGCGGCGATCGAGCCGCCGAGCTCGGCGACGATCGCGTGGATCACCGCGTTGAGCTCGCTCCAGCGGGCGAGGTAGGCGGCCTTGTCCGCGCCCACCGGCTGCGAGAAGTTGAAGTGGATGTTGCCGTCGCCCATGTGGCCGAACGGCACCGGACGGATGCCCGGGATCAGCGCCTCCGCGGCCGCGCAGCCGCGCGCGATGAGCTCCGGGATCGCCGCGATCGGCACCGACACGTCGTGCTTGATCGAGCCGCCCTCGTGCTTCTGCACCTCCGACATGCCGTGCCGAAGCCGCCAGAACGCCGCCGCCTGGGCGAGGTTTTCGGCGAGCGCCGCGTCCTCGACGAGGCCCGACTCGACGGCGTCGGCGAGCGCGCCCTCGAGCAGCGCGCGCGCCTCGCCCGCGGCGCCGCCGGTCGAGACCTCGACGAGCGCGTACCAGGGATGGGCGCCGACGAGCGGATCGCGGTTGCCGGGCTGGTGGCGCACGGCGAACTCGAGCCCGCGCCGCGGCATCAGCTCGAAGCCGGTGAGCGCATGGCCGGCGACAGCGCGCACGCGGTTGAAGAGGTCGAGCGCGGCGGCCGGCGAGGCGACCGCCGCGAAGGCGACCGCCTGCTCGGTCGGCTGTGGGAAGAGCTTCAGCACGGCCGCGGTGATCACCCCGAGCGTGCCCTCCGCGCCGATGAAGAGCTGCTTCAGGTCGTAGCCGGAATTGTCCTTGCGCAGCTTGCGGAGGCCGTCCCACACCTCGCCGGTGGGCAGCACCACCTCGAGGCCGAGCACGAGCTCGCGGGCGTTGCCGTAGGCGAGCACCGCCGTGCCGCCGGCGTTGGTGGAGAGGTTGCCGCCGATCCGGCAGGAGCCCTGCGAGCCGAGCGTCAGCGGAAACAGCCGCCCTGCGGCCGCGGCCGCCGCATGCACCGCCTCGAGCGTCACCCCGGCCTCGACGGTCATCGTTCCGCCGGCCGGATCGACCTCGCGCACCCGGTCGAGCCGGGCGAGGCTGAGCACGATCTCGCGGCCGCTCTCGTCGGGCACCTGACCGCCGACGAGGCCGGTGTTGCCGCCCTGCGGCACGATCGGCGTGCCGGTCGCGTCGGCGAGGGCCAGGATGGCGGCGACCTCGTCGGTCGAGCCCGGCCGCAGCACCACCGGCGTCCGGCCATGGTAGAGGCCGCGCTCCTCGGTGACGTAGGGGGCGATGTCGGCCGGGTCGGTCAGGGCGTTGCGTGCGCCGACGATGGCCGCGAAACGGGCCACGTCGAGCCCGGAGGCGTCAGTCGGCATCGCGCATCCTTCCGTCGTGCTGGTCAGGTCTAGATAGCCGAGCTATGCCGCATGTGCGAGACCGCGCAGTGGCTTGACGGCACAGGTCCGGCGTTCGAAGGATTGCGGCGGCACGACGCCGGCGGTCAGGCCGGTGTCGCGCGCTGGTTGGGGGAACGGGCATGAGGGTTCTGTTGGCGGCGTATCGGTCTGGCTACGGCCGGCTCCTCCTGTCCGGGCTCGTCGTCCGTCTCGCCGCCGTGCTGCTGGTCGCGGCCCTCGTGGCGGCCCCGGCGGCCGGCCTCAGGGCCGAGGAGACCGCCGAGAGCGGCGCCAAGGCGACCGCGCCGGCGGCGACGGACGCCGCCCCGCCGCCGAGTATCGCCGCTGAGGTCGCCGCCGACGTCGTGGCCGACCAGGTCGCAATCGAGGATCTGATTGAGCAGCTCCGCGTGGAGTTGCGCGCGGCGGTCGCCGCCGCGCCGGGGCTTCCGGACGAGATCGAAGCGGCGATGGCCCAGGAGGGCACCGGCGGTGCCGTGACCTGGCTTCCGATCACCGTGCTGATCGGCCTCGTCGCCATCCTGGTCGGCTGGGTCGCCAACCACCTGTTCCAGCGTTGGGCGCGGCGGCGGTGGCTGTCGCGGCTGCCGACGGTGCCGGAAGAGCTGCACCAGAAGATCAGCTACCTCCTCATCTGCGCGGTGATCGGTGTCGTCGGGGCCGTCGTGCTCGGCGCCGTGGCATGGGTGATCAACGAGGCCGTGCACGGGGAGACGCCGCACGCCCATCGCACGGTGCTCATCATGATCACCGCCGCGGTGCTGGCGGGGGCCTTCATCTCCATCCTGCGCTGCGTCTTCGCCGCGCACATGCCGCACCAGCGCGTCCTGAACCTCGACGACGCCGAGGCGCGACGCCTCACCTGGCAGGCCTCGGCGGTGATCGTCGTCATCGCCGTCATCTTCGCGATCAACGGCTGGCTGCACGGCCTCGACATCCGCGACGGCGCGCGCGACCTCATCGCCATCGTCATGAGCGCCGTCACGGTGCTGCTGTTCGCCTGGGTCTGCCTGACCAACCGGCGCACCATCGCCGACGCCATCCTGCCGCCGGCCGACTGGGCCGAATCGCCGTTCTGGAAGCGCTGGCTGGTCGCCAACTGGCACGTCTTCGTCATCGTCTACTTCGTCCTCGCCTGGCTGGTCCGCTCGATTCGGCTGCTCCTCGACCGGCCGGGATCGGAGGGCCTCGTCGGGGCGCCGGTGCTGATCGTCATCCTCGGGCTCGGGCTGTACGGGCTCGCCGTGCTCGTCATCGAGCGGTCGCTCAGGCGGATGCCGGAGTTGCGCGGCGTCGACGACGGCAAGCGCATCGCCGACTACCGCGATCTCCTCGAGCGCGGTGCCGCGACAGTCATCGTCTTCGCGGGCATCGCCATCGTGCTGCACCTGTGGGGCGTCGACTTCATCGGCCAGGCCGACTACGGCGGTCGGCTGTTCGACGTGCTGATTGTCGTGTTCGTCGGCTGGCTCGTCTACGACGCCGCGAGGATCTGGATCGACCGCAAGATCGCCGAGGAGGATTCGCCGGTCGTCGACGCCGGCGACGTCGATTCGGGCGACGCGCCGATGGCGATCGGCAAGTCGCGGCTCGCCACCGTGCTGCCGCTGGTGCGCTTCTTCATCCTCGCCTCGATCCTGGTGATGGTGGCGATGATGGCGCTGTCGCAGTTCGGCGTCGACATCACGCCGCTGTTCGCCGGCGCCGGCGTCATCGGCCTCGCCATCGGCTTCGGCTCGCGCCAGCTCGTCGAGGACGTGATCTCCGGCGCCTTCTACCTCGTCGACGACGCCTTCCGCGTCGGCGAGTACATCGACATCGGCAAGCTCAAGGGCACGGTGGAGAAGATCTCCATCCGCTCGTTCCAGCTGCGTCACCAGAACGGCCCGCTCAACACCGTCCGCTTCGGCGAGGTCGCCTCGATCACCAACTTCTCGCGCGACTGGGCGATCATGAAGCTGCCGCTCCGGGTGCCGCTCGACACCGACAGCGAGAAGGTGCGCAAGATCATCAAGACGGTCGGCCAGCAGCTGCTCGAGGACCCGACCTACGGCCCGATGTTCCTCGATCCGCTGAAGTCGCAGGGCGTCTACGAGATGGACGATTCGGCGCTGATCATCCGGGTGAAGTTCCGCACCAAGCCGAACGACCAGTTCGTCCTGCGCCGCATCGTCTACGCCCGCATCCAGGACGCCTTCCAGAAGGCCGGCATCAAGTTCGCGAACCGGATCGTGACGGTGCGGGTCGAGGGCGACCCGGGCTCTCCCGACTACGCCGCCGCCCGCCAGCAGGCGATCGGCGCGGCGGCGAAGGACGCGATCGACAGGGCCGACGCGGCGGCCGCCGCCAAGGCGGGCGCGTAGCGGCCGCAGGCCCTACAGCGGGCAGCCGAGGGCGCGGGCGGCGGCGAGGCGCGGCGGCGGGTCGACGAAGCCGCCTGGCTCGTTGAGGCTCCCCTCGGCGATCCGCGCGGCCATCGCCGCGGCTGCGGCGCGGCAGCCGTCCTCGGCGTAGATCGAGCCCTTGACCTGCACCGTCGCGGCGATCGCCCGCACGAAGGCGGTCGCCAGCATGGCGTCGGGCGGCGTCGGATCGGCCCAGAACGCGTCGAGCGGCCGGTCGTCGATGAGGCCGCGGACGCCGTAGATCGTCGGCGTCAGCGTCTTCACCGGCCGCCCGGCGAGGATCGCCTCGAGCCCGGCGGTGCTGTTCACCGTGACGAGGCCGCGGCTCGCCGCGACGAGCGGGGCGAGCCCTCCGCCGTCGAGGAAGAGCACGCGGTCGCCGAGCCCGCGCTCGGCCGCCATCCGCCGGATCGCCGCGCCTGGCCGCGCCAGCCCGTCGTCGAGCGGGTGGCTCTTGATCGCGAGCCGCGTGCCCGGCGGGGCGTGGTCGCGGAAGGAATCGAGCACCACCGCGAGCGCCGGCCGCATGCCGCCGTAGGGCGAGTGGTCGCGCAGCTGGAAGTCGCCCTCGAGCTGCAGCGGCAGCACGAAATAGGGCGTGCCGGCGAGCGCCGCGAGGGCGGCGGCGGCGTCCCGGTCGCGCCGCGCCTTCGTCAGGAGCCGCAGCCCCCAGGCGGTGTATTCCGGGATCGGGTGCGACGGCGTGTGGCGGCGGAAGTGCGGATAGAGGAACCAGAGGAAGCTGTTCGTCAGGTTGTAGACGACGTCCGGCACCGCCTGCATCCGGAACGAGCCCGGATAGCGGAGCGTCAGGTCCGGCTCCGGCACCGCCGCCGCGATGGCGCGGATGGCGTCCGGATCGACCGGGAAGTGCGAGCCGGTCGAGGTGGCGTCACGCTCGATCGTCATGAAGTCGGGCCGGATGTAGCCGAGCTCGGTCGCGATCACGCGCACGCCGCGGGCCCGCGCGCGCTCGGCGGCGAGCCGGTGGTAGACGCGCCGGTCGCCGTGCAGCACGAGGTCGGTCACCCCCTCGCGCGCCATCACCGCCTCGACGAAGCCGGGCCAGGCGTCGAGCCGGCCGCGGAAGTCCGTGGCGTTGCGGCCGCCCCAGTCGAGCCGGTCGCCGAGGTTCAGGTTGATGCGGTGGACGGCGTGGCCGCGACGGGCGAGGTCCTCGCCGATCAGCCGGTAGAGCGGCGACAGCGGGCCCTGCAGGAACAGGACGCTGCGGCGCTGCCCGGCCGGCCCGTTCATCGGCGGGCGGGCGGCGGCACGGTGTCGACCGCCGCGTCCATGCCCAGCGCCCGCGCCCGCTTCAGGCGCGGCGGCGGGTCGACGAAGGCGCCCGGCTCGTTGATCCGCCGGTCGATCAGGCGGCGCGCTGCCTCGCGCACGCCGGCGGCGCGGCCCTCGCGGGTGTAGAAGCAGCCCTTGACCTGCGTCGCGGTGGCGAGCAGGCGCACGAAGGCGTCGCGCAGCGCCGGGTCGGGCGGGCTCGCCTGCGTCCAGAAGCGGTCGAGCGGGCCCTGGAAGGTGAGCCCGGCGACGTCGAAGATCGCGACGCCGAGCACGATCACCGGGCAGTCGAGGCGGAGCGCGTGCAGCCCGACCGTCGAGTTGACGACGATGGTGCCGCGGGCGCGGCGCAGCAGCTTGTAGAGGTCGCCGCCGTCGATCGCCTCGACGCGGTCGGCGATGCCGAGCTCGCCGGCGATGCGGCGGGCGACGGTGAGCCAGCGCTCGATGCCGTTGTCGAGCGGGTGCAGCTTGACGACGAGGCGGGCGTTCGCCGGCGCGTTCTCCTTGAACGACGTCATCACCTTGCGGACGACCTCGCTCAGGTGGTCGAACGGCGCGTTGTCGCGGATCTGGTAGTCGCTCTGCAGCTGCATCGGCAGCACGTAGTAGGGTGCGTCGCCCTCGAGCAGCCGGTCGATCACGGCGCGCGCCTTCGGCGCGTTGATCCAGCCGCCGACGAGGCGGGGGATCCACGCCAGGTAGTCGATGATCGGGTGGTAGTAGGTGTCCGACTTGTAGCGCGGGTGCAGGTAGAAGGCGAAGACGTTGGTGAGGTTGTAGACGACCTCGTTGAACGCCTCGGTCTCGAACTTGTAGCCGTAGCGGACGATCGGGTCCGGCTCGGCGAGGCCGGCGCCGATGGCGAGGATGGTCGCCGGGTCGGTCGGGAAGTGCGAGTAGACGCCCATGCCGTCGCGCTCGAAGGTGATCCAGTCGGGCCGAAGATAGCCGAACTCGAACGCCGTCACGGCGATGCCGCGCGCCCGCGCCTCGGCGGCGGCGGCGCGGTGGTAGGGGTAGCGGTCGGCGTAGAACACGAGGTCGGTCACGCCCTCGCGGTCCATCAGCGCGCCGACATAGGCCGGCCAGTCCGCGAAGCTGCCCTTGTAGTTGAGGGCGCCCGGGCGGCGCCAGTAGAGGCGGTCGCCGGCGGCGAGGTTGACGCGGAGCGTCCGCTGGCCGAGCCGCTCGAGCTCCCCGGCGAGCACCGCCGCGAACGTCGAGGGCGGCCCCTGGAGGAACAGAAAGACGCGGCGGCCGTCGCTCGATGTCACGGAGGATGCATCCCGGGCTCGCCCGCCGCGAGGGGCGGGCAGGCGTCAATAGACCCGGAACCGAGGCGGATCAAGGCGCGCCGGCCGCGACGGGCGCCGCCGGCCCGCGCTCAGTGCGTGCGGGCGATCGTGAAGTCGACGACGGCGGCGAGCGCCGCCGCCTGCGGCGAGGGGGCGAGCCGGGCGAGCGCCGCCTTGGCGGCCTCGCCGTGGGCGCGCGCGCGCTCGATGGTGGCGGCGATGGCGCCGTGCCCGGCCATCAGTCCGAGCGCCTGCACGAGCTCGGCCTCGCCGGTCTCGCCGTCCTCGATGGCGCGGCGCCAGAACGCCCGCTCGGCTGGCGAGCCGGCGGCGTGGGCGAGGATCACCGGCATCGTCACCTTGCCCTCGCGGAAATCGTCGCCGACGCGCTTGCCGAGCGCGGCGCTCGAGCCGCCGTAGTCGAGCGCGTCGTCGACGAGCTGGAAGGCGTAGCCGAGCGAGAGGCCGTAGTCGGCGAAGGCGGCGCGCTCCTCGGCGGTGCCGCCGGCGATCACCGGGCCCACCTCGGCCGCGGCCTTGAAGAGGGCCGCCGTCTTGGCACGGATCACCTGGTCGTAGGTCGCCTCGGTGGTCTCGAGGTTCTTCGCTGCGGAGAGCTGCAGCACCTCGCCCTCGGCGATCACCGCCGCGGCGTCGGAGAGGATGTCGAGGGCGACGAGCGAGCCCACCTCGACCATCATCTTGAAGGCCTGGCCGAGCAGAAAGTCGCCGACGAGCACGCTCGCCTGGTTGCCCCATACCATCCGCGCCGCCGGCTTGCCGCGCCGCATGTCGCTCTCGTCGACGACGTCGTCGTGCAGGAGCGTCGCGGTGTGCATGAACTCGACGGCGGCGGCGAGCTTCACGTGGCCGTCGCCCGGATAGGCGAAGTGGCCGGCGGCGGCGAGCGTCAGCATCGGCCTGAGCCGCTTGCCGCCGGAGGCGATCAGGTGGTTCGCCACCTCCGGGATCATCTGGACGTCGGAGCCGGTTCGCGAGAGGATCGTCGCGTTGACGCGCTCCATGTCGCCGGCCACGAGGCGGACGAGCCCGTCGATGCCGGCCTCCTCGGCCGGCACGGCCGGCACGTCGGTGGCGGGCGAGGGGTCGACGGCCCGTCGCGGTTTGGCCGGCTGGACGAGAGCCACGCGTATCTCCTTCACGGCATTCGCTGGTCGGGAGGATAGGTAGAGGCCGCGAGCACGACAAGGGACGGATCGCCCCGCCGATGGAAGAGCTTCTGAGAACGACCGACGCCGTCACCCTGTCCTTCGCCGAGGCGCTGTTGAAGGACGCCGGAATCGAGCACCACGTGCTCGACCGCAACATGAGCGTGATCGAGGGCTCGCTCGGCATCCTGCCGTGCCGCATCGTCGTCGCCGCGGACGCCGCGGCCGAGGCGCGCCGGCTCCTCGCCGACGCCGGGCTCGGCGGCGAGCTCGCCCCCGCGCCGGCGCCGTGACGGCCGGCCCGTGACGACTGGCCGCGCCCGCGCGGCGCCCAAAGGCCGCGCCGACACGGTGCCGGGCCGCGGCGCCGGCGCGGCGTCCGGCCCGCCAATGGCGGGGGAGGGGGCGCCGCCGCCGGAAGGCGAGTGCCTGCCGCCGGAGGGCGAGGGCCTAGCCCAGGAGGGCGAGGACCTACCGCGGGAACGCGAGGGGGCGCCGCCGGAAGGCGACGACCTGCCTTCGGAGCGCCAGGGCCTGGAGAATCCGCCCCCGGAGGCCGACGATCTACCGCCCGAGGACGGGGGCGTCACCGCCGACCGCTTCCTCGGCGGCCGCTTCGTCGCGCTGCAGCCGGCGCGCGGCCATCACCGGTCCGGCGCCGACGCGATTCTCCTCGCCGCCGCCGTGCCGGCCACGGCCGCCGGCCGCGTCGTCGACTTCGGCGCCGGGGTCGGCGTCGCCGGCATGGCGGTCGCGGTGCGCTGCCCGGCTACCACCGTGACGCTCGTCGAGATCGACCCGGCCCTCGCCGCCCTCGCCGTGGCGGCGCTGGCGCTGCCGGAGAACGCCGGTCTTGCCGGGCGCGTCGCCGTCGTCACCGCCGACGTCACCGCCCCGGCGGCGGCCCGCGCCCGCGCCGGCCTGCCGCGCGGAACGGCCGAGACGGTGATCCTGAACCCGCCCTTCCACGTGCCCGGGCGGGTGCGCGCCTCGCCGGCGGAGGGCCGCGCCGGGGCGCACGTGCTAGGCCCCGGCGGGCTCGACCCGTGGCTCCGGACCGCCGCCGACCTGCTGGTGCCCGGCGGCCGGGTGGCGGTGATCTTCCCCGCCGAGGGCCTCGCCGACCTCCTCGCCGCGCTCGCCGGCCGCTTCGGCGCCGTCACCGTGCTGCCGGTCCACCCGCGCGCCGGCGCTCCGGCCGTCCGCGTGGTGGTGCGCGCCGTCAAGGGCCGCCGCGGCGGCCTCGCCCTGCTCGACCGCCTGGTGCTGCACGAGCCGGGCGCCAACACCCCGACGCCGGACGCCGCCGCGATCCTCCGCGACGGCGCCCCGCTGCCGCCGGGGTGAGGCGAGGGCGGGTCGACTCGCCCGGCCCGCGGCCGCCGCTCAGAGCGCCGCCAGCGCCCGCCGGTAGGCCTCGGCGTGCGAGGCGATGACGTCGGCCGGCGCCATCTCGCGGGCGTGGAAGCGCAGGTCGACGCCCGCCTTGCGCGGCAGCACGTGGATGTGGGTGTGAAACACCGTCTGCCCGGCGGCGCTCTCGTTGAACTGCATCAGCGACACGCCGTCGGCGGCGAATGCCGTCATCGCCGCCCGCGCGATGCGCTTCGCCACCTTGATCGCCGCGGCGAGGTCGCCGTCGTCGATGTCGAGCACGTTGCGCGAGGCGGCGCGCGGAATGACCAGCGCATGGCCGTCGCACTGCGGCATCACGTCCATGATGGCGATGGTGTCGGCGTCCTCGTAGATGCGGTGCGACGGGATCTCCCCGCGCAGGATCTTCGCGAACACGTTGTCGGCATCATAGGCCATGCGCGGGCTCCGGAAGGCTGGCGACGGAAACGGAGGGAGGAGGGTTTCAGGGGAAGGGGGCGGGGTCAAGGGTGGGGGTCAGTTTGTCTTTCGTCCACTTGAGCCAAAAGGATCGAAGTTGTCCTTATGGCCTCCCCGAATATCATCCCCAAGAGTATCAAAAATACTATTCGGCGAGCTATAAAAATCAGAATTACGATATGAATTAAAACCAATTCTATCATTATTCTTCTTGATGACATTATAAACAAAGGCGCGAGGTGCAGCGAGAAAATAGTGCATTACTTCCGGAATCTTATTCTCGGCCGCGGCCCATATCTCAGAATTGCTAAGTGCTATGCGTGCGGCATGTGAAATCGGATATCTCTCCGTATCCAGAAGCGAATCAAACTCGATCGCAAAGAGAGCGAGTGAGCAATCCACTCTCCGTTCGATCCCGATTGTAATATCAGAATCAATCATGCGTAAATATTGATAAGAAATTGAAAAATCCCTATCGCTACCTGAAATCTCGTGTTCAAGCCTCATCTTATGAGGCATTATACCCATAATCATCGAATGAATTGAGTAATCCACAGGAGAAAAATTATACGCCAAGCCTACCTCTGAAATTAAATCCTCATGATACCTCATGCCAAATAGGGTGAAATAGCCAACGATATTGACGTGATTCCAGAAATTTGCAGCGCCAAGCTGCCTGATGATGCGGGAGCAATTGTCGAATTCAACGATTCCCGCTTGCCCTTGCTGCGCTAGGCGAGATTGTACCGTTAGGTATTCGTGAAGTTTTGTAGCTATTTCCCATATAATTTTGTGGGACGACGCCTTTTCTTCGCCGAATATGCCAATGACCCTGGATATCTCCGCGATGTCACTTCCGCGAAGTTGATCGATATCGGGTATATTCATGAGATATCCCCTTAAATTCCGATCTATAATCTACTTGAGCGCTGTCTGGATACTCAGTTCGTTCTGATCTGGCAAATAAAGCGTGGAAAGTTCTATCCCAAAATCGTAAAATACATCACGAACAGCGTTTAAGTGGGCTTGTGTTCTCGATGCGCTTAGGGTGCTGTAGCCAAATCGGCCGGAACTATTCGAGATTTCCCAGGTCAGCGCTCGTCTATCGAATACAATTTCACCTCCGATTCGACCTTGCTTGTCAGCCAGAAGAGACGGGTGCCCTAAGCGTTCAAATCTCCCATTGTCGCGCGAAATTCGCGATCTCGCGGCGACGAACGTCCCATGGTTAGTGTCGACAAGCTCTTCAAGGGCAAGTATTATTTGTCCGGAGACATCCACAATCCAAAGAATAGGGAATGAGCTAAATAGATGCTGTCCAATAGAGCATCCGTCAGAAATTGAGTTCATCAGCCTTGAAAGGTGATTTGCAGTTAGGTTATTGAGTAGTGTGGCGCTAGAAGGGTGAAATTTCATCTCGGCTGGGCTTATTCTCTCGTCGGCCGGCCTGAATGGTTCGCCAAATCGAACGTCGTTGTCGTCCAGCGTGGATCGCGGGTCGGCGGAAGCCGTTGGCGAAATCTCATCACGCTCACCGTCCAATGCAGCCTCCATCGACAGCGATGTTTCGCAGAGTGCGAAAGTCTAACATTTTAACCACTGGTTGTCATGAGGTCCGTATAGGCACAGCCAAGTGGCAATCACCCCGATCGCCGTTGGAAGTGGTAGGGTCATCGAGCGTCGGCGACGCCGTATCTTGCCGCGCGTGGCACCGGGGGCGGCCCAGGCGTTGGCGCCGCCGAACCTCCCCCTCAAGGGGAGGGCGAGGAAACGCCGAGTCGCGCGTGGTGCCGCTCCCGTCCGGCATTCGCCGTCCGGCGGGCGGCGGCCGGCGGCGGGTCAGTCCGCCTTGAGGAACAGGTCGCGGAACAGCCGCTCGGAGCGGGCGATGCCGCCCTCGGTCATCACCACCGACTTCGCCTTGCCGACCGGGTTGCCGATGTAGCCCTTCGCGTGCAGGCGGCTCAGGGTGTGCCAGTCGAGGCCCTTCCAGGCGCGGCCGTTCGGGCCGAGCGACAGGAACAGCAGGGCGAGGACCGCGTCGTCGACCTTGTCCGTGTCGACCGGCAAGTCCTTCGCGCTTGGCAAGTCCTTCGCGCGCGGCGGGCCGTCGGCGCTCGGCGTGTTCTCCGCGCCCGGCAACTCCGGTGCCGCGTCCGAGCCCTGCGCCGCTTGCGGGTCCGGTGCCGTCTGCGGGTCCTCGGCGCCGTTCGGGTCCTGCGCGTCGTCCATGTCTCTCATCTCCTCATTGCGGCGATCGTCAGGGACGAGCGGTCCAGGGATCGATGACGGCGACGCCGGCGGCGTCGAATGCGCTCGTGTCGCAGGTCGCGACCGCGAATCCGCGCGGCGGCGCCGGAAGTTCGAATTTCGACGCGATTCAATTTGAATCCGGGCGATTCAAATTGAATTTTCAAACTGGATTTCCGGATTTTCCAGGAATTTCCCGATGGACGGTCGCGGCACGAGGTCCGGGCACGATCGCCTCGGGTGTCGGGCCGGCGAGGGGGCGACGCAGGGTGTCCGCCCCCGGCTTATCCCCGCCGAAACCCCATCCGCGCCAGGAGGCCGCCGCGGTCCGCCTTCGGGGCGATCGGCGCGTCGCCGCGGGCGACGCGGGTCTGGAAGACCTGCAGCGCCTCGGAATAGAGCGCGAGGTCGGCGAGGTTTTCCGCGGCGATGGCGGCGCGGGTCGCCTTGTCGGTCGCCGGCTTGTCGGGGTTCACGTTCACCGCCGCCTTGCGCGCCGGCGGCACCGGCAGGCCGACGAGCTCGAGCCCGGCCTTCGACTGCTCGGTGAGGCCGACGAAGCCCACCTCGGCGATCGGGAAGGGGGCGAGGTAGCGCGATTGCAGGTTGCGGATCGCCGGGTGGCCGGCGAAGGCGGGGAGCGGCAGGGTGCCGTTCGCCACCTGCTTGCCCATCGCCGAGAGCGCCTGGTGGCGGCCGCGGAAGAAGTGGAAGTGCGAGATTGTGCGCTCCACCGGCTCGCGCAGCCAGATCCAGTAGCGCGACGGGTCGGGCACCGCCTTGGCGAACACCTGGGCCTGGAAGTGGCCGTGCAGCACCAGGATTCCGGCCTCCTCCAGCCGCTCGATCACCTCCGGCCCGGCGGTCTTGCCGAGACCCTTGAGGAGCGGATGGGTGTCGGCGTGGTCGGCGCCGTAGAAGAAGGCGACGCGCGGGCCGTAGGCCCGGCGCAGCACCTCGGCGAAGGTGGTGCCGCCGGTCTTCGGCACGTGCAGGGAGAGGGCGAGGGGGGTGCTGCGAGTCATGGCGCCGCTCTATAGCACCGCCCGCGCGGCCGCCACAGGGGGACGTGCGGGCGCACGAGCGGTTTGTCGCGGGGCGTTGCAGGGCGGCCCGGGGCCGGCTCGCGAGGGCGGCGGGCCGGGCGGGTGGATCCAGGCCGGCCGGGCGCGGAAGGCCGGGCTCAGGCGGCGGCGAGGCTCGCGAACAGCGGCCGGCCGTCGGTGCCGCCCGCGATCTCCTCCACGAGGTTCTCCGGGTGCGGCATCATGCCGAGCACCCGGCGCGAGGCGTCGGTGACGCCGGCGATGTCGTGGATCGAGCCGTTCGGGTTGCTGCCGGCGGCGTAGCGGAAGACGACGCGTCCCTCGCCTTCGAGGGCGGCGAGCGTCTCGGCATCGGCGAAGTAGTTGCCGTCGTGGTGGGCGACCGGGCAGCGCAACTCCTGCCCCGCGGCGAAGGCGGCGGTGAACGGCGTCGCCGTCGTCTCCACCCGGAGCTTCACCTCGCGGCAGACGAAGGTGAGCCCGGCGTTGCGCATCAGCGCGCCGGGCAGGAGGCCCGCCTCGGTGAGGATCTGGAAGCCGTTGCAGATGCCGAGCACCAGGCCGCCGCGGGCGGCGTGGGCGCGCACCGCGTCCATGATCGGGGCGCGGGCGGCGATGGCGCCGGAGCGCAGGTAGTCGCCGTAGGAGAAGCCGCCGGGCAGCACCACGAGGTCGGTGCCGGCCGGCAGCGACGTGTCGGCGTGCCAGGACGACACGGTGTTGACCCCGGCGAGGGTGAGGGCGCGGGCGACGTCGCGCTCGCGGTTCGAGCCCGGAAAGACGACGACGGCGGCCTTCATCGGCGGTCTCCGTTACGGCCGGGCGCGGGCGCCCGGCGGGTCAGCCGGCGATCTCGATCGCGTAGGATTCGATCACCGTGTTGGCGAGCAGCTTCTCGCACATCGCGGTGATTCGCGCCTTGGCGGCGACGGGGTCGCGGTCGGCGAGCTCGAGATCGACGACGCGGCCCTGCCGCACCCCCTCGACGCCCGAGAAGCCGAGGGCGGCGAGCGCGCCCTCGATCGCCTTGCCCTGCGGGTCGAGGACGCCGGCCTTCAGCGTCACGATCACACGCGCTTTCATCGTCGGGCCCGCGCCGCTCAGTTCACGAGCACCGGACCCTGGGTGGTGGTCCGCTCGTTGTCGTTGAGGATGCCGAGGCGGCGGGCGACTTCCTGGTAGGCCTCCAGCATGCCGCCGAGATCGCGGCGGAAGCGGTCCTTGTCCAGCTTGTCGTTGGTGACGATGTCCCACAGCCGGCAGGAGTCGGGCGAGATCTCGTCGGCGACGACGATGCGCATCATGTCGCCTTCCCAGAGCCGGCCGGTCTCCATCTTGAAGTCGATCAGCCGGATGCCGACGCCGAGGAACAGGCCGGCCAGGAAGTCGTTGACGCGGATGGCGAGCGCCATGATGTCGTCGATCTCCTGCGGGCTCGCCCAGCCGAAGGCCGTCACGTGCTCCTCGGAGACCATCGGATCGCCGAGTTCGTCGTTCTTGTAGTAGAATTCGATGATCGAGCGGGGCAGGGGCGTGCCCTCCTCGATGCCGAGGCGGGTCGCCAGCGAGCCGGCGGCGACGTTGCGCACCACCACCTCGAGCGGAATGATCTCGACCTCGCGGATCAGCTGCTCGCGCATGTTGAGCCGACGGATGAAGTGCGTCGGGATCCCCATGTTGTTCAAGTGGGTGAAGATGTACTCGGAGATCCGGTTGTTCAGAACCCCCTTGCCGTCGATCACCTCGTGCTTCTTGGCGTTGAAAGCGGTAGCATCATCCTTGAAGTGCTGGATCAGCGTGCCCGGCTCCGGGCCTTCGTAGAGGATCTTTGCCTTGCCTTCATAGACTCGACGACGACGGTTCATGGGGATGTACCGCGAGGGCTTGAGGAAATCCATATTGCCGGGGGTCTCCGGTAGCAGCGCTCGTCCGATGCCGCCGCGGCAACGAGTAAACGGCAGAAACAAAAAATACGCGGGTTCGAGACGGACTCACCCCCCGCGTCTTGCGTGGGAACCCTACTCGATCCGCTTGCGGCGCACAATTCTCACGCATCCCGGCGGGCGCCAGGCGGCCGCCGCGGGGCGCGTGGGTCGCCTCGGCCGACCATGCCGGCCACCGCCGTTGATTTGGCCCCGAGCGGCGGATATTCAAGGGCGCGACCACGGGCGGCGACGCCGGCCGCCCAGCGGAGGAACCGATGACCACGTTCGACAATCGTGAAAACGCCTTCGAGAACAAGTTCGCTCGCGACGAGGAACTGCGCTTCAAGGCGACCGCCCGGCGCAACCGGCTGCTCGGCCAGTGGGCCGCCGCGAAGCTCGGCCTCTCGGGCGCCGCCGCCGACGAGTACGCCCAGGCCGTCGTCAAGGCCGACTTCGACGAGCCGGGCGACGAGGACGTCGTGCGCAAGCTCGTCGCCGACTTCGCCGCCGCCGGCCTCGATCTCAGCGAGCACCAGATCCGCCGCGAGATGAACGAGCTGATGGCGACCGCCGTCACGCAGATCGAGCAGGCGCGGTGACCGCGGTGGCCGGGCCGTTCGACCTCGCCCACCGGCTGCGCGCCGGCGAGAAGGTCGCGACGGCCTGGTCCGCGCTGCCCGATCCCCGCATCCCGCTCGCCTTCGGGCGGGCCGGGTTCCAGGCGATCACCTTCGACATGCAGCACGGGCTGCACGACTTCGCCTCGGTGGCGGCCGCGATCCCCGTCGCGGTGGCCGCCGGCGCGGCGCCGATCGTGCGCGTGCCGGTGGGCGACTTCGCGGTGGCGAGCCGGGTCGTCGACGCCGGCGCCGTCGCGGTGATCGCGCCGATGATCGACGGCGCGGAGACCGCGCGGCGGTTCGTCGCACACGTCAAGTATGCGCCGGTGGGCGAGCGCAGCTGGGGCCCGACCTCGGCGATGTGGCTGAACGACATCGCGTCCGGCGCCGACTGGCTCGCCCGCGCCAACGGCGCCACGCTCGCCTTCGCCATGATCGAATCGCGCGCGTCGATCGATGCGCTCGACGAGATTCTCGCCGTCGAGGGGCTCGACGGCGTGTTCATCGGTCCGTCCGACCTGTCGCTCGCGCTGTCGAACGGCGCCCGCCTCGCCCCCTTCGTCGAGGAGACGTGGTCGGAGGTCGGCCGCATCGTCGCGGCGGCGCACCGCGCCGGCCGCCTCGCCGGGCTCTACACCGCCGGCGCGGCCGAGGCGCGGCGCGCCTTCGCGGCCGGCATCGAGCTGGTGGCTGTCGGCAGCGACGCCGGCCTGCTGCGCGCCTCGGCGACCTCGCTGCTGGCGGCGGTCAACGCCCCGGCGGGCGACGAGGGCGCGAAGCCGGCGTCGTCGGGCTACTGAGCGCCCACCTTCCGCGCGGCCTTGCAATTCCAGCCGGCCGGCCAAGAATGCCGGTCGCCCGGCCCGTCGCCGGGGTACAGAGCCCGGAGCGCCCGATGCCCACCGATCACCGCCTCGCGTTCCCCGCCGCCGGCCGGCGGCTCGTCCTTGCCGCCGCACTCGCGCTCGCCCTGCCGCTCGCCGTCGCCGCGCCGCCGGCCGGCGCCGCAGAGGCCGGCGAGGCGGGGACCCCGGCGATCCAGTCGACGCTCTATTTCGGCCTCAGCAGCGACGAGGGCTCGGGCGTCAGCGAGCAGGAGTGGTCGACGTTCCTCGCCGAGGTGGTGACGCCGCGCTTCCCCGACGGGCTGACGGTCCTTTCGGCCTACGGGCAGGGCGGTGGCAAGCAGCAGAAGGGCGTGCTGCAGGAACTGACGAAGGTGCTCGTCATCGTGCGCCCGGACACCTCGGAGGCGGCGCGGAAGATCGCCCAGATCAAGGCCGCCTTCACGCGCCGCTTCGCCCAGACCGGTGTCTTCCACACCGACGCCCGCGTCAGCATCGTCGACTGAGTCGCGTCCGGCCCGCCGCCGGAGCGCCTGCCGTGGTCACAACTGTGTTTAGAGACTTTCGAGACTATCTTTTGGAATGATTTCAGAGTTGATGCGCGAGGCAAGTCGAGCGCTGGCCTGAGGTCAGGGAATGCTTGGCCTCCTGCGAACTGGAAGATTTATAATCTAGGCTCATCCGGATGATTGCGGATTGACATGGTCGCGGCCATGGCGCTTTCGTGCCTTGCGATCCATTCGCAAGAGAATGGCGTCGGCGGCCCCGCACCACGCGGCGGAGCGCGGTTCCCGGCGGGGCGCCGCGGCCACTCGATCGCCGAGCGCCGCAACCGGGAGTTCACGATGTCCACACATGCCAAGGTGCGCGCCATCGTCGCCGCCGCCGGTCTCGTCGCGCTCGCCACCGCGCCGGCCCTCGCCGACGGCGAGGTCAACGTCTACAGCTATCGCCAGCCGTCGCTGATCCAGCCGCTGCTCGATCGCTTCACCGCCGAGACCGGCATCAAGACGAACGTCGTCTCGGCGAGTTCCGGCCTCGAGGAACGCATCGCCGCGGAGGGCGCCAACTCGCCGGCCGACGTGCTCATGACCGTGGACATCGGCCGCCTCGACGGCGCCAAGCAACTCGGCATCACCCAGCCGATCGTGTCGGAGGTCGTGGCGGCCAACGTGCCGGCGCAGTACCGCGACCAGGACGGCGCCTGGGTCGGGCTCACCCTGCGCGCCCGCGTGATCTACGCCTCGAAGGACCGCGTCAAGCAAGAGGCGATCACCTACGAGGATCTCGCCGACCCGAAGTGGAAGGGCAAGATCTGCACCCGCTCGGGCCAGCACGTCTACAACATCGGCCTGTTCGCCTCGCTCATCGCCAACGACGGCGCCGAGAAGGCGGAAGAGGTGATCAAGGGCATCAAGGAGAACCTCGCCAGCAAGCCGGCCGGCGGCGACCGCGACCAGGCGAAGGCGATCCTCTCGGGCGAGTGCGACCTCGGCCTCGGCAACACCTACTACGTCGGGCTGATGGAGACGAACGACAAGGAGCCCGAGCAGAAGGAGTGGCGCAAGGCGATCAAGGTGCTGTTCCCCAACGCCGAGGGCCGCGGCACCCACGTCAACGTCTCCGGCGTCGCGCTCGCCAAGAACGCGCCGAACAAGGACAACGCCTTGAAGCTGATCGAATTCCTGACCTCCGACGAGGCGCAGGAGCTCTACGGCGACGTCAACTTCGAGTACCCGGTGAAGCCCGGCCTCAAGGTGAACGAGATCGTCGCCTCGTGGGGCGAGCTCAAGGCCGACCCGCTGCCGCTGTCCGAGATCGCCGCCGACCGCAAGCAGGCGAGCGAGATCGTCGACAAGGTCGGCTTCGACGACGGCCCGTCGTCCTGATCCACGGGTTCTGAATTACGCGGCGGCGCGGTCGCTCCGGCCGCGCCGCGTCCCGCCGTCTCCGCCGGTCCGGTAGGCTGACGCCCGGCCGGCGGACTTTCGACAACGGAGAAGCTCCATGCGCCTGACCCACCTTCTGGTCGCGACCACCATGTTCGCGACGCTCGGCATCGCCGGCGCCCGCGCCGACGCGCCGGCGCCCGAGGCCGTCGTGGCCACCTATGCCGACATCGCCGAGGCGATGTACGCCGACTCGCTCTCGACCGCCGAGAAGCTCGGCGACGCCGTCGAGGCGCTGCTCGCCTCGCCGAGCGACGCGACGCTCGCCGCCGCCCGCGACGCCTGGAAGGCCGCCCGCGTTCCCTACCAGCAGACCGAGGCGCTCCGCTTCGGCAACAGCCTGGTCGACGACTGGGAGGGCAAGGTCAACGCCTGGCCGCTCGACGAGGGCCTGATCGACTACGTCGACGGCACGAGCTACGGCGAGGAGTCCGACGAGAACCCGCTCTACACCCTCAACGTCATCGGCTCGACCACTCTGCAGATCGGTCCGGACAAGGTCGACGCGACGGTCATCTCCAAGGAGCTGATCGTCAACCTGCACGAGGCGCAGGAGGTCGAGGCCAACGTCGCGACCGGCTACCACGTCATCGAGTTCCTGCTCTGGGGGCAGGACCTCAACGGCACCGGGCCGGGCGCCGGCAATCGGCCCGCGACCGACTTCGACACGGCGAACTGCACCGGCGGCAACTGCGATCGCCGCCGCGCCTATCTCGCCGCCGCGACCGAACTCTTGATCGACGATCTGGGCGAGATGGTCGTCGCCTGGGACGCCGACGGCGACGCCCGCAAGGATGTCGTCGGCAAGGGGCCGGACGGCGGCCTGTCGACCATCCTGACCGGCATCGGCTCGCTCTCCTACGGCGAGCTCGCCGGCGAGCGCATCAAGCTCGGCCTCATCCTGCATGATCCGGAGGAGGAGCACGACTGCTTCTCCGACAACACCCACAACTCGCACTTCTACGATCAGGTCGGCATGGTGGCGCTCTACAACGGCAGCTACACCCGCGTCGACGGCTCGAAGGTCGAGGGCCCGAGCCTCGCTGCCTACGCCAAGGCGAAGGCCCCCGAGGCGGCCGCCCGCGTCGACCAGGCGATGGCCGACACGACCGCCAAGATGACGGTCATGAAGGACACCGCCGACAGCGGCAAGATGGCCTACGACCAGATGATCGGCCCCGACAATGCCGAGGGCAACAAGATCATCGACGACGTCGTCACCGCGCTCGTCGCCCAGACCAAGGCGGTCGAGGGCCTCGTCACGGCGCTCAACCTGACGATCACCGTCGAGGGCTCCGACAGCCTGGACAACCCGTCCGCGGTCGGCGCCAACTGAGCCGCCGCTTGATCCGTCCTTTCCCGCGGCGGTACGCCGCCGCGGGAGCAAACGACCGGCGGCACCCGTGACGAGCGAGACCGAAGGCGAGCGCTCCGGCCGCCTGCGCCTCTGGGAGGTGCAGGGCGGCCTGCACTGTTCCCTGGTCGGCACGTGCCTCTCGACCGAGGATCTCACCGGCATCGCCCGCCGGCTCGGCCTCGCTGTCGATGCGGGTCTCGCGGAGCACGACCTGCACAGCATCTTCGTGCGCGCCGCGGCGAGCGAGGGGCCGATCGCCCGCGCCATGCAGCGCCTGCTCGACAAGCGGCACGACGGCGCGCTGCGCAAGGTCGGCCGCGCCCGCGGCGCCGACGAGCTCTCCGGGCTGTGGACCGGATTTCGCGATGCCGGGCTGATCCCCGGGGCCTACTGGGCCTTCCTCACATCGAGCCACGTGCCTGAGGCGGTGCGCGTCGCCGTCTTCGGCGAAGTCCACATGCTGAGCCATCTCAACGGCCGCTCGGCGCGCGAGACGAGCGAGCGGGCGGCACGTGCCGAGGCGCGCGCGGTCGAGCTCGAGGAGCGGCTGAAGCGAGCCGAGAGGCGCATGGAGGCGGCGACCGCCGAACGCGACGAGCGCCTGAAGGTCCTCGACGGCGAGGTGCTGCGGCTCAAGGCCGAGCTCGCGCGATCGCCCCGGCCCGCCGCGGCGGTCGAGCCCCGCGCCGGTGACCGCGAGCAGCGCCGGGTCGCCGTGGCGGCCGAGCGGAGCGGGCGCACCATCGCCGCGCTGCGCGCCCAGCTCCGCGCCATCGAGGCCGACAACGCCACGCTGCGCGAGCGGGCGGCCGCGCTCGCCGAGCTCGCCTTCGACCGCCAGCCGATCCGCGTCTCCGTGCCGCGCGGCGCTGACGAGGCGCCCGCGTCCGTCGGCGAGGCGCCGCCGGGCGGGCCGGGCATCAGCATCCTCTATCTCGGCGGCCGCACCGGCCACATCTCGCGCTTCCGCACCATCGCCGAGCAGTGGGGCGCGCACCTCGTCCACCACGACGGCGGCATGGAGGACACCTTCCACCGCATCGACGAGCTCGTCGGCGGCGCCGACGCGGTGCTCTGCCCGGTCGATTGCGTCAGCCATTCCGCCTGCCGCCACGCCAAGCGGCTGTGCCGAAAATTCTGCAAGCGCTTCGTGCCGCTCAGGACCGCCAGCGGCGCCGCCTTCGAGCGGGCGCTCGCCGATCTCGCCCGCGACGGCACCGGCGGCGAGGAGCCGGCCGCCGCGGCCGGATGAGACCCATGCTGACGCGACGCGGCTTCACCTTCGGCGCGGCGGCACTGGCCGCCGGGGCCGGCCTCGGCGCTTTCGGCCGGAGCTCCGCGGCGCCGCTCGCGCCGCTGCCGGTGCCGGGCACGGGCCGCGTCGTGCCGCTCGATCTCGTCGCCGCCGAGCGGCCGACCGTCCTGCCGGCCTTCGCCGGCCGCGCGCTGCCGCTGTGGTCGTTCCGCGAGGCGGCGGGCTTTCCCCTCGTCGTCCGGATGCGGATTGGCGACACGCTCGCCGCCAGCGTCGAGAACCGCATCCCCGTCGGCCAGGAGGAGATGTCCGTGCACTGGCACGGGCTACGCATTCCGAACGCCGAGGACGGGGTGCCCTACCTGACGCAGCCGCCGATCCCCTTCGGCGAGCGCCATGCCTACCGCTTCACCCCGCCGGACACCGGCACGTTCTGGTTCCACACCCACTGCAACACCGCCGAGAGCATCGGCCGCGGCCTTGTCGGCATCCTCGTCGTCGAGGGCGACGAGACGGTGCCTTACGACGGCGACGAGGTCGTCTGCCTGAAGGACTGGCGGATCGGCGAGGACGGCGGCTTCCTGCCCTTCGCCACCGACGAGGGGGCGTCGCGGGCCGGCACCTTCGGCACCGTGCGCACGGTCAATGGCCGCGTCGCCCCGACCCTTCCGCTGCCCGCCGGCGGCGACGTCCGTCTCCGCCTGATCAACGTCGACCCGACGCGGATCCCGCAGCTCGGCATCGAGGGGGCCGAGGCGGCGGTGATCGCCGTCGACGGCCTCGCCGTCGCGCCGTTCCCGCTCTCGACCTGGCGGCTCGGACCGGCGATGCGGCTCGACGTCGTTGTGCGCGCGCCGGCCGAGGGCGGCACGGCGACGCTGATGGACTATTTCGCCAAGGAGCCGGTGACGCTCGCGACCTTCGCCGGCACCGGACCGGACCGCGGCCGTGGAGCCTTCGACCCGGCGCCGCTCTATGCCGCCCCGATCCCGGCGCCCGACCTCGCGAACGCCGAGACGCTGCCGTTCGCCTTCAGCGCGACGGCGACCGGCGCGGCGGTCGCCGACCTCGCGAGTGATGAGGCGCAGCCGATCCTCGGGCCGCTCTGCGTCACCGACCGCACCTTCTGGGCGATCAACAAGGCGCCCTGGCCTGGCCGCAGCCACGCCCGCCTGCCGCAGCCGCTCGCGGTGCTGCGGCGGGGCGCGAGCTACCGCTTCGTGCTTTCGAACGGCACGCCGCACGTCCACCCGATCCACCTGCACGGCCACAGCGTGCACGTGCTGAAATCGTCGCAGCGCACCATCGTGCCGCACATGGCAGACACCATGCTGCTGACGCCGAAAGAGCGGCTCGAGGTCGCCTTCGTCGCCGACAATCCCGGCGACTGGATGCTCCACTGTCATATCCTGGAGCATCAGGAGACCGGGATGATGGCCTACTTCCGGGTGGCATGAGCACCATGGCGCGGATCGGACGGACGGCCAGGCTCGGCGGCGCGGCGGCGGCGGTGATGCTGCTGACCGCGGCGATGCCGGCGTTCGACGCGGTGCTCGGCCGGGCGCTGTTCGAGCGCGTTTGGGTCGGCGGCGGCTCCTCGACGAAGGCGGCCGACGGCCTCGGGCCGCTGCACAATGCGCGCTCGTGCGTCGGCTGCCACCCGCGCGGCGGCGCGGCGGCGATCCTCGTCGACGCGGCAGGCGACGCCACCGGCGCCGGCCTCGTCGTCCGCCTCGCCGGCCCCGGCGGCGGCCCGGACCCGGTCTACGGCCACCAGATCCAGACGCGCGGCCTGCCCGGCCACGCGGCCGAGGCGCGGCTCGCGAGCACCGTCCTCCCGATGGCGGAGGGCGACCCCGGCCCGCGCATCGCCGCGACGCTCGCCGACCTCGGCTACGGGCCGATCGACCCCGAGACCGGCGTCGGGCTCCGCCGGGCGCCGTCGCTCGTCGGGCGCGCCGCGCTCGCGTCCGCCGATGCGGCGGCGGTCATCGCCCGCGCCGACCCGGACGACGCCGACGGCGACGGGGTCCGCGGCCGGGCCCGGATGCTCGTCGGTCCCGACGGCGTGCCGGTCCTCGGCCGCTACGGCTGGCGCGCCGGCGGGACGACGCTCGCGGCGCAGGTCGCCTCGGCCTTCTCGATCGACCTCGGGCTGTCGACGCCGTTCCGACCCGACCCGGCCGGCGACTGCACGCCGGCGCAGCCCGCCTGCCGCGCCGCCCTTCACGGCGACAACGACAGCGCCGCCGCGACCGAGATCACCACCGACATGATCGTCCTCATCGAGGCCTACCTGGCGAGCCTCGAGGCGCGGCCGGCGCCGGACGGGCAGGGGGCGGCGCTGTTCGCCGCCACCGGCTGCGCCGCCTGCCACGTGCCGGCGCTCGCCGCCGTCGGCGGCGGCACGGTGCCGGCGTTCACCGACCTCCTGCTGCACGACCTCGGCCCCGGCCTCGCCGATCCCGCCGTCGACCCCGGCGTCGCGCCGGGCGAATGGCGCACGGCGCCCCTCGTGGGCCTCTCGGCCGGCAAGGCCGTGACGCGGCGCTTCCTGCACGACGGCCGTGCCGGCTCGATCGAGGAGGCGGTGCTGTGGCACGATGGCGAGGCGGCGGCCGCCGCCTCGCGGTTCCGGGGGCTCGCCGCCGACGACCGGCGGGCGCTCCTCGACTACGTCGAGAGGCTCTGATGCGCTTTCCCCTCGCCGGGCTCGCCCTGGCGCTCCTCGCGGTCGCGGTGGCCGCCCGCCCGGCTCCGGTGCTCGCCGAGGCGGCGACCGAGGCGCGCGAGCGCGCCGTCGTCGCCGCCTTCGTCGACGACTACGCACGGCCGTCCTACGCCGCCCTTCACCAGGCGACGCGGGCGCTCGAGGCGGCCACCGTGCGCCTCTGCGCGACGCCGGACGGGCCCGGCCGCCCGGCGCTCGACGCCGCGTTCCGCGACACGGTCGTCGCCTGGGCGCGGGTCGACTTCCTGCGCATCGGCCCGGCGACCCAGAACGCCCGGCTGGAGCGTTTCGCCTTCTGGCCCGACCCGCGCGGCTTCGTCGAGCGGCAGCTCCGCCCCATCCTCGCCGAGGACGGCGCGACGATGGACCTCGCCTGGCTCGCCGGGCGCAGCGCCGCCGTGCAGGGGCTGCCGGCCTTCGAGCGGCTCCTGATGTCGCCCGACGCCGACCCGAAGGCGGCCGACTACCCGAAGCGCTGCCGCATCGCCGGCCTCGTCGCCGCCAACCTGCGCGCCATCGCCGGTGAGCTCGACGCCGCCTGGGCGGCGCCCGACGGCATCGCCCGCACGCTGACGACGCCCGGTCCGGACAATCCCTCCTACCGCACCCCGGCCGAGGCGGCGGGCGAGGTCCTGAAGGCGATCGTCACCGCCATCGAGCAGGTGCGCGACCTCGCCATCGCCCCGGCGCTCGGCTCGTCGGCCGAGGCGGCGAAGCCGAACCGCTTCCCTTATGCCCGCAGCGGGCTGACGCTCGTCTACCTGCGCGCCTCGGTCGCCGCGATCGGCGATCTCGTGACGGCGAGCCGCTTCGCCGACGACCTGCCCGAGGACGATGCCTGGGCGAGGAACTCCGCGCTGTTCGAGCTCGCGAGCGCCGGGCGGGTCCTCGGCCGGCTCGACGGCGACGCCGACTGGCTCGCCCGCACGCCGCCCGGCCGCGAAGGGCTCGGCTACGTCGTGATCGCGCTCGCGAGCGTCCGCTCGACGCTCGCCGGCCCTATCGCCGCCGCCCTCGGGCTCAATGTGGGGTTCAATGCGCTCGATGGAGATTGACCGCCGCACCCTGATCGCCGCCCTCGCGGCGCTGCCGTTCGCGCCGCTCTCCGCCCTCGCGGCGGACGCCGAGGGACCCCGCTACGCCTCCTCGGCGATCTTCGCCGACGGCAGCTGCGCCGTCGTCTTCGCCGACGAGGCCGGCCGCGTCTTCCGCTCGGCCCGGCTGCCGGCGCGCGGCCACTGCGCCGCCGTCGACCCGGCCGGGCGCTGGTGCGTCACCTTCGCCCGCCGGCCGGGCACCTTCGCCCTCGGCATGGACCGCGCCGGCCAGGTTCCCGACGTCGTCTTCGCGACGCCGGCCGAGCGGCATTTCGAGGGCCACGGCGCGTTCTCCCCGGACGGCCGGCTGCTCTATGCGGCCGAGAACGCCTACGAGGAGGGTGCAGCGGTGGTCGGCGTCTACGACCCGGCGGCGGGCTTCCGGCGCATCGGCGAGCTGCCGGCGCACGGCGTCGGCACGCACGAGCTGATCCTCGCTCCGGACGGCCGCCACCTCATCGTCGCCAACGGCGGCATCCTGACCCACCCCGACTACCCGCGCGCCTCGCTCAACCTCGACGCCATGGAGCCGTCGCTGGTCCTCGTCGACCGTGAGACTGGTGACCTCGCCGAGAGCCTCGCGCCGCCGGAAACCCTGCGCCAGCTCTCCTTCCGCCACCTCGCCGTCGACGGCTCCGGGCGGACCTGGATCGGCTTCCAGTGGAACGGCGACGACGCCGCCGCGGTGCCCATGGTGGCGATGCACGCGCCCGGCGGCCCGCTCACCTTCGTCGACTTGCCCGATGACGCGCGATCGGCGCTCAGCCATTATGTCGGCTCGGTCGCGGCCGATCGTGGCGGACGGCGAATCGCGGTGACGAGCCCCGTCGGCGGTATCGCCCTCGTGATCGACACCGAGAGCGGCCGGCTCGTCGACCGCCGCACGCTCGCCGACGGCTGCGGCGTCGCCGCCGCCGATCCGGACGGGTTCGTGCTGACGAGCGGCGGCGGCGCGGTCGTGGTGCATGCCGCCGCCGGCGAGACGGTGCATCAGACGACGGTCGGCTGGGACAACCACCTGCGCCGGCTGTAAAAAAGCTGGCCCCCGCGCCGGCGGGAGGAACGGGTGATGATGATCGAGCGTGCTCCGGCGGGTCCGGCGGGCCCTGCCTCTCCCCCCACCATGGCCGACGTCGCGGCCGCTGCCGCCCGCCTCGCGGGCGTCGCCGTCGAGACGCCGCTGATCCGCTCCGAGGTGCTCGACGCTCGGGTCGGTGGGCGGGTGTTCCTGAAGCCGGAGTGCCTGCAGCGTACCGGCTCGTTCAAGTTCCGCGGCGCCTACAACCGCGTCTCGATGATCCCGGAGCATGAGCGCGAGGGCGGCGTCGTCGCCTGCTCGTCCGGCAACCACGCCCAGGGGGTCGCCGCCGCGGCCCACCTCTACGGCATGCCGTCGGCGATCGTCATGCCGCGCGACGCGCCGTCCATGAAGGTCGCCCGCACCCGCGCTCTCGGTGCCGACGTCGTCTCCTACGACCGCGAGACCGAGGACCGCGAGGCGATCGCCCGCACCCTCGCCGCCGCCCGCCACGCCACCTTCGTCCACCCCTACGACGACGCCGGGGTGATCGCCGGGCAGGGCACCGTCGGGCTCGAGATCGTCGCCGCCTGCCGGCGGCTCGGCGTCCGCCCGGACGCGGTGCTGGCGCCGGCCTCGGGCGGCGGGCTGATCGCCGGCGTCTCGATCGCGGTCCGTGACGGCTTTCCCGACGCCGAGGTGTTCTCGGTCGAGCCGGCCGGCTTCGACGACCACGCCCGCTCGCTCTCGGCGGGCGAGCGGCTCGGCAACGAGCGGCTGTCGGGCTCGCTCTGCGACGCGCTGATGTCGAACCGGCCGGGCGAGCAGACCTTCGCGATCAACCGCCACACCCTCGCCGGCGGGTTCGCGGTCACCGACGCCGAGGCGCTCGCCGCCGTCGCCTTCGCCGCGCGCGAGCTGAAGCTGGTGCTCGAGCCGGGCGGGGCGGTGGCGCTCGCAGCGCTCCTCTCCGGCGCCTTCGACGTGGTGGGGCGGACGGTGGTGGTGGTGCTCTCCGGCGGCAACGTCGACGAGGCGGTGCTGGCGCGGGCGCTCGCGGAGAGCGCCGCTTGAGCGACGGCCCTCGTCGCCCGACCGTTCGCGGCGACGCCGCGGCGGTCGGGCTCTTCTACGCCGCCCTGTTCCTCGGGGTCGGCATCAACGTCCCCTACCTGCCGGTGTTCCTCGCCGGGCGCGGGCTCGCGCCGGACGAGATCGCCCTGGTGCTGGCGGCGCCGCTCGTCGCCCGCGCGCTCGTTCTGCCGGTGCTCGGCACCATCGCCGACCGCATCGGCTCGCTGACGCGCGCCATCCTCCTCTACGCCGCGATCACCTTCGCCCTCGTCTGGTCGATCTGGTTCGCCGACGGCTTCCTGGCGCTGCTCGTCACCACCGCCGCCGTGTCGGTGTTCTGGACCGCGCAGACACCGCTCGCCGACGCCGTGGCGATGCGCCTCGCCCGCACCTCCGGCGCGAGCTACGGCCGCATGCGGGCGTGCGGATCGGTCGCCTTCGTGCTGACCGCCTCCGCCGCCGGCCTCGTCATCGGCGCCGCCGGCAGCGAGGCGATCTTCTGGATGTTCGCGCTCGGGATCTCGGCCGCCCTCGTCGCGGCGGTCGTGCTGGCGCTGCGGCGGATGGAGGCGCCGCCGCCGCTGACGAGGCCGTCGTGGTCGGGCGCGCTCTCGGCGATCCGGCCGGCGCTCCCGGTGGTCGCGGCCTGCGCGCTCGTGCAGTCGAGCCACGCGATGTTCTACGGCTTCGGCTCGATCGGCTGGGAGCGGCAGGGCTTCTCGAACGGCTCGATCGGCGTCCTGTGGGCGGTCGGCGTCGTCGCGGAGATCGTGCTGTTCCTCGTCCCGGCGCGCCACCTCGGGCGGCTTCCGGCCCCGGCGCTGGCACTCTTCGGCGCCCTCGCCGCGGTGGTGCGGTGGAGCTGGCAGTCGACCGAGCCCGGCTACGCCGTCACCTTCGCCCTGCAGGCGCTGCACGGGCTCACCTTCGGGGCGACCTACCTCGCGATGGTGCGCCACGTCGCCGAGACCGCCGAGGCCGGCCGGCAGGGCGGGGCGCAGGCGCTCGCGGCGACGATGGTCGTCCTCTGCATGGCGGCGGCGACCGTCGTCACCGGCCCGCTCTATGCCGCGTTCGGCCAGCACGCCTTCCTGGCGATGGCGGCTCCGGCGGCCGTCGGGCTCGCGATCATCGTCACGGGGGCCGTGCGCCGCGCCCGCTGACCGGGGCGTCCGATCAGATAAGGGATCAGATCAGAAAGCCCGGATATCTGTCTGTAGGCATTGACAAAAGAAAACGGCGCGGCGCGGGATTCCCCGGGTCGCGCCGCTTTGGTCGTGCCGTCCGCTCAGTCGAGCCGGCCGCTGGCGTGGGCGAGCATCGTGTAGACGCGGCCGGTGTCGGAGGCGAGGTAGGCCGAGACGAGGCTGCCGTCCGCATCCTCCGCCGCGACCTCGTCGGCGAGGCGCTCGAAGTCCTCGACATAGTGGTCGACGGCGGCCTGGAAGGCCTGGTCGCGGTGGTACTTGCGGCGGATCTCGTCGAACGTCTGCTGGCCCTTTACCGTGTAGAGGCGGCGCGTGAACACGTTGCGCTCACCGGCGCGATGGCGCTCCCACATCTCCTCGTAGGTCTGCGGGTCGATCGCCCTGGCGATGTCGCTGCCGAGCGCGTTGAGCGCCGGGTGGGCCGGCATCGCCGGCTCCTCCGGGATCGGCTCGGGCTCGTCCAGCGGCTCGTCGAGGGGCTCGGCGCCGTCGGAGGCGCGGCGCAGCAGGTCGGTGATCCAGCCGCGACCCTGCGGACCCTCGGCCGGGCGCTCCGGCTCGTCGGAGACGGGCGGCGCGGCCCGGCGGGCGGGCGGGGCCGGGGGCGCAGGCGGCTCCTGTCGGCGGGCGGCCCGCGCTTCGGCGCGCTCGGCCTGGCGGGCCGCCTGGCGCGGCCGCTCGGCGAGGGCGACGCCGCCGGCATCGCCGCCGCCGATCTGCGCCGTCGTCGCGTAGGCGGTCGACTGCCGCGAGACGATCTCCGACAGCTCGCCGAGCGCCTTCAACTGCTCGGACACCGCCCGGCGCATCGCCGAGGTGCCTTCGCGGGCCTCCTCGGGCAGCTCGAACACGCCGCGGCGGATTTCCTGCCGCGTCGCCTCGAGCTCGCGCCGGATCTCGGAGGCCGCGCGCTCCATCTGCGCGGCGAGGTCGGCGTAGCGCTCCGACATCTCGGCGATGCCGCGGCTCGTGTCCTCGACGATCGCGAGCTGGGCGAGGCGCAGGGTCTCGCGGGCCCGCTCGCCCTCACGGTCGGCGGTCGCCGTCAGCGCCTCGAGCTCGTCGGCGAGCACGCGGGTGACGTTGTCGGCGCCGGCCGCCAGCGACTGCGCCGCGGCGCGGCTCGTCTCGCCGATCAGCTCGGCAGCGTCGCGGGCCCGCGCCTCGGCGGTGGCGATGGCGTCGCCGGCCTGGGCGGTAAAGGCCCGCATCATCGCCTCGACCGACTCGGTCTTGAAGATGAGCGAGGAGGCGAGCTCGTCGATCGCCGCGCGGCGCTCCTCGAGGGTCGACTCCACCGTCCGGTTGGAGGCATCGAGGCGCCGGACGGCGTCGATGAGGGCGGCGCGGCCCTGCTCGAGGGTCGTCTCGACCACTTGGTTCGAGGAGTCGAGCACGCTCGCCGCCTCGGCGAGGCGGGCGCTCTGGTCGTCGATCCGCCCGGCCACCGCGACGAGGTTCTCGAGCACGCCGGAGGCGACCGTGTCGAGGCGGCGGGTGTGGTCGGAGAGGGCCGCGCTCGACTGCTCAGTGCGGCCGATCGCCTTGCCGACCACCGCCTCGAAGGCGCTGGTGCGGTGGCCGATGTCGCCCTCGATGGCGCCGAGCTCGCCGGCGGCGGCGCGGACGGTCTCGCCGAGGGTGGCGGTGGTCGTCTGCAGCTCGGCGAGGATCTCGCCGATGCGGCCGCGCACCTCCTGCGTCGCCTCGATCACCGACGTCAGCGTCGAGCGGCCCTCCTCGGAGAACGCGCGGGTGACCTCGGCGCCCTCGCTGCGGATCGCCTCGACGATCGCGCCGCCCTCCTCGCCGAGGTGGCCGGTGATCGCCTCGCGGGCGGCGGCGACGCTCTCGCGGAACCGCTCGCTGGTGTTGGTGACGGCGGCGACGAGCGCGCTGTTCTCTGCGTCGAGCAGGCCGGCAATGGCCGCCGTGCGCTCCGCGAGGACGTTGTCGATCGAGGCCGACGAGCTGTCGAGGCGCTCGGCGAGGTCGCCGATCGCGGCGCTGACGAGCGAGCGGGCACGGGCGCTCTCGTCGGCGAGGTGGGCGGTCGCCGCGCGGGTGTCGTCGCCGACCAGCTTGCGGGCGCGCTCGCTCTCGAGGACGAGGGCCTGGATGACCTCGCCGAAGCCTGAGACGAGCGTGCGGCGGCTCTCCTCGGTGCGCATCGACAGCGTCTCGGTCATCTGCTGCATCGCCGCGGCGATGTGCGCGCCGGCGCGCTCGGCCTCGCTGCCGATGCCGCCGAACGCCGTGGTGGCGTCGGCGAGCAGGGCATCGCGGGCCCGGGTGCTCTCGCCGGCGATCGCCTCGGCGATCTCGCGCAGCGCGTCGAGCACCAGCGTGCGGGCCTGCTCCGTGCTGCCCGACAGCGCGTCGGCGACCGAGTCGATCCGCTCGCGCAGCGTCCGGTCGATCTCGCGGGTGCGCTCGTCGAGGGCGGTGGTCGCCGCGGCGACGCCCTCGCGCAGCAGCGCGCCGGCATGGCCGATCTCGGCGTCGAAGGTGCCGGTGACCTCGGTCATCTGCGTCGCGAGCTGGGCGGTCATCGCCGTGAGGCTGTGGTTGAGGGTGGCGTCGAGCTCGGCATGGCCGGCGCTCACCGCCTGGACGAACTCGCGGGTGCGGGCGAGCAGGGTCTCGCTCATCTCGCGGGCGCGCTCGTCGAGGGCGGTCTCGACGCGCCGGGTGCGCGTCTCGATGAGTTCGGTCAGCGCCTCGGTCTTGGCGGTGAGTGACTGGGCGACGGCGTCGACCCGGTCGCCGACCGTTCGCTCGAAGTTGTCGGCGCGGTCGACCAGCATCTCGCCCATCGCCGTGGTGCGTTCGCTGAGCACGCCGTCGATGCGGGCGGCTCCGCGCTCGATGGTCGACGACAGCGCCGCGGTGCGCCCATCGATGGCGCGGGCGACGCCGTCGACGCGCGCGTCGAGCGTCTGGCCGAGACCGGAGAGGCCGCCGTCGAGCACGGTGGCGAGCGTCGCGGCGTGGCGGTCGAGCGCCGCGCCGACGTCGGCGGTGCGGGTGCCGAGCGTCTCGTCGAGGATGACGATGCGGTCGGAGAGGAGGCGCTCGAGCTCGTCGGTGCGGGCGCCGAGCGTCGCGGCGACGCCCTCGGCACGCACGGTGACGATGTCGCGCAGGCCTTCGACGTGGTCGGCGATGGCGTCGCGCACGGTGGCGCCGCGGGCCTCGACCAGGGCGGCGGCGGCATCCGCCGCCGTCGCGATGTCGGCGCCGACGCGCTGCGTCCGCTCGCCGATGAGACGCGCCACCTCGGCACCGACGGTGCCGAAGTTCTGCGCCAGGTTGGCGGTGTGGCGCGACAGCGTCTGGTTGACGTCGGCGGCCGCGTCGTCGATCGCCGCCCGGAAGGCCGCGCCGCGGCTCTCGAGCGTCTCGGCGAGGGCGGTCTGGCGGTCCCTGAGGGCCTCGTCGAGCGAGCGGCCGTGCACCAGCACGGCGTCCTCGATGCGGTGGCTGGTGGTGGCGAGCCCGTCGGCGAGCGCCGCGCCGTCGGTCGAGATGACCCCGGCGAGGCGGTTGACGGTCTCGTCGAGGCGCCCGGCGAGGGCGTCGCCGCGCAGCTGCAGGTCGAGCGAGAGCGACTCGCCGGTGCCCTGCACGACGTCGGTGATGCGCTCGACCTGCTGGGTGACGCTCGCGAGCATCTCGTCGGCGCGGCCGGCGAGGGTGGAGGCGGTCTGCACGCTGTGCTCGCCGATCCTCTCCTCGATGGCGGCGACGGCATCGGCGAGCGCGGCGGCGGCCTCGCGGGCCCGGGCGGCCAGCGCCTCGCCGGAGCGGGCGCCGACCTCGTCGATCGTCGCGCGCAGCGTCTCCAGGCTGCCGCGCAGGTCGCCGATGCGGGCCGCCGCGGCGGCGCTCGTCGACGAGGCGGTCTCCTCGAGGTTGCGCTCGGCCTCGGCGAAGCGCGCGGCGACGCTGTCGGTGAGGCGGGCGCCGACGGTGACGATCGAACGGTCGAAATCGGCGACGCGGGCGCCGAGGGCGCCCTCGACGGTGGCGCCCGCGTCGGCGATCGCCGACTGCACGGCATAGGCGCGTTCCGCCAGGGCCGCCTCGACGGTGGCGCTGGCGTCGGCCAGCGACGTCTGGACGTCGGACGTGCGCAGGGTGAGGGAGGCCTCGACCGACGCCCCGACATCGGCGATGGCGGCCCGCACGGAATTGGCGCGCTCGGCGAGGCTCGCCTCGACGGTGGTGCTGGCGTCTGCCATCGACGACTGGAAGGCCGCGACCCGCTGCGAGAGGGAGGCGTCGACGGAGGTGCCCGCATCGGCGATCGCCGCTTCGAGGCCCTGGGTGCGCTCGGCGAGGATCGCCTCGACGGCGGTGCCGGCGCCGGTGATCGTCGCCTCGAGGCCGGCGACACGCTCGGAGAGGGCGTGCTCGACGGACGCGCCGGCGCCGTAGATCGCGGTCTCGACGCCGCGCGCCCGCTCGGCGAGGCTCGCCTCCACGGTGGTGCCGGCGTCGGCGATCGCGGCCTGGACGGTCCGCGCCCGCTCGCCGAGCGCCATCTCGACGGTGGTGCTCGCCTCGGCGATCGACGCCTGGACGGCGCGAGCGCGTTCGCTGAGCGTGACGTCGACGGTGGCACTCGCGGCGGCGATGGCGCCCTGGACCGCCCGACCGCGCTCGGAAAGGGCGGCCTCGACGGTGTTGCTGGCGCCGGCGATGGCGGCCTCGACCGCCTGGGCGCGCTCGGCGAGGCTCGCCTCGACGGTGCTGCCGGCCGAGTAGATGGCCGTCTCGACGCCGTTCACGCGGTCCGACAGCGCCGTCTCGACCGTGTTGGCGGCGTCGGCGATCGCATGCTCGACGAGGCGGGCGCGCTCGGCAAGGGTCGCCTCGACCGTGCCGCTCGCGGTGTAGAGCGCGTGCTCGACGCCCTGGGTACGCTCGGCGAGCGTCGCCTCGACGGTGTTGGCCGCGCCGATGATCGCGGCCTCGGCGGTGCGCGCCCGCTCGAGAAGGCTCGCCTCGACGGCCGTGCCGGCGTCGGCGATCGACGCCTGCACGCCGGCAGCGCGCATCGCCATCGTCTCCTGCACGAGGGAGCTGGCGTTGTTGATCGCCGCCTCGACGTCGCGGGCCCGCTCCGCCATCGTCGCCTCGACGGTGATCGCGGCGCCGGTGATGGCGGCCTCGAGGCCGTTCGAGCGCGCCGACAGCGTCGCCTCGAGGGCAGTGCTGGCGCCGATGATCGTCGCCTCCACCGAGGTGCCGGCGTTGACGATGGTCGTCTCGACGCTGGCCGCCCGCTCGGTGAGCGCGGCTTCGACGGTGTGGCTGGCGGCCGCGATGGCGGCCTCGACGCCGTTGGCGCGGTCGGCGAGGGTCGCCTCGAGGGCGGCGCCGGCGCTGGTGACGCGGTGCTCGAAGCTCGCGGCGCGCGTCGCGAGCGTGCTCTCGACGACGTCGGCAGCGGCCGCGATGGCGGCCTCGACGCCGTTCGCCCGGTCGGCGAGCGCCGCCTCGAGGTTGGATCCGGCCCCGGCCACGGCGGCCTCGAAGCCGGACGTGCGCTCCTGGAGCAGGGTGACGACGCCGTCGCCGGTGGTGGTGATCGAGGCCGTGAGGTCGATGATGCGGCCCTGCAGCTCGCCGGAGACGCGATCGACGGTCTCAGCGACGTGGGCGACGACGGTCCGCGTCTGCATCTCGATCTGGTCGGAGACGTCGCGGCCGGTGCCGGCGATGCGATCGGACACGGCGGTGCCGCGCTCGACGAGCGCGTCCACGACGCGGCGGCCGGTCTCGCCGAGGGTGCCGTCGATGTCGGCGCCGACGGTGCGGATCTGGTCGACGACGCCGGTCGTCGCGCCGGTGAGGCGCTCGACGGCTTCGCTGCCGGCCCGTTCCAGCTCCTGGTGGACGACGCGGCTGTGCGTCTCGATGCGGTCGACGAAGCCGCTGCCCTGCACGGCGAAGGTGGTGGCGAGGCCGCCCGTGGCGGTCTCGATCGCGGCCGTCATCTGGCGGGCGCGATCGTCGACCGACGAGGTCAGCCGCTCGGTGGCGGCGCCGATGTCGCCGGTGATGCGCTCGCTCGCCGCCTTGAGCTCGTCGGCGAGGCCGCGGTGGGCGCCGGAAATCGCGGCGCGCAGGCGCTCGGCGTTGTTGGTGATCGCCTCGCGCTCGTTGGCGAGCTCGCCGACGACACCGCGGACCTTGATCTCGTTGTCGCTGAAGGTGCGCTCGAGCACCGTCATCTCGTGCTGCACCAGCACCTCGAGCTCGCTCGCCCTGGCGAGCACACGCTCGACGCCGTCGCCCATCGCCGCGAGCTCGCGGCGGACCGCCTGGCCGATCGACACCACGGCGTCGGACCCGACGGTCTCCGGCTCGCTGATGCGCAGGGCGGCCTCGGCCATCGAGCGGGCGTAGAGGCGCATCTCCTGGATGCGGCGCGTCACCGCCGCGAGGGTGAAGAAGGCGGCCACCGGCACGATGATCGCGGCGAGGGTGATCGCCACCTCCGGGCGGCGCAGCACCAGCATCGGGTCGCCGACGCCCGACAGGAGGTCGGCGACGGTGTCCTGGCTGGCCCAGGCGACGAGCGCCGTCCAGACGACGGAGGCGATGGTGGCGAAGAGATAGGGCGTCGCCGACGGACGGGCCGTGGCGGTCAGCGTGCCGAGGGCGGCGCGGTCGTCGTTGGCGGGGGCGGGGCGGCGCGGGCGGCCGGAGCGGCGCGGCTCGGCACGGCGCTCCTGCTCGGCGGCGACGAGCCAGTCCGGCGTCACCGCGCCGCCGTCGGCGGCGGGCGGCGCCGCAGGCGGGCCGACGGGGGCCTCCGCCGCGGCGGGCTCCTCGGGCAGGTCGGCGGCCGGAAAGTCGAGCTTCAGGGCGTTCTCGACGGCCGAGAGCGCCATCTCCGCCGGGTCCTTGGCATACGGTGTCTGAATCGCCATGACCGTTCGTCGCCTCGCGTCCGTACTCGTTACACACCGGCCACACGACGACGATCGTGTCGCCGCACAGGAGATGGCCGTCGGCCGACCGGCGTCCGCGAACGCCGGCTGGCGCGCCTCGTCAGCACACCCCACAACGGTGCGATGGTAATGAATCGTTAGGGAATTCGAAACCGGCATTCACCGGCGACGGCAAGGAAGGTTAACGCCCGCGGCGCGCTGCCGCTTGACGCGGCGCCCGGACACGTTATTCCGGACGGCGTTTCCGTCCTTAGAAAGTCTTCCATGGCGCGCATCACCTTCATCACGCACGACGACGTCGTCCATGCGGTCGACGCCGAGAACGGCTCCACGGTGATGGAGAACGCCGTTCGCAACATGGTTCCGGGCATCGATGCCGAATGCGGCGGCGCCTGCGCCTGCGCGACGTGCCACGTCTATGTCGACGAGGCGTGGATCGCGGCGGTCGGCACGCCGGCGCCGATGGAGGAGGACATGCTCGACTTCGCCTACGAGGTGAAGCCGAACTCGCGCCTGTCCTGCCAGATCCGCGTGACCGACGCGCTCGACGGGCTTATCGTCCGCGTCCCCGAACGGCAGGCCTGACCCCGGCGGCCCGCGGCCGACACGGCTGTTCCCGCGGCGCCGCACCTCGACAGGAACAACCCGAATGATCGAACCAGCAGAGACCGTCGAGACCGACGTTGTGATCGTCGGCGCCGGGCCGGTCGGCCTCTTCGCCGTCTTCGAGCTCGGCCTGCTCGACCTCAAGACCCACCTCGTCGACATCCTCGACAAGCCGGGCGGGCAGTGCGCCGAGCTCTACCCGGAGAAGCCGATCTACGACATCCCCGGCTGGCCGACGATCACCGGCCAGGGCCTCGTCGACAAGCTGATGGAGCAGATCAAGCCATTCGGGCCGACCTTCCATCTCTCGGAGATGGTCGAGAGCTTGACGCGCCTCGATGACGGCCGCTTCCGGATGACGACCGACGCCGGCACGGTGCTCGTCGCCAAGGTGGTGGTGGTCGCCGCCGGCGGCGGCTCGTTCCAGCCGAAGCGGCCGCCGGTGCCGGGCATCGAGGCCTACGAAGGCTCGTCGGTGTTCTACTCGGTGCGCAAGATCGAGGCGTTCCGCGACGAGGACGTGCTGATCGTCGGCGGCGGCGACTCCGCCCTCGACTGGACGCTCAACCTGCAGCCGGTGGCGAAGAGCCTGACCCTCGTCCACCGCCGCGACGCCTTCCGGGCGGCGCCGGACTCGGTCAACAAGATGCGGGCGCTCGTCGCCGAGGGGAAGATGAGCTTCCGGCTCGGACAGGTGTCGGCGCTCGAAGGGGCGGACGGCAAGCTCGTGGGCGCCACCATCAAGGCCGACGACGGCACCCTGACGCCGGTGCCGGCGACGCGCATGCTGCCATTCTTCGGGCTCACCATGAAGCTCGGCCCGCTCGCCGACTGGGGCATCAACCTCCACGAGAACCTGATCCCCGTCGACACCGAGAAGTTCGAGACGAGCGAGCCTGGCATCTTCGCGATCGGCGACATCAACACCTATCCGGGCAAGCTGAAGCTGATCCTCTCCGGCTTCCACGAGGGGGCGCTGATGTCCCAGGCGGCGGCGCGCCTCGTCAATCCGGAGAAGCGGATCGTGTTCCAGTACACGACCTCGTCGACCAGCCTGCAGAAGAAGCTCGGCGTCGCCTGACGCGCGCCCCGCGGCCGCCCGTTCCGGCGGGCGTCCGCGCCGGCGCCGGCCGACTCACGCCGGCTTCAGGCCGCCGAGCACCGTCGGGATGAGCTCCGAGACGGTCGGGTGGATCGGCACCGCCCATTGCAGGACGGAAAAGTCCTGGTCGGCGTTCATCATGTCTAGGATGCCGTGGATCGCCTCGTCGCCGCCGGTGCCCAGGATGGCGGCGCCGAGGATGCGGCGGGTCTCGGCGTTGGCGACGATCTTCATGAAGCCCTGCGTCTCGCCCTTCTCGACCGCCCGGCCGACGCGCGTCATCGGCCGCGTGCCGACGAGGAGCGGCCGCCCGCTCTCGCGGGCCTGCGTCTCCGTCATCCCGACGCGGCCGAGCGGCGGGTCGATGTAGAGCGCGTAGCCCGGAACGCGGTCGGAAACGCGGCGGGCCGCGCCGTCGAGCAGGTTCGCGGCGACGATCTCGAAGTCGTTGTAGGCGGTGTGGGTGAAGGCGCCGCGGCCGTTGCAGTCGCCGAGCGCCCAGATGCCCGGCGCGCTGGAGCGCAGCTCGTCGTCGACGACGATGTAGCCGCGCGCGTCGGTCGCGACGCCGGCGTGCTCCAGGCCGAGGTCGTCGGTGTTCGGCCGCCGCCCGACGGCGAGGAGGACGTCGCTGCCGACGACCTCCGGCGCCCCTTCGGTGCAGTCGACCTGGACCGCCACGCCGTCCGGGTGCGGCGCGAAGGCGATGCACTCGGCGCCGGTCCGCACCGCGATGCCCTCGGCCTCGAGGATCTCGCGGATGGCGGCCGAGACGTCCTCGTCCTCGCGGCCGACGAGGCGCGGGCCCTTCTCGACCACCGTCACCGCCGCGCCGAAGCGCCGGTGCATCTGCGCGAACTCGAGGCCGATGTAGCTGCCGCCGATGACGACGAGGTGCTCCGGCACCCGGTCGAGGGCCAGCATCGAGGTGTTGGTGAGGTACGCGACGTCGCCGACGCCCGGCATGGCGGGCACGAGCGCGCGGCCGCCGACGTCGAGGAAGATCTTCGGCGCGGTGATCCGTTCCTCGCCGACGGCGAGGGTGTCCGGCGCGACGAATCGGGCGTGTCCGGTGAGGACGGTGAGGCGCTCCATGCCGCGCAGCCACGATTCGAGCCCCGTGCGCGCGTCGAGCGTCACCTTGTGGGCGCGCGCCGCCACGCGCGCCATGTCGACCCGCACCTCGCCGGCGATGTCGACGCCGTAGTCGCCGGCGCGGCGGGCGAGGTGGGCGGCGTAGGCGCTGGCGACGAGCGCCTTCGTCGGCATGCAGCCGGTGTTGACGCAGGTGCCGCCGAAGAGGTGCCGCTCGACGAAGGCGACCGACATCCCGGCCGCCGTCAGCCGGCCGGCGAGGGGAGGGCCGGCCTGCCCGGCGCCGACGACGATCGCGTCGAAGCGGGTCGTCACGGCAGCATCGCCATGATGGCAAGCGCGCCGAGGATCGCGACGGCGTCCTCGATCAGGGCCGCCGGCCGGTCGCTGCCGAACGACGCGGCGAGGGCCCCGCGCGCCGCCGCGCCGCCGAGCGTGCCGAGCACGGCGCCGACGACGCCGGCGACGAGGCCGCCGACCAGCATGTCGCCGTCGATGCCGATCGCCGCGCCCGAAAGCGCGCCCATGACGAGGCGGGCGCCGAACTGCACCGGCACCTTGCGGCTCGGGGTCGACGGGAGCTGGTCCGTCACGAGCTCGACGATGGCGAGCACCGTCACGATCCACGGCGTGAAGCGGTAGCCGAGGAAGGCGAGCCAACTGCCGTCGAGCTGCAGCCAGCCGGCCGCGGCGGCCCAGCTCACGGCGGCGGGGGCGGTCATCGCCCTGAGCCCGGCGACGACGCCGATGAGGAGCGCGAGGAGAAGGAGCGTCATGCCGGGCCTCTCGTTCGGACGGCGCGCCGGCGCGGCGCGGGGCGAGGCCGGGCGGCGAGCGCCGCCGGAGCCTATTCCGAAACGATCGATACAAATCGGCCCGCCGTCAATGGCGGGCCGGGCCGGCAGTTCCGCTCGGCGGCGCGGGTCTAGCTGGCGGCGCGGGCGTCGAACACGTCGTACTCGTGCGCGATGCTCTTCTCGATCAGCAGCCGCCACACCGGCTCGGCGATCTCCGGCGCGAGCCCGGCGCGGCGCCCCTCGGCCAGCACCTTGGCGACGACGTCCTCGATGCGCGCCTCGTCGCGCACGGCCGAGCGCGCCGGCTTGATGCGGCCGGCCTGCTCGATGTAGCCCTGCCGCTCGGCGAGGAGGGCGACAAGCGCGCGGTCGATGCGGTCGATCTCGCGGCGCACCTCGTCCATCGTTCGGCAGTCCGTCATGCGTTCGTCTCCCGGTGGGCACCGCGTCGCTCGTCCAGCCTGCGGACGAACCAGGTCACCAGCTTCTCCCAGAGCTCGTCCTTCGCGACCGCGTCCTCATAGCCGTGGTCGAGGTTCGGATTGTCGTTGACCTCGATGACGACCACGCCGCGGTCGGTCTCCTTGAGGTCGACGCCGTAGAGGCCGTCGCCGATCAGCCGGGCGGCCTTGACCGCCGCCTCGACGACGCCGGGCGACACGTCGTCGAGGGCCACCGCCTTCGAGCGGCCCTCGTCGGCCGCCTGGCCCGGACGGTGGTTGATCACCTGCCAGTGCTGCTTGGCCATCAGGTACTTGCAGGCGAACAGGGGCTCGCCGCCGAGCACGCCGATGCGCCAGTCGAAGCTCGTCGGCACGAACTCCTGGGCGAGCACCAGGTCGGATTCCTCGAGCAGCGCCTCGAGCCGGTCCTTCAGCGCCTCCGGCGTGTCGAGCTTGAAGACGCCGCGGCTGAACGACCCGTCGGGAATCTTCAGGACCACCGGCCAGCCGACCTCGTCGGGCAGCGTCTCGGCCTGCTTCAGGCTGTCGATGATCACCGTCTTCGGCGTCGGCACGGCGTTCGCCGCGAGGAGCTCGGCGAGGTAGACCTTGTTGGTGCAGCGGATCATCGACACCGGGTCGTCGATCACCGGCATCCCTTCCTGGGCGGCGCGGCGGGCGAAGCGGTAGGTATGGTTGTCGATCGCCGTCGTCTCGCGGATGAACAGCGCGTCGAACTCGGCCAGCCGGTCGAGGTCCACCTTCTGGATCGGCTCGACCTCGACGCCGAGGCGGGCGGCGACCTTCGCCATGTGCTTCAGCGAGGACTGCATCGACGGCGGCATCTGCGCCTGCGGGTCGTAGAGCACGGCGAGCGAGTAGCGCGCCGCGGTCCGCGCCTTCGGTGGTTTCCAGGCGCGCCGCGTGTAGCGGTCCAGCCCGTCGACCAGGAATCGCCGCTCGACCGGCTTCAGCTCGGTGATCGGCAGCGCCCGGATGCGGGTGATCGAGCGCCACTCGCCGGCGGCCACCATCACCTCGAGAATCGGCGCGCGAAACCAGTCGAAGAGGTGGCGGCCGAACGCCTCGAGGCGCACGTCGTCGGTGCGCCCGAAGCAGACGAGCAGGCGGAAGGCCTCCAGCGGCGGATCGTCGAGCCCGCGCAGCAGCTTGTTGAGGCGGTCCTCGAGTTCCGGCACGGCGATGCGGTAGAGGGACTTCCTGGACAGCTCGATCATCGTCTCGACCGAGGGCATCACGCGGTGGCCGCGGGCCTCGGCGAGCAGCGACGAGTAGTAGCCCGCGCCCTGGTAGGCGTAGGAGCGCGACAGATTGATCACCTGCGGCTTGGTCTCGCCGAACAGGCGCGGCCGCAACAGGTAGTCGCGGACGGCCATGACCTTGTGCGGGGTGTCCGCGTTGGGGAAGTCGCTCGGCTTGTCGACGAGGACGAGCCAGGTCATCAGCAGGGTCTCCGGCGGAGGAACCGGCCGGGAGCGCCCACGTGGGGGCCGTGGCGCCGCCAGGAGGCGACGGTCCGTCCGTCGCGCGCCAAAGGCACGTAGTTCATCGCTCGGTGCAAATCAACGGCGTCGGCGCGATTTTCGGGGGGATTTCGAGCCGCGGCGCGAGGCCGCGTTCAGGCGGTGGCGGCGGCGATCGTCTTGCGCATCTTCAGGCACGCATCACCGTCCGGATAGTAGCCGTCGACGACGCGGTAGGTGCGGTATCCGAGCGCCTCGTAGCGGTCCTTCAGGAAGCGGTTGTCGGCGCGGATCTCGAGGATCACCGAGGTGAAGCCGGCCCGCGCCGCGTCGGCCTCGAAGTGGCGGAACAGCGCGTCGCCGATGCCGCGGCCCTTGGCGCGCGGGTCGACGGCGAGGGAGTAGAAGCGCAGCCAGCCCTGGCCGCGGCGGCTGAAGCCCAGCGAGTAGCCGATGACGCCCATGTCCGGATCGTCCCACACGAACACCCGGCAGGCGGGATTGGCGAGGTTCGCGGCTAGACGCCGGCGCGAGAACAGGACGTAGCGGGCAGGGTCGAACGCCGCCGCCTCGATGCGGGCGATGGCGTCGCCGTCGGGCGGGCCGGCGCGGCGGATCGTCATGGTGCTCCCCGGACAGCGGCGCCGGACCGGCCCGTCGCCGTCACCTTCGCTCGATCGCGCGACCGGATGGTCTCGTCTTGCGCCGTCGGTTAGGATAATGGGGTAAGCCATTGGCGAACGGTCGTGCAACCGCCGACCGCGGAAAGGAGCCTCGAGATGAAGAAGATTTTGGCGTCGGCGGTTCTGGCGGCGCTCGTCGTCGCCGGCTGCACCCAGGCCGAGTCCGATCGCGCGCTGATCGGCGGCGGTCTCGGCGCCGCGACCGGTGCCGTGATCGGCGCGGCCGCCGGCGGCACCGCGGGCGCGGCGGTGGCCGGCGCGGCCATCGGCGGCGTGACCGGTGCCGCGATCGGCGCGGCGACGGCCCCGAAGGGCTACTGCCACGCGACCGACGGGCGCGGCAACTACCTCTACAAGCAGAACGGCAAGCCGGTCTTCGTTCGCTGCTGATCGGCGGATGTTCTGCGCCGGCCGTCTAGGCCGGCCGTGACGGGGAGCACCGCGGGTGCTCCCCGTCGTCGTGTTGCGCTAGCGAACTGGAGGGGGCATGGCGAGGGTTGCTGTGGCGGTGCCGCTGGTGGGCGTGCTCGTCGCCGCCGCATGGCTGGCGGCCGTCGGCCCGGACGCTGCCCGCGCCGCGAGCTTCGACTGCACCAAGCCCGCCGCCGCCGATGAGCGGGCGGTGTGCGCGAGCCGGATGCTGTCCGACGAGGACGTGCGCATGGTGACGCTCTTCGACGTCGCCGTGAAGCTCGTCGGCATGGGTGTGCGCGGCGACCTCAGGGACCAGCAGCGCGCCTTCCTGGCGGCGCGGGCGAGCTGCGGCGCCGACGCCGCCTGCATCGCCGGCCTCTACGAGCAGCGCGTCGCGAGCCTGCAGAAGATCATCGACGACATCGCCGCGCGCGGCCCCTACTGAGGCGCCGGCGCCGTCCGCGCCGAGCCCCTGGCCGTCTGCGCACGCGATCGTGAGCGCCGCGGGTTTTCGCGGCGCGGGCGTGACCGCCAAGAGCATATCCCGTTCAGATCGAGAAGATCTGAACGACAAGGCTATGCTCAAGGTTCGGCCTTCACACCGGCGACGGCGAACGGGAAACGATCGGGCGGACATGGCGGCACTCTGGCGCGACAGGGCGGGGCGGTTCTCGACGCTGCGGGCGGCGACGCTAGCCGTGCTGGTGCTGCCGGGGCTCTTCGCGGCGATCGAGCTCGGCCTCGCCGTCGGTGCGTCGGGATCGCTCGTGGTCACCGGCGACGCGCGGCCGGTGATCGGCGCGATCCACGAGGTCGGCGACTGGGCGGTGCGCTTCCTCCTCGTGGCGCTGGCGATCACGCCGGCGGCGCGGATCTTCCACGCGCCGAAGCTGATCGGGGTGCGGCGGATGGTCGGCGTCGCCGCCTTCGCCTACGCCGCGACCCATCTCGCGCTCTACGTCGTCGACCTGAAGTTCGACCTCGTGCAGGTGGCGAGCGAGATCGTCTTCCGCATCTACCTCACCATCGGCTTCGTGACGCTGCTGGGGCTTTCGGCGCTGGCCGCGACCTCGACGGACGCGATGGTGCGCCGCCTCGGCGTCAACTGGCGCCGGCTGCACCGGCTCGCCTATCCGCTGACCGCGCTGGCGCTGCTGCACTTCTACCTGCAGTCGAAGATCGACGTCAGCGAGCCGGTGCTGATGACCGGCTTCTTCCTGTGGCTGATGGGCTGGCGGGCGATCGCCGCGCTGCGCTGGCCGGCGACCGGCGCGGCGATGCTCGCGGGCCTGGCGCTCGCGGCGGCCGTCGCGACCGGGCTCGTCGAGGCCGGCTGGTACGCGGTCGCGACCGGCGTGCCGGCCGACCGCGTGCTCGCCGCCAATCTCGGCTTCGCGGGCGGTCTCCGGCCGGCATGGTGGGTGCTGATCGTCGGCCTCGCCGTCGCCGCCGCGGCGGCGATGACGAACCGGCGTCGCGCCGTGCGCCCGGCGAGGACCGCGCCGGGCTGAGGCTATTCGCCGATCGCCGCGCCTTCGCGGCGCGGGTCGGCGGCGCCGACGAGTCCGTCCGGCCTGATGGCGACGGCCTGCACCCCCGACGTCTGCTCCGAACCCCGCGTCTCGAAGCCCATCGCGGTCAGTCCGGGGATGAGGGCCTCGGCCTCGGTGCCCGCCTCGATCTCGACCGGGCCGAAGCGGGAAAAGACGTGCGGCAGGGCGATGGCGGCCGATAGGTCAAGGTCGAAATCATAGTAGGCGATCAAAGTCTTGGCGACGTATCCTATGATGCTGCTTCCGCCGGGCGAGCCGATCGCCAGCACCGGCTTGCCGCCCTCGAGCACGATCGTCGGCGCCATCGAGGAGCGTGGCCGCTTGCCAGGCTCGACGCGGTTGGCGATCGGCACGCCGTCGACGTGCGTCGCGAAGGAGAAGTCGGTGAGCTCGTTGTTGAGCAGGAAGCCGCGCACCATCAGCCGCGCGCCGAAGCCGGCCTCGATGGTGGTGGTCATCGAGACGACGTCGCCGTCGGCGTCGACGATGGCCAGATGGCTGGTCGAGGGGAGTTCGAGCGCCGCCCCGTCGGCCCACAGCCGCGCGTGGCTCCAGCGCGGGTTGCCGGGTGCCACCTCGGGCAGCGCGTCGTCGCCCGAGAGGAGCTTCGCCCGCTCGGCGAGGTAGACCGGGTCGACGAGGCCCTTGGTGGGCACGGGCACGAAGTCGTCGTCGGCGACGTAGCGATTGCGGTCGGCGAAGGCGAGCCGCGAAGCGTCGGCGACGAGCCGCCACGCCTCCGGCGAGCGCGGCCCGAGCGCCGAGAGGTCGTAGGGCTCGAGCATCCCGAGGATCTGCGCCACCGCGATGCCGCCGGAGCTCGGCGGGCCCATGCCGCAGACCTGGCGGCCGCGATAGGGGCCGCACACCGGCGGCCGCTCCTCGACTGTGTAGACGGCGAAATCCTCCGGCGCGAGGAGGCCGGGATTGGGCGCGCCGCGCACCGTCGCGACGATGTCGTCGGCGATCGGGCCGGCGTAGAAGGCGTCGGCGCCGCCCGCGGCGAGGCGGCGCAGGGTGTCGGCGTAGGCCGGATTGCGCAGCCTGGTGCCGGCGGCGAGCGGCGCGCCGGCCGCGTCGAGGAAGTAGGCGGCGGCGGCCGGGCTCGCGCGGAGCGTCGCCGCGTCGGCGGCGATCAGGCTCGCGAGGCGCGGCGAGACGGCGAAGCCCTCCTCGGCGAGGCGGATCGCCGGTTCGAACAGCCGTGCCCACGGCAGCTTGCCGTAGCGGCGATGGATCGTCTCGAGGAGGCGCGGCGTGCCGGGCGTGCCGACCGAGCGGCCGCCGACGACCGCCTCGAGGAAGCCGAGCGGCTTGCCCTCGGCGTCCTGGAAGAGCGTCGGCGTCGCGGCGAGGGGGGCGGTCTCGCGGCCGTCGAAGGTGGTGAGCGCCCCGGCGTCGGCGTCCCAGAACACGAGAAAGGCGCCGCCGCCGAGGCCGGAGGACTGCGGCTCGACGAGGCCGAGCACGAGCTGGGTCGCGATGGCGGCATCGACCGCGCTGCCGCCGGCGCGCAGCATCTCGGCCCCAGCGGCGGCCGCGAGCGGGTTCTGCGCGACGACCATCCACGACTTGCCGGTGGCCGAGCGCGCCGCACCGACCCCGCTCGCCGCCTCCGGCGTGCGGCTGTCGGCGGCGTCGGGCGCGACCGGCCGCGCCTCCTGCGCGAGAGCCGGTGCCGCGAGGAGGAGGGCGAGCAGCAGGAGGGAGGTTCGGGTCATGCGGCCATGATGCCGCGAAGCGCAGGCGAGGGACAGTCCTCCGCTGAGGAGGCGACGGGTGGAGGTCCCCCGTCGCCTCCTCAGTGCAGCAGCTGTGCCAGGAAGGCGCGTGCCCGGGGCGTTTAGGGCGAAGAGAAGAATGCGGCCGGCGTGTTCGTCTCGACGATCCGCCCCTTGTCCATGAACACGATGCGGTCGGCGACGCGCCGGGCGAACGACATTTCGTGAGTCACGCAGATCATCGTCATGCCGGTCGCGGCCAGCTCGGCCATCACGTCGAGCACCTCGCCGATCATCTCCGGGTCCAGGGCCGAGGTCGGCTCGTCGAACAGCATCACCGTCGGCTCCATGCAGAGCGCGCGCGCGATCGCGACCCGCTGTTGCTGGCCGCCGGAGAGCTGGTGCGGGAACTTGTCTGCTTGGTCGGCGATGTGCACGCGGCCGAGCAGCTGCATCGCCCGCTCGCGCGCCTTGGCGCGGCCGATCCCCTTGGCGATGCGCGGGGCGAGGGTGCAGTTGTCGAGCACGGTCAGGTGCGGGAACAGGCTGAACCGCTGGAAGACCATGCCGACCGTTCTGCGGGCCGCGAGCAGGCTCGCGGCGTTCCGCCCGATCTCGGTGCCCGCCACCGCGATCCGGCCGCGGTCGAACGTCTCGAGTCCGTTGACGCAGCGGATCAGGGTCGACTTGCCGGACCCGGACGGCCCGCAGATCACCACCTTCTCGCCGGCTGCGATCGAGAGGTCGACATCCGCGAGCGCGGTGAAGGCGCCGTAGCTCTTGCAGACATTTTCGATGGCGATCATGGCGCGGGCCCGTGGCGGCGTTCGGTCTGGAAATCAGCGATGGTCGGCGGCCGGCGCCTCGCGGCCGTCCGCGCCGGCGGTCCAGCGCATCCGCGCCTCCAGCCGCCCCTGGATCCACATCAGGATGTAGACGATGGTGAGATAGTAGACGAGCGCCACCGAGTAGTATTCGAGGAACTGGAACGTCGTCGCGACCGCCTGGGACGTTGTCGTCATCAGCTCCTGGAACGAGATGACCGACGCAAGGGAAGTCGCCTTGAGCAGGCTGATGAACTCGTTGACGGTGGGCGGCAGGCCGACGCGGTAGGCCTGCGGGAAGACGACGTGGACGTAGGTCTGCAGGCGCGTGAGGCCGAGGGCGGCGGCGGCTTGGCTCTGCTCGCGGTCGACCGCGCCGAGCGCCGAGCGGTTGATCTCGACCTGATAGGCCGCCTCGTTGAGCGTGAGGGCGATCCAGGCGGCCAGGAACGGGGTGAACCAGGGCTCGCGGAACACCGGGCTGATCTGCGGAAGGACGTTCCACACGAACAGCAACTGGAGCAACGTCGGGGCGCCGCGGAAGATCCCGACGTAGAGCCGGACGAGGCGCTTGGCGAGGCCGGACGGCCGCTCCAACACCAAGGCCATCGGCGTCGCGAGGACGATCGCCGCGGCGTGGGCCGCGACCGCCAGCACGACGGTCCAACAGGCGGCCTTGAAGAAGGCCCACGACGTCAAGGCCGACCAGAAGATCTCGAAATCGAACGCCATGTCTCTCCCCGGCGGCCGAACGGGCCGCGTGTCGCCGCCGACGAGCCGCCGGGCGGAACCTGGTCCGCCCGGCGGAAGGCCCCATGTTACGGAAGCGCCGCGCCGCCGTCAGTCCGTCCGCGGCCGGCCTACTTGCCGGCCTCGAGCTGCGAGGCCGGCAGCTTCCAGGCTCCGGCGATCTTTCCCAGCGTGCCGTCGGCGCCGAGCGTGCCGATCGTCGCGGCGACTGCCGCACCGTCGGCCTCGTCCTTTCGGAAGTAGACCGCGAAGATGTCGGCGCCCTTGAAGCCGAAGATCCGGACGTACTTGCCCGGCGCGCTCGCCTCGCGATAGGCGAGCTCGGTGTCCTGCGAGGTCCCGCCGAACACCCGACCGAGCTCCACCTGCTGGATGACGTCGGTCGCCTTCGGATAGAGCTGCACGATGGCCGGCTCCAGCCCAAGCTCCTTCAGCTTGGCGTTGACCGCCTCCATCTGCTGCACGTAGGAGGTGCCGGTCTGGACGGCGATCGTCTTCCCGGAGAGGTCCTTCAGGTCGACGGCGGGCGTGCCGGCACGGCCGATGAGGATGCCCTCCGTGGCGAAGTAGGGCGCGGCGTCGAAGGACTTCTGCCGCTCCGGCGTGAGCAGGATGCCGCTGGCGACGAGGTCGCAGCGGCCAGCGCCGAGCGAGGGAAGCAGGCCGCTGAAGTCCATCGTCGCGATCTGCAGTTCGACGCCCCACGCGGCGGCGAGTGCCCGCGACAGGTCGATGTCGAAGCCTGACGGCTCCTTGTCGCCCGCGGCTGCCATGAACTCCATTGGCGGGAAGGTCGGATCGGTGCAGACGGCAAGCGTTCCGTCGGCCACGAAGGAGGGCTTGTCGGCGGCACCCGCCGCGGAGGCGGCGCCGAGTACCGCGAGGCCGACGATCAGGGCGATCGAACTCGTCTTCGACATGTGGGTCCTCGTCTCTGGAAGGGTCATTGTTGTTTGGGCTGCGGCCGGACGCCTCGGCGGGCCGAGCGCGTCCGTCGTGGCTGGACGTGCGGTGCCGCGGCGGCCGAGCGGCGACGACGCCACCCAGGGTCGCACCGCGGCGCCGGATGCGCCGGGCAAGGCGCAGTGTCGGTGTCGCGATGCGGATGGGCGAATGGAGAGCGGCATCGTCACAGATCGATCGCACCGTTGCGATCATCTTTATCGATCCAAACAGAACGCCGCTGAATGCAGAAATTGCTTACCAGTGTAAAGGTTTTCTGTCTTTCTGGACGGTCTGTCGCATGCTTGCCTCGGCATACCGCCGGCCCGCAAAGAGGTAAGTGCCCGTGACCGACCCGACCGCCGCGGCGTCCGCCGCAAAGCCGAACTACCAGCCCGTTTCCGGCATGGAGCTGCCGCGCAACGCCGGCATCGCGACGTTCATGCGTCTGCCGTACCTTCCGGTCGAGGCGGCCGACGGGGTCGAGATCGGCCTCATCGGCCTGCCGTGGGACGGGGGCACGACGACGCGCAACGGCAGCCGCTATGGGCCGCGTCAGATCCGCGAGATGTCGACCCTGCTGCGTGGCATCAATCCCGCCACCGGCACCAGCCCCTACGACCTCGCCAACTGCGCCGATCTCGGCGATGCCCCGTCGAATCCGGTCGAGCCGGATACCTCGCTCCGGATGATCGAGTCGTTCGTCGCCTCGCTGGTCGCCCGCGCGATCGTGCCGATGGTGTTCGGCGGCGACCACCTCGTTTCGCTGCCGGTGCTGCGCGCGCTGTCGCGGGGCCGGCGCCTCGGGCTCGTCCATTTCGACGCGCACACCGACATGTACGATACCTACTACGACGGCTCGCGCTTCACGCACGGCACGCCCTTCCGGCGGGCGATCGAGGAAGGCCTGATCGACCCGACGCGGACCGTGCAGATCGGGATCCGCGGCACGATGTTCGCGAGCGACGAGCACGATTGGCTGTTCTCCCAGGGCGTCACCCACATCTACATGGATGAGTTGCGCGAGACCGGATGCGACGCTGTCGCGCAGAAGATCCGCGCCATCGTCGGCGCCGCGCCGGCCTATCTGACCTTCGACATCGATGCCATCGATCCGGCCTCCGCGCCTGGGACCGGCGTGCCGGAGATTGCCGGAATCACGCCATATGAGGCGCAGCGGATGCTGCGTCGCTTGTCCGGTCTCGATCTCGTCGGCGCCGACTTCGTCGAGGTTTCCCCGCCTCTCGACCAGACCGGGTCGACGGCGCTGGTCGCCGCCAACCTGGGCTTCGAGATCCTGTGCCTGCTCGCGACCGCGCTCGACGCGCGGCGGCGCGGTTGACCAAGCCCCGCGGGCGCCCGGTCCCTCCGGGCGCTCGCCCTCGCTGCCGCCAGGGTATAGATGAAAGGTGATGCTCGTGCGCGGATGACGACCTGACGATGGCGAGACGGCTGCCACCTCTCAATGCCCTGAAGGCGTTCGAGGCCGTCGCGAGGCTCGGTAGCCTGGTGAGCGCCGCCGAAGAGCTCGGTGTCACCCGCAGCGCGGTGAGCCAGCAGATCAAGCTGCTCGAGGACCACCTCGGCATCGACATCTTCGAGCGCAGCGCAGGCCGGCTGAACCTGACCGAGGCCGGGCGCAGCCTGATGGGCTCGGCCGGGCGAGCTCTCGACATGATCGAGCAGGAGACGCGCAACCTGCGCCAGACCCGGCTCTCGGGAACGCTGAAGATCGCCGCGCCGCCGGCGTTCACCGCGAAGTGGCTGGTGGCCAACCTCGCTCTCTTCCTGTCGCACCATCCGGACCTCGAGGTAACGCTCGGCATCCTGCCGCCGGGCGCCTCGTCGCTGCCGATCGGCTATGATGTCTATGTTGAATACGGCAGCGGCCACTGGCCAGGCCGGCGACTGATCGAGCTCGATCCGGTCAACTTCACCCCGGTGTGCAGCCCGCTGCTGCTCAACTCCCCGAGCCGTCGCCTGCGCACGCCGGCCGACCTGCGGCACTTCCGCCTCATCCACGACGACGATGGGTCGCGCTGGCGCCGCTGGCTCGCCTCAGCCGGGTTCGGCGACGCGCCGCTGATGGCCGGCCTGCACGTCGAGAACTTCGTCTACGCGGTCGACGCGGCGCTCGCCGGTCTCGGCGTCGTGCTCGCCGACCAGATCACCGTCGCCTCCAGCCTGCGGCGCGGCGAACTCGTCCGCCCACTCGACTTCGCGCAGCCGGGCGACGGCCGCTACAACCTCGTCGTCCTCGAGCAGCGGCTCGCCGACCCGATCATCCGCAGCTTCGTCGCGTGGATCCGCCAGGAGATCCGCTCGTTGCAGTAGCGGCGGGCGGGCCGGCGGCCGCGCCGTTCAGCCGTCCTCGCCGCCTTCGAGGATCGCCTCGGCTTCCTCGCGGGAGAGGCGGGCGACGCGGCGGGCGAGGGCGGGGGGGTAGCCCGCGTGGGCGAGGGAGGCCGCGTCCTTCTCGGGCGCGTTGTCGACGGCGCGGGTCCGCCACGGGCCGAGGCGCTTGCGGCGAGCGAGGCGGACGGCGCCGGCGAGGTCGTCGCCGGCCGGCAGCGCGTCGCGGGCGAGCTCGGCCGGCACGCCCTTCGCCGCCAGCCGCTGGCCGATGCGGGCGCGAGAGAGGCCCTTTCGCTTGCCGGCGGCGACCGTCATCGCGGCGAAGGCCGCATCGTCGACGAGCCCGTTCTCGACGCAGAACGCCACCGCCTCGTCGATCGCCGCCCGCGCCGCCTCCGCCTCCACCCCCTCGATCCGCCGCGCTTTGCGCGCGAGCACCCGGCGCAGGTTTTCCGCCGTCGAGGCGTATCGCCCGACATAGGCGAACGCCGAATTGCGCAGCCGCTTGCGGAGCGCCGCGGCGTCGGGAGGAGGGCCCGGATCGGTCGGGGGCGGTCTGGTCAAGCGGTCGGGCCTCGCGCGGACGGTCGCCGGACTATCGCGCGTCGCCGGCCGGTTCGATAGGCGGCCGTCCCTCAGTCGTTGAATTCGGCGATCGCCACGTGCCCCTTCGGCCAGTTGCGCAGCCCGAGGGTCTCGTCGCCGAAGCGGGCGAGGTGGGAGGTCTTGCGGAACGGGGTGCGGACCGTCACCGCGACGACGTTCGGCACCTTGTCGGTGGAGAACGCGGGCCGCGCGCCGTCGAACAGCAGCGTGTCCTCGACACCGAAATAGCCGGCCGGCCGGCTGAGCACGACGACGCTGCCCTCGTCCGGGTCCTTGACGTTCATCGCGGGGCGGAGGTGCACGAACTTCGAGCCGCGCAGGAAGGGCTGGCGGTAGATGTGCGTCGTGGGCTTGCCCGGCACCTTGAGCAGGAACTCGTAGTAGGTGTCGGCGTCGGCGACGAACGGGCCCCAGCGGCCGTCCTCGTCGGTGGTCTCGCGGTAGACCGCGGCGCCGATGCGCGTGCCGCTGCGGCGGTCGATCTTGAAGATCTTCAGGTCCGCGCCCTTCGCGGGGATGTTGTCGTAGAGGCCGGCGGTGACGCCGGTGACGACCCCGCTCAGCCGCGGCCGGCGCTCCTCGACGATCAGATGGCGGCGCGGCTCGTCGCCGGTGATGAATTCGAAGGCCGCCTCGAAGGCCGCCCGGCTCGTCGCCGTCTCGCGGTGGTCGATGCCGCGGAATACGAGGTTCTTGGCGCCCTTCAGCTCGGGGGCGTCGTAGCTGATGTTGGTCGGGATGCCCGGGAAGCCGACGATGAAGCGGCCGTCCGGCTGCGCGTACTTGTCGAAGAAGTCGGAGCGGATGGTCAGGAAGTCGACGCCGGGGACGACCTCGCTCGGCGTGTTGAGCGACTGCATGAACGCGCTCGCGCCGTTGAACTCGGCGGTCGGTAGCAGGCCCGGAATGTCGAAGGCGCCGTGGTTGACGCCGCCGCCGAGCACGACGTGCGAGGTGACCTTGTCGCCGCCGCCGAGCTTGACGAAGTTGCGGATGATGTTGGCGCCGCGCGAGTTGCCGATGAAGGCGACCTTTTTGGCACCGGTGCGCTCCAGGACGCCGTCGACATAGTCCGAGAGCTGCCGCTCGGCCGCCTCGGTGGTCGAGGTGCCTGGGGAAGGTTCGTCGGCGAGCGGGTTGGCGGTGGGGTTGCGCAGGTTCACCGCGAACAGCAGGTCGCGCGGATAGCCGTTCGATTCCCAGCGCCACATCGTCACCATCCACTCGGCGGCGCTGTCGCCGTTGCCGTGCACGAAGACGATCGGCGTGCGCGGGTCGGCCGCCGCCGCGGACGCCGCTCCCGGCGCGACGGCGATGAGCGTGGCGAGGCCGGCGATGGCCAGCGCGGCGCGGCGTGTCACGGCGGCTCGTAGCGTCATGGATCGCCCCTCGGTGTGTCGAAATGTCCCCGGCGGCAGGGGGCGCAGCCCGCGGGCCGAAAGTCAACGCGCGCCGGGCGCCGTCACAGCAGGCCGGCGGGCGTTCACAGGTCTTCCCGCGGTCTCGCCTCAGGCCGGACCTCGCGCCCGACGGACGGCGGTCGACCGAGATCCGGTTGATTCAGGTCAAAGCCCGGCCGCGGCGGGCCGTAGGGCACCACCCTGCGCCGACGTTCGCCGCTCGGGCCGGCGCTCGCCGGCCGTGCCAGCGCGGGACCGGGAGCTTCGAATGGGCGCGTTCATCAGCCGTTACGCCACACCCCTGACGACGGGACTCTTCGCCGTCTCGGCGATCTCCGGCGTCGCGCTCTTCTTTCACTGGCTGCCGGCCGCTTTCCGCGGCATGCACGAGTGGCTGAGCCTCGTCCTGCTTCTTCCGTTCGTGCTGCATGTATGGAAAAACTGGCGCCCGCTCGTCGGCTACGCGAAGCGGGGCACCCTCGTCGCCGGTCTCCTCGCCTCGCTCGTCGTCGCCGTGCCGTTCGCCTGGTCGGGACTGTCGGGGGGTGGGGGCGGGGGTAACCTGGCCTTCCGGGTGGTCGCCCTGATGACGCGGGCGAGCGTCGACGACCTCGCCCCCGTGCTGAAGACGACGCCCGACGCGCTCGTCGAGGCGCTCCGGGCGAAGGGGTTCACCGCCACCTCCGGCCAGACGGTCGAGGCGATCGCCGCCGCCGCGGGTGTGCCGGCGACCGAGGTGCTGTTCGCGCTCGCCCCCGCGCCGGGCGGCTGACGACACCCCGCCTCCGAGAACGCGCCTACGCCTCCGCCGGAACGAGGTAGGTCTCGAGGTGGGCGTCGAGGGCGGCGAGCGTCGCCGCGTCGGCCGGGACGGCGCGGAAGCCGACGAAGCCGTCCGGCCGGACCAGGATGGCGCTGCCGCCGGGCAGCCCGGCCGCCGCCGCGTCGAGGCCGGCATCGGCCGCCGCGACGACCGAGAGGTGGTCGCCCCAGCGCCGGCCGAACTGGCCGGCGGGACCGAATTGGCCGACGGGACCCGGGTGCGGCGCCTCGCCAAGCACCACGAGGTGGTGGCCGGTGCCGGCGAGGCGATGGTGGGCCGGGAAGCGCTCGCCCGGCGACAGCCCGGCCACGTCCGCGCCGGCGCCGCCGACGAGCGCGCTGCCGGCATAGGAGACGTCGAGCATCGACCGGCGGCGCGCCGTCGCCCGCCGCTTCGCCGGATCGGCCGGCGGCACGGCCGGCGTGCCGCCGCCCTCGCACATCGCGACGAGGCCCATGACGAAGTCGTGGATCTCGTCGGAGACCTCGAGCACGTGGTGGTCGGCGGCGCCGCGCTCGACGGCGTAGCTGTCGAGCAGCGACGGCCGCGCCGCGCCGCGCAGCACGAGGGCGAGCTTCCAGGCGATGTCGGCGGCGTCCATGAACGCCGCGTTGATGCCCTCGCCGCCGAGCGGGCTCGACAGGTGGCCGGCGTCGCCGAGGAGGAAGCGCCGGCCGTCGCCGAGGCGCGCCACCTCGCGCCGGTGCATCCGGAAGTACGACACCCAGGCGAGGTCGTGGAGGCCGACGGCGACGCCAGCGCGGCGGTCGACGAGGGCGCCGAGCTCCGCCTCGGTCGGCGGCCCCGCCCGCGTGTCGGCCTCGTCGCGGTTGACGAAGATGAGCGAGCGGCCGTCCGGCAATGGCGAGAGCAGCGCGAACCCCTCCGGGCCGACGATCACCCGGCCGCACTCGGGCGGGCAGGGCAGGGCGAGGCGCGCGTCGGCGACGATGTAGCGGCCGTCGTAGGTCTCCCCGGCGAGGGTCTCGTGCATCGACCGGCGCAGGATGCCGTGCGCGCCGCCCGCGCCGAGCACGTAGGCCGCGGCCGTGACCTCGGTCCGGCCGCCGGCCTCGAGCGTCACGCGCAGGCCGTCCGGGTCGTCCTCGACGGCGACCACCTCCGTGCCGAACTCGATCGCGACGCCGAGGCCGGCGAGGTGCTCGCGCAGGATCGCCTCGGTGCGCCACTGCGGCAGGCTCAGCTGGAACTCGTAGGGGCTGCCGATGCCGGCGAAGCTCGAGACGGCGATCTCGGTGAAGCCGGGGCCGAGCAGGTGCACCCGGCGGACGCGCACGCCGGCCTGGAGGAACGGCTCGATCAGGCCGCCGCGCTCGATCATCTCGAGCACCGCCGGCTGGATGATCGTGCCGCGCGTCTCGCCGTGCGGCGCGGTCCGGCGCTCGAGGATGCGCGGCCGGACGCCGTGGCGGACGAGCTCGCAGGCGGCGAACAGCCCCGCCGGCCCGGCCCCGGTGATGAGGACGGTCGGCTGGGTCCCGGTGTCCATGCGAAAGGCTCCCCCGTCGGGCCGGCTCCTCGCGGCGCGGCCGGCCGGCAGGGTCGCCATTTTTCCCACGCGCGGCAAGCGGGAGGCGGGACGTGACGCCCACCGCTTCGCCGGGAGGCCGGCCGTTCCTCGCCGGCGTGCCGCTCAGCGCTTGCGGAGACCGTCGACGATGACGTCGACGAGGCGCAGGGCGGTCGGGCGCCAGTCGGCGGTGCCCTGCGAATAGAAGATGCCGATCAGGGCGCGCAGGAGATCTTCCGACGTCACGTCGGAACGAATCGCGTTCTCGGCGATTGCGCGTGCGAGCAGCAGGTCGATCGCACCCGTCAGCCGCTCGAAGGAATAGGCCTTCAGGTCCGAGGAGCCGTGCGCGCCGAGCTGCAGAGCCTCCGTCATGCCCTTCTTGGTCGCGACCAGGCGCACGTTGGCGACGAGCCACGTCCTCAGGGCCTCGACGGGGTCGCCGTCGCGGGCGAGCCGCTCGGCCAGCTCGCCCAGATGGTCGACCTCGTGGCGATAGACCGCCTCGAACAGCGCCTCGCGCGTCGGGAAGTGGCGATAGAGCGTGCCGATCCCGACGCCCGCCTTGCGGGCGACCGCCTCGAGGCTCGCCTGGGGGCCGCCGGCGCTGAAGATCTGCGTCGCCGCCTCGAGCAGGCTCTGCCGGTTGCGGATCGAATCCGCGCGGGGCTTGCGGCCGGTCCGGCGGGGCTCAGATCGCATCGATTCCAAAAAGGTGCCTCCCGTCCCTTGATAAACGGAGGGTCCCTCCGTATTATTGAAGCACGCATCGGGACAACGCGCAAAGATCGCCGTCCCGGTCAAGCGGCGACGGGCCGCCGGCGTCGGACCTTCCCCAACCGCCGCCTTCTTCCGCCGCGCTCCGCGGCGTCGATCCAGACATCATCGCACTGACTGGAGTACTTCATGTCACTCTCCATCAGCCTCGCCATCAATGGCCGGCCGCAGACGGTCCCGCTCGACGATCCGCGGGTGACGCTGCTCGACCTTCTGCGCGAGCGGCTCGGCCTCACGGGTACCAAGAAGGGGTGCGACCGCGGCCAGTGCGGCGCCTGCACCGTGCTCGTCGACGGGCGCCGCCTCAATTCCTGCCTCGTCCTGGCCGTCGGCCTCGACGGCGCCGAGATCACCACCATCGAGGGGCTCGCCGACGGCGAGACACTGCATCCGGTCCAGGCCGCCTTCATCGCGCACGACGGCCTGCAGTGCGGCTACTGCACGCCGGGCCAGATCATGAGCGCGGTCGGCCTCATCGCGGAAGGCCATGCCGGGGACGATCCGGAGCGAATCCGCGAGCTGATGAGCGGCAACATCTGTCGTTGCGGCGCCTACCAGGGCATCACGGACGCGGTGCTGGAGGCCCAGCAGACGCTCGCCGACGGCGCCGGCGCCGACGCCGGCCGGAGGAGGGCGGCATGAACCGCTTCGAGCACATCCAGCCGGCCAGCGTGGCCGAGGCGGTCGCCGCCGCGGCGGTGCCGGGGTCTGCCTACCTCGCAGGCGGAACCAATCTCGTCGACCTGATGAAGGTCGGCGTCGCGCGGCCGCAGCGGCTCGTCGACATCACCCGACTGCCCGGCCTCGATCGCATCGACTGGCTGCCGGACGGCGGGGTCCGCGTCGGCGCCCTCGTCCGGAATTCGGACCTCGCCTACGACGCGCGCTTCGCGCGCGCCTTCCCGGCCGTCGCCGAGGCGCTGCTGTCGGGCGCGTCGGCGCAGCTGCGCAACGCGGCGACCGTCGGCGGCAACCTGATGCAGCGCACGCGCTGCGCCTATTTCCAGGACCCGGCGAGCGCCTGCAACCGGCGCGCGCCGGGCTCCGGCTGCGACGCGATCGGCGGCGAGAACCGCCTGCACGCGGTCATCGGCTGGAGCGAGCAGTGCATCGCGACCCACCCGTCCGACGTCGGCGTGCCGCTGGTGGCGCTCGACGCCGTCGCCGAGGTGGCGGGCCGCGACGGGGTGCGCGACGTCCCCGTCGAGACGCTGCACGCCCTGCCGGGAACGACGCCCGAGCGCGAGACGGCGCTGGCGCCGGGCGAGCTCGTCGTCGCGCTCAGGCTGCCGGCGGAGGCGGCCGGCTTCTCGGGCCACGCCCGCTATCTGAAGCTGCGCGAGCGCACCTCCTTCGCCTTCGCCGTCGTCTCCGCGGCGGCCGCGCTCGAGGTCGACGGGGAGACGATCCGGGCGGCGCGCATCGCGCTCGGCGGCGTCGCCGCGAAGCCTTGGCGGGTGCGCGAGGCGGAGGCCTCGCTCGACGGCGCGCGGCCGGGCGCCGAAGCCTTCGCCGAGGCCGCCGACCTCGCCCTCGCCGGGGCGCGGCCGTCGGGCGACAACGCCTTCAAGATCGAGTTGGCGCGCCGCATCGTGGCGCGCGCGCTCGCCCTCGCATGGCAGGGGACGCCGGACGTGATGCCGCCCTTGCCGGCGTCTCCCTTCTCGACGATCGCAGGAGCGCACCATCATGCCGCTTGATGTCGCCGCATCGACTTCCCAGCACCGCCGGCACGGCTCGAACGCCGGCCAGCCGCTGACGCGGCGCGACGGACTGCTCAAGGTCACCGGCCGCGCGACCTACGCGGCCGACAACCATCCCGAAGGCCTGCTCTACGCGGTCGTGGCAACGAGCGGCATCGCGCGCGGGCGCGTCGCCGGCCTCGACGTCGCGGCGGCGAAGGCGCACCCGGGCGTCGTCGCGGTGCTGACGCCGGCCAACCGGCCGCCGCTGGCGCACGACCCCGACGAGAAGATGCCGCCCTTCGGCTTCCGCGTGGAGGTGCTGCAGGACGACCGCGTGCGCTACGCCGGCCAGCCGATCGCGCTGGTGGTCGCCGAGACGCTGGAGGCGGCGACGGAGGGCGCGCGCCTCCTCGACCCGAGCTACGAGGCCGAGGAGGCCCGCACCGGCCGGGACGGCGGCATCCGCTACGCGCCGGAGACGGTCGGCGTGGGAGGGCCGCCGCGGACCGCGAAGGGCGACGTCGAGGCGGGGCTCGCCGCGGCCGCCCGCGTGGTCGAGGCCGAGTACGTCACGCCGCCGCAGTACCACAACGCCATGGAGCCGCACGCCGTCGTCGCGGACTGGGACGGCGACCGCGTCACCCTCGACATGCCGAACCAGGCGCTCGCGCTCAGCTGCGCGAGCTATGCGGCGTTCTTCGGCATTCCGAAGGAGAACGTGGTGATCCGCTCGCCCTTCCTCGGCGGCGGCTTCGGCTCGAAGGCGATCCTCAACGGGCCGCAGATCCTGGCGATCCTCGCCGCGCGGATGCTGCGGCGGCCGGTGAAGCTGGCGCTCACACGCGCCCAGATGTACGGCCCGGTCGGGCATCGCGGGCGCACCTGGCAGCGGCTGCGCATCGGCCTGGACGCGGCGGGGCGCCTCACCGCGCTGCACCACCACGCGCTCTGCGCGACGTCGAGCTTCGACGCGTTCATCGAGCCGGCGGCGGGCGCGTCGCTGCCGCTCTATGCGAGCCCCGCCATCCTGGCCGAGCACGAGGGCCTGCGGCTCGACATCGGCACGCCGGGGCCGATGCGCGCGCCGGGCGAGGCGTCGGGATCGGCGGCGCTCGAGGTGGCGATGGACGAGGCCGCCGAGGCCTGCGGCATGGACCCGCTCGCCTTCCGGCTCGCCAACTACGCCGAGACGGACCCGGTCACCGGCCGGCCGTTCTCCTCGAAGGCGCTGCGCGAATGCTATGCCGAGGGCGCCGCGCGCTTCGGCTGGTCCGCCCGGCCGCGCGAGCCGAGGCGGATGCGCGACGAGAACGGCTTCCTGGTCGGCTGGGGCATGGGCACGGCCGTCTTCCACTGCCCGCACTTCCCGGCCGAGGCGCGCGCCACCCTGCGCGCCGACGGCACCGCGCTGGTGGAGACCGCCGGCGCCGACATGGGGCAGGGCGCCTGGACGGCCCTCGCCCAGATCGCCGCCGAGGCGCTCGGCCTCGATCCGGACCGGGTCGAGCTCCACTCGGGCGTCTCCACCCTGCCGGACGGCGGCATCGCCGGCGGATCCGCCCATACGGCGAGCGCCGGGCTGGCGCTCCACAACGCCGGCGTGGACGCGATCGCGCGGCTCGCCGAGCTCGCGACCGAGGATCCCCGCTCGCCGCTGTTCGGCGCCGGCAACGTCGGCGTGGTGGCGCGCGCCGGCCGGCTCCACCGCCGCGACGACGAGGCGCGCAGCGACGGCTACGCCGACATCCTGGCGCGGGCCGGCCGCGCCGCGGTGGTCGGCACGGCGAAGGCGGCGCGTGCCGAGACGGTGGCCGCCGGCCATGCGCTCTATTCGCACGGCGCCGTCTTCGCGGAGGTGAAGGTCGACCCCGATCTCGGCCAGGTCCGGGTGACGCGCCTCGTCGGCGCCTTCGCCGCCGGCCGCGTCATCAACCCCCGCCTGGTGCGCAGCCAGTACTTCGGCGGCATGATCTGGGGCATCTCGTTCGCCCTGCAGGAGGAGGCCGTGACCGACCGCAGGACCGGCCGGATCATGAACGCCGACCTCGCCGAGTATCGCGTGCCGGTCAACGCCGACGTGCCGCCGCTCGAGGCGATCCTCGTTCCGGAGGACGACCCGATCGTCAACCCGCTGGGGGTGAAGGGCGTCGGCGAGATCGGCATCACCGGCACGGTCGGCGCGATCGCCAACGCGGTGTTCCACGCAACGGGGGTGCGCGTCCGGCGCTTCCCGATCCGCCTCGAGGATCTCGTCGGGTGACGGCGGCCGCGGCCTCGCCGCGCCGCGGATAGGGCGGCAGGGGCGCCGCGGGCGACGGCTCGGCCCGCGACGTCGCCGGGGGCCGAGACGCCGCCCGGGGCGCTACTTCTTTCGGACGAGCAGGCCGCAGGCGACGGCGCGGTCGGTCGGCGTCACGTGGGTGTAGCAGTAGTCGAGCGTGTCGGCGTCGACGACGGTGCCGGAGAACGTGCCGTCCTCGTCGGCCATGACGAAGCGCTTGCCGTCGACCGAGAGGGCGCCGATCAGCTTCTCGGACACCTTGGCCGAGGAGAAGACGCCCCAGAAGGTCCGGCCGTCCTGCTTCTCGATCTCGAAGACGAACGGCGAGGTATGCTGCCGGAGCGTGTCGTCGCCGGCGACCGGCGCGGTGCCGCTCGCATGGTGCCGGCTCGTGCCGTCGATGATGTGGGCGCCCTCTGCCGGAACCCAGGTCCCCTTCAGGTCCGGCACGGTCTGCGCCAGCGCCGCCGGAGCGAGCGCCGCCCCCGCCAGCAGGACCACGAGCCCGCCGACCGCACGAAGATGTCTCATATCCCAGCCTCCCGGTTGCCGGCGCGAGTGTAGCGCCGACGAGGGAGGGGTGGGTAGAGGGGGCAAGGGGGATCCCGCGCCCGGTTCCGGGCATCCTCAGAAGCGGAACGACACCCCGAGGATCGGCCCGGACAGGCTCAGCCGCTTGGTCGTGCTGCCGCCGTCGAACTGATAGCCGAGGTAGCGGTAGCCGGCGGCGGCGGTGACGGTGTCGTTGAAGGAATATTCGAGCGCGCCGAGCGCCTGCCAGGTCGCCTGCGACGCGCCGGTGCCGACGTCGCCGTAGCCGACGAGCGAGAAACCGTGCCCGAGCATCGCGGCGGACCGCACGCCGAG